>JNSK01000036.1_pt1 | contig 30061 bp, 30 predicted proteins | sample 210681 | NCBI WGS metagenome assembly JNSK01 (sample SAMN02808684, study PRJNA238866) | freshwater metagenome | biome: fresh water; feature: freshwater reservoir; material: water; isolation source: water column of the freshwater reservoir Embalse de Amadorio in Spain | place: Spain: Valencia ...
AACCGAATCCAGATGTCTGGCCGCGGTGAAGTTGGCGCAGGCGGTGGCCCAGCCGGTGATCTATATGTAGAAATCGTAGAAATTGCGCATGAAACCTTGATGCGCGATGGCGATACTTTGCATCTAGCGCTATCAATTTCAATGGTTGCCGCGACTCTTGGCACAAAGGTAAAGATTGAAACTCTAGATGGCCCAACTGAAGTAGAAGTTAAGCCAGGCACTCAAAGCGGCGCCACGATTACTGTTAAGGGCAAGGGCATGACGCATCTGCGCCGCGGAACCCGAGGCGACTTGATCGTTCACGTTGAAGTAAAAACTCCTACTAAGTTGAATAAAAGCGAAGAAGAGTTAATGCGTAAATTTGCGGAGCTTCGCGGCGAAAAGGCTGGCGAAGTTGAGATTAAAGATCACGATCAGAGTTTCTTTGACAAACTGCGCGATGCTTTCGGCCGCTAAATGCTGACCCTATTTTTCGTACCAGATCTTCCAACTCAAGTTGGCGCGCCTTATTCATTTAATTCCGATGATGCCAATCACGCAATCAAAGTCTTGCGCATTGAGGTTGATGAAATCTTTCGCATCTCTGATGGCCAAGGTGGCTGGGCTAATGTCCAAGTTAATGAAGTTACCAAGCGCTCACTGGAAACCACAGTTTTAGAAGTTGGCCGCCAAGAGCCGCTAGAAATTATATTCACTGTTGTACAAGCTCTTCCAAAAAGTGATCGCGCGAAAGAGGCCGTTGAACTGCTAACCGAAGCTGGCGCAGATGTAATTGTTCCTTGGCTAGCTAACCGCTCGATTAGTCGCACTGACGTAATTAGTAAATTTGCAATGACAGCGCGCGAAGCTAGCAAGCAATCACGCCGGTTATTTATTCCGCAATTACATGAAACCGTGAAAGAGCGCGGAGTTATTGAGCTGATACAAGGCGCAGATTTGGCTCTGGTCTTTCATGAAAGTGCCGATGTTAAATTAAGTAAGATCATCGCACCTGATATCAAAGCTAAGAATGTGGTTATTGTGATTGGCCCAGAAGGCGGAATCACCGAGCAAGAACTTGCCGCCTTTGCCGCAGCTGGCGCTCACATTGCTGGCCTAGGTCGACCAATTTTGCGCTCAGCGCATGCGGGATTGGCAGCGCTAAGTGCCGTTAGTTCATTGCTGAAAGTCTTCTAAACTAATTCCACTATGAGCTGTTTATTCTGCAAAATTATCGCGGGTGAAATTCCGGCTGAGATTAAATTCCAAGATGATCAAGTAATCGCATTCGCCGATATTTCTCCGCAAGCACCGGTTCATCTTTTAATTGTGCCGAAATTACATGTTGAAAATGCCGCCGAATTAGCTGCGCAATCTCCAGCTGCACTTAGCGCGCTATTTGCTACTGCCGATCAATTGGCAGAAGAGGCTGGCCTGACTGGCTATCGCACCGTTTTTAACACCGGGGCCGACGCGGGTCAGAGCGTATTTCACGCTCACCTACATCTCTTAGGCGGCCGTGGTCTGGCTTGGCCGCCCGGTTAAAGATAGCCTTAGGCCAAACATGGAGAGAACCTTAATTACGATTCCACCCGCAATTCCGATGGTTGCGTTGGTTGGTGCCAATGATGCAAATATGCTGGCAATCGAAGCGGCATTTCCATCAGTGAATATAACTGTTCGAGGTAACGAAATCACTTTGCGCGGACCGCATATTGATTGCCAACAACTTGAAAAACTATTCACCGAGCTAATGGTCGTTATTCGATCTGGCCAAGCAGTAAATGTTGATGCCGTTATTAGATCAATTGGAATGTTGGCACAGACCCCGCAAGATAATCCAGGCGAAGTGCTATCTCTAAATATTGTCTCTAATCGCGGTCGAACCATTCGGCCAAAGACGGCAAATCAGAAGCGTTACGTTGATGCAATCGATGAGAACACCATTACTTTTGGTATTGGCCCTGCTGGTACCGGTAAAACTTATTTAGCGATGGCTAAAGCAGTTGCTGCGCTACAAGCTAAAAAAGTAAATCGAATTATTCTGACGCGCCCTGCTGTTGAAGCCGGTGAACATTTAGGTTTCTTGCCAGGCACTCTTTCAGAGAAAATTGATCCATACCTGCGCCCGCTCTTTGATGCGCTGCACGACATGATCGATATTGATTCGATTCCACGTTTGATGCAATCAGGGGTTATCGAAGTTGCACCGCTTGCATACATGCGCGGCCGCACGCTAAATGATGCTTTTATTATTCTGGATGAAGCCCAGAACACCACTCCTGAGCAGATGAAGATGTTCCTTACTCGCTTGGGCTTTGGTTCCAAGATGGTTGTAACTGGCGATGTAACTCAGATCGATCTACCAAATGGTGCTAAATCTGGCCTAGCGATCATTCGCGATATTTTGCAAGATATTGATGACATCGCATTCCTTGAATTAACTGCCGAAGATGTAGTTCGCCACCGATTAATTGGCGACATTGTTAAGGCTTACGATCGTTTTAATGAGTCGCGCCAAACCCCGCGCTCGATTCGCAATCCATGACCATCGAAATCAATAATAAGTCCGGCTCACTTGCACCAGGCGATCAAGTGAAGTCTTTGCTGGCTTTTGCGATGGGCAAGCTAGAGCTACATCCCGATTGCGATCTAAATGTAACTTTTGTCGATGATGCGGAAATGACCGAACTTCATATTAAATGGATGGATGAACCTGGTTCAACTGATGTTCTCTCATTCCCAATGGATATGCCGGAATCAGCAGATGATGTTGTAACGCTGGGGGATATTGTGATCTCGCCTGAATTTGCAACAGCGCAAGCAATACAAGCTGGCCATTCGCCAGAACATGAAATGTTTATCTTGGCCACCCACGGATTGCTTCATATCTTGGGCTATGACCACGCCGAACCTGCCGAAGAGAAAATAATGTTTGCCCTACAAGAATCACTAGTAAAGCAATGGAGCCAAGAAAGTAAATGAACCCCCTCCCCATAATCCCGATCGTAATTCTGCTGACCTTCGCTGGTTTCCTAGCTGGCACTGAATCAGCGCTATCTGCGATATCAAGAGTTGTAATTGAAGAACTCGAGAGCAAGCGCGGCGGCAGAATTCTTAAGAAAGTTTTCTTTGATCAGGCTCGTTACTTAAATGTGGTTCTCTTAGTTCGAAAGACTTGTGAATTAACAGCTACAGTTTTGCTGGCTGTAATTCTTTTACGCGAACATTCATCAGCTCAAGCAATGGCGATGACTGTTGCGATCATGGTTGTCATCTCATATGTAATCGTTGGCGTTGGCCCACGCACCCTTGGCAAACAACGCCCAGTTAAGTGGGCGCTACTTGGCGCCACAGTTGCTTACTTTCTAGCTTTTATTCTGGCTCCAGTCACCAAGCTGCTAATTGCGCTTGGCAATGCGATCACTCCAGGTAAGGGTTTCCGCGGTGGCCCATTTGCCAATGAAGCCGAGCTGCGAGATTTAGTAGATCAAGCACACGAACGCGGTTTAGTGGAATCAGATGAGCACGAAATGATTCACTCAGTATTTGAACTAGGCGACACCTTGGTGCGCGAACTAATGGTTCCGCGCACAGATATGGTCTGGGTCGAAAAAGATAAGACCCTTCGCCAAGGCTTATCGCTAGCGCTGCGCTCTGGCTTTTCACGCATTCCTGTCGTCGGTGAAAATATCGATAACATCATCGGAATTACTTATGTAAAAGATTTAGCTCGTCGTGCCCTTGATCACCACGAAGCCGAAACCACAGAACGCGTTGAGCAGCACTTGCGCCCAGCAACTTTCGTGCCTGAAATAAAGATCGCGGCAGAGTTATTAAAAGAGATGCAGCGCGATCAGATTCACTTAGCAATCGTGGTTGATGAATACGGCGGCACTGCTGGCATCATCACGATCGAAGATATTATTGAGGAAATCGTGGGCGAGATCGCCGATGAATATGACGATGGCGTTGAATCCTTTAGCTGGCTTAATGAAGAGCAGACCAAGGCTCGCGCTAAGGCAACTCTCCACATTGAAGATTTAGCTGAAGAACTTGAAATTGAAATTGAAGCGGAAGATTTCGAAGATGTTGACACTATTGGTGGGTTAATGGCACAGAAGCTTGGCCGAGTTCCGATTACCGGAAGCACTGTTGATCTAGGTGGTTGGTCAATTACATCTGAGCGCCCAATTGGGCGTCGTCGTAGAATTAGTAGCGTCTTGATCGAGAAGTTAGTGGAGCCAGTTAAAGATGTCGAATAATCCAGAAGATCTAAAGTTAGTAACGCTGGCCCAAGCAACTTTGAAGCGCAGTGGCGCTACGCAAGCAGCCGCACTTCGCGATAACACTGGGCGCACTTATGTGGCAGTTCCAGTTTCATCAAAATCACTTTCACTAGATGCAGTAGAAGCAGTTTTTACGGTGGCAATGGCCTCACAAATTTCTGGCATTGAGGCAGTGGTATTTACTGGTCAGCCAAGTGCGAAAACTGCGGTAATTACTGAGTTCGCTCCATCGGCTGCCATCTTCTTTGCCAATGATGAGGGTGCGACCGATAAGATTGCCTAATGCGCATCGTTCGATTTAGCCCTGGTCCAGATACCGGTTTAGGCACCGACCCACTCTTTGGGTTGCTCGAAGATGACAACACCATCAGTGTTATTGCTGGCGATCCGATTTATCACGGGGTCACCAAGACTGGCGCCACAACCGAATTGAGCAAGGCTCGTCTATTAGCGCCAGTTATTCCGCGCAGCAAAGTGGTTTGCATCGGAAAGAACTATGCCGACCATGCAGCCGAGATGGGCGGGGTAGTGCCCGATGAACCAATTATTTTTATCAAGCCAAACACTTCGGTAATTGGCCCGAATGACACGATCGTCTGGCCTAGCATGGCAGGACAAGTTGATCACGAAGCCGAACTCGCAATTGTGATTGGTCGCATTTGCAAAGATGTGCCGAAAGAGCGAGTAAACGATGTGATCTTTGGATACACCTTGGCCAATGATGTAACTGCTCGTGATCTGCAGAAGAAAGATGGCCAATGGTCACGTGCAAAGGGCTTTGATACTTTCTGCCCACTTGGCCCCTGGATCGATACCGATTTCATTCCCGGAACTCAGCGAATCACTGCAACGCTTAACGGCGATGTAAAGCAAGATGGCAAGTTAAGTCAGATGATGTTTGATGTTCCTGCCATCGTAGAATTTGTTTCGCAGGTAATGACGCTGCTTCCAGGCGATGTCATTATTACCGGAACGCCAGCTGGCATTGGACCAATGCCAGAACGCTCAACTATTACCGTTGCAATCGATGGTTTAGGTGAATTAACAAATAAGGTGAGTGCTCGTGGGTAAAGAAGTTCGCGTCCGTTTCGCACCATCACCAACTGGTGATCTACATGTCGGAAATATTCGTACTGCGCTCTTTGATTGGGCCTATGCCCGTCATACCGGCGGAACTTTCATCTTCCGAATTGAAGATACCGATACCACTCGCGTTACCGATGAATATATTCAAGCCGCAATCGACACTCTAAAGTGGTTGGGATTAAATTGGGATGAGGGTCCTGAAGTTGGCGGCCCTAATGGTCCATACCTGCAATCAAAACGTTTAGATATTTACGCAGAATGGGCACAGAAGTTTCTTGATCAGAAAGATGCTTACTACTGCTACTGCACGCCAGATGAATTAGAAGCTCGTCGCGAAGCACAGCGCGCAGCCAATGTGGCACCAGGCTATGACGGACAATGTCGCGATTTAACTGATGCGCAAATTGCAGATTACAAAGCACAGGGTCGCGAAGCAGTTGTGCGCATGCGTATGCCTGATGGCAGCACAACATTTACCGATGAAATCCGCGGCGATGTAACTTTTGATCACAAATTCGTCCCTGACTTCGTTCTAGTGCGTGGCGATGGATCACCTCTTTATACCTTGGCTGTCGCAGTTGATGACATCATGATGAAGGTAAGCCATGTATTACGCGGCGAAGATTTGCTCTCTTCAACCCCACGTCAGATTCGGGTTTATCAAGCAATGGGCGTTAAGGCTGAGGATTTCCCAACCTTTGCGCACTTACCATTCGTAATGGGTCAAGACAATGCCAAGCTCTCTAAGCGTAATGGTGAAGTTTCGATCGCTTGGTATCGCGAGCGAGGCTTCTTGCCCGAGGCGATCTGTAATTACTTAGCGCTACTTGGTTGGTCACCAGGGGATGATCGTGAAAATGTCACGATGAAGGAACTTACTGAACTCTTCACCGTCGATAAAGTTCATTCATCACCTGCTCGTTTTGATATGAAGAAGCTGGAAGCGATCAACGGCGACAAGATTCGCGCTCTGACCTTAGAAGAATTCTTTAACTGGTCACTGCCATTCCTAACCAATGCCGGCGTAATTACCGGAACTGATGCGGAAGTTTCAGTTGTAAAAGCAGCTCTTCCAATAATCCAAGAGCGCATCGTTACCTTGGCAGAGGTTCCAGCAATGCTGAACTTCTTATTCGTTAAAGAATTCAAAGTTGCTGAAGATTGCATCAGCAAAGTTAATGACGAAGCAGCTAAGGCAGTTTTGGCTCGCAGTGAAAGTGAGCTAGCAAAGCTAGATACATGGACACATGATTCAATCGAGGCAGCTCTGCGTTCATCTCTGATTGAAGATATGGGGCTAAAGCCTCGCATCGCATTTGGCGCAGTTCGCATTGCCACAACCGGCAGCAATATTTCGCCACCGCTCTTTGAATCTATGGAACTACTTGGCAAAGAGGCAAGTCTGCAACGCATCAAGATGGCGCTTGCCCTTTAACCTGCTTTAGTTTCACTAACTGGAACTAGTTTGGGTCGAAAAAACCCAAGTGTTATAGTTCCAGCATGACGCAGATTTCTGCAGGTGAGAAGTTTAGAAAAGCCCTTGCCCAGGAAAAGCCATTGCAAATTGTGGGCACCATCAATGCCAATCACGCACTTTTAGCTAAACGCGCTGGATATAACGCCATCTATCTCTCAGGCGGAGGCGTGGCGGCTGGTTCACTTGGAGTCCCTGATCTAGGCATTAGCAATCTTGATGATGTTCTAGTTGATGTTCGTCGCATTACCGATGTTTGCGATCTGCCGCTCTTGGTTGATGCCGATACAGGTTTTGGCGCTTCTGCTTTTAATATTGGTCGTACTGTTAAATCGTTAATCAAAGCTGGCGCTGCTGCAATGCATATGGAAGATCAAGTTGCTGCAAAGCGTTGTGGCCATCGCCCTAATAAAGAAGTTGTTTCAAAGGGTGAAATGATTGATCGCATTAAGGCAGCTGTAGATGCTCGTGGCGATGATAGTTTCGTAATTATGGCTCGCACCGATGCGATTGCAGTTGAAGGATTTGATTCAGCGATTGATCGTGCTCGTGCTTACATTGAAGCAGGCGCCGATTACATCTTCCCTGAAGCTATTCGCACACTTGAAGATTTCAAGAAGTTTGCCGCGGCTGTTAATGCGCCGATTCTGGCAAACATCACTGAATTCGGCATGACTCCACTATTTACTCGCGACGAACTAGCCGGCGCAGATGTGTCGATGATCTTGTATCCATTATCTGCATTCCGCGCCATGAATAAGGCTGCCGAGAATGTCTACACCGCAATTCGCAACGAAGGCACTCAGGCCAATGTAGTTGAGACTATGCAGACCCGCGAAGAGCTTTACGATCGCATTGATTATCACCGTTATGAGCAAGCCCTAGATAAATTCTTAAAGGAGCAGTAATAAGTGGTCGAATTCAAGCCTAAGAAATCAGTTGCTCTATCTGGAGTTCCAGCAGGCAACACCGCTCTCTGTTCAGTCGGCAAGAGCGGAAACGATCTGCATTACCGTGGCTATGACATCTTGGATTTGGCTAAATTTTGCGAGTTCGAAGAAGTCTCGTTTCTCTTAATTCATGAAAAGCTTCCGAATGCAGCTGAACTAAGTGCATATAAGGCCAAGCTAAAGAAGTTACGCGGATTGCCTGATGGCCTAAAGCGCGTGCTTGAAGAGATTCCTGCAACAGCGCATCCAATGGATGTGGTTCGCACCGGTGTATCAGCTCTTGGCACCATGGAGCCTGAAGCTGAAGCCCATGAAATTGGCGCTGCTCGCGAGATAGCAGATCGACTAGTTGCTTGTATTCCCTCAATGCTCGTCTATTGGTATCACTTCAGCCACAATGGCAAGAAGATCGAAGTTGAAACAGCAGATGATTCAGTAGCTGCGCACTTCTTACATATGTTGCATGGCGAAGTTCCAAGTGCGCTTTGGGAAAAGTCGATGCAGATCTCTTTAAATCTCTATGCTGAACATGAATTCAACGCATCGACCTTCACGGCTCGCGTAATTGCAGGTACTGGATCAGATATGTACTCAGCGATCACTGGTGCAATTGGCGCCCTTCGTGGCCCTAAGCATGGTGGCGCAAATGAAGTAGCACTTGAAATTCAAGAGCGATATACAGATGTAGATCAAGCTGAGGCAGATATCCGCGCACGTGTAGCTAATAAAGAGGTTGTAATTGGCTTCGGACACCCGGTTTATACAATTTCAGATCCCCGCAACGTAGTTATTAAGACTGTTGCTCACGAGCTTTCCGAGGCTCAAGGCGATATGAACCTATATAACATCGCCGAACGCATTGAATCTGTGATGTGGGATGCTAAAAATATGTTCCCAAATCTTGATTGGTTCTCAGCTGTCTCTTACAACAAGATGCAGATTCCAACTTCCTTCTTTACGCCAATCTTCATTATGGCTCGCACAACCGGATGGGCAGCCCACGTCATCGAACAACGCATCGATAACAAGATCATCCGCCCAAGTGCTAACTACACAGGCCCGGAAGATTTAGCTTTCGTCCCACTAGATAAGCGCTCTTAAGTACTGTTCCAAGAAACCAACTGAAAAGGAAATCACGTGTCATCACATATCGCGCGCCCAGTCCAAGAATTCGATAAAGAGATTGTCGATATCGTTGATTACGCATTAAATTTTCAGGTTACTTCAGATGTAGCTTACGAAACTGCATACAACTGCCTGCTCGACACCATTGGTTGCGGTCTTGAAGCTCTCGAGTACGAAGCTTGCCGCAAGTTGCTTGGCCCACTAGTTGCACAAGGTGAAATTGCTACCGGTGTACGCGTTCCCGGAACTGCTTACAAGCTAGATCCAGTTCAAGGCGCCTTCAATATCGGCGCGATGATTCGCTGGCTAGATTTCAATGACACCTGGTTAGCTGCTGAATGGGGTCACCCTTCAGATAACTTAGGCGCAATTTTGGCTGTTGCTGACTGGATTTCACGTAACCCAGAATATGCAACCGGTAAGAAGCTAGTTGTTAAAGATATTTTGACTGCGATGATTAAAGCCCATGAAATTCAGGGTTGTATCGCACTTGAAAACTCATTTAATAAGGTCGGCTTAGACCACGTTGTTTTAGTTAAGGTCGCATCGACTGCAGTTGTATCGCAGATGCTGGGCTTAACTCGCGAACAAACTCTCAATGCAGTTTCGCTTGCTTGGGTAGATGGTCAGGCACTTCGTACCTATCGCCACTTCCCAAATGCCGGTTCACGTAAATCATGGGCTGCAGGAGATGCGACATCGCGCGCAGTTCGCCTAGCTTTGATCGCAAAGACTGGCGAGATGGGTTATCCATCAGTGCTTACTGCAAAGGTTTGGGGTTTCTACGACTCACTATTTAAGGGCAATCACTTTAAGTTCCAGCGTCCATATGGAACTTATGTAATGGAGAACGTTCTATTTAAGATCTCTTTCCCAGCTGAATTCCACAGCCAGACCGCAGTTGAAGCTGCGATGACGCTACAAGGTCAGATGGCTGCTGCTGGAAAAACTTCAGATGATATTAAGTCAGTAACTATTCGTACCCACGAAGCATGTATTCGTATCATCGATAAGAAGGGCCCGTTAAATAACCCAGCTGACCGTGACCACTGTATTCAATACATGGTTGCTGTTCCGTTGATTTTCGGTCGCTTAACAGCTCGTGATTACGAGGAAGATATTGCCGCAGATCCACGCATCGATGCACTTCGCGAGAAGATTGTTTGCGTTGAAGATACTTCGTATACCGCTGACTATCACGATCCAGAGAAGCGTTCGATTGCAAATGCTTTGACTATCGAATTTAACGATGGCAGCAAGCTGGCAGAAGTTGCTGTTGAATATCCAATCGGTCACGCACGTCGTCGCACCGAAGGTATTCCGCTACTTATCGAAAAGTTCCGTACCAACGTGGCGCGTATTTACTCACCTGATCAGCAGAAGCAGATTCTCGATGCCACATTGGATCGCGCAAAGCTTGAGGCTATGTCAGTAACAGATTTCACCGATCTGCTCGCAAAGCCTTAAAAACTGGCGAAATCTGGCGTTCGAAGCGCTGGTATTCCTAAGGTATTCTTAGCCCTCGTTGGCCATAGCCGGTCAGCGCATCTGGGCGTAAGTCCAAATGGGGTATGGGGTAATTGGCAGCCCTGCTGATTCTGGTTCAGTAAGTCTAGGTTCGAGTCCTGGTACCCCAGCGCAAGACAAGCAGTAAGAAGAAATATGAAGTTGAAAGCCGAGAGGCGATCAACTTTGAAAAAGTTAGCACTAGGGCCCCGTCGTCTAGCGGCCTAGGACTCTGGCTTCTCAAGCCAGCTACGAGGGTTCGAATCCCTTCGGGGCTACAAATAGAACTGCCCGCCTTCGCTCGAAATGAGCAGAGGCGGGCAGTTTCTTTTTAATTTACTTGATTGTGATCTTCTTTGTTACTGAAAGAGCTGAGTTCTTAGCATCGCCAGCATTAGTACCAGTTACTGAACATGAACCCTTCTTCTTTGCAGTTACTTTGCTTCCTGAAACAGTACAAGTGCTCTTTGTGGTTGATGCCCACTTGATCGCTAGACCTGCTGAGCTCTTAGCTGGAAGTGAAAGAGACTTTCCAACTTTAAGTGAAGTCGCGACTGCAGAGATTTTCTGCGCAACAGCAGCTGTTGCTGCAATTGGCATTACATACTCAGTTGGAGCTGCATTTGTAATATCGAAAGTAACTAGATCGATATCTGCATCCTTGTCACCCTTGCCTGGAAGAACAACCTTCATGGTTCCATAAAGACGAGCAGGCTTGATTGCGCCGCGGTCTTGGATTGGAGATGTTGGTGCATCTTCTAAGCCAGTTGTATCTGTGTTTGTTACAACGAATGTAACTTTACCCATGGCATCTGTTGTGCCAACAACTTCAAGTCCGAAGTTTCCTTCGTTCTGCGCAGCTACTGCCTTGCCATCTGAAGTTAGCCAAGTTGCTTTAGAACCACTCCAAGGAGCATTGATCTGAAGACGAAGTTCTTGGTTTGCAGCAGGCGTTGTTCCATCAGTTGTGACTAAGTAAGTTAGTGAAAGCTTGGTGCCGTGACCGATATATGTGTAGAAAGCTTTTGTTCCGGCTGAGTAATACTGGGCAATATCGCCAGTCGCATCAACGCTGTTGGTAGCATCAAAAGTTGGGCTTACCAAACGCACCGATGGCAACCCAGCGGCAGAACTTGATGAAACTGCTGCAACTGTAGATGCAACAGCCAAGGCAAGTGCAGCAATAATGCGGCCCGCCTTATGTGATCGGTTATTCATATCTTCTCCTTTTTCTGGATTTTCTATCTCGAGTTTGGCCTCTTGATGGATTTATTGTTTAGTTAACTTGCCGACGCCATCGATTGAGTAGTACCTGATGTAATCAACAAATAATTGAGTCTGCATTAGGTTCGGATCGATATCGCCACCGAATTCACCGCCCATTGCCAGATTTAGAATTAAGAAAAACTTATGGTTAAAGACCCAGCGTCCTGGGGCAAATGATGAAGGTGTTTCACTCGCAATTAAGCGATCGTCTAAATAGAAATCAACCTTGTTCTTTTTCCACTCAACGGCATACACATGGTAAGCATCGCTAAGGGGAGTAGGGTTTTGATACGTTCCGCCGACGCCACCACCTTTACCGAATCCTGGGCCGTGAAGTACGCCAGATGCCATATTTGGTTCAACGCCGCGTGTTTCAATGATGTCGATCTCACCGCATTCCGGCCATGGGTTTCCGTCAAGCAAATCTGTTCCTAGCATCCAAAAAGCTGGCCAAGTTCCTTCACCTGGTGCAACTTTCATTCGCGCTTCGATGCGGCCATATTGGAAAGATAATTTTCTTGAGGTTTTGATCTTTGCACTTGTAAATTGGCATTCATCGCAGGATTGCAAAATTCTTTCAATCTCTGGCGTTGAATTAACGGCCATTCCGGATTGATCTGAAATTCGATTAGCCGTGATTACTAACTTGCCCTTGCCATCGGTTGAAATATTTGCCGGCTTATCGGTGTAGTACTCAAGTTCGGCATTGCCCCAGCCGTAACCATTTCCAATGTCGTAATCCCAATTCTTAGAAGAGGGGAGGGCTCCTTTTTTGCCATTGAATTCATCAGACCAGAGCAGCTTTAATATTTTTGGCGCCGAATTAGGCGCAGCCTTGCTGGGTGCGATTACCGAGATCGTAAGGATGAGCGTCCCGATCAGCAGAAAAATAACATTTGCACGAGGAAGCGACTTTGCAGTGTTCATAACCCTCGACCCACCTTCCCCTAGCTTGGTCACGCTTTTATAACGAATCGCAGAACCTCAAATTAGGTGTTGCGCTTCTGGCAATTACTCACTTAGATACAGTAGTGTGAAACCGCTTTCATAGTGCATAAGAGCCTACCTCTTGGCTAGGCAAATTGGAACTAGGTAATGCGGGAATTTTATTTGGCGCTAGATCAAATCAAGGAGTCGGATATGCGTAAGAAAAACCTATTTAAAGGCTCGATTGCTGTATCAACTGCAGCGATCTTGGCAGCCGGAGTTCTCGGAACTCCTGCTCGAGCCGCAGATCCAGTAACTATTACCATCTGGACCTTTGGTGACGTTATTCAGCGCCAGCTAGTTCAGGAATATAAGAACTTGCACCCAGAAATTACTTTGCAGATCAAGAAGTCTGATCTTGACCCACTAAACGGTACCAATATGGTGACCGCTTGTACTTCAAAGACTGGGCCAGATGTAGTCGCGATTGAAGTTCAGTACTCAGGTTACTGGCGCTCATATCCAAAGTGCTTTATGGATCTGCGCAAGATGAAGACATCTGAAGCTAATGTGGCAGCCGGTATTCCAGCAGGAAAGACTGCCAATGATTTCAAGAAAAATTACCTGCCATGGCGCTGGGAGCAAGGCGTTGGATATGACGACAGCGTTATGGGATTCCCAACAGATGTCGGCGGCCTAGAGGTTGCTTATCGTGTTGACCTATTTAAGAAAGCTGGATTACCAACCGAGCGTGGAGCTGTTGGAAAGCTATGGCCAACTTGGGAAAAATTCATTGAAACTGGCAAGAAATATAATGCCAAGTTAAGTGCTGCAGATAAGAAAGCCGGCAAGGGATTCATCGATAACGCTGGAACTATCTATGCAGCAATCATGAACCAAGGCTCTGAAAAGTATTACAAGAATGATGGAACCGATGCGGGCAAGTTGATTTATGACACAAATCCGCAAGTTAAAAAGGCTTGGGACACCACGATTACAGCAACCGAAGCAGGTATCGGTACACGTATCGGTCAGTACACATCTGACTGGAATATCGGTATGAATAAGGGAACCTTTGCAACTATCTTGGCACCAGCCTGGATGATGGATTACATCAAGCAACAGGCTCCAGATACTGCTGGTAAGTGGGATATTGCTACCTTGCCTGGCGGCGGCGGAAACCAAGGCGGAACTCAACTAACCGTTCCTTCTTACGCTAAAAACTCACAAGAGGCATATGACTTTATCTCTTGGTACTTGGCCCCAGAACAGCAGCTAAAGGTCTTTAAGACATATGGCTTATTCCCTGCAGCATCTGTTCTATACGATGATCCAGCACTTTTGGATTACAAGGATCCATTCTTCAATAACGCACCAGTTGGAAAGATTTACGCAACTGGCGTTCAGAAAGTGAAGCCAATCTTCGAAGGCAAGTTGCAGCGCGCAATTGACCAAGCAATTGGTGCCGGACTTGGTCGAGTTGCAGCCAAGAAGATGACAGCTAAAAAATCATGGGCTCAAGTTCTGGTAGATATCAAGAAGGTAATTAATAACTAACTTTAGTTATTAATTTAGAACCTAAAGAGACCAAAAGAAATATATGAGCCAAACAAAGGTACGAGAGGGGCGTCGAAGGGCGCCTCTCTCGCCATGGCGTTCTGCTTCTCCAAAAAAGTCAGCAAAGGCCAAGAAGCCAATCGAGGGCGTAGCTTCACTAGATCATCGCTTTGGAATTCCGATGATCGCGCCATTCTTTGTTATCTTCCTGATTTTCGGTATGGCGCCGGTTGTTTACTCGATTTACATCTCATTCTTTAAGTGGGATCCACTTGGCGGATCAACTTTTAATGGTTTGCAGAATTTCGTCACGCTCTGGGGTGACTCTGATTTCTGGCTAGCGATTCGAAATACTTTTAGTATTTGGGCGCTTTCCACATTTCCGCAGATGGCGATGGCTATTGGCCTAGCTGCAATTCTTCGTAGCAAGAAACTCCGGGGTGCTTCATTCTGGCGCACCATATTTCTAGTACCAAATATCACTTCGGTTATTGCAATCACCATTGTCTTTCAGCAGCTATTTGGGCGCGACTTCGGAATTATCAATGGAATTTTAGGAATCTTCGGCGTCGATAACATCGACTTCGTTGAAGGCGTAGTGCCAAGCCATATCCAGATTGCAGCCATGATTACTTGGCGCTGGGTTGGCTATAACACCTTAATTTTCTTAGCTTCAATGCTGGCAATTCCAGATGAACTATATGAATCTGCCTCAGTTGATGGCGCTACTAAATGGCAGCAATTCATCTATGTAACTCTGCCTCAGCTTAAGAACACCATTACTTTCGTTCTGGTAGTTGGAACCATCGGCGGGCTCCAGGTATTTGCCGAGCCACAGCAGATCGCAGCTGATGGTGGATCTAGCAAGCAGTTCCTAACCTTGACGCTCTTTCTTTATAACCAAGCTTTCGTAAATAACAAATATGGATATGCCGCAGCGATCGGTATCGCAATTACTGTCATTGTCTTAATTATCTCGCTGATCAACTTCCTGATCACTCGTCGAATTTCTAGCGATGGAGTTAAAAAGTGAGCAAAGTACCTCGTTGGCAACGCACCTCACCTTTTAGCTACTTAGCGCTAGCGGCGATAACTTTTCTCTCGATCTTTCCTTTTTATTGGATGTTCGTTGTAGCTTCTAACACCAACGCCGAGATCTCAAAGAGCCCACCATCACTTATTCCGGGTGGAAGATTCTTAATTGTGGCCCAGAAAGTTATGAACGCCGAAGGCGTCTATTTCGGTAGCGCGCTTATGAATACTTTCATCGTTGGTATCGCAATCGCGGTAGCGCAAGTTATCTTCTCGGCAGTAGCCGGTTTTGCTTTTGCTAAATTAAATTTTAGAGGCCGCAAGTTATCGATTCTTTTCATCGTTGGAACCATGATGTTGCCAAGCCAACTCGGAATCATTCCGCTCTTTATGCTGGTCAAGAATCTGCGGATGATTGATACTTTGTATGCGCTAATTGTTCCAGCGCTAGTAACCGCTTTTGGTGTTTTCTGGATGCGTCAGATTATTGATGCCCAAGTACCAAATGAGTTACTTGAGGCAGCGAGCATTGATGGCGCCAGCGTTCCTCGCATCTTCTTTAAGGTTGTTCTGCCGATTATTAAGCAGAGCTCCTTTGTTTTAGGACTTTTTGCCTTCCTGGCATCCTGGAACGATTATTTATGGCCAACGATAGTGCTGCAAAACCCTCAAAATTTCACCTTACAAGTTGCCTTGACTCAACTCAAGCCAATGTATGGCCTTGATTATGCGCTCCAAATGGGCGGCGCGTTCTTGGCAACTGCACCGCTATTGATTCTATTTATTTTCGTTGGACGTCGCTTAGTAAGTGGCGTTATGGATGGCGCAGTAAAGGGATAAGAATTTTCTCGGGACAAGAGAAAAGCAAGCACACCAAGTAGAGAGAATGGAAGATAGATGAATATCAAAGCAAAGAAAGTGTTGGCCAGCTTCGCTACAGCTGTAACCGTGCTTGCTCTATCAAGCGCAGTTTCAGCACCAGCTGTTGCAGCCGGCGATCCACCACAAGATGCAGTTATCAAGCTAATTAGCCCAGTTCTAACCGCTGAAAATACCAGCGAGGCTGCAGCTAATCAGAAGATGGCTGATCAATGGGTAACTAATGGTTGGTTCGGTACCGGCCTTGTGTTCCAACGTGCATTTGTTCCGACTGGTTCAATCGTTGTGCTTACCTACCACGTCACAGATAAAGATGGAAAAATTCTAGTAGGCCAAGATGTTAAGTTACGCATTAACAAGGGCTACTCAAATTCATCTTCTATCGTTCAGGTAGATGACAAAGTCACAACCGGTATTCATAAGCCAGAATCTGCCGATCAAGCACAGGTAACTCATAAGACAGATGCTTACGGAAATGTAACTTTCGTTCTGAAGAATTTAGATAAGCCTGGAACTGGCGAACCAGCACCAGATTCACTTACATCAGCGCCAAATATCAGCTCTGATGGTCTAAATGATCTACACGCTCAGGTTCTTCCTGAAATTGCAGGAGAGAAGCCAGATCACTCAGTAATCACTGAGTTCCACTACTACGAGCCAAAGGCGCCAGTTGCAACTACTGCGACTAAGCCAACAATTCGTTTAGTTTCGCCAGTTTTGGATGATAAGAATTCAATTAAGCGCGAAGATCTAGAAAAGACATTCAGCGTTGATAATCCTTGGTATGCCAAGGGAATTGGCTTCCGCCAGGCTTATGTTCAGACTGGTTCTGCTCTTAACTTGGTTTACAAGGTAACTGATGACAATGGTTTGCCACTTGCAAACACAGAAGTTAAGTTGCATGTAAATAAGGCATACAGCGCTTCAAAGGCTGCTCTAACTGATGGTGCAAATGCAACTGATCCAGCTAAGGACAGCACGCAAGGAAACGATCAGCTATTGCTAACTGGAACAACCGATGCATACGGTTATGTTCTCTTCGCTCTGAAGAACACAGATAAGAAGGGCGAGCCAGTTCCGGCTTCTTTGACCACACCTGTACCTACTACAAATGGTCTATTTAGCCAGATCTATCCAGAGATTTCAGGACAAGCAACTGATATCGCAGATATGGTCGAATTCCACTTCATCGGTGATGCAGCAGTTGCTGCAGCTCCTGCCACAACAGCCGTCACTGTAAAAGCAACAGCTTCTAAGGCAACTGTTAAGGGCAAGACTGTTCACTCAATTACTGTGGCAATTGCCAATGCATCTGGAAAATCAGCTGCAATCACAATTACCGGCTTGAAGAAGGTTACCGAGAAGATCTCAGTAACTAATCAAGCTTTCAAGTACGCAGTAACTACCGGCAAGAAAACTGTTTCAGTAGTCATCGCCGGCAAGACATATAAATCAACAGTTACAGTTAAATAAATTAAAGATTGCCTGCCGTAGGCCCTTGCCGACGGCAGGCAATCTTTATTAAATATGAGAATCGGAAGTTAATAATGTTTCGCAAGCAGATAATCATCTCGGCTCTATTAACTATGCTTGCATCGACTTCGATTTTAGTTACGGCTAGTGCTGCACCAAACGAGAAACCTCTCTCTACGCCATCGATTAGCTATTCAGTTAGCGGTTATTCTTTTAAAGCCACGCCTGCTAAGTGGTCGGACAATGGCCCAAGCTCTTTCAAATGGAGCTTAAATGGCAAGATAATTGCAGGGGCCAAAGGCCTTACAACTAAGGTGGTAAGTGCCAAAAGTGGCTCAACCATTAAATTTAGCGAGACCCATTTCTTTGACGATGGATCAACGGCAACAGCAACTTCCAGCGCTCTGACTGTAGGCAAGGTATCGCTTACTGATGTCGTAACAATTCAATTAAATGCCAAAGATGACAAGATAATTGAAGTTTCAAAGTTGCCCCAGAGTATTCCAACAACTGCCAAGCCAACCTACCAATGGTTTATCGGCTACTTCGAAATCAAAGGGGCTACTAAAGATTATTACAATCTAAAGACTGCCGACCTTGGTTCAGATATTTCAGTAAAAGTTACTTTCTCAGCAAAGAGTCACAAATCGAGTAGCAAGACTTCAAATGTTCTGACCGTTGCTTCGCTTGAACGTAAGTACTCACAAATTTGGTCGGAAGAATTCAATGGCCCAAATGGAGCTCCTGCTGATCCATCTGTTTGGTCAGCGCAAAATGGAGATGGCGTCGCCTTTGGCAATCGAGGATGGGGAAATAACGAACGCCAATGGTATGACGATAAAATTTCAGCAACAGATGGCAAAGGTTCCTATGTAATTAAAGCTACAACTACAGGTGCAAATGCAATCAATTGTTATTACAAGGCGCCTTGTGAATGGTTAAGTACCAAGTTAGTTACCAAAGATAAAGTTGGCTTTAAATATGGGCGCATCGAAGCTCGCATTAAGGGGCCGGTCGGAAATGGCACCTGGGGCGCATTCTGGTTATTAGGTGCTGATATCGACGAACGTGGCTGGCCAGGGTGTGGCGAGATCGATGTAACTGAACTATTAGGTCGAATGCCAACTACAAATCTTGGCTATATACATGGACCACTTTCTGGTGGAGGTGGTCGTGGCGATAAAGTCGAAATGACAACGCCACATGCTTCGGAATATCACACATACGCAGTTGACTGGTTGCCTGATCAGATTCGCTACTACCTAGATGGCGTGCAGTTTTATACGGCAAATAAGGTTGATAGTGACTGGGTATTTGATCACGAGTTCTACATGATCATTAATCTGGCCATGGGTGGAAACCTGGGCGGGGAGATTGAAAGTAATTTAAAGGATACTTCAATGGCCTTTGATTACATTCGGGTTTACTCAATAAATGGAATCGGCGAGGTAATTAAGCGTTAGTTTTTAGGACTTCACCATAACCATTTACTTGATAGTGCTTCACATACTCAATTTGCAGTGAACTTTCCCTAAGCTCCGGGTCAACTTCGCCGACGAACCAACCGCCGATTGCTTGATTAATAATTAGGTAGAAATAATTGTTAAACGGCCAGGCTTTGCCGGCAAAATCCCCGACTCCATTTTCAAAACGTTGATAAGAGCGATCGTTAAAGAACCATTCAATCGAATTTTCACGCCAATCAATGGCATATTTATTAAATGACTTAGATAGTTCATGTTCAGATTTGTGGAAGCCAGTTATGCCAAATTCTCCGGCATAACCCTCAGCATGGAGCGTGCTTTGAATAGTCTGAGGTTTTGCGCCATTGCCTTCAAAGAGATCAATCTCGCCACATGCGGGCCATGGAGTTCCTTCGGAAATATTCTTACCTAACAGCCAAAGCGCGGGCCAAGTTCCAACCCCTTCAGGCATTCTTGCGGAAATTTCCAGGTACCCAAATTTAAAGTAAACCTTATTTGCGGTATGAATTTTTCCGCTCGTCCATTCAGCCGGGCCATAGTAAGTTTCAATTGGCGAGATACCTGCTTCACGTTTAGCTGTGATGGTCAGCCCGCTAGCTACAGCTAAGGAATCAGTTGTATAGAACTCTCGTTCGTGATTACCCCAACCAATCAAGCCATGCTGTGACCCATCGCCAAGATCTGCGGTCCATGAATTTGCATACGGTTTTCCATCTGGAGTCTCTAAAAAAGAATCAGACCAGAGGAGAATTTTCTCATTTGGACTTGCCATTTTTTCCTCCAAATAGGGTAGGGTCTGAGAATATGAAACCGCTTTCAAAGGCGGTTTATAGGGCTCCTGTGTGAAAGTATAGGGGTTGATATTCCCGATTAGGAGATCTGATTTATGTCTAATGCTTTTCCGGATGACTTTCTTTGGGGAACTGCAACAGCGAGTTATCAAATTGAAGGCGCTGCCCAATTAGATGGTCGGGGCGTAAGCATCTGGGACACCTTTAGCAAGACACCTGGCAAAGTTGTAGGTGGCGACAACGGCGATCAAGCTTGCGATCACTATCACCGCTATCCAGAAGATATTGCGATCATGAAAGATTTGGGAGTAAAGGCATATCGCTTGTCGATTGCCTGGCCAAGACTCTTTCCTAATGGCGATGAAGTCCGCGAAGAGCGTGGCTTTAATTTTTACAACGATTTGATCGATGCTCTAATCGAAGCTGGCATTGAACCGATGGTCACTCTGTACCATTGGGATCTCCCGCAAAAATTAGAAGATGCAGGTGGCTGGGCTAACCGTAAAACTGTTGATGCCTTTGCAAAATATGCTGCAGCTTGTGCAGAAGAATTCGGTGATCGTGTTAATAACTGGATCACCTTAAATGAACCGTGGTGTGTAGCTTGGCTCGGATATTCAATTGGCGTTCATGCACCAGGCAAAAAAGATCATGCACTTGCAATTGCGGCATCGCATCACACAGCGCTAGCGCATTCCGCTGCGCTACGTTCAATTAAAAATATTAGACCAGATGCTCAAGTTGGCCTTACCGTCAATATGACCAACCATCATTTAGAGAATCCTGAAAATCCCGATCTAGTTGAATTAAATGGTTTACTTGATTCAAATATAAACCGCTGGTGGATTGAGGCAATGCTCAATGGCGCTTACCCAACTAATATTCTGGATTACTACGGCGAAGCGCTAAAGAGCGTTTTCTTGCCAGGTGATGAAGAGCTTTTGAAGTGCAAGTCTGATTATCTTGGAGTTAACTATTACTCGGATTCTTTCCTGCGCAATCCGCTTCCGGCTGATTTAGCTAATAATGAGCCTGGCATCTTCCCCTTTCCGCAGAAGGGAAATAATGCCCCGCCTGCATATTTAGCTGACTCATTAACTGCAATGGGCTGGGTCGTAACGCCTGAGGGGCTAGGTAATTTAGTCACTCGCATTCATCGGGATTACCCAGAGATTCCATACTTAATGATTACCGAAAATGGTTCGTCATATGACGATGTAGTCGAGGCCGATGGCAATATCAATGACCATGCCCGCACCTCTTACTTGGTAAGACATCTGCAGTCTCTTCAAAAGGCGGTTGCTGCGGGAGTGCCAGTAAAGGGTTACTTCGCTTGGTCGTTACTTGATAATTTTGAATGGGCCGAAGGATATGCCAAGCGCTTTGGTTTAGTTCGAGTCGATTATCAAACGCTAAAGCGCACCCCAAAGGCCAGTGCTAAAAAGTATAAAGAGATTATTGCAGCAAATAGCGCTAACTAGCTTTTAGCGGTTGATTCGCGCTGAACCAGCTTTACTTGCAGCATCTTCTTATTTACTTCAGCGCCACCGAGTAATGCAACCAACATATTTGCAACTTCGGCACCTAATTCGCGCGTAGGTTGATGAATACTGGAAAGCGCCGGATTAGATCGTGTTGCAACTGGTGAATTATCGAATCCAATTACCTTTACCTGCTTAGGGACTTGGATCTTATTTTGCAGTAAGACATTGATAGCGCCAAGTGCACTTAGATCATTACCTGCAAAAATTCCATCAAATGTTATTTTCTTCTTTAAGAATTCGCGCGTAACTTCTTCTGCCGTTGAAGTCGAGTAGTCACCAGTCAAAACTGTAGCCGGTGAAATTTCGCGACCAGCTTCGGACATAGCTTTCTCGAAACCTTCAAAGCGGTCACGACCAGATTGCAACTTTAAATCTCCAGTAATCGTGATGATCTTCTTGCAACCTTGTGCGATCAAATGCTTAGTAGCTAAATAGCCACCTTGTACGTTATCGACATCTACATATGGGAACTTGTCGGAACCGCCTAAGTCGCCACCGAAAACCACCGGAACTCCTGCTGGAAGTAAGCGTTCAAAGCTCTTCACCGATCTATGCCAGCTAAACATCGCGATGCCATCTACTTGGGCTTTGCGTAGTGATTCAAAGAGAGAGTCTTCGCTACCTGTTTTGGGGCGAATCAATAGCAGAGGCTGCATGCCCGCATCTGAAATAGCGGTCGTAAATCCTTGGACGACTAGCCCCCAGAATGGATTTAAGAAGAATTCTTCACTTGATTCTTCGAGAACAAGCGCCACAAGTCCGCTGCGTCCGCCTGCAAGCCGTCGGGCAGTGGTGTTTGGGACGAAGTTATATTTTTTAATCGCCTTGCGCACAGCTTTTTCGGTTTCCGGAGAAACTTTGGCGCTGCCATTGATTACACGCGAAACAGTGGCTCGGCTGACGCCGGCACTTTCGGCAACTAAATCAATAGTTACCTCAACGTTGCGCGTAGGTGACTTGGCGGCCATCTCTTAATTCTATGCGAGTTAGAGCGATGTGGCTATAAAAACATTAGCCAAGGTCAGAGCAAGTAAGCCCGCCCAGATCCCAGTAGATACTTGAGCCTTCTTCTTATTCTTAATCGTCAAGATAAGAATAATTACGATAATTACGAACTTAACACCAACTTTGCCATGGTCAACGGCATCATATTGATCTGGGTTGGTTGCATGCATAGATGAGTTAATGCCAACTAACGCGATACCTGCCACAAGAGCGGTCAACATGGAATGTAAGAAACCGACATGGATACTTTTCGTCGCTTTTGGAAGCGAAAGCAGTAGAAGCGCCAAGCCACCAATAACTGAGAGAATGTGAATTACCAGAAAAATATTCTTAAGAGTGCTCATGCCCAAATAGTAGAGATAAAAAGTTAGAATTTGGCGTAATTCTTAAGGCTTTAGGGGCATAATCTGAACTATGACAACTGCAAAGAAAGCCCCCGTACGCAAAATAGCTGCAACAAAACCAGAGCCAATTGCCGAGCCAGTGAAGCAATTCGGAATCGATTGGCGTTCGCTCTATCTCTATGCCGTCTGTCTAATTACCTTGATGGTCTGCCTCTTCTCACTTGCAGCTGCAATTCGTAGCGGCATCGATATTGCTTACCCAGATCCTGCCTACATTGATCCATATGCTGAAGTTCCTAAGTTCAGCGCAGAAGCCGCAGCTCGAATGGAAGATCAGAATCGTCGTCAAGCAGTAAAGAGCTTGGTTGATTCCTTTACTACCTTGATCATCGCAGCCCCACTTTATTTATATCACTGGCGCTTAGCCCGCAAGTAACTTGAAGCGAAGATCCAGATACGTTGCAGCGCTTGCAGCGTTATTACTCATTTCATCAACGCCGGCAGATGGTGCGCTAAAAGTAGTAAAGATTTACGATGGCGACACAATCACTATGGCTGATGGTTTGAAAGTTCGCCTTTTGCAGATTGATGCGCCCGAACTTGCTGAAGGCGAGTGCTACGCAGATAAAGCCAAAGCAACTCTGGCCTCATTGTTGTCGAAGAAAGGTGTGATCACGCTAAAAGCTGACCCAGTATCTGCCTCCTTTGATCGTTATGGCAGAGCGCTTCGATATATCTTTGTTGGCAAAGTAAATGTAAATTTAGAAATGGTAAAACAGGGAGCTGCGGCGCCATATTTTTATCAGGGCGAGAAAGGAAAGTATTCAGCGGCGATGTTAAAAGCTGCTGAAGATGCCAAATATTACAAAGTTGGACTTTGGAAAGATTGCCCTGGTACTCAATTAGTACCGACTAAAGCAATAACAACTTACAAGGCTGTCGGGACACCTGTGGCATCACCAGTTACTACACCGAGTGCGACAACTGGCTGCGATCCAAATTACGCTGGCTGTATCCCGCTTTATCCGCCAGATTTAAATTGCAGCGATATCAAGGCACTTGGCTTAACACCAGTTACAGTTATTGGAAAAGATCCTCATCGCTTAGATGGTGATGGGGATGGAAGAGCCTGCACCAGCTAGTTACTCCACCGCTGCTTATTCCACCACTAGTTATTCCACCACCATGGATCATTGCCTGCAGAAGTATTAACCAATAGTGATTGACGACGGAAGAAACGTCGAATTGATGCTGGCCCCATACGCGACCCACCGATACCAGAATGCTTAAATGCCTGCTTTTCACCCTCGTGCATAATCGCAGTAAGGGACGCGTCATTAATGCTGATCGCACCGGCATCAATTTGGCGACCAATGCGCATTCCATCTTCTATGGTTGCGGCAAATACCGAACCAGATAAGCCGTAAATAGTTGCGTTAGCTAGTTCAAGAGCTTGTGCTTCTGATTCAACTTTCATAACCGGTAGAACAGGTGCAAAGGTTTCAGCAGTCATGATCTTCATATCGTGATCAACATCTACCAAGATTGTTGCTTCCAGGAAGTATCCGCCACCAAGTTGCTTTACTTCGCCGCCACTAAGTGCCTTTGCACCTTTTGCGTAAGCATCTGCTAAATGTTCTTTGATGGTTTCGACTTGATCAATTGCGATAATTGGTCCAAGTGCACCGCTATCTAGATTCGGATAGTTAATACCAATCTTGTTAGCAAGAGCGGAAATCTTTTCGACAAACTCATCATAAATATCTGCATGGGCATAAACACGTTCAATAGATAAACAAGATTGACCAGAATTACCAGTACCACCCCAGAGAATTCCTGCAGCAGCGCGGTCGATATCTGCGCCTGGCAGAACTATTGCGGGGTCTTTGCCGCCTAATTCCAGGGAAACCGGGGTAAATGCTTTGGCGCCAGCAGCTGCAATCAGCTCGCCCACTTCAGTACTTCCGGTGAAGCAAACAAAATCTACCTGCGGAATCATTGCTTGGCCGACTTCTGCAGCACCTTCAATAGTTCCGAATAGATCTCGCAGTACCGGAACACGTTCAATCGAACGAGCAAGCGGAGCTAAGAATCGAGGGGTTACCTCACTTGGCTTAATTAATACGGCGCAGCCAGCAGCTAGTGCTGGGATTGCATCTAAACAGCCAAGTAGAAGTGGGAAATTCCAGGGACTAATTACGCCAACTAATTGATATGGGCGATATGAAGGATGAATTGTGACGCCAGGCAGCTGAGCTTTCTGACTTTCACTCTCATCCATTAGCGCTGGGGCCATCTTTGCCCAACGCTCGATTCCCGCCAAAGTAACTTGTAGTTCTAATTTGCTCTCAGTAATGCGACCAGTATCTTCGTAAAGAGCTTGCACAATTGCATCGCCCTCTTTCTCTAATTCGGCACGCCATTGCATCAAGATTTCACCGCGTTTGATTGCACCGAGTGATTCCCAATTCTTCTGGGCGCCGCGCAACTTGGCAACGAGTGTTGTTAATTCCTCAGAGGTTGGCGCCGCTAAATCACGATCGATTTCACCGGTGCGGGGATTGCGAACCTTTACATCAGCATCTAAACGTGGCATTACTTATTGACCCTCATTTTTTTCATAGATACCGAGATCTTGCATCTTCTTGATCACACTTGTTTGTCTTTCAACGAAGAATGATCGTTGCGGTTCATTTGTTAGCAGGGCATTTGAGGAAACGATATCTACGCCACCATAAATTGATGCCCAAAGTTGTGCCTTATTGCGCGAAAGAGTGTTGCTCATACCTGGCTTATTTCGAGTGCGGCGAAGCGCCATCACATCGATAGCTGCATGCGCATTCATGGTTTCGCCATAGCCTGCTTCACAAAGTACCAAACCGTTGTAATCAACCACTTTGCTCATGCCATCTGTTGAGTTCATAGGTACAGCTGAACCATCAAGGCCGGCCGAGTTTGCCGATACGACGTAGGCATGATTTTCAAATGCTCGCGCACGCTTTGCGACATCCTTGGAAGTCAAAGCAGGGGAGCCTACTTCGCTAGTTGAATGCAAGAAGATTTCAGCGCCCTTAAAGGCAAGCGCGCGAGCAACTTCTGGGTATTGAATCTCTTCGCTAGCGATTGTTGCCAAGTTGCCAAATTCCGTATGGGTAACCGGGAAAACATTCTCGGCGCCATAAATATCGATGTACTTATCCCAGTAATCCCACGGAGATGGCGAGAACATTGAATGCATGCGGCGATATCGATGGACTAACTCGCCAGATGGATCGATGATGAAGCAAGCTTGGAAATAGATGCCAGGGAAATTTGGATCAAGTTCGTAGGTATTTCCGGAAAGGTAAACCTTATTCTTCTGCGCAGTTGCACAGAGCGCTTCATACTCGGGACCATCATGTGCGATCGCACCTTTTTCGGCCCATGCAGCGATCGTGTCACCGATCGGATATCCCGATAAGAAATATTCCGGTAGAACCACAATATTTAAATCGCCGCCCAACCAGCCACCTGCTGCTTGAATTGTCGCATCGACTCGTTCGACAGAAGCCATAATTGAAGCGCGCGCAGAAGCCACATCCATCTTGGCAACGCCTTTGCCTTTAATTTGTAACGCCATCGCGCGGCCAGCTTTTACTTTTGCAACTGGGGCGCTCTTAGTGGTTCCAATTAGAATCGACATGCTTATTTCCAATCTCCAGTGCCGTAAGGATTTTCTAACGGCGCAGATACATGCTCGTGCAGGATGCGCCATTGTCCATCAGCACCTAGTCGGAATACCCAAGTGCCACGAAACTTTAGAATCTTTTCTTGCGCGGGAGATTTAGTATGCAAGTTAATGATTCCTTGCAGCGAAGAGATATTTCCTTCGGTGATTTCGGCTGGCCCTTCGACCCATTCATGGTGGTAAATCTCAAGATCAGCGCCATACCAAGCCGTCCAGCCAGCGCTCACATTGGCATATGTGCGAGATGACCAGCGAGGCCCCTCGAGGAAAACGTATAGGTCTTCGCTCTCTTCATAGGTATTGAGAATCCCTGCTAAATCGCGAGTTCTAATCGCAGTAAGCATATTTTCAATAATCTGATGACCTGGCGAAAGTGGCTCTGACATGCGAAGAAATGTAGCGCAGATCGCATCTCGCTCCAAGCAAAATTCCAGCCTAAGGAATGGAACAGGTAGTAGAAAGTTAGCCCGAATGCTTGTTTGATAGCCACATGACAATTACTGGTGAATCTGCCCAAGCACTCTGGTGTACCGCAATCGGCGAGAGTGAGATACGTCCAACCCCAGTAACTGCCAATCCTGGTGAAGAGTTAGTTGATGTAATCATTTGTGATGTTTCACCGCTAGATCGCCAAGTTGCCGAAGGCCGTTTCCCACCTGGCCCACCGATGCCAGTTATTCCAGGAACAACTGGTGTAGTTCGCGATGCTGTTGGAAAACTCTATTTTGCTTTCGTGGAAATGCGCGGCGGTGGCTTGTTCTCACCTGGTATTCATCGCACCGTTGCATCAGTGCCACGCGATGTACTTTTTGAAATTCCAAGTGGCGTAAACCATAAAGATGTCGCAGCTGGATTTACCGGAATCGTCACCGCACTTGCAATTCTGGATCATTCGATCAAGATTCAAAGTGGCCAGAGCGTTTTAATTCTGGGCGCTAATCGCGGTGTTGGTGCAGCGGCAGTTGAAGTTGCCCTTGCTCGTGGCGCACACGTTATTGCTGCAGCTCGCGAGCCAATTAATATTCCAGGCGTAGATTATGTTTCATACGATGAAATGCCAGGCAAAGTAATGGAACTTACCGGTGGCAAAGGGGTAAGTGGAATTATCGATGGCCTTGGTGGCGAAATTACTAATAAAGCCCTGATGTGCGGTGGTGCAGATTGCAAACATGTATTGCTTGGATTTAGCGCTGGAGTTCAGTTGCCATTAATCGCCCCAAGATTCCTAGGTAATGAACATCAATTAATTGGTTACAACTTATTGCGCCGCCCATGGCCACTAATTGCCCAATTGATGGGCGAGGCGATGGAATTCTTAAAGGCTGGGAAATGTATTCCGCTAATTGCACAGGAGCTGCCATTTAGTAGCGCCCCTGACGCCTATAAAACAGCTGCAAGTAAGCAAGGCCGCACTTTGATCGTTATGCAAGAAATCTAGAAAGGAAAAACCATGTCAGCTGCCGAATATGACTTAATCATTGTTGGTGCCGGTACTGCTGGTATTCCTTGCGCTGTAGCAGCTGCCAATAATGGTGCCAAGGTTTTATTGCTCGATAAAGGCGATGACATTGGGGGATCACTTCACACCTCAGGCGGACATATGTCTGCAGCCGGTACGCGTCGTCAGCGAGAAAAAGGAATCGTTGATAGCGTCGAAGCTCATCGCGCTGATGTTGATCGCATCTCAAATGGCGGGGCTCGAAAAGATCTCGTAAATCTAGCAACTGAACTAGCTGCACCGGGTATGGATTGGCTCGAAGATAATGGTTTTGAGTTTGCTCCCGAAGCACCGCGTATTGTTTATGGACATGAACCTTATTCAGTTGCACGCACTTACTATGGACCAGAAGCTGGCAAAAGTATTCTGAAAGTCTTGCGGTCATTGTTAGAAAAAGCTATTGCTGGTGGAAGTATTGAACTTCGGTTAAACACTGCAGTTAAATCGTTGGTGACCGAAAACGGCGCAGTTGTTGGCGTTGAATTAGCCGATGGCAGCAAAGTAACTGGCACGAACACAGTACTGACTTCAGGTGGCTTCGGTGCAAATGCTCAGTTATTTGAAGAGCTAGAGAAAGCCACTTTAGTAAGCGCGGCGTGGCCAACTTCGACTGGTGATGGAATTTTAATGGCACGCGAAATTGGTGCTGCAATTGCAGGTGCCGGAACTTATCTGCCAACTTTTGGTGGCTTGCCTTCGCCAGATGGAACTGGTCGCGTTCGTTGGACAGATAGACCATTATTAGTAGCAGCGGAACGCCCACCATATGAAATTTACGTAGATAAGTCGGGCAATCGCTGGGTTGCCGAAGATGAAGAAAGCATTGATGTTAAGGAACATGCGTTAACTGGCATCGAATCGATGACTTTCTGGACCATCTTTGATTCTGTCGGTATGGAAAATAGCCAGCCGATGGTGATTGATTGGTCAATTGATAAATTTAAAGAGCAAGCAAATAACTTACCAGGCGTATTTGCCGGCGAAACTCTAGAAGAGCTAGCAAAGAACGCGGGAATTAGCGCAGAAGGTCTAAAGGCATCGGTCGCAAAATACAACGCAGATTTAGCAGCTGGAAATCCAGATCAATTTGGCCGCAAGTTCCGGCCCGCTCCAATTGAAAAAGGCCCTTTTTACTCACTACAAAATCATGCAGTTACTTTGATTACCTTCTCGGGCATCGATGTTGATAGCGATCTGCGAGTACGTAAGAGCAATGGTGAGATTATTCCTAACCTCTTTGCTGCCGGTGAAGTTCTTGGATCTGCAGCAACGATGGGGCAATCATTTGTTGGCGGCATGTTAGTTATGCCATCGATTACTTTTGGAAAGCTCTTAGGCGAGCGCTTAAGTAAGAGCTAATTGCGCATCAACATTTTGGCAGTTGTAGTTGCCAAAATTTCGCCAGCTTGATTACTGATTTTCCACTCAAAGTTAGCAACGGCTTTATCGCCCTTTGAAGTTGGCGTGCGATCTAATTCGGTTAATTCCAGGGTAATGAAATCTCCGGCAAAGGCAGGCTTAAAGAAGGTAGTTTCGCTTAAGCCAACCAGGGCAATTGCATCATCAATTGCGCCACTATTTTCGGCAGCGCCGCCAGCAAGTAGTAATAAAGCTTGGCCTGGAAGTGGAAGCGTTGGCATGCCCGAGGCCTGTGCAACGGCTAAATCGCTAAAGAGCGGATGGGTGTAATTACCTACTTGCACTAGCGTTGAACGCAGTTCCTCAGTAATTTCAATCGCTTGGGTTCTTATAACCAATTTGGTTTACGCCCCTCTTTATATGAGTTAAAACCTTCAGCTGACATCGGATCATTTAGTAGGAAGTCACGGAATAAACCGATCTCAACTTCCCAACTTTGAGCATTTGTAAGCCCTTGAGTTTGGGTGAAGCCCGCCTTGGTTTTGGCTAATGCGTTGCGTGGAGATTTATTGAAGGTGGCAATTAATTTATTTACCGCTTCATAAAGTTCAGCGCGGGGGACTGAAGTAAGTGCCAAGCCAGCCGCAACGGCTTCTGGGCCAGTTAATGTGCCGGCGCTAAATAGCAATGATTTAGCGCGTTGTTCGCCGAGCTTATTACGGCTGCGGAAAGTTGCGCCGGCTCCTGGCGGTAATCCACTAGCAAC
>JNSK01000026.1_pt1 | contig 29688 bp, 29 predicted proteins | sample 210681 | NCBI WGS metagenome assembly JNSK01 (sample SAMN02808684, study PRJNA238866) | freshwater metagenome | biome: fresh water; feature: freshwater reservoir; material: water; isolation source: water column of the freshwater reservoir Embalse de Amadorio in Spain | place: Spain: Valencia ...
TGAATGTATTGAAGTTCGAGTCAATCTCTCTGAGTCGGAGCGGCTTCTCTATGCAACAGCTGAACCAGAAGAGAAGTACCGATACTGCTCAACCACAAAAACCAAAAGTGACGTTGTGCAAGAGTTGGTGGCATATCACGCTAACGAGCAAATTTTGGTAATTGGGCAATACATCACTCAGCTAGATGAACTCTCTGAAACTCTTGGTGTTCCACTCATTAAAGGTGACACCCCGGTGAAAGAGCGCGAGCGACTCTTTGCAGCATTTCGAACCGGAGAGATCACCTGTCTAGTTGTTTCAAAAGTTGCAAACTTCTCGATCGATCTACCCGATGCCACAATTGCGATTCAAGTATCAGGTGCATTTGGTTCACGCCAAGAAGAGGCGCAGCGTCTCGGGCGAATTCTTAGACCAAAGGCAGATGGCAGAGGAGCTATTTTCTACTCGGTTGTTTCACGCGATACTGTCGATCAAGATTTTGCCGCGAACCGCCAACGTTTCTTGGCAGAGCAAGGTTATGCCTACCGAATTATTGATGCTGACGATGTTTTTCAAGGGAAGATCTAAATCGCACTGGATCTACTTTGTAGAAATCGTGGTGTGTGCCATCAATATGAATTACCGGAATCTGATCGCTGTAGAGATTGATTAGCTCTTGATTCCCTTCGATGTAGATAATCTCGATTTCGAAATCTAACTCTTTGCTGAGTGGCGTGAGGGTCTCCACCGCGACTTCACATAAATGACAGCCATGGCGCGAATAAACGCTCACTCGAGTCATTTCTTCTTTTCTTTAAAAATTCGTGCGGAGAGTTCTTCGACAACTAACTTTGCATCGCCTTTTGCACGCGCAGCGTTCGATTCAGCGTTCTTGAGAATTGTTTCTACGCTCGTTGTAGTCACAGTGCCAACAAGTGGACCATAGCTTTTTGCGAAAAGGGTGTGAGCGATAGCTCCTACAGCCTTCGCTAAATCACTTCGTGCCTCATCGAGGGTAACTTCTCGACCATTTCCAGAAATACTAAATTCAGTAAGTGGCGCTCTCTCATTGCGAATACGGTCAAAGACGTCTTGACCAGTTTTGCGGTTGGATTGGGGGGCCATATTCGTATTCTTACATCCTGATAGATTTAGCGCCATGCGAGCCGGCAAATCCTTCACGACAAGGATTGCCCTGCTTATTTTGGCCTTGTTGGCCACACTTACTCCTTCAGCTTCGGCTCAGTCCCTGTACAGATTCGCACCTGCCACACAATGGGGATACACCTTTGCTGGCACCGCCACTTCTGCAACGCCACAATCCACTGCAAAAAGTGGAAATCTCGAAAAGAAATCTTCGATCGAAGTGAATTACTCAAATTTTCCAGATTGGGCAAGACAAGAACTTCAATTTGCTGTCGATGTGTGGTCTGCAAATTTTGCATCGAAGGTAACAATTACCATTGATGCAACGTGGAGTAACTCTCAGTCCGTTGCAGTATTAGGAAGTGCTCGACCTGGCGGTTACTTTGCAGGATTTTCGGGAGCGCCTGATTCAAGTCTTTGGTATCCATCTGCACTAGCAAATGCGCTAGCTGGTAAAGATCTCGATCTCCGAAATTCAGAGATGGTTATTAATGTAAATGCTCGAGCTGCATGGAATCGTCGCGGAGATAGCGCACCGACAAATCGTGAGTACGATCTGCAATCGGTATTTCTCCACGAGATGGCGCACGGCCTCGGTTTTCTCTCTAATGATACCTACGACCCAATCCTTGGTTTTGGTTCGATAGAACAACCAACTCCTTATGATGCATTTGCACAGACTGCAGATGGAAGAAGGCTTGCTGATTTACCGTCGCCGTCTCTTGAGCTAGGAAGAGCGCTGCGCTCTCCGCTTTACTGGGCCGGCGCAAAGGGAATAGCAGCCAATAAAGGTGTGAAGCCTCTGCTCTATTCACCAGAAAACTATGTAGATGGTTCATCGGTAAGCCATCTTGATGAGAAGACTTTTTCAAATAGCGGATTAGATGCAGTCATGACACCAGAGCTTGATGCAGGGGAAATTTTTCACGATCCAGGACCGCTGCTATTGGCAATGATGGAGGACATGCGCAGCAAACCTCCTGTTGGTGTTGCAGTTGAGCTACCCACGACTGTGCGCAATGCTCAAGCAGTGATTGCAGACGGCGCTGCGATTGTAAAGTGGGATCCACCTGCAAATCTACGTACCGCGCAAGTGACCGCCTACACCGTTCGAAATGTCAGAACAGGTGCTGAAAAGAGCAGCCCAACAAGCCCGGTTGTCATGGGTGGCTTGCGAAATGGAACTACTCATACATTCACTATCACTGCCAGTAACTCTCTTGGCTCATCGCCCATTGTCACAACCGATCCAGTAACTCCACAGGCGGCATGGAAATCGACAACTATCGTTGATCCAAATGTTGAACCAACTCACATTGCAACAACTACCTTTAACAAGAGGCCAGTCATTGTCTATTCCAATGGAGTCAATGGGGTTTTGAAAATGGCGATATGGAATGGCTTGACGTGGAGAAAAACAACCATTGATGGAGCAGGCGGAACCAACCGAACACCGAATGAGATTACGAGTCCGATCTCTCTCTGTATTAGTGGTACTGGTACAAAACAACAATTACATTTGTTCTACGCAGATGGTAAAGATAAAGACCTTCGCCATGCGACTTATGATGGAACTAAGGTCAGCGTAGAAATCATCGATGGCAATGGGCAGTCAGTAAATAACTATGAAGATAGAAACCGAGTGCGTACCGCAAGCGATGTCAGTGTCTCAAACGCTTGTGTTGTTACCCCGTCTGGCATTCAAGTTTTCTATCGTGACGAGTCCCAAGGAATTTTGCTTGGAGCTTACAAAGTGACAGGTGCCACCAAGTGGGTCTACGAACTCGTAGATGGTGATCGCAAGACCGATGGTCGCACCACTGGCGATGTTGGATTCCATCTCGCTGCAGGTTACGACGGTAAGAAGACCTACGTCCTCTATGACTCAGTTCTTGTCCTGAACCAGAAGAAAGAGGCAACATCTGGCGCTATTCGATTGGCTACTCGATCAACACTTGATCCAAGTAAGTGGGTTTTTCAAACCCTGGAAGAGTCTGGCGAAACCTTAGCGATGACGGGATATGACGTCGCTCTTTCAGTTACGCCAAAGCGCACCTTTGCGCTGTGGCTTGGAACGTCTGAGATCCCAAAACCAACACAATTGCGTTCAGCAGTATTGGGTGGGCAAATAGATATTCAAACGTTTAATACCTCAAAGTTTGGAACGCCTAACCGCTGGCTGCGTACCAACGGTACTTCAGCCCTCTTTAACTGTGAAGATCGCCTCTGCATTATCGATTTTGCAAGTAAAAAAGTTTCTCTGGTTACTCGAAATAGCGCCAGTAATGGAATTAGCGGTAGATGGATCACTGTCGATGGAAAGGCAGCCGTAGCTGCCCACATTGATGGCAGTCTCGCACTTGCTAGACCTTAACCTTTATAAATTCCAGAGCCGCTTACGATTATCAATCCCACACCGCTCACATGTGACATTGCGCGTACTGACTTCACTTGACTTGCTTTCAAAGCTTGGGTGATTACCCCTTTTGCATCAAAACGAAGTACTAGTGAGGTTGGGCTTGTTGGTTTCCAACTTGTGACTCGTGGGATTACTGATGTCGAGTTAAAGAGAGCGTAGTGTGACCCGTTTGGCCCAGTTGCTGCTGCAATATTTGATTGAGATGCAAGACGCAGAGTCCACACTGGGGAAAAGCTGGAATTAAACTTTGTAAAGGCGCTCTCTGATTTACCACCGGCTTTGACTTCACCGGTGAGAAAGTAGGTGGAAGTTGCACTCTGCCAATTTCGTGTTGCGCGATTGGCTGAACTTCGTACGACATTTGTGAGAGAGCCAGACTTACTCACCTTTGCAAGAATTCCATCACGCGTACCCACGCGCGCTTTACCGCCGAGGGTTTCAGCACTTGATCCATACAGTTGCGCCGAGCCATCTGCGTTCCGAAAAATGGATGTGAGCGAACTCTTGGCGGTTCCGATAGTTACCGCCTTTGAGAATTTCCCGGCTAACGACACGTTTACTAGGACAGTGCCAGCGCCTCGATCCCCCAGAATTGAAATCCCGCTTGCCGAATGAGAGATTGCATTAATCAGTAGCGGCGCAGTAGCCGATTCAGAGAACGTTGTCACCAAGGTTCCGGTGGCCGAAACTTTCCACAATGTGAGTGCATTGAGATCGCTACGTACTTCTGGAACAGGCTCCACAATTACATTATCAACGTTGACTCCGGTTGCCGCGGGCGTAGCGGTCTCAACCGTTGCTGCAGTAAGCCCGGCAAGCCAGATATTGCCCTCTTTATCTGATGTTGCAGCCATAACTATTTGATCTGCGCGATCTTCCAATATCAGATTCCATTTTTCTACGCCTGAAAAATCTAGAAAAGTGAGTGAAACTTTCTTCTCAGCATTTGAAAATAGCGCTATTCCTTGGTTGCTAATCACCGCACCTTCGTGATCAATCACCGCCGATACCTTAGTAATCTCAACGGCAGCTATCGATTTGGGGGCGGGATAAGAAAATGGCGTAACTACTAGTGATGCGAGAGCTGCAATAATTACAAAAAGTTTGCGCATTATGCCAATTCATCCGCGCGATCATGAGCTGCTTTCATGGCACGACTGACAATTTCTGCCAAGTGACTTTCTGAAAATGATGCCAGGGCCGCTGCCGTTGTTCCATTCGGGCTGGTAACTTTTTCGCGCAGAGTTGTTGGTGAATCCCCTGATCTTTCCAACAACGCAGCAGAGCCTGTGATCGTCTGAATAGTCAGCGTCGTTGCATCTTCTCGGTTAAGGCCAAGTGCGACCGCGCCATCAATCATCGCTTCTACAAATGCAAAGAAATACGCCGGCCCAGATCCGCTCGTTGCAGTAACTGCGCTCTGGAGTGACTCATCAATTTCAATCGCTTTACCAGCGGCACTGAGAAGAGATGAGACAAAGTTTCTCTGATCGGCAGATACCCCTGCCCCACATGAATATCCTGCTGCGCCGAGCCCGATCAGCGTCGGTGTATTTGGCATGATGCGAACAATTGGATTACCAGTGCCAAGGTGGCCAGCGATGAAATCAATCCGCTTTCCTGCGGCAAAGCTAAGGAGTAGCGCGCTCTTATTGATAGTTGGTGCGATTTCCTGAAGAAGTGCCTGTAGGTCTTGTGGCTTTACGACGAGAAGAATTACATCGTTGGTGGAGACGGCTTCATCAAGGGGTTGTGAAGTCACACCATATCGAGCGGTTAATTCAGCAACGCGTTCTCTTCGCTTTTCAACGATCGCAATCATCGCTGGTGCAACTCCTGCTAAGACGAGGGCGGCGATTAACGCCTCTCCCATAACCCCAGCCCCAATAATTGCAACCTTCTTCTGATTAGCCATAGCGAAAGAGTACGCGTAGGCTCTGCACCTATGTCCGAAGTTAAACCAGGTTTTGCCCGCGACTGGGTCGAATTCGCCGATCCCAACGACGAATTGGGAATCTTCAAATGTGACCTCACCTGGCTCACATCCAATTGGACCTGCATCTATGGCGATGGCTGTCAGGGTGTCTTTAAAGACCGCCCGAACGATGGCTGTTGCACCGAAGGTGCGATGTACTCAGATGAAGACGATGAGAAGCGCGTACAAGCTGCAGCTGCTTATCTCACTCCACAGATGTGGCAATTTTACGAAGAAGCCCGTCCGAAAAAGCCTGGCGGCCTACTTCGCATCACAGATTTAGATGAAGATAAAGAGCGCAAGACGCGCACAGTAAACGATGCCTGTATTTTTCTTAACCGTAAAGGTTATGAAGCGCCAGGATTTACTGGGTCATTCGGTTGCGTTCTCCATCACCTCGCCGAAAAAGAGAATAAACATTTCGTAGAAACTAAACCAGATGTCTGCTGGCAACTTCCACTTCGTCGCAGCTTTGAAGAACGCGAAGTTGGCGAGCGCGAATACTCAGTTACTGTCATTGGCGAGTACGAGCGCCTTGGTTGGGGCGATGGTGGCGATGATTTTGATTGGTACTGCACAAGCAATACCGAAGCGCATATCGGACGCGAACCTGTCTATATTTCTAACCGCGCCGAACTCAAAGCCTTGATGGGTGATGCCGCCTATGAAATTTTGGCTGGCCACTGTGATGCACGCATGGCCGGAATTAAAGATGCGCAGGCGCGCAGCCTTCCACTCTTTGTTATCCAGCACCCAGCAACACTTCAAGCCGGCAAGTAAGGCGCTAGTCATACCTTTGCCTTAGGCTCACCTCATGGCAAAGGTCGAGAAAGATCCATTCCGCTGTACTGAATGCGGCTGGACATCCCAAAAATGGGTAGGCCGTTGCGGTGAGTGCCAGGCGTGGGGATGCGTTGAAGAAGTCGCCGCCCCGAAGAAACTTTCACTCGTTGCCGGAACCGTCTCACATGCAGCAACTCCTATCGGTGATGTCGACCTCAGTTCAGCGCGTGCTCGCGAAACCGGAGTGAGTGAACTCGATCGCGTATTAGGTGGTGGCCTAGTTCCAGGCGCTGCAATTTTATTGGCCGGTGAGCCGGGCGTTGGAAAATCAACTCTTCTCCTCTCTGTCGCAGCTCAGACTGCAGCAAAGGGAATGAGTGCGCTCTACATTAGCGGTGAAGAATCGGCATCACAGGTTCGCCTTCGCGCAGAACGCATCAACGCCGTAGATCCGCAACTCTTTCTTGCATCCGAGACAGATCTTGGAGCAGTCATTGCTCACATCGATGCAGTCAAACCCGCACTTGTCATAATCGATAGCGTGCAAACAATTGGAAGCTCTGCTGCAGATGGTGCACCGGGTGGTGTGACACAAGTGCGCGAAGTTGCTGGAGCGCTTATTCGTATCTGTAAAGATCGCGACATCACTTTGCTACTAGTTGGACATGTCACTAAAGATGGATCGATTGCAGGACCGCGACTTCTTGAACATATCGTCGATGTTGTTCTGCAATTTGAAGGAGAGCGCCATTCACGACTCAGACTTATCAGGGCAATTAAGAATCGTTTTGGGGCAAGTGATGAAGTGGGTTGCTTTGATTTAAGTGATACAGGTATCGAATCTGTCATTGATCCAACGGGGCTCTTTACCTCACGCCATACCGAACCTGTTCCTGGAACATGCGTCACGGTCACACTAGAAGGCCGGCGTCCCTTGCTCGCTGAAATCCAAGCGCTGGTCAGTGCTAGCCGTGAAAGTGATTTCGGAAATGCACGTCGCGTAACAAGCGGTCTTGATTCAGCCCGTACCTCAATGACTTTAGCTGTTCTTGAATTGCGTGCAGGCGTACGAGTCGGTGGTCGAGATGTATATGCGGCAACTGTTGGCGGTATGAAAATGTCAGAGCCGGCCGCAGATTTAGCACTTGCTCTCGCCGTTGCATCTGCCGCTAAGGGTCTAGCGCTCCCGCCTGATCTGGTTGCTATCGGTGAAGTGGGATTGGCGGGTGAGATCCGTAAAGTAAGTGGTGTTTCACGCAGATTAGCTGAGGCATATCGCCTTGGATTTAAGAAAGCGCTTATTCCATCAGGGAGCGATGTAAAAATTGATGGCATGGAGATCATCGAAATCTCTCGACTTGATCAAGGCCTAAAGAGGGTTGCGATCTCTGGCGAATGAAATCTCTTCATCAACCAGTATTAGCTTGGTATAAAGAGAATAAACGCGATCTTCCGTGGCGTGGTTCAGATCCTTGGGGCGTGCTCGTAAGCGAGATTATGTTGCAGCAGACTCCTGTTGCGCGCGTTCTACCCATATATATCCATTGGATGAAGCGTTGGCCAACGGCGGCATCTCTTACCCAAGCTACACCTGCAGAAGTAATCACAGCGTGGGGGCGGCTCGGCTATCCGCGACGTGCACTCCGATTACATGAATGTGCCAAAGTTATTACTGCCGAACATAATGGTGTGGTTCCATCATCAGAGATTGAGTTACGAAAACTTCCAGGCGTTGGCGAATATACAAGTGCGGCCTTAATTGCATTTGCCTTTGGCGGTCGATCACTTGTTCTCGATATCAATATCAGGCGACTCTTTTCTCGCGTGATCGATGGTGTCGAAACTCCTAAGGCTGCACCGACAAAATCAGAACGTGTTGAACGAGAGAAGTTAATCCCGGAAAAAAGTGCCGCGATCTGGGCAGCTGCAACAATGGAACTCGGCGCAGTTATCTGCACCGCTAAGAAACCAAAGTGTGGTCTCTGTCCGTTGGCTGATCAATGTAAGTGGCGGAGTCTTGATTTTCCATTATCGAATCAACCAAAGCGCACTCAAACGTGGCATGGAACCGATCGTCAATGTCGAGGTGTGATTGTTCAAGCGTTACGTGAAAACTCTGCGCTGAGTAAGAAGGAGATCAACTTGCTCTGGGATGTTCCCTCGCAGGTAGAAAAAGCGCTGCTGACACTCTTAGAAGATGGCTTAGTTGTATCAATTCCAGGGCAACGATTCTCGCTCCCCCAACGCTGAAGTAAGGGTAAAATTCTGCAATGGATCACCTCAGCGGACTCAGAGCAGCTCTCGGCGATAACGCCTCACTCATTAGCGATCCCGAGATCACCGCGACATATTCAAAAGATCAGGCACCCTTTGCAGCACATCAACCGGCAGCCCTTGTTCTCCTTGCTAAATCAACGGAAGAAGTTTCGCGCGCGGTGGCATATGCCAATACCCATAACATCCCAGTAGTTGCACGCGGTGCCGGTAGCGGACTTTCTGGTGGTGCAAATGCAACATCTTCCTCCCTTGTTATCTCCCTTGAGAAGATGAACTCGATCATTGATATTGATGAGACAAATATGATCGCCCGAGTTCAAGCAGGGGTTGTTAATCTTGATTTAGATAAGGCGGCAGAACTTAAGGGGCTGGCTTATCTTCCCGATCCTGCCAGCCGCGATTGGTCGACTATTGGTGGAAATGCCGCAACTAATGCTGGCGGAATGTGTTGCGTTAAATACGGCGTCACATCAGCTCACGTTCGCGCGCTCACCGTTGTGATGGCAGATGGTCAGATTATTCACTTGGGTAGCGCGACAAAGAAAGCTGTTACCACTTTAGATCTAACTCGCTTAATGATTGGCTCTGAAGGAACGTTAGGAATTATTACCGAAATTGTTGTTGGTTTAGCTGTTCGCCCTGAGACGCCAGCAACAATTATTGCAACCTTTCCACATATCAAGAGCGCAGCAGCAGCTGCAGCCGCTCTTTTGAAATTTAAGCCATCAATGTTAGAAATTATCGATCAGACAACTCTTAAAGCAGTTGAGTCGTGGCATCCCCTGGGATTTGAGATTGCAGGATCTGTTCTCTTAATGCAGTTAGATGAGGATCAAGATCGCGCAGATGAAGTACTAAAGCTCTGTGAAAGTTTTGAGATGATTGATGGCGCGGCCTCAACTGATGCCGCCGATGCCGTTGAATTCATCCGCGTTCGCAAACTCGCATATCCAGCGCTGGAACGCCTTGGGGCAACTCTCCTTGACGATGTTGCGGTTCCCATTTCAAAGATCGCTGAGCTAGTTGAACGAGTTGAAGCGCTCTCCACAAAGTATGACCTGACCATCGGAATCTTCGGCCATGCCGGTGATGGAAATATGCACCCCACAATCGTTCACGATCACGGGGACCTCAAGGCGCAAGAGCGAGCAATTGCGGCCTTCGGCGAGATCGTTGAGATCGCACAATCACTGGGCGGAACCGCATCCGGAGAGCACGGAATCGGCTCGATCAAGCAGGGTTTTGCCGCCGCTGAACTCTCTCCTGCCGTTATTGAGTTACAGAGAGCCATTAAGAAAGCTTTTGACCCCAAAGGAATTCTCAATCCGGGAAAGAAACTTCCTTAGCGCTAGAAAAATTCACCCCCAAAATTCACCTAAACAAAAGAGAAGAAATGCCCGTTAAACCTGCATCCTAGTGCAGGGTATGGCTATGGATATCAGCGAGCTAGTAATTCCAGAAGTTCCAATTCCTGCGCGAATTTTGCAAGAGCGTGCAACGGCGCAGAAAAACCAGAGAAAAGTTATTGCATCCGCCAAGGCGCGACGCAAGAAGGCAGTAACTCAGAGTGCGCAGAAGCGACGTGCTAGTTAAGCAGTAGGTGCTTCGGCAAGATCTTCTGGTGAGTCAGGCAGCGTTGTCTTAGGCGCACCAGTGAATGTAAATGTTGCATCTGGTCCGTCTCCATCAACATCGACGACAATGATCTCGCCTGCCTTGAGTTCGCTAAAGAGAATTCGCTCAGATAGCGGATCTTCGATTTCGCGCTGAATTGTGCGACGCAATGGACGCGCACCAAGCATCGGATCGTATCCACGTGCAGCTAAGAGATCTTTAGCGCCTTGTGTGAGTTCGATTCCCATATCTTTAACCTTAAGTCGCTCATCAAGATTTGCAACCATAAGATCAACGATTGAGATGATCTGCTCTTTGGTGAGCTGGTGGAAGACAATCACATCATCGATACGGTTGAGAAATTCTGGGCGGAAGTGTGACTTCAGTTCATCACTGACCTTTGCCTTCATCCGCTCGTAATTTGTGAGATCGTCATCAGAGTTAGCAAAACCTAAGCCCGCACCCTTTGAGATATCGCGCGTTCCGAGGTTTGTTGTCATGATGATGACAGTATTTTTGAAGTCAACTGTGCGACCTTGTGAATCGGTCAGGCGACCATCTTCTAACACTTGAAGAAGTGAGTTAAAGATATCTGGGTGTGCCTTTTCGACCTCATCAAAGAGAACAACTGAGAATGGGCGACGGCGTACCTTTTCAGTGAGCTGTCCACCTTCGTCATAGCCGACATACCCTGGAGGTGCACCAAAGAGGCGTGACGCGGTGTGACGCTCTGAGTATTCAGACATATCAAGCTGAATGAGCGCGCTCTCATCACCGAAGAGGAACGATGCAAGGGTGCGAGAGAGCTCAGTCTTTCCGACTCCTGATGGGCCAGCAAAGATAAAGGAACCACCAGGGCGCTTTGGATCTTTGAGTCCGGCACGAGTGCGGCGAATAGCTTGTGAGAGAGCCTTGATCGCTTGATCTTGTCCGATCACGCGACGGTGAAGCTCATCTTCCATACGGAGAAGGCGTGCTGTCTCTTCCTCAGTTAACTTAAAGACTGGAATACCAGTCGATGCCGAAAGAACCTGAGCGATGAGTTCTTCATCTACCTCAGTTACCTTATCGAGATCTGTTGCTTTCCAATTCTTTTCAGCAGCGCTGCGCTCTTCGATAAGTGATTTCTCTTTATCACGAAGAGCGGCAGCTCCTTCAAAATCTTGTCCATCAATTGCAGATTCTTTCGCCTTACGAGCAGCAGAGATTTTCTCATCGAACTCGCGAAGTTCGACAGGTGCTGTCATTCGCTTAATACGAAGGCGTGATCCTGCCTCATCAATCAGATCGATCGCCTTATCTGGCAGGAAGCGATCTGAAACATAACGATCTGCCATATTGGCAGCTGCCGCTAGTGCACCATCTGTAATGGAGACGCGGTGGTGAGTTTCATAGCGATCGCGCAGACCCTTAAGAATTTCAATAGTGTGAGCAACAGATGGCTCTTTGACCTGGATTGGTTGGAAGCGACGCTCAAGTGCAGCATCCTTTTCGACATGCTTACGATATTCATCAAGAGTTGTTGCACCAATGGTCTGTAACTCACCGCGAGCAAGCATCGGCTTCAAGATGCTGGCAGCATCGATCGCACCTTCTGCAGCGCCAGCGCCAACGAGTGTGTGAATTTCATCGATAAAGAGAATGATGTCACCGCGTGTTTTGATCTCTTTAAGGACCTTCTTCAAGCGCTCTTCAAAGTCACCGCGATAGCGAGAGCCGGCAACGAGTGCACCTAAATCAAGTGAATAAAGTTGCTTATCTTTAATTGTTTCAGGGACATCATTTTTTGCAATTGCTTGGGCTAACCCTTCCACAACTGCAGTCTTTCCAACACCAGGTTCACCAATAAGGACTGGGTTGTTCTTTGTGCGGCGAGAAAGAATCTGCATGACACGTTCAATTTCATTGTCGCGACCGATTACTGGGTCAAGCTTTCCTTCGCGTGCAGCTGCGGTGAGATTGCGACCGAATTGATCAAGTACGAGAGAAGTCGATGGTGTTCCTTCAGCTGGTCCGCCTTGTACGACTGTCTCTTTTCCTTGGTAACCAGAGAGAAGTTGAATAACTTGTTGGCGAACACGGTTGAGATCTGCGCCAAGTTTGACCAACACTTGAGCAGCAACGCCTTCACCTTCACGGATAAGGCCGAGCAAGATGTGCTCTGTACCGATGTAGTTGTGTCCAAGTTGAAGTGCTTCACGGAGTGAGAGTTCGAGAACTTTCTTAGCACGTGGAGTAAATGGAATATGTCCTGATGGAGCCTGCTGTCCTTGACCGATGATTTCTTCGACCTGGGCGCGCACAGCTTCGAGTGAGATACCGAGAGATTCAAGACCTTTTGCGGCAACGCCTTCGCCTTCATGGATGAGACCGAGCAAGATGTGCTCTGTGCCGATGTAGTTGTGATTGAGCATGCGTGCTTCTTCTTGAGCCAAGACAACTACGCGTCGGGCTCGATCTGTAAAGCGCTCAAACATCGGTAGACCTCGTTTCCCTGAATTAACTGCCGTATCGCTAGCCTATAACTTCGCCCAGCGCTGGCGCGAGGTGAAAGGTGTGTATGGGTTAGAACCCCAGATCTGGCGCCCTTATTCCCTGAAAATGGCTAGATCTAGTGCGATATCTAGGGCTCTCAAGCGCCTTTTAGAGGACTTTAAGCATGCGGGTATTGCCCAAGGTATTGGGTTTAACAGATTCCAGATCCAGGAACTCAGCGACTCCGGTGTCATAGGAACGCAGGAGCTCGGTATAGACATCGGGAGCAACTGGGGTGCCATGGATTTCCTCAAACCCGTGGCGAGCAAAAAAAGCTGTCTCAAAGGTGAGGCAGAAAACTCGCGAGACACCAACTGTTCGAGCGCGATTAATAATTGCCTCAAGAATTTGATGACCTACACCTTGTCCTTTGAGATTATCAACAACTGCCACGGTGCGAACTTCGGCGAGATCTTCCCACAGAACGTGAAGAGCTCCACAACCAACAACTTCATTGCCATCAACAGCAACGGTAAATTCTTGAACATCTTCATAGAGCATGACAGTCTCTTTATTGAGAAGACGACCACCTAGTGTGTAGGTGTCAATGAGTGCGCGAATCCCCGGAATATCTTGGGTTCGTGCTGGACGAATTTCAATAGCCATTAATCTGTCTCAGGCTTTACCAATGGGAACAATATAGTTTCGCGAATTCCAAGTCCTGTGAGTGCCATCAATAAGCGATCAACGCCCATTCCCATTCCACCCATCGGCGGCATGCCAAACTCCATTGCACGCAAGAAATCTTCATCAAGTTGCATCGCTTCAAGATCACCCTTTGCACCAAGTTCTGCCTGCTCGATCAGTCTTTCGCGTTGGATGACAGGATCAACCAGCTCTGAATATCCAGTTGCTAGCTCAAAGCCATCAACGTAGAGATCCCACTTTTCAACAACTCCTGGAATCTCACGATGTGCGCGAACAAGAGGCGATGTATCTACTGGATAGCCCATGACAAAAGTTGGCTCGATCAATTTATCTTGTGCAACATGCTCAAATATCTCTTCGGCTAGCTTTCCGGTAACCCACTTTGGATCGATCTTCATCCCTAGCTTTGTCGCATATTTCTTGAGCTCTGCAATAGGTGTGAGCGCTGTGACCGTCTCGCCAACGCCTTCTGAGATCGCGTCATAGAGAGAGATCTCCTTCCACTGCCCACCAAGATCTGCTTCGCGCCCGTTCATATGTGTGACTACGTGTGATCCGGAGACTGCCTTTGCTGCATTTTGAATAAGTGAACGAGTGAGATCGGCGATTGTGCGCCAATCACCAAATGCTTGATATGTCTCAATCATCGCAAATTCTGGCGAGTGGGAAGAGTCAGCACCTTCATTACGGAAGTTACGGTTAATTTCAAAGACTCGCTCAAGTCCGCCAGCTACACAGCGCTTGAGGAAAAGTTCTGGTGCAATACGCAAGAAAAGGTCAATGTCGTAGGCATTTGAAAAAGTCTTAAATGGGCGGGCGGCAGCGCCACCGTGCATCACCTGCAACATAGGAGTTTCAACTTCAATAAATTCTTGGCTGGTGAAAGTCTCACGCAGTGAACGCATCACCTGAGGGCGAAGGCGCGCAACAGTTCGTGCTTCAGGACGAACAATCAAATCAACGTAACGCATACGAACACGTGTCTCTTCTGACATCGGTTTATGGTCATTAGGTAGCGGACGTAATGACTTGGAAGCCATCGCCCATGTATTTGCAAGTAGCGAAAGTTCACCGCGTTTAGAGGTGATAATTTCACCTGTGACGCTAACGATGTCGCCCAGATCTACATCACTCTTCCAGGCATCGAGCTGCTCTTGACCAACTTTATCCAGCGATAACATCGCCTGAATTTCAGTGCCATCACCTTCGCGAAGAGTGGCAAAACAGAGTTTTCCAGTATCGCGCTTAAAAATAATTCGGCCCACAAGTGATGCTTGGTCACCTGTTGCAGTATCGGTCTCTAAATCTTTGTATTTTTCACGGACGGCTGCAAGTGAATGCGTGCGAGGAACGGAAACGGGATACGGCTCTATCCCACGGTCAATAAGGTTGACACGCTTTTCACGACGAATACGTAACTGTTCAGGAAGATCATCCTCAGCAGGTACTTGCGGCTCTGTACTCATAAGGGTTGCAGTCTACCTATTAGAGATTTTTCTCGTGAATGAGGCGCAATCCAATAAGGGTTAAATCAGGCTCATATTCATCAATTGTGGTGCTGACATCAATGACCAGTGGAGCTAATCCTCCAGTTGCAATCACAGTTGGGGCTTGGTCATAACTCAGGGCTAATTCGGCAGTGATCTTTTCTACAAGGCCATCTACCTGGCCGGCAAAACCAAAAATCGTTCCTGATTGCAGGGCTTCAACAGTGTTCTTGCCGATGGCATTTTTTGGCCGAATCAGTTCGACTTTGCGCAATTGCGCAGCTCGCGATGCCAGTGCATCAACTGAAATCTCGATACCTGGAGCAAGTGCGCCACCAAGGAATTCACCCTTAGGCGAGACAACATCAAGATTTGTCGATGTACCAAAATCAACGACAATTGCTGGTCCGCCAAACAGGGTGTGTGCTGCCAATGTATTGACGATGCGATCGGCGCCAATTTCTTTTGGGTTATCAACTAAAAGTGGAACTCCTGTTTTCGTTCCAGGTTCAACGATGGTTGTTGCGATATCTGAGTAATACGATGCGATCATCGTACGTAGCTCGCGCAGAGTTGCTGGAACAGTCGAACAAATTGATAAACCGGTCACTGTATATCCACTGACCAGTGCGTTAATTTGCAATGACATCTCATCCGATGTTGATCGTGGATCAGTCTTTACTCGCCAGGACTTGACGAGATCTTCTCCATCAAAGAGGCCTAGGACGGTATTTGTATTTCCGACATCGATAGTGAGTAGCATTATTTCTCCGTTCGAGTTTCAAGACGTAGATCAAGTCCAATATCAAGCACTGGTGCTGAATGTGTCAGTGCTCCGATTGCTAAATAGTCCACACCACTTTCTGCATACGCGTGAGCGTTCTCTAGCGTTATTCCACCAGATGCTTCTAACTTAAATCGGCCAGCAACAAATGCGACAGCGCGTGCACACTCTTCGGGGCTCATATTGTCTAGCAGAACAAGATCGGGAGATTGGGCGGCAACTTCTTCAAGTTGGCTTATCGAGTCAACTTCAATCTCAATAAATGCATCAGGGAAGGCGCTGCGTACCTTTGAAAATGCTCGAACCACACCGCCTGCTGCAGCAATGTGATTATCTTTAATGAGCGCTGCATCGCTCAGGGAGAGTCTGTGATTACTTCCCCCGCCCGCAACAACTGCTGCCTTTTCAAGAAGACGCATCCCCGGAGTTGTTTTCCGGGTATCGCGAATAAGAGTCTTTGTACCAGCAACTTCTTGCACCCAACGGTTAGTCAGCGTTGCGATTCCGCCAAGGTGACCTAGGAAATTCAACGCTGTCCGCTCAGCTAATAAAATTGCGCGTGTATCGCCACGGACAGTCAAGAGCACTGCTCCGGCTTCGACGCGATCTCCATCTTTTAAGTGTTGTGAGATATCGGTCAGACCAACTTCTCGCAGAGTTGCCATCGCCATATCAATTCCGGCAATAACTCCACTTTTGCGGGCGGTGAAATCTGCAACTACATTCTCGTTGCCCGAAACAGTTGCAACGGAAGTGATATCTGTACCACCTGCTAGATCTTCAGCGAGTGCTCTACGAATCAAATCTATATCGATCATTACTTCACCTCCTGATATTCGGTATGCCACTGTCCTTGGCTATCTATGGTTTGAATAATTCGCTTTCGCCACGCATCACTGGTATTTGGAAAATCTGCACGCCAATGCGAACCGCGGGTTTCTTGTCTAATGAGTGCGGCTTTGAGAATTGCTTGCGCCAACTGAAATAGATTTGTTGTCTCCCATGCTTCAACACACGGTGTAGTACTGGTGCGATCTCCAATTCTTGTGAGATCCGAGTTTGTTGCAACAAGTGAATCTGATGATCGAAGTACGCCCGCTCCTTGGCTCATACTTACTTGTAGAGCATGACGTGCTGCTGGATCAAGAAGTAACTCTTGTGATGTATTGGAAACAGGCTCTGTGATCTCGGGCAGTGTTGCCGCAATATCACTTGCAATTCGTGTACTAAACACAAGGCCTTCTAATAGTGAGTTGGAGGCAAGTCGATTAGCACCGTGCACCCCAGAACATGCTGTCTCACCGCATGCATAGAGCCCCTTAACGGAGGTTCGTCCGTTGAGATCTACTCGGACACCACCGGATGCATAGTGAGATGCGGGGGCTATAGGAATCAAATCCTTCAATGGATCGATTCCGTGAGCGATACAGGAAGCGAAGATGGTGGGAAATCTTTTTTCAAATCCATCAAGGTGGCGAACATCCAACCAGAGATGTGGCTTTCCTGATTTCACCATCGTATTCATAATTGCGATAGCGACAACATCTCGTGGAGCAAGTTCTGCAAGTGGATGAATCTCTTTCATAAATCTATTTCCTTGGTGATCAAGTAGATATGCACCTTCACCGCGTACAGCCTCACTTATCAAAGGCTGCTGTCCTTCAGAATTTTCTCCCAACCAGAGAACGGTCGGATGAAATTGAATGAACTCCACATCGGCAACGGCAGCTCCGGCGCGAAGTGCGAGTGCAACACCATCTCCCGTTGAGACAGATGGATTCGTTGTTTGAGCAAATACTTGTCCTAGCCCACCTGTTGCAAGAACTACGGCGCGCGCACGAGCTTGTCCCACACCATCGCGACTTCCGGCTCCAATCACGTGCAGCGTCACACCACAGACCGCACCGGTGCTGTCTTTGAGTGCATCCAGTACAAGTGCATGTTCGATCAATTCAATTTTTGGATCACTATTGACCGCTGCAATTAATGCACGCTCTACTTCAGCACCCGTTGCATCTCCGCCAGCATGAATAATTCGATTGCGAAGATGGCCACCTTCGCGCGTGAGTGACATCTCTCCACTTGCTTCGCGATCAAAGGTTGCACCGCGTGCAATCAATGTATGAACAGCAGCAGGACCCTCAGTTACTAAGACACGAACGGCTTCAGTGTCGCAGAGTCCGGCACCAGCAACCAATGTGTCTTTTTCGTGAGCGAGTGGTGAATCTCCTTCACCTAACGCTGCAGCAATTCCACCTTGTGCCCACTTAGTTGAACCCTCATCTACCTTCGCCTTTGTTACAAGGAGAACTGAGAGACCAAATGTTCGTACCTGTAATGCAGTGGTAAGTCCTGCGATTCCTGAACCTACGACAATGACATCTGCCTGTGCGCTCCATCCCGGAGGCGGTGCTAACAATCTCATCGCTGGCCTCGAGGTTTCATAGCCATATTATCGATCAAACGTATGCCATTTAGCCACCCAGCGATGATCGCACGCGCATGTACCGTTGCTTCAGTGGCATCTGAGAAATTCTCTTCATCAATAACGTGGGCATAATCAAGAGTGAAAGCTGGCTCAGTACTGATTATTTCTCTCATGGCCAAGCGAGCAGATCCATGATCGGGGGCAGCAACTGCTGCATAAAGTGCTCGTGCAATCACAGTTGCGCGTGCTCGCGCATCTGAATCCAATCGTGCGTTGCGTGATGAAAGAGCTAATCCATCGCTCTCCCGAATTGTCGGAGCGCCAATAATCTCAACATCACTTTCTATCTTTCTGATCAGTGATAGTTGTTGAAAATCCTTTTCACCAAAAATTGCGCAACGCGGACGAGCTAGTTCGAATAATCTGCTGACGACGGTGACCACACCATCAAAATGTCCTGGCCGCGAAGCACCTTCATACATTTCACCTAACGGGCCAGCACTGAGCTTGGTAAATCCTGGCGGATAAATCTCTTCATGTTGGGGTAACCAGAGATGCGTAACTCCAGATTCCTCGGCTAACTGCGCATCGCGTTCTGGAGTACGCGGATATTTTGCCAAGTCATCAGAATTTTCAAATTGAAGTGGATTAACAAATATCGATGCCAGAACTGACTGGCTCTTTTGGGCTGCGAGTGCAAAGAGTGATTGATGGCCGCTATGGAGCGCACCCATCGTGGGAACAAATGCGCAGCCGTGAGGAAGATCTGATGCAGATGTAACTATCTTCATGGCTCCAGTCCTTTCAGGTACCGGGCTCGACAATTAATAATAGTTTAGAGCCTTATCGCTCACTCTCCAAAAGCGCGGAGAGCAGCCCATCAACTCGGCCATGCGTTAATAAATGCGCATCAGGATCTATCTCAAGCCAGGGCTCAAGCACAAAGCGCCGCTCATGTGCACGTGGGTGGGGCAGGTATAACTCTTGGCTGGCGCTAAGGATGGATCCGTACTGAATCAAATCTAGATCGATCGTGCGCGGTCCCCAATGAATGGTGCGCTCTCGTCCTAACGCTTTCTCGATTCCGTGAAGCATGTTGAGAAAATCTGTTGCAGGTAATTCACTTTCTGCAATGGCAACAGCATTAATGTAATCAGGTTGTTCTGGGCCACCAACAGGTGCTGTCGTATACATCGATGAAATCGCCTGAATATCTGTCGCCTCGCGCAACAGAGCAATTGCAAGATCGATATTCTCCTGCGGATTACCAATGTTGGCACCGAGTGCAATCACTGCCTTCATCGTGAAATTTTCACCGATATATCGTTGAAATCCAAAGTGACCGGTGCATGAGGTTTATGAACGGTCACACTCACAGCTGTGATCTGCTGATATGCGCCCTTAATCTCATCTGCGATTCGACCAGCAAGTCTTTCAATTAATTGAACTCGTTCGCCCACAATGTTTTCATGAACAATCTGAGCTAGCTCGGCGTAATTAACAGTATCTGCAAGATCATCTGAGCGGGATGCCGCTTGCAAATCCAGCGTGATGAGCAGATCAACAATGAATTCTTGTCCCTCAACTGCTTCATGTGGCAAGACACCGTGATAGCCAAATGCCTTGATCCCAAGGATGCTGATCTGATCAGACATGAGAAATTACCTTTTTATGTGCAGCCACGACATGAACTCTAACGCCCCAAATCCCTTTTCCAATAAGTCCTTTAGTTACATCTAGCGTTGCTTCATCGCGTTCTAGTGGTGAATCTCCCCCTAAGAACCGCTTGCGCGATGCGCCAATCAGCACTGGGTATCCCAGGTCAACGATTTCGTCGATGCACTTAAGCAACTCCCAGTTATGGTCGGCATCTTTAGCAAAACCAAGTCCTGGATCAATAAATAACTTCTCAGGTGTGATTCCAGCAGCGAGAGCTTTTTCGATTTGCTGCGATAGCTCTGCCTTTACCTCTGCCACAACATCGCTATAGGTAGCCTTCGTATTCATATCGAGAGAATGCCCACGCCAGTGCATCAGAATATAGTTAACGCCTAGCTGTGCAGCGGTGCGATGCATCTCTGCATCTGCAATTCCACCACTCACATCATTGATGTATGTAGCGCCAGCGGCTACAGCTGCCCGCGCAACTTCTGCTCGCATTGTGTCGATTGAAACAACCACACCTTGCTCAGCTAAAGCCTTAACGACGGGAATAGTTCTTTCGAGTTCTTGTTCTTGTGAGGTTCGCTGTGCACCTGGCCGAGTAGATTCTCCGCCAATATCAATAATGTCTGCACCTTCAGCGACCATCTCAAGGCCACGGGTAATTGCCGCAGCAGAAGAATCGAATTGGCCACCATCTGAGAATGAATCAGGTGTGACGTTAAGAATTCCCACGACTAACATAGAGTGAAACCCAGTTAGCGATTGGTAATCAAGCTGATTGCTTCAGCACGAGTTGTTGCATCACGCAGAGCACCACGAACCGCGCTCGTTGTCGTGCGTGCTTGTGACTTTTTAACGCCGCGCATAGACATACAGAGGTGCTCACAATCAATAATGACAATGACACCGAGTGGATTCAAAATTTTGACCATCGCATCAGCGATTTGTGTTGTCAGGCGCTCTTGCACTTGGGGACGTTTGGCATAGAGATCAACTAAGCGCGCCACCTTTGATAATCCTGTGATTTTGCCTCTAGGGATGTAACCCACATGTGCAACTCCGTGAAAAGGAGTCAGGTGATGCTCGCATTGTGAGAAGACTTCAATATCGCGAATGATTACTAACTCTTCATGTCCAATATCAAAAGTTGTCGTGAGCACATCTTCTGGTGCTTGCCAGAGCCCAGCAAAGTTCTCTTCGTATGCGCGAGCAACTCGTGCCGGTGTCTCTTTGAGACCTTCACGATCAGGGTCTTCCCCAATTGCAATTAGTAATTCGCGTACAGCAGCTTCTGCGCGCGCCTTGTCATACGGCCCACGTGCGCGACCGTCATCAGGCCCAAATGAAACTGCTGAAATTTCACTCACTCTTCTGTCGCCTTCTTCTTTCGTACAGGTTTCTTGGCGGCAGGTGCAACTTCCTCTACAACTTTCTTAGCAGGAATCGCAACAGGGGCCTGTGTGCTTGGCACTCGGTGAATGGATCCTGTCCATGCTGGACGACGTGGCCACGATGCCACACGTGCAAAGATCACTTCAATCTCTTCCTTATTGAGGGTTTCGCGTTCAAGAAGTTCGAGCACCATCTGATCAAGAATTGATCTATTGGCTACCAAAATATCAAAAGCTTCCTGGTGTGCGTTTTCAATCAGTGAGCGAATTTCACTATCAATTACTGCAGCGATACTTTCAGAGTAATCGCGTGAATGTCCGTAGTCGCGCCCCATAAATGGTGCAGAGCTATCACTTCCGAGTTTGATAGCGCCGATCGCTTCAGTCATTCCATATTGGGTGACCATAGCGCGAGCAAGTGCGGTTGCTTTCTCGATGTCGTTAGAGGCGCCCGTAGATGGATCATGGAAAATTAACTCTTCAGCTGCACGACCACCAAGTGAGTACGCCAATTGATCTAGAAGTTGATTACGCGTTGTTGAGTACTTGTCATCATCAGGCAAAATCATGGTGTACCCGAGGGCACGACCGCGCGGCATAATCGTAATCTTGTGAACAGGATCAGTATGCGGAAGTGCGCGCGCAACAAGAGCGTGACCGGCTTCGTGATAAGCGGTGACGCGACGCTCTTCTTCAGACATCAATCGAGATTTACGTTGTGGCCCAGCCATGACGCGATCTATCGCCTCATCGAGGTGGTGATTAAGAATTACCTTTTCACCTTCACGTGCAGTCAGTAACGCTGCTTCATTGAGCACGTTAGCAAGATCAGCACCGGTAAAGCCAGGTGTGCGACGAGCAAATCCTTTTAGATCAACCTCGTCAGAGATCGGTTTATTCTTGGCATGCACCTTAAGAATATCTTCGCGGCCTTTAAGGTCTGGTCGATCAACTGGAATCTGTCGATCAAAGCGACCTGGTCGCAAGAGTGCCGGATCAAGAACATCTGGGCGGTTAGTTGCCGCAATGAGAATTACTTGGCTATCGCCTTCAAAGCCGTCCATCTCAACCAGTAATTGATTAAGTGTTTGTTCACGCTCGTCGTGGCCGCCACCCATTCCAGCACCACGCTGGCGTCCAACAGCATCGATTTCATCAACGAAGACAATCGCTGGAGCATTTGCTTTTGCTTGTGTGAAGAGATCACGAACTCGTGATGCACCAACGCCAACAAACATTTCAACAAAGTCTGAACCAGAGATCGAATAGAAAGGAACTTTGGCTTCACCAGCAACTGCGCGTGCAAGAAGAGTTTTACCTGTTCCTGGAGGACCATAGAGCAGTACACCCTTAGGAATCTTTGCACCCAAGAGCGCATACTTCGCCGGATTTGCAAGGAAATCTTTGATCTCTTCTAGCTCTGCGATTGCTTCATCGGCTCCGGCAACATCTGCAAAGGTATTTTGAGGAACATCATTATCTTGCAGTTTTGCGCGTGATTTTCCAAATGAGAAGACCTTGTTACCACCTTGAGCCTGACTCATCAGGAAGAAGAAGAGCAAGCCGATTAGCAAGAATGGGAAGAAAGAGAAGAGGAAACTTACAAAGAGTGATTGCTTAGCAACCTCAACGCTCCACCCTTGTGGAGGTGGATTGCCAGTGAGAGCGTCAACCAGTGTTGGCTCTTGGCGCAAGATATATGAAGCCTCAACCTTGGAAGATCCATTGATGAGTTTCCCTGATTTAAGTTCAAGACGAATCTTCTGTGAATTATCAACAAGCGTTGCGGAGTTAACCTCTGATTTTGTGATTGCATCTAGCGCTTCAGATGTTTTGATCTGCTTATAGCTATTTCCAGCACCTGAGATTTGACCAAAGATTGAAACGGCAGCAATCGCGACAATGATCCAAAAAAGAGGGCCACGCATTAATCTGCGGAAGCGAGATTGTGGGACTTGCGATTTTTTCGAGTTCTTATTCTGCGGACTCTTTTTTCCGCTAGCTTTAAAAACTCCAGGAGTCTTTTTACTCATTGGTGATTTCGCCATTTTTACTCGTACATGTGCTTAGCAAGCACACCAATAAAGGAAAGGTTGCGATACTTTTCATCAAAATCTAATCCGTAGCCCACAACAAAGTCTTTAGGAATATCAAAGCCGACATACTTCACATCGACTTCAACCTTCGCTGCTTCTGGCTTTCGAAGAATTGTAAGAATCTCAACTGAACCGGCGCCGCGCGAGACAAGGTTTGCGCGCAACCAAGAAAGTGTTAACCCAGAATCGACAATGTCTTCGACAATCAGAATATTTCGTCCGGTGATATCGCGATCAAGATCTTTGAGAATACGAACAACTCCGCTGGATTTTGTTCCTGAACCGTAGGACGAAACTGCCATCCAATCCATTTCAATATGACGTTGCATCGCACGAGTCAGATCTGCCATCGCCATAACCGCACCCTTAAGAACTCCGACAAGAAGTAAGTCTTTACCTTCATAATCTTTATCAACGCGCGCAGCTAACTCTGCAACCTTTGACGCTATCTGTTCTTGAGTTGCGATAACGCGTTCGATATCAGTACCGACTACTTGTAGATCCACAGTGTGGCTCTCCTTCATAAGGTGGCTAGCGCGATGGCTAGGTGCGGGCGTAGAGCGAAAGTCTGCCCGAAATTCGAGCAACCTTCACACCGCCTGGGAGGCTGACTTCACCCTGGCCGTGCCACGAGGTGACCAACGCCTCAACTGCGCCCACATGATCGGCTGAAATCGAGCCGCTCGGTGCACCGTGAGCGTAGATCGCTCTGCGGATGACCCGTGTGCGCACCGCTTTGGAGAGTGAGGTCAGATGAGAAATATCGAGAGAGGCGAGATCGAGTCCGCTGATCGCCGCATCGGCCATCGCATCGAGGGCATCGGCATCATCGCGCAATAAGGATGCGGTGCGAGCCAGGGCCTCTGCAATTCCAGGACCAATTGCTTCTTCCATAAGTGGCAGCACTTGTGTACGAACACGAACGCGCGAAAACTCTTGATTAACGTTATGTGGATCGTTCCAGATTGTTAAACCTAAATCACTGCACACTTGTTCGCTGAGCTGTCGTGTAAGTGAAAGCATGGGACGAATAATCATTCCATTGACAGTTGCCATCCCAGCAAGTGAACGTGCTCCAGAGCCTCGCGCTAATCCAAGAAGTACGGTCTCGGCTTGATCGTCTCGAGTATGTCCAAGGTAAATCTGTTGCGCATTTCTTGATTCAGCAATCCTATGGAGTGCTGCATAGCGAGCCGTTCGTGCGCCAGATTCAATTCCAGAACTTTCATCAACAGTAACTTTCTCCGAGATAACTTCTGCGTAACCGATATCTTGAAGTTGAAGAGAAACTTTTGCTGCCTGTTGGTCAGAGCCAGCCTGTAACTGGTGATCGATTGTCACAGCGATCGCGTTAATGAGTGGTTCTTTAGATTCTGCCAACACTGCAGCAGCTAGCGCTAAAGAATCTGCACCACCTGAAACTGCAACTAAAACACTATCGCCAGCACTTAACTTTTCTAGATGTGGCCGTACCGCAGATCGAAGCTCGAGAAATGCGCGGGTCATGCCGATGATTCTAGACCCGACCACCAAATGGCATAAGCCCCTTAACACTGTAAATACTTGAGTAGAGAAGCCCTCTATCCTTTGAATTTGCTTCCCACATCATTCCGTCGCCGGCATAAATTGAGATGTGATGAATTGAAGAGATTGTGCCCTTATATGAATAGAACAAGAGATCCCCTGGGACTAACTCACTGAGTGGAACATGCTTTGTATAGCCGGCATAGAGAGATGAGTTAAGGCGATCCCAATTAGGCCAGCCTAACCCTGCTGATCGATATGCTGCATAAACCAAGCCAGAACAATCAAATGCATTAGGACCTTCGTCGCCCCAAATATATGGCTTGCGCGCCAATACTTGCTTCTTGGCAAAAGCAACAGCCTTAAGACGTTCCACCTCTGTTGTTCTAATTGTTGAGCGACCCTTAAATCCTAAATCTGGCCACACTTTTTTCTGCCCACCTGTATTGGCTGCAGTATTTGCTCGACTCTCTTCGAGGAGAGCTAAGGCGCGTTGCTGTTCAAGAGTAATGCGTACACGTTTTGCACTTGCTAACTCACGCGCTAATTTATCTTGGATCCCTTGCAGTCGGTCTACTTCTTTCTGCTGCTCGCTACGAGCATCATCTGCAACTTTCTTTGCAGCTGCCACCTTTGCCGTTGCTGCTGCTTGCGCAACTTTGGCTTCATCAGCAACTTTCTTGGCAGCGCGCGCTATTACTTCAGCTGCTTTGAAGCGACCGAGTGCAACAGTATTTTTGCTACCTAAGTTATCAAGTATTGAAATCTGATCGATCAAGTCCTGCGGTCCATTTGCGCTGAGTAATGGTTCGATATCTGAAAAGCTTCCACCCATGATGTACGCATTCGTTGCAAGTTTTCCGATTACAGCGTGTGTGGCAGAGACTTCAGCTGCCGCCTCTTCGGCTTTCTTGGCGGCAGCGTTCGCAGCAGCTGTAGCTGCGCTTAATTCTCTCTGTGCTCGAACGAAGAGTGCCTGTGCAGCATCAGCTTTAGCTTTGAGTGTACGAAGTGTTTGATTGGCTGCGGCAAGTTTCTTAGCCGCTGCAGCGGCTGCGGCTTTCTTTGCCGCTTCTGCCTTCTTTGCCGCTTCAATTTGGGCAAGGGTCGGCTTAGGCGTTGCAGCTATCGCCGGGGTCGCAGAGAGCGCCAAGCCAAAAGCCATGGCGATAGCAACTAAGCGGCGACGGTTGTGCACGCAATTTCCCTTCGATCAGGGTAATTACGATAAGTCAGGAGCCTTAGGAATTCCTGTTAAAAGTGGCGGTGTCGCTAGTTGGCTACATCTCTTTTAGAAAAAAGTACTGCTGCGATAAGCCCGCCAACAGCAAGATAAATTCCGGCAAGTGACATGGCGTGGGTGTAGCTCACTTGCGGTGTGCCACCCACTGCTATCGAAGTGAGTTGGCTTCCGGGTAGCCAATCAAGGGTAGAACTTCTTACTGCTCCCAGTAGATTTTCAATAATTAAAATCCATAGAACTCCAATAGCAATCGAGCTAATTGGCGAGCGAAGAAGTAGCCCCATAATCATGCCGAAGATTCCGAAGCCGATAACTGAGATAGAAACATTGACAACTGCTTGCAGAATTTCGATTCGCCCATCGGATGTAAACCACGCATCTGTCTTTACATCAGCACTAGGTGCAAGGAAATACGAGATTGCAAGTGAAAGAACACCTGAGATCAAAACCATTACTATTGCAAAGAGCTTCATCGAGATGAGCTTGCCTGCCAAAAGTCGCAAGCGGCCTGGTTGGCGAACCAAGAGATTGCGCAGAGTCCCATAGGTGTACTCCTGGGCAGTCTGTGCTGCAAAGACGCAGTAAGCGATGATTCCTAGCAACCCTGCAACATTTGAAAATCCAATGACAGATCCTCCGACAGAGGCGAGCATTTCACGTGAAATTGGATTTGCTGGATCAGAGTTGCCTCGAGGGGAATCGATGAGAATAAAGAGGAGTGAGGTAAAGAGTCCGGTAAAGAATAGTGCTGCACCGATAGTGCCAAGGAAGAGAGTGGGGCGGCGCAATTTGCGCCATTCGGCGCGGATGACACGAATCATTTCTTATCTCCTGTCATTTCAAAGAAGGTCTCTTCCAAGTTAGGAAGTTGTGGTGATAACTGGGTGAGAATAATCCCGGCTTCAAAAGCCTTCTTATTCAGGGTACCGGCCCAATCTGCTGGTCCTTCGATATGGGCAATGCCGGATTGAATGTGCGCCTTATGTCCATCTGCGATTGCGATGGCAACAATCTTTTCCAGATCGGCACTTTTTTCGCAACGAACTAACATAAATGGCTGCTGTGCTTCAAACAATTCTTGAATTGGGCCAGCGAATACAACTTCGCCTTTTCGAAGCATCACGATGTAATCGCTGATGATTTCAAGCTCGGAGAGCAAGTGTGAGGAGACAAATACCGTAGTTCCTTTATCTGCCAATCCGCGCAAGAGATCGCGAATCTCTTGGATACCCTCTGGGTCAAGACCGTTAGTCGGTTCATCTAGAATCAAAATCTTGGGATCTGGAAGTAGCGCTGCGGCAATTCCAAGACGTTGTTTCATTCCTAGCGAATAAGTCTTGAACTTTGATTGTGCACGATCTGCTAGACCTACAGTGGTGAGAACTTCGGCCACGCGCTCGTGGCTAAAGCCACCCAAAGTTGCAAGTACATGCAAATTCTCGGCACCCGATAACGCAGGATAAAAAGCTGGTCCCTCGATCATCGCACCAACATGCTTGAGATACTCATCTGGATCATCAATGGAGTGGTCAAGAATCTGTCCTGATCCACCAGTAGGAGAAATTAAGCCAAGAAGCATTCTGATGGTGGTCGTCTTTCCCGCGCCATTGGGACCAACGAAGCCACAAATGCTGCCGAGTGGAACGTCAAAGTTGGCATGTGAGACGGCGAACCTCGCATCATATTTCTTGCTGAGATCCTGGACTGAGATGGCGATAGTTTGAGCGTGCATGTAGTGAATATAGCGTGCTCAGATTAAGATCGCTCTATGTCAGATAAGAGTTGGGGCTACCAGTCGCCACATGATCGACCAGAGCCGGATTGGGATGTAGATCCCCAAACTGATGCTGTGCGAGCAGGTCTTGCGCGCTCAGGTTTCGGAGAAACATCTGAAGCGCTCTATCTCACCAGCGGATTTACATATTCCTCCGCAGAAGAGGCGCGCGATTCATTTACCGACGAAGTCGATCATTTCCTCTACAGCCGCTTCCACAATCCGACCGTGGCTATGTTTGAAAAGAGACTGGCAGCAATTGAAGGCGCAGAATTTTGCGTAGCCACCAGCTCAGGAATGTCTGCCATGTTTGCATCCCTGGCTTGCCTAGTTCGTGCCGGTGATCATGTTGTCGCTTCGGCGTCGATGTTTAGTTCGTGCCACGTTGTAATTACAGAATTTCTTCCTAAGTGGGGCGTTACCTACGAGCTTGTAAAAGGAAATGATCCACAAGCGTGGGCGAAAGCACTCTCCAAACCAACAAAGGCAGTTTTTATTGAAACACCAAGCAATCCTCTTCTGGATATTGTAGATATTGCGATGGTGAGCAAACTTGCTCATGCCGTAGGTGCAACCGTGATCGTGGATAACATCATGGCATCAGCAATTTTGCAGAAACCTTTGCAACTTGGCGCAGATGTTGTGATGTATTCAGCAACTAAACATATTGATGGACAGGGCCGAGTGCTTGCGGGCGCAGTTCTTGGATCATTTTCATATATTCACGAACACCTCATTCCTTTTGTTCGTCACACAGGACCATCCATCAGTGCATTTAATGCATGGTTGCTGGTCAAATCACTGGAAACGATGGATATGCGCGTCAATCGCATGAGCGATAACGCCTTAGCCATTGCGCAGTATTTGGAAACTCGACCAGAGATCAAGAGCGTGCGCTATCCCGGGCTTCCATCACACCCTGATCATGCCCTTGCCATGCGCCAGATGAAAAAGGGCGGATCAACTATTGGTATTGAGTTAGCTGGCACCGCTCAAGATGCCTTTAAGCTCATGAATGCTCTGCGCATAATTGATATTTCAAATAACTTAGGCGATAGCAAATCACTCATCACACACCCTGCATCAACAACGCATCGCCGATTAGCTCCAGAAGTTCAGGCAGAGATGGGAATTACGCCATCGGTAGTTCGTTTATCGGTTGGGCTTGAGCACGTTGATGACTTGATTAAAGATTTAGATCAAGCTTTTAAGAGCTGAGCTACAACTAATAACGCTGAAAAAAGCGTCAAGTAGGTAATCGACCAGTGGAAGATTTTTGCTGCCACAGAATTGTAGTTCTCTGAATTTTCCTTAAGTTGCAGCAATTGGAAGGCAAAAACTAAACCGAGTCCGATAGTTATCACCATTGCCCACCATTGCAGATCGGCGAGATAGATCAAGGCTATTGAGCTAGCGATCATGGCAACTGTGTAGAACCACATATTCTTAACAACAATCGTGCGCGCTGCAATGACCGGAAGCATCGGAATTGAAGCTGCTTCGTAATCATCCTTATATTTAATTGCTAGCGCCCAGAAATGTGGTGGTGTCCAGAAGAATATGACGAGAAAGAATGCCACTGCAATCCATGAAATGGAGTTGGTGACGGCTGCCCAGCCAATCAAGACAGGCATACAGCCGGCTGCGCCTCCCCAGACAATATTTTGTGATGTGTGACGCTTCAGTGCCATTGTGTAGATAAAAACATAGAAACCAATTGCAACAGCGGTAAAGACGGTGGCAAGGGGTGTGGTGAGAAACCAAAAAATAATTAATGAAAGTAAACCAATTGCTGATGCAAATATTGCCGCATGGTTTTTACCAATTACACCTGTAACTAATGGTCGCTTTGATGTGCGCTTCATTAACGTATCGAGATCACTTTCAAGAACCATATTGAATGCATTGGCGCTACCGGC
>JNSK01000038.1_pt1 | contig 28978 bp, 26 predicted proteins | sample 210681 | NCBI WGS metagenome assembly JNSK01 (sample SAMN02808684, study PRJNA238866) | freshwater metagenome | biome: fresh water; feature: freshwater reservoir; material: water; isolation source: water column of the freshwater reservoir Embalse de Amadorio in Spain | place: Spain: Valencia ...
ACTCGATGCAATTGTGTGTTCTGCTCCTGAATACATTGCAGCAACGGATGCAAGACGCAAAGAAATTTACTGGGCAGCGTATAAAGATGGCAGACGAGTTGATGGGCCACACGTTAATGCTCCAAGTGAAGTTGTGGGACAAATATTTGTTGGCGAAGGCGCGCATAAGTATGGATTGGCACCCCACGCAACTTTTCCTGATGTATCTATATTTCACACACTGCAGCAAGTTGATCAACCAATGTATTTACGCCGCCCTGATGCTGTCCCAACATCGGAGCGATAATGAATATTTCCTATCGCGAAGCAATGCCATTGGATCTTCCGGTGCTAGTTTCTATGGAGCGCAAACTATTTTCAGATTCACCATGGTCTATGGGCCAATTCAAAGAAGAGTTTTCTGGAATTCCAAAGACTCGTTATTTCATTGTGGCACTTAATTCGGACAAACAGATCGTCGGATACGCAGGCGTAATGGTTGTTGCATCCGGAGTCGATGCGGATGTTTTAACTGTTGCTGTATTGCCCGAAGCGCGCAGACAAGGAATTGCCCGTCACTTTATGGAATCCCTCGAAAAGTGGGCACAGATGCGGGTATCACCGTCGATGATGCTCGAAGTTGGAGTCAACAACACATCTGCGATTGCACTCTATGAATCATTGGGTTATTCAATTATTAATACACGCAAGAATTATTACGGTCCTGGATTAGAAGCTCATGTCATGAGAAAAGAGTTGTCATGAGCCAACCACTTGTCCTAGGAATCGAAACGTCATGCGATGAAACCGCAATCGGCATCGTCAGAGGACGCACGTTATTAGCAAACGAAATTGCATCCAGCGTTCAAGAACATGCCCGCTTTGGTGGCGTCGTTCCAGAAATTGCCAGTAGAGCGCATGTAGAGGCGATGATTCCAGCACTTGATCGCGCACTAAAAAGTGCCAAGGTTTCACTTAACGATGTTGATGCAATTGCAGTTACTGCTGGCCCAGGCTTGGTGGGCGCACTCTTGGTCGGAACATCTACGGCAGCAGCAATTGCGCTGGCATTAGATAAACCTCTCTATGGAGTAAACCACCTCGCTGCTCATATCAGTGTTGACTATTTAACTCATGACAAGCCACTTGATCCAACAATTGCCTTACTTGTCAGCGGCGGGCACTCATCTATTTTGCAAATCAATGACATCACATCATCGGTTACATCATTAGGTTCAACGATGGATGATGCAGCTGGTGAAGCATTCGACAAAATTGCGCGCGTGATGGGATTGGGATTTCCGGGAGGACCAGCCGTAGATCTAGAAGCAAAAAATGGCGTCCGGGATGCAATCAATTTTCCACGAGGATTAACGCAGGCCGAAGATTGGCGCACTCGTCCATATGATTTTTCATTCTCTGGTCTTAAGACAGCAGTTGCACGATATTTAGAGTCAACACCTGAATACAAACGAGGCGATGTTGCTGCATCTTTTCAAGAAGCAATAGTTGATGTGCTAATTCAAAAATCACTTGCTGCATGTAAGGCAACTGGAATCGAAAGTTTGGTAATCGCTGGCGGCGTTGCAGCAAATTCACGACTTCGAGAGTTAGCCCAGCAGCGATGCCAGGTAGCAGGCATAGAACTCCGAATCCCATCACCATTGCTCTGCACAGATAACGGAGCCATGGTTGCGGCCCTCGGATCTCTCATGAGTAGCGCCGGGCGGGCTGCTTCGGCCATTGATTTAAGTGCCTCATCCAGCCTTGCTGTGACGAATGTGAGCGTATAAACCTTAATTTGCGCATGGGGAATAGCCACGCGTATTCTTGGCGTTAGCACTCAAGGGTCGAGTCTGCTAATTGCGGCTCTGGACCCATCCGTTTAGACACAGAGATACAGAGGAGTAATACCCATGGCTGTAGCCATTAAGCCGCTTGAAGATCGCATTGTCGTAAAGGCCAATGAGGCTGAAACAACGACTGCATCAGGTCTTGTAATCCCAGATACAGCAAAAGAGAAGCCACAAGAAGGCACAGTAATTGCTGTTGGACCAGGTCGCTTTGATGATGGCGTTCGCGTTCCTATGGATGTCAAGGTTGGCGATGTAGTTCTTTATAGCAAGTACGGCGGAACAGAAGTTAAGTACAACAATGAAGAGTACTTAGTTCTATCTGCTCGTGACATTCTCGCTGTTATCGAGAAGTAAATGGGAAAGATTCTAGATTTCGACGAGCATGCTCGTCGTGCGATGGAGCGCGGCGTCAATATTTTGGCGGACACTGTCAAGGTAACTCTGGGACCTAAGGGTCGCAACGTAGTTATCTCTAAGTCATACGGCGCACCAACAATTACCAACGATGGCGTGACAATTGCCAAAGAGATTGAACTCTCAGACCCTGTAGAAAATATGGGTGCACAGCTTGTTAAAGAAGTTGCAACTAAGACCAATGACGTCGCAGGTGATGGAACAACAACTGCAACCGTCCTTGCTCAAGCAATGGTCAAAGAAGGACTTCGGAATCTTGCAGCGGGTGCACAACCTATGGATCTCAAGCTCGGCATTGAAGCCGCAGTTGTTGCAATCTCAGAGCGCCTACGCGCTAACGCCACTGTCGTAAATGACAAGGCACAGATTGCTGACGTTGCAACAATTTCCGCTCAAGATCGCATTATCGGAGATCTCATCGCAGAAGCGATGGACAAGGTTGGCAAAGATGGCGTCATCACAGTTGAAGAAGCCTCAACAACCGCCCTCGAACTCGAGTTCACTGAAGGTATGCAATTTGATAAGGGTTACATCTCTCCATACTTCGTTACAGATCAAGACCGTATGGAAGCTGTCCTAGAAGATGCTTATGTTTTAATCGTTGGAAACAAAATTTCTGCGCTCGCAGAGCTGCTTCCAATTCTTGAAAAAATTGCACAAGCATCAAAGCCTCTGTTAGTAATTGCCGAAGATGTTGAAGGAGAAGCTCTTTCAACTCTGGTTGTAAACCGCATGCGTGGAGTATTTGCTTCTGCTGCAGTTAAAGCACCTGGCTTTGGAGATCGTCGCAAGGCGATGCTTGAAGACATTGCAGTTCTTACAGGCGGCACAGTCATTTCAACTGAAATTGGAATGAAGCTTGATCAAGTTGGCATCGAATCCCTTGGTAAAGCACGTCGTATTGTGATTTCAAAGGATGCAACCACAATTGTTGACGGAGCCGGAGATAAGAAACTCGTCGCCGCTCGTGTTCAAGAAATCCGCAATGAATTAGCAACTACAGATTCAGAGTGGGATCGCGGCAAGCTCCAAGAGCGTGTTGCAAAACTCGCGGGTGGAGTCTGCGTAATCAAAGTTGGCGCACACACAGAAGTAGAACTCAAGGAGAAGAAGCACCGCCTTGAGGATGCAATTTCTGCTACTCGCGCAGCAGTTGAAGAAGGCATCGTTATCGGTGGAGGAGCTGCACTTGTTCACGCAGCCGATGCACTCGAAGGCGATCTTGGCTTCACTGGAGACAAAGCAGTCGGTGTTCGTCTTGTTCGCAAGGCGTGCGACGAACCACTTCGTTGGATTGCAGAAAATGCAGGACTTGAAGGTTACGTAGTTGTAGCAAAAGTTCGCGCAATGAAAGCCCACGAAGGTTTCAACGCAGCAACTGATGTCTACGGCGATCTTGCAAAAGATGGCGTAATCGATCCAGTGAAAGTAACTCGATCAGCACTTGCTAACGCGGCATCAATTGCGGCGATGTTTATTACAACAGAAGCTGTTGTATACGAGCGTCCTGCAGATGAAGCACCAGATGCTGGCGGCCACGGACACTCACACGGTCCAGGCGGACACTCGCACTAGTTAAATAATAAAAAACCCCTTCGTATTATGCGAAGGGGTTTTTTATTTACCCTAGATATTTAAATTCCAAATTAGGAAGCGTGATAAACCTCTGAAGGTTTTTCATCGCCGATAATTGCTAAGCGATCTTCTTCAGATAATCCGCCCCAAATTCCGTAAGGTTCTTGTACAGCCAGTGCATGTTCACGACACTGCACAATTACTGGGCAGGCCGCGCAAATTGCTTTTGCTGCGTTTTCACGATTACGTCGGCGTGGGCCACGTTCTCCATCTGGATGAAAGAACATTTCAGATGGAAGCGTGCGGCATGAACCTTCGTATTGCCACTCCCAATGATCAGCGATCGGTTGGGGTAAACGTGAGATTTCAGCCATACGTAGAAGGTACAACCGTTTCATAGGTTGTTCAAGCATCTGAGCCCCTTTTTTGCCAAAACAGCCCATTCCAAGTGGTGATTTGCGTCGCATCACGCCACGATAAGCCTGTGGAAGAGCTATTAACCGTCGCAGCCGTAGCCAGGCGCCTAGGTGTTGCCCCAGCCACCCTTCGCACCTGGGCTCGCCGCTACGGCATCGGTCCTACCGAACACGAGAGTGGATCGCATCGTCGTTATGGCAAAGATGATCTAGCCAAGTTAACAACTATGCGTCGCTTAATCATTGCTGGCATGTCACCTGCAGAAGCTGCTGAAAAAGCCCTCAGCACAAAGAGCACTCCGAAGCTTGAGAAAATCGTTCACGGATTTTCTGACCGGCACGATGTTATAGATGCATTACACAATGCAGCTATAGCCATGGACAAAAATTTCATTGAAAGTCTATTGCGCAACGACATTGAACAATATGGCGTAGTTAGATCGTGGCAAGAAGTAATTGTTCCGGTCTTGGTTCACATCGGTAAGTCATGGGAAGAAACAGGCGAAGGAATTGAGATCGAACACTTCTTCTCCGAAACCCTCAAGCGAGTTTTCCGTGAAAGCGCATCCGAGATTAAGAAACCGATTAATCCTCGACCAGTTCTCGTTGCATCCGTGGGCGAGGAGATGCACTCACTTGCAATTCACGCACTGACTGCTGCTCTTGCTGAAAGAAATATCGAGTGTCACTTCCTCGGAGCGCGCACTCCATTTGCAGCACTCGAAGCCATGGTTGAAAAATTTGCACCTCCTGCAATTTTCTTGTGGGCACAATTAGTTGAAAATGCTGATCCATCATTCTTCAGAGATTTACCCGCCGTGCGCCCAGCCCCACGAGTTCTATTGGGTGGCCCAGGATGGCGTGGAAGTGATTGCGCAGAAATGACACAAACCCCTGATTTGAACTTCGCATGTGAGGAAATTGCGCGGGCTGTGGGGGCTTAAAGCACCGATAGACTCTGACCTTCTTGGATGAGGCTAGGTTGAAGGAGGGCAGCGATGAGTAGCGATAGCGAAAAAATCGCAATGCTTGGCCTTACCTACGATGATGTTTTATTACTTCCAGATGCCTCCGAAGTTGTTCCTAGCGAAGTAAATACAGGGACCTGGCTCACTCGCACAATTTCACTCGCAGTTCCACTTGTTTCATCTGCCATGGATACGGTTACCGAATCTGCGATGGCGATTGCGATGGCAAAAGCAGGTGGCATCGGAATCATCCATAGAAATTTGCCGATTGAAGAGCAAGTAACTCACGTTAAATTAGTTAAAAACGTTGGTCTAGCTGGCGCTGCAGTTGGCGTTGGTGACGATGGATTTAGTAGAGCGCAAGCACTCATTGAAGCTGGCGTAGATGTTGTAGTTGTTGATACCGCTCATGGACATCACCGAGCAGTTCTAGATGCAATCGCTCGTATTAAAAATTACTCTTCTGCAACACAAGTAATTGGTGGAAACGTTGCAACCCGCGCCGGAGCACAAGCACTTATTAATGCTGGAGCGGACGCGGTAAAAGTTGGAGTTGGACCAGGATCTATTTGCACCACTCGTGTTGTTGCCGGTGTTGGTGTTCCACAAATTACCGCGATCATGGAAGCAAGCAAGGCGTGTGCAAAAGCAGGCATCCCACTTATTGCAGATGGTGGATTGCAATATTCAGGTGACATTGTTAAAGCAATTGTTGCTGGTGCACATTCGGTGATGCTTGGCTCATTACTTGCAGGGTGTGATGAATCTCCGGGCGAACTTGTAGAAATTGATGGACGCAAATATAAGGCGTATCGCGGAATGGGTTCACTTGGTGCAATGCAATCTCGCGGAGAAAAGAAGTCGTACTCTAAAGATCGCTACATGCAAGACGATGTACTTTCAGAAGACAAATTAGTTCCTGAAGGAATCGAAGGAAAAGTTTCGTACAGTGGATCTGCAGCAGATGTTGTCCACCAATTAGTTGGCGGATTGCGTTCAGGTATGGGTTATGCAGGGGCTGCAGATATAGAAACACTTCGACGCGAAGGTCGACTCATTCAAATTACAGCAGCAGGTTTACAAGAGAGCCATCCGCACGATGTATTGCACGTTGCAGATGCCCCAAATTATTCCCAAAAGAATTAAAAGCCAGAAGAACTAAGTCACCGAAGGGAAAATCATGAGCGATATTGAGTTAGCTCCCGGAAAGCGAGCCCGCCAGGCTTATTCCTTCGACGACATCGCAATCGTTCCAAGTCGACGTACACGCGATCCGCTTGAGGTTTCTACTTCTTGGCAAATTGATGCGTACAAATTTGATTTACCAATGATGGCAGCGCCAATGGACTCTGTTGTCTCACCAGAGACTGCAATTGCAATTGGAAAGCTCGGGGGATTAGGTGTTCTAAACCTTGAAGGATTGTGGACTCGTTATGAAGATCCACGAATTCCGCTGGGTGAAATTGCTTCTATGCCAGATAAGCACGCAACAAAGCGTATGCAAGAGATTTATTCACAACCCATCAGACCAGAGCTCATTAAAGAACGAATCAAAACAATTAGAGATGCTGGCGTAACAGTTGCTGCATCACTTTCACCTGCAAGAACTGCTGAGCTACATAAAGCGGTTATCGATGCCGGCGTAGATATTTTCGTAATCCGTGGAACAACAGTGAGCGCCGAACACGTTGCTGCAGAAACCGAAGCCCTTAACCTAAAGAAGTTTATTTACGAACTAGATGTGCCTGTCATTGTTGGTGGTGTTGCAACTGCAACTGGTGCACTTCACTTGATGCGAGCAGGTGCTGCGGGTGTGCTCGTAGGTTTTGGTGGCGGCTCTGCGCACACAACCAGAAAAGTTTTGGGAATCGAAGTACCGATGGCATCTGCTGTTGCAGAAGTTGCATCCGCTCGACGTGAATATCTTGATGAATCTGGCGGACGTTATGTTCACGTTATTGCAGATGGTTCTGTTGGTCGAAGCGGTGACATTGCTAAAGCAATTGCATGTGGTGCGGACGCGGTAATGATGGGTTCACCACTTGCAAAAGCGAGCGAAGCACCTGGACTTGGCTGGCACTGGGGTTCAGAGGCACATCACCAAGAACTTCCACGCGGCGAAAGAGTTGCTGTTGGAACATCCGGCACTCTGCAAGAAATTCTGCTTGGACCATCTCACGCAGCTGATGGATCAATGAATCTTTTTGGTGCACTTCGACGTGCGATGGCAACAACTGGTTATTCAGATGTTAAATCTTTCCAGCGAGTAGAAGTACTTATTCATCGTGCCTAATCCTCACGGAGTTCTGGTTGTTGATTTTGGTGCGCAATATGCGCAACTCATCGCACGCCGAGTCCGTGAAGCAGATATTTATTCAGAGATAGTTCCATCATCTATTTCAGCCGCCGAAGTAAGCGCCAAAAACCCTGAAGCAATAATTCTCTCTGGTGGTCCATCTAGTGTCTATGCAGAAAATGCGCCATCAGTTGACCCAGCAATCTTTGCTTTAAACATTCCAATCTTTGGAATTTGTTATGGTTTTCAAGCAATGGCTGCAGCGTTGGGTGGCGTCGTAAGCCAGACAGGTAAGTCAGAGTTTGGACGCACGCAATTAAAAGTTAACGCTGGTTCAAAAGTTTTTGCCTCTTTGCCATCAGAGCAACGAGTATGGATGTCCCACGGAGATGCTGTCACAGAAGCACCGTGTGGATTTAGTGTCACAGCAAGTACAAGTGATACATCAATTGCTGCATTTGAAAGTGCTAACGGACATCTATCTGGCGTTCAATTCCATCCCGAAGTTCTGCACTCAGAACAGGGACAGGCAATTCTGAAGAATTGGCTCGTCAACATTGCTAAGTGCAATACAACCTGGACAACGGCAAATATTGCACAAACAGAAATCGAAAAAGCGCGTCAACAAATTGGCACAAAGCGTGTGATCTGCGGTTTATCAGGTGGAGTTGATTCTGCAGTGGCTGCTGCGATTATTCAAAAAGCAGTCGGAAATCAATTGACCTGCGTCTTTGTGGATCATGGTTTATTGCGAAGTGGTGAATCAGAGCAAGTACAAAGAGATTTTGTTGCATCCACTGGCGTCAAACTTGTTGTAGTTGATGCTGTCGATCAGTTCTTAGATGCACTTAAAGGCGTCAGTGATCCAGAGACAAAGCGCAAGATAATCGGTCGCGAATTCATTCGATCATTTGAAAAAGCTGCTCGCGATATTGCAAGTGGTGGAGAAGTCGAATACTTAGTGCAAGGAACTCTGTATCCAGATGTAGTCGAATCTGGTGGCGGAACAGGCACAGCAAATATCAAGTCACATCACAATGTCGGTGGGTTACCCGATGATCTTAAATTTAGTTTGGTCGAGCCATTGCGCGCTTTATTTAAAGATGAAGTAAGAAGCGTTGGCATCGAATTAGGTTTGCCTGAAGAAATTGTCTGGCGCCAACCATTTCCAGGACCAGGTCTTGGAATTCGAATTATCGGAGAAGTTACCCGCGAGCGTTTAGAAATTTTGCGAGCTGCAGATTTGATTGCTCGTGAGGAGTTAAAGAGCGCAGGACTCGATCGTGATATTTGGCAGTGCCCAGTTATTTTGCTTGCCGATGTCCGAAGTGTTGGAGTTCAAGGAGATGGCCGTACTTATGGTCACCCCATAGTTCTTCGCCCAGTATCTAGTGAAGACGCAATGACTGCGGATTGGTCACGAGTTCCCTACGAAGTTCTTGAGAAGATTTCGACACGAATCACAAATGAGGTTCGTGAAGTAAATCGGGTCGTGTTAGATGTAACCAGTAAGCCGCCAGCAACAATCGAGTGGGAGTAAAAATGAAGAAGTTAGTTGCAACCTTAGCGGGAATAGTTATGGCAATGACTGCCCTTACTTTTGCCCCTGCTGCACAAGCGGCGACAGTGAAATGTACGCCCACAAAAGCTAAGGGTATAACTCCTAAGAAGATTGCAACTCCCAAGAAAGTTTTAACAAAATTTCCAAAGAAATTTACACTTGTTACGAATTGTGGAAATATCGTTATCTCTTCAGTGGGCGCTAAAGCACCTTTCACAATGACATCTATCGCAGCTCTTGCTAAGGGTGGTTTTTACAACAACACTCTCTGTCATCGACTAACTACTCAGGGATTATTCGTTTTGCAATGTGGCGATCCGACTGCAACAGGTAGCGGTGGTCCCGAATTTACTTATCCAGATGAGAATTTGCCAGCCAATAAGAAAAATAACTATCCAGCCGGCACAGTTGCAATGGCTAATTCAGGCCCCAATACAAATGGCAGCCAATTCTTCTTGGTGTACGCAAATACAACACTTGCTCCAAGTTACACAATTTGGGGAACCATCACCTCTGGCCTAGATATTGTTAAAGCGATTGCTAAAGCTGGTGCAGTAGGTGGAGCCCCAGATGGAAAACCAGCCAAAACTATTGCGATACAAAAGGTCTTAGTTAGTTAACTAATTTGTATTTACAATCTTGAACGCCTCAGCAAGGCGTCCTTGTGGCAAACCTGCGGCAGCAGCATTGCGTTCGCCCCATTCGCGAACCATTTTTTCTAAATCTGCGTTGTGCGAAGTTTGTGATGCATGAGCATGCAAGGCCTTCATCTTTAGGTCAAAGGTTTCAGTAACATCAACAAAGTGATCTGGAGTAGCAAACCCCATCATCCATACTTCGCGCACTTTCCAAGGTTGCAAACTCTCTTTTTCTAACAAATCTGTAAATGCAAAAGGATTTCGCGCATCTGGATAAACGGCTTGAACTGCAGCTTCACCAGCTGCCAAGTGATCTGGATGGCTCGCACCAATTCTTTCCCAATTGCGCTCAGGACTCTGGCACACCATTCGATCTGGTTGTACTCGACGAATTTGGCGAACAATATCTTTACGCAGTGCAATAGTCGCTTCAAGATGACCATCAACATAATCTAAAAATGTAATGTCAGTTACGCCGATAACAGCTCCGGCTTCGCGTTGTTCGCGTTGACGTACTTTTGGCATATCTTCTTTAGCGATTCCTGACTCTTCGCCACCTTGGTCACCATTTGTGCAGAACACATATGACACTTGTATTCCTTTTTTTACCCACTGTGCAATCGTTCCTGATGCTCCGAAATCGGAATCATCAGGGTGGGCGTTTATAACAAGTACGCGCTTGATTTCGCTATCTGCGATCGGTTCCATATCGCAAGCCTAATAGACTCACCGCTATGGAAAGTACCGACCCCTTATTAGAAGGGCTCAATCCGCAACAGCAAGCAGCTGTAATTCATAGCGGTGGACCACTTTTAGTCGTTGCTGGTGCTGGTTCTGGAAAAACTCGAGTACTTACTCGCAGAATTGCATACTTAATGGCTAGACGCGGTGTCGCTCCATATGAAATTTTGGCAATTACCTTTACAAATAAAGCAGCCGGCGAAATGAAAGATCGCGTTGCAGCCCTTGTTGGCCCTGTTGCTAAATCCATGTGGGTTTCAACATTTCACTCTGCATGCGTTCGATTATTAAGGCAAGAGGCCGTGCGTCTTGGATACGGCAATTCATTTAGCATTTATGACTCAGCAGATAGTCTGCGACTCATCACAATTGTTTCCAAGGAACTCAACTTAGATCCTAAGCGTTATCCACCCAGACAGTTTCAATCAATTATCTCTAATGCTAAAAATGAATTGATGGGTCCGAATGATTATGTAAACGCCACTAAGAATCAGTTCGAAGAGGTAGTTGCCGATGTCTATGCGGTCTATCAACGTCGATTGCAGCAAGCCAATGCCATGGATTTCGATGATCTGATTCTTAAAACAGTAGAAGTGCTGCAGAAATTTCCTGAAGCAAAGGCACGTTTGCGATCACGCTTTAAGCATGTGCTCGTGGATGAATATCAGGATACAAACCATGCTCAGTACATCTTGGTAAAAGAGTTAGTTGGCACCGCCCAAGAAGGTTTAGCACCAGCTGAACTCTGCGTTGTGGGAGATGCCGATCAATCAATTTATGGGTTTCGTGGCGCAACAATTCGCAACATTCTTCAATTCGAATTGGATTATCCAAATGCAACAACAGTTTTACTCGAACAAAATTATCGCTCAACGCAGAATATTCTCTCGGCTGCTAACGCAGTAATTACAAAGAACGAGAGTCGCAAGGAAAAGAATTTATGGTCTGAAGCTGGTTCTGGTGCGCCGTTGGTCGGATACGTCGCAGAATCCGAACACGATGAAGCAGAGTTTATTAAAGATGAAATTCGCGAATTGCAGCGAAGTGGTCAATCCGAACCAGGCGATACAGCTATTTTTTATCGCACTAACGCCCAATCTCGTGTATTTGAAGAAGTATTCATGCGTTCGGCTCTGCCTTACAAAGTCGTCGGGGGTCTTCGATTTTATGAGCGAAAAGAAATCAAAGATTTGTTGGCGTATTTGCGAGTACTCGCCAATCTAGAAGATGAAATATCTTTACGAAGAATCATTAATGTTCCCAAGCGCGGAATCGGTGATCGTGCAATTGAGTGTGTAGATCTCTACGCGCAGAGCAAAAACCTTTCTTTTTGGAGTGGTTTATCTCAATGCGATCAAGCACCAGATATGCCAAACCGTGCGGCGCAGTCAGTCAAAGAGTTTGTTTCTATGATGGTGGCGCTACGAACTCTGGTTGAAGCAAAGACTCGTCCATCAATAATTATTGAAGCAATTCTCGAACAATCTGGATTGCTTTCAGAGCTATCAATGAGTACAGATCCCCAAGATGAGGTTCGTGTTGAAAACCTTAAAGAATTAGTTGCAGTATCAATGGAGTATGAAGAAAGACCCTTTGATGAACTCGGTGAAGACGAAGAAATTTCACTCGCTGGTTTTCTCGAAAAAGTTTCACTCGTTGCTGATGCAGATGAAATTCCAGAAGGCGAAGACCACGGTGGCGTCGTCACTCTGATGACTCTTCACACCGCCAAAGGTTTAGAGTTCCCCACTGTTTTTCTTACCGGAATGGAAGATGGGATATTTCCTCACTCACGAACTTTGGGCGAGAAAGATGAAATAGAAGAAGAGCGACGACTTGCTTACGTTGGACTTACTCGCGCAGAAAAGCGGCTTTACATCTCGCGCGCAGAGTATCGATCTTCATGGGGATCTCCAACCTATAACCCTGCATCACGTTTCCTTGATGAAATTCCTGAAGGAATAATTGAGTGGCGAAATCATGGTGGATCTTCGTCATCACTATCTCCATCGCTTACAAAGAAGTCTCGTGTAGCAACAGCGCCACCACCGCGTGCAACAGGAAAGAAAAGCACTGCAATGGAATTGGCCGTTGGTGAACGTGTGTCACATGACACATTTGGACTCGGAACTGTTGTAGCCATTGCAGGTGAGGGCGATAAGTCCGAAGCCACCATAAACTTCGGTCAGTACGGCGAGAAGCGATTACTGCTGCGTTATGCACCGGTTGAGAAGCTCTAGTATTAGCAAATACTTTTTCGATATGAGTGGAGTTTTCTGTGGATCTCTTTGAATACCAAGCACGAGATCTCTTTGAAAAACACGGAATCCCCGTGCTATCTGCTGCCATTGCAACAACTGCAGATCAAGCGCATGACGCTGCTGCAAAAATTGGCGGAAAAGTCGTTGTTAAAGCGCAAGTAAAAGTTGGCGGACGAGGAAAAGCTGGCGGTGTAAAAGTAGCTGCTGATGCCAATGAAGCCAAAGAAAAAGCCAGTGCGATTCTTGGCATGGATATAAAAGGTCTCACTGTTCGCACAGTAATGATTGCCCAAGCTGCCCCAATCGAATCTGAGTATTACTTAGCAATTCTTCTAGATCGCTCGAACCGAACATTTCTTGTCATGGCATCAGTTTCAGGCGGAATGGATATTGAAGAAGTTGCACACACTGCACCTGAAAAGCTTGCCAAAATTCCTGTCGATGCAAACGTCGGCATTTCAACAGAGAAAGCCAGAGAGATTGTTGCAGCAGCTGCCTTTCCTGCCGATGTAGCACCACAAGTAGAAAAAGTTCTTCTAACTCTGTGGAAGGTTTTCCAATCAGAAGATGCCACGCTCGTAGAAATTAATCCGCTAGTAAAGACCGTTGATGGAAAAGTAATTGCACTCGATGGAAAAGTAACTTTGGATGACAACGCAGGCTTTAGACATCCAGATCACGAAGCACTGATTGATCACGCTGCAACGAATGCTCTAGAAGCTGCAGCTAAAGAAAAAGATCTCAATTACGTAAAGCTTGATGGTCAAGTTGGAATTATTGGTAACGGTGCAGGCCTTGTGATGAGCACGCTCGACGTTGTTGCGTATGCAGGAGAAAAATTTGGGGGAGTCAGACCAGCTAACTTCTTAGATATTGGTGGAGGAGCATCCGCACAAGTAATGGCTGATGGACTTTCAATTATTTTGGGCGATTCAGATGTAAAGAGTGTTTTCGTAAATGTCTTTGGTGGAATTACCGCGTGTGATGCGGTTGCTAACGGCATTGTTCAAGCGTTGGATTTATTGGGTTCAAAGGCAACGAAACCGATTGTTGTCAGACTTGATGGAAACAATGTGATTGAAGGACGTGCAATTCTAAAAGCTGCCGCACATCCGCTCATTGAACAAGTGGACACCATGGATGGAGCAGCAAATCGTGCTGCAGAATTGGCGGCCAAGTAATGTCTATTTTTATTGATGATAAGAGCATCGTCATTGTGCAAGGAATGACAGGCGCTGAAGGAACAAAACATACAAAACGCATGCTGGCATCGGGTACAAAAATTGTTGGCGGAGTTACACCTGGTAAGGGTGGACAAAGCGTCGACATAGATGGCCACACACTTCCTGTTTTTAACACTGTTGCAGAAGCCATGAAGGCAACAGGAGCCAATACATCTGTTGTTTTCGTTCCACCAAAATTTGCAAAAGCCGCTGTCATTGACGCGATTGATGCATCAATGCCGCTCGTGGTTGTAATCACTGAAGGTATTCCAGTTCATGATTCAGCAAGTTTCTACGCGCACGCAGTAGGTAAAGGAACAACTCGAATTATTGGACCAAACTGTCCAGGCCTCATCAGTCCAGGTAAATCAAATGTTGGAATTATTCCTGCAGATATCACAAGCAGTGGTCCAATTGGTTTGGTTTCAAAGTCCGGAACACTGACGTATCAGATGATGTATGAGCTTCGCGATATTGGTTTTAGTACTGCAGTTGGAATTGGTGGAGATCCCGTAATTGGCACCACCCATATCGATTGCTTAAGAGCATTTCAAGATGATCCTGATACAAAAGCAATTGTAATGATTGGTGAAATTGGTGGCGATGCTGAAGAGCGCGCAGCAGCTTTCATTAGCGAATATGTCACTAAACCAGTTGTTGGTTATGTCGCAGGATTTACTGCCCCTGAGGGCAAAACAATGGGGCACGCAGGTGCGATTGTTTCGGGATCTTCAGGAACAGCACAAGCAAAGAAAGATGCACTCGAAGCCGCCGGAGTAAAAGTTGGTAAGACACCAAGTGAGAGCGCGCAATTAATGCGCGCAATATTGGGGCGCTAGCTCATATGTTTCAACGCGTCCTGTGGGTCTCGTTGTCACAAGTTCTTCGCAGCATTGCACTCGTATTACTACCAATATCTTTCTTATCGCTCATCGCATGGGCAACTGCCGGAAGTCTTACCGGAAATACTTCAGATCCAATCAGAGCATCATTGTGGGTGTGGCTAGGAATTCACAGAATTCCATTTTCGTTAAGCATTCCACCAGCTGCTGTTGAGGGTTATCTTTCATACCTTCCACTTGGTGGATTGCTCTTTCCGTTCTTAGCAATCAGAAGTTCTTTTTCACGAATTGTTGATCGCTTAGATCGAGATATAAATCTAATTAACATAGCTCGAATTCACTTCACAGTGATGTATTGCCTGATTGCTCAACTCTTGGTATTTGTTTCGACAACTGATGCGATTCGTCCTGTGTGGTACTTCGCATTGATGATTTTGATTCCCTCTGTTTACCTTACGACCTTAACGGTGGGCAAAAAAGTTACGCTCACGCAGCCCGTAAGTTTTGGCACACGGATAGTTGCTTTATTGCTCGCCGTGAGCGCTTTATTCCTGGCGTTCTCATTTTTCATGAATCTTTCAACGGTTAAAGATTTGATAACAGTCTTGCAACCAGGAATCTTTGGCGGACTTTTACTCTTACTAATCAACATTGTTTACTTACCAAATGCTGCGGTATCAGCAATGGCTTACTTAAGTGGTACGGGTTTTGGCGTAGGGGCAAACACTCTCGTTTCGCCACTGGAATACTCCGTCGATCAAATTCCGGCACTGCCAATTCTTGGAGCACTTCCAAGTACTGAACATCCGCAATTTTTGTTCTCAATATTCTTCTTCGTTATGGCTGGGGCGCTATTGGCCAGTTGGACTATTTCTTCGAGTACGAGAGTGTTGTTGCAAAGTTACTTTGTGAGCATCGCCTGTGTTTTCCTCCTTGCTTTTTTTGCAAGCGGATCCCTACTCATTCAAGAGATGTCTACTGTCGGGCCTTCGTTATGGATGTTTCCACTGAGTATTGCAATTGAAATGGGACTAGGAATTGCACTAGCAATATTGATTCCACGAATATCACTTCCAAGTAAAAAGAATAAGTCAGATGGATAGAACTCTTCTTCTCTTGGCTTCGGGCACAGGTTCATTGGCAGAAGCAATAATCATGGCAAGCAACAGAGGTGATCTCGCAGCACACGTTGTTGCAGTATTAACTGATAAGCCAGATGCAGAAGTTGTTGCAAAGTGCGCAGCGCTCGGAGTTCCAATAATTTCACACCCTATGCATGAAAATCGCGCGGACTGGAATCACGAATTATTGTTAATAACAGATTCTCTTAATCCAACTCTGGTCGTCAGTGCTGGATTCATGAGGATTTTAGATGCTGAGTATGTTTCAACATTCAAAGTAATCAATAGTCACCCATCCTTGTTGCCAAATTTTCCTGGCGCACACGCAGTCCGAGATGCTTTAACTGCCAGGTCTAGCAAAACTGGAGCAACGATTCACTGGGTTGATGCCGGCATAGACACTGGAAAAGTAATTGTTTCCAGAGAAGTGCCTATTCTGGAAGGCGATACAGAAGCAGTTTTGCATGAGCGTATTAAGATTGTCGAACGCGGCCTCATTGTTGAGACCATTTCTGAGTTGTTAGATTCTTTGGAGAATTCCCATGAGTGAGCGGAAGAAAATACGCAGAGCACTCATCAGCGTCTATGACAAAAACCGCCTACAAGAAATCGGAGCTGCGCTAAGCGCCGCAGGTGTTCAAATAGTTTCTACCGGATCAACAGCAAAAACTCTTGCAGCCGCGGGAATAGAAGTTACCGAAGTAAGCGCTGTTACAGGATTTCCCGAGATTATGGGCGGACGAGTAAAAACATTACATCCAACAATTCACTCCGGAATTCTTGCTGATCAGGAAAATTCTGAGCACATGTCTGCCATAAAGAATTTGGGAATCGAACCCTTTGATTTAATTGTTATTAACCTTTATCCATTTGCCGAGACAATCGCAACAGGTGCAACATTTGCAGAGTGCATTGAACAAATTGATATCGGTGGCCCTTCGATGCTCAGAGGTGCCGCTAAGAATCATGGCTCAGTAGCCGTTGTTTCAAATCCTTCTCAGTACGACCAATTAGTCAGCGCAATTTCTGCGGGAGGCTTTACCGCAACTGAACGTCAGAGATTAGCCTTAGAAGTTTTTAGAACAACTGCTGAATATGACTTAACAATTGCTAATTGGTTAGGTCAAAACTCTGATGCAACGTTGCCAGAATGGTTTGGAAGCATTTATGTCCAAGAAAACACTCTTCGCTACGGAGAAAATCCTCACCAATCCGCGGCAATTTATCGGGGCAGTTCAGAAGGGATTGTTCAATCTAAACAACTACATGGCAAAGAAATGTCATTTAATAACTATACAGATGCTGATGCTGCATGGCGCGCTGCCTTTGATCACACCGAACCATGCGTAGCCATTATTAAACATGCTAATCCGTGTGGAATTGCAGTCGGAAAAGATATCGCTTCTGCATATTTAAAGGCCCACGAATGTGATCCGGTGTCAGCATTTGGTGGCGTCGTAGCTGCTAATCGAATCGTCACAACTGAGATGGCTAAAGCACTTTCCGAAACTTTCACCGAAGTTCTTATTGCGCCTAGCTATGAGGATGCAGCTGTTGAAATACTCTCCCAAAAACCATCTATTCGTATTTTGCAATGTAGCGCCACCGAGTCAAGTGCAATTGAAATGCGCCCGGTCAGCGGTGGAGTTTTGTTACAGGAGATAGACGCAATTGATGCATCCGGTGATGCGTCTTCGTCATGGAAATTAGTTGCGGGCCCAAAGGTTTCTGCTGACACGTTGAAGGATCTTGAATTTGCATGGCGCGCTGTCCGCGCAGTTAAAAGCAATGCGATTTTGTTAGCAAAAAATGGCGCAAGTGTCGGTGTTGGTATGGGTCAAGTAAATCGCGTCGATAGTGCAGAGCTTGCCGTAAAGCGAGCAGGCAATCGAGCAGATGGCAGCGTTGCATCGAGCGATGCATTTTTCCCATTTGCTGATGGATTACACATTCTTATCAGCGCTGGCATCAAAGCCGTTGTTTCACCTGGTGGAAGTGTGCGCGATGAAGAAGTCATTGCAGCGGCAGAACAGGCTGGAATCAGCTTGTATTTCACCGGAACTCGCCATTTCTCACACGCATAAATTTTCAATAAGATACGAGCATGACCGCAACTATTCTCGATGGCAAGGCTCTAGCCGCATCAATTAAGAAAGATCTGGCGGTAAGAGTTCTTGAGTTGAAGAAAAAAGGAATCACTCCAGGACTCGGAACAGTTTTAGTTGGCGATGATCCCGGTTCACATTCATACGTTGGCGGCAAACATCGCGATTGCGAGGAAGTCGGAGTTACCTCAATCCGCGTAGATCTTCCAGATTCAGCTTCGCAAGCTGATGTACTTGCTGCAATTAAGGATCTTAACAATGCAAAAGAGTGCACTGGATATATTGTGCAATTACCAATGCCTAAAGGTATTGATCCTCAAGTAATTCTTGAAGCAATTGATCCAGCAAAAGATGCTGATGGATTGCACCCCATGAACCTAGGCAGACTCGTTGCAGGTTATGACGCGCCACTGCCATGCACTCCACGCGGAATAGTTGCGTTGTTGCAGCATTACAACGTCGCACTCAAAGGTGCCGAAGTGACAGTTATTGGTCGCGGACTTACAGTTGGTCGTCCACTCGGTTTGTTGCTTACACGCAAGCAAGAAAATGCAACCGTTACTTTGACTCACACCGGAACAAAAGATTTAGCACTACACACTCGCAATGCTGACATTGTTATTGCAGCTATTGGTCAGGCGCACTTCCTCAATGCCTCAATGATTAAAGCAGGTGCTGCAGTTATTGATGTTGGAATTTCACGCACTGACGCGGGTTTACTGGGCGATGTACATCCAGATGTAATGGAAAAAGCAGGATTCGTTGCTCCAATGCCTGGTGGTGTTGGGCCAATGACAAGAGCAATGCTCGTTACGAATGTTGTGGATGCGTGTTCTTAGATTCGCGCATCATTAGAATCGCCAGCTATTCATTAGTAGCGGCGGGTATCGCTTTAGGAGCCTTTAGTTTTGTGCGATCAGGAGCGCTCTTAATTGCCCTTGGAACTTTGGGGATTGCTTTTCCGTCACGGCACCTACGCACAATCGAGTTCTATTTTCCCGTGGGCATTGCAGTGGGGCTCTTTGTCCTGGCAATTTCACTGCCTAACGGGTTGTAGAGTTATCTTGATATCAAGGCACTTTAGATTCGAATATTGAAAGAGAGATGTAAACCATGGCAGGCAAAGTAACCGTCGTCGGTGCAGGTTTTTATGGTTCAACAACTGCCATGCGATTAGCTGAGTACAACATATTCGACACCGTTGTTCTCACTGACATACTTGAAGGCAAGCCAGAAGGTTTGGCACTCGATATGAATCAGTCCCGCTCGATTGAAGGATTTGAAACAAAAATAATTGGTGCCACAACAAGTGCCGATGGTGCAGGATATGAAGCAACTGCGAATTCAGATGTAGTTGTCATTACTGCAGGCCTTCCACGCAAACCGGGCATGAGTCGAATGGATCTCATCGGAGTAAATGCAGGAATCGTTCGCGGCGTTGCTGAAAACATTGCTAAACACTCACCGAACGCGGTCATTATCGTGGTTTCAAACCCACTTGATGAAATGACTGCGCTGACGCAAATCGCAACTGCATTTCCATATAACCGCGTGATGGGTCAGGCAGGAATGTTAGATACTGCGCGCTTTACACACTTTGTTGCTGAAAAACTCAACGTTCCAGTTTCATCAGTAAGTACTCTCACACTTGGTTCACACGGCGAAACAATGGTTCCGGTTCCAAGTCGCTGCACAGTTGGCGGAGTAGCACTGAGCGAAAAATTGTCTCAGGCAGAAATTGATGAACTAGTTGATCGCACAAGAAATGGTGGAGCAGAAGTCGTTGCACTCCTAAAGACTGGTTCTGCATATTACGCACCATCTGCAGCAGCAGCTCGAATGGCAAAAGCTGTGATTGAAGATTCTGGTGCAACAATGCCAGTGTGTGCCTGGGTTGATGGCGAATACGGCATCTCAGGTGTTTACCTCGGCGTTGAAGCACAAATTGGCCGTGAAGGCGTTAAGAAAGTCGTTGAAACAAAACTTACGGATAGCGAATTAGCAGCACTTAAAGTTGCTGCTGAAGCAGTTCGTGCAAAACAAGCAGACGTACAGACACTCTAAGGGGAGCGCGCAGCATGGCCAAGATCAAAGTTGAAGGAACTGTTGTCGAACTAGATGGCGATGAAATGACTCGCATTATTTGGCAGTTCATTAAAGATTCGTTGATTCTTCCTTACTTAGATGTAAACCTCGAATATTACGATCTTGGTATGGAAAACCGTGACGCAACCGATGATCAAGTAACGATTGACTCAGCTCATGCAATCCAAAAGCACGGAGTCGGAATCAAGTGCGCCACTATTACTCCTGATGAAGCCCGCGTTGAAGAGTTTGGGCTTAAGAAGATGTGGAAGTCTCCAAACGGAACAATTCGCAACATCTTGGGTGGCGTAATTTTCCGCGAACCAATCATCATCAGCAATGTTCCACGTTTGGTACCACACTGGACAAAGCCGATTGTTATTGGCCGTCACGCTTTTGGTGATCAATACAAAGCAACTGATTTCAAAGTTCCTGGTCCAGGAAAGTTAACTCTCTCCTTTGTGCCAGAAGATGGTTCTGCTCCCATGGAGTTTAATGTTTTTGATTTCCCAGCTGCCGGTGTCGCAATGGGCATGTACAACCTTGATGATTCCATCCGCGACTTTGCACGCGCATCACTAAATTATGGATTAAATAGAAAGTATCCTGTTTATCTCTCAACAAAGAACACAATTCTTAAAGCATATGACGGACGCTTTAAAGATATTTTTGAAGAAATTTATCAAGCAGAGTTCAAGTCAGCATTTGATGCTGCCGGAATTTGGTATGAGCATCGCCTCATCGATGACATGGTTGCCATGTCACTTCGTATGGAAGGTGGCTACGTCTGGGCCTGCAAGAATTATGACGGTGACGTGCAGTCAGACACTGTTGCACAAGGTTATGGCTCACTCGGGTTAATGACATCAGTTTTGATGACACCAGATGGAAAAGTTGTTGAATCTGAGGCTGCACACGGAACAGTGACTCGTCACTATCGTGATCATCAAGCCGGAAAAGCTACATCGACAAATCCAATCGCATCAATTTTTGCGTGGACTCGTGGTCTTGCACACCGTGCAAAACTCGATAACAACAAGGAACTTGCACAATTTTGTGACACCCTCGAACAAGTGTGTATTCAAACTGTTGAACAAGGCAAGATGACAAAGGATTTATCACTCTTGATTGCACCAGATGCCCCATGGCAAACAACACAAGAGTTCCTCAATTCAATTGATGAAAATCTCAAGAAGGTTATGGCTTAATTTCATGAATTCTGGGCGCGGTGCTGTGGCACTTGTTGGCTCAGGTGAGTACTTAATCCAGATGCAGGAGATCGAAACTGATCTTCTGCATCGTGGCATTTCTAGAGGCAAATCAAATACTTATATTCAGATTCCAACAGGTGCGGGACAAGAAAGCGCGGATCGTATTCAATTTTGGAAAGAGCGCGGAGCAGCGCAGGCAGAACGAATGGGCGCCACATGTCATTTTTTGCCGATCCTAAAGAGAGAAGATGCCTTTAATCCTCAGTACATTGAAGAAGTAACAAATGCTGGACTCATTTATTTTTCAGGCGGAGATCCTGGCTACATCACTGAAGTTTTTGAAGGAACGCCACTGTGGGAAAAGATAAAACAAGAGTTCAATTCAGGATCTTCGCTAGCAGGTTGCTCTGCAGGTGCAATGGCATTTGGTTCAAAGATTGTTGGCTTGCGAATATCGCATGCCCAGAGTGGTCTTGGACTTATTTCAAATATTGAAGTTATTCCACACTATGACAAGTTTCTTGGATGGGTTCCAGATCGCGTTGCATCAATTGCACTTCGCAGTGATGACGGTGCATACCTACTTGGCATAGATGAAGACACTGCACTTGTGCTTACCGATAAATGGAGAGTACAAGGACGCGCAAAGGTTCACGTCCTAAAGGGACTTCCAGAATCGCCACAAACATTTACAGGTGGTGAAGAAATAGCCTTGCTTGACTCATTTGCCTAACTAGGAATTGAGCTGTGCAGCACCAAGAAAATCTGCGACAAATGCATTTGCTGGCTTGTTAGTTAAATTCGCAGGAGTATCAACTTGTTGTAACACCCCATCTTTGAGTACTGCAACGCGATCACCCAGTGCCATAGCTTCTTCTTGATCATGTGTAACGTAGACAGTAGTAATTCGTAGGCGTCGTTGCAGTGCTGCAATTTGTGTGCGAGTTGCAACACGTAATTTTGCATCAAGGTTTGAGAGAGGTTCGTCCATGAGAAAAACTTGTGGTTCTCGAACAATTGCACGACCCATTGCAACACGTTGACGCTGGCCACCGGAGAGTGCTTTCGGTTTGCGTTCTAAGAATTCTTCGAGGTCTAAGAGCTTTGCAGCTTCAAGAACTCTACGATCACGTTCTTCTTTTGCAATCCCTGCAATCTTGAGTGCAAAGCCCATATTTTCTGCAACACTCATATGGGGATACAACGCGTACGATTGAAAGACCATTGCGATGTCGCGATCTTTCGGTGCCACCTGCGTGACATCTTTACCACCGATTAAAATGCGTCCTTCATCAACTTCTTCTAATCCTGCAAGCATTCGCAATAGCGTTGACTTGCCACAACCAGATGGTCCGACAAGAACTAGAAATTCTCCATCTTTAACCTCAAGATTTAACTTGTTTATTGCCGGAGTTGCAGATCCCGGATAGGTGCGTGATGCGTTTTCAAACACAACTGTTGCCATGAAAATTTTCTCCTTCTCCGGGCAGGTACGTGCCCGACGCTCCTGTGATGAAGGTGATGAGCCCGAGTGAACTCAACGTTTACAAGTTTAGCGCGTGAGGACATTGGGCATTCCTGTAGACTTATGACCCTTATGGAGCCCCACTCGTTCGGCGGTTTACTCGGCGCTTTAGCAACTGTCACAGCTCTGATTCTTCTCGGCTCACTCTTTGTCGCGGCTGAAATTGCTCTCATCTCACTTCGCGAAAGCCAGGTACGCCAAATGGCTACTACTGGCAAACGTGGGAGACGCGTAGCTGCGCTCTCTGCAAACCCAAACCGATTCTTAGCTGCAGTTCAAGTTGGCATAACACTCTGTGGTTTTCTATCTGCAGCGTTGGGTGCTGAAAAACTCGGTGAGTACGTTATTCCGTGGCTTGAAAGCCTAGGCATTAGCAGTTCATTAAGTTCGATTACATCACTCATTGGCGTAACAGTTGTCATCGCTTATTTTTCTTTAGTATTTGGCGAACTCGTTCCAAAGCGTTTAGCACTATTTCGCACGGAACAGATTTCACTTGCACTTGCTCCAATAATTGATGTTGTAGCAATCCTTTTCCGCCCAATTATTTGGCTACTGTCACACTCGACAAATTTAGTAGTTCGAATCTTCGGAATTGATCCGAAAGAACAAAGAAGTGCAATGTCTGAAGAAGAGCTGCTGGATCTAGTGGCTGGCCATGCAGCTTTGACAGATGAAGAGCGCGACATTGTTGAAGAAGTTTTTAACGCGTCAGAGCGACAGATTCATGAGTTGATGGTGCCGCGTACCGAAGTTGATTTCATGGATGCTTCGCTAACGGTTTCTAAAGCAATCGAACTCGCGGTCGATAAAGCCCACTCTCGTTACCCGGTTGTTCGTGGCTCAACCGATGAGGTTATTGGATTTATTCACGTACGAGATTTACTGGATACTTCTCTTATTTCAACTGGGGGAAAAGTTCAGGAGCTTGTGAGAAATATTATGTACTTGCCGGGCACAAAGGGTGTTTTGCCTGCGCTTACGGAAATGCGTAATCAGAGACAGCATCTTGCAATTGTTTTGGATGAATACGGTGGCACCGATGGAATCATTACATTAGAAGATTTAGTTGAATGCCTCATTGGAGATATCCGAGACGAATACGACTCCGATGACATGGAAGTTCAAGTCGAATCTCAAACGGGCGATTTCGAAGTTGATGGATTGATTTCGATTGAAGATTTATGCGAGCAGACAGGTTTTGAAATTCCTGAAGGACCGTATGAAACCGCAAGCGGTTTTGTCATGCATGTGCTTGGTCGAATTCCAGCAGTAAACGATGTTGTAAGTATCAACGGAATGAAATTTACTGTTTTGACACTAGAAGGTAAGCGAGCAGGTCAGCTATTGATCTCTCGAAACGCCTAGTTCATGCAAGAATTACGACCATGAGCACCAAGCGGGTACTTTCCGGCATTCAGCCAACGAGTGACTCCTTTCATTTAGGTAATTACCTAGGCGCCGTTAAACAATGGGTCGAGCTACAAGATGGTCACGATGCTTTTTACTGCATCGTTGATTTACACGCACTCACTGTCGAAACTGAACCTGCGCTCATGCGCAAAAGAACGCTTGCCTCTGCCGCACAGTTATTAGCACTGGGAATCTCTCCAGAAAAATCTACGCTGTTTGTACAGTCACATGTTCCAGAGCACAATCAGTTAGCGTGGATTATGGAGTGCATAACTGGATTCGGAGAAGCTAGCCGGATGACGCAATTTAAAGACCGAACAGCAAAAGGTGGATCTGATTCGACAAAAGTTGGAGTCTTCACCTATCCGATGTTGATGGCTGCCGATATTTTGTTGTATCAAGCTGATCTGGTGCCAGTTGGTGAGGATCAACGTCAACACATAGAGCTCACTCGAGATTTAGCAGAACGATTTAACGCACGCTACGGATCAACTTTTAACATTCCTGCTGGATTCATTCTTAAGCAGGGCGCTAAAATTTATGATTTACAAAATCCAACTGCGAAAATGAGCAAGTCAGCAGATTCAGCCGCAGGACTTATAGAAATCCTTGACACCCCAGAAGTAAATACGAAAAAGATAAAGTCGGCAGTTACTGATGCGGGACGCGAAATCACATTTGATGAAAAAGAGAAACCTGGCGTAAGTAACTTATTAACTATTCATAGCGCTCTTTCTGGACAAAAGATTTCTGAACTTGAAAATCATTTCTCAGGAAAAGGTTATGGAGATCTCAAGAGCGAAGTAGCTGAAGTAGTCGTTGAATATCTCAAACCAATACGCGAAAAAACACTAGAGCTTCTATCTGATGAGCCACATCTGCTTTCAATACTCGCCGATGGCGCTGCAAAGGCTCATAAAGTGGCATCCACAACCCTGGCCAAGACGTACACCAACCTGGGATTAGTACGCTAGGTAGGTTAATAGTTTCAACTTGAGGTTGAGACTTTCTTTTATTTATCTGACGTTCACTATCGCGCATACCTAATTGTTGAGTCGCCACTATAGGGTGAGCCCACAATTTAATTCCGTAATTGACACCGTATTCGAAGCGGCTTCATAGGAATTCTTAGGAGGAGTGCATTAATGAATTCATTAATTAAGAAATCGACGAAAGTTGTAGCAGCTCTTGCAGCGCTAACACTCATCGCCGGATGTTCATCTTCATCTGACAGTGCATCATCAAGTGTTAAAGCTTGTCTTGCACTAGATACAGGCGGAGTTGACGACAAGTCATTTAACGCTTCAGCATGGGCTGGCGCACAAGCAGCAGAATCAGCTGGCGCAGAGGTTAAGTACCTTGCTGCGACTTCAGATGCAGATTACGCACCAAATATTAAGAAGCTAGTTGATGAAGGTTGCAGCATCGTAATTGGTGTTGGATTCTTGATTAACGGTGCAATCGTTGAGGCTGCTAAGGCTTATCCAGATACAAAGTTTGCAATCGTTGACCAAGATGGAAAAGATCACGGACCTGCTGGAGATCAGTTCCCAGGAACCGTTATTGAAAACCTCAAGGGCATTGAATTTGCAACTAACCAAGCAGCATTCCAAGCTGGTTACCTTGCAGCTGGTTATTCAAAGACCGGTAAAGTTGCAACATACGGTGGTCTAAACATTCCGCCAGTATCAATCTTCATGGATGGATTTGCTCGTGGTGTTGCTCATTACAACACTGTAAAGGGCAAGAAAGTTACTGTTCTTGGTTGGGACACTGCGAAGAAAGATGGAACTTTCGTCGGTGGATTCTCTGACCAAGCAAAGGCACTTCAGATCTCAAAGAATTTTGAGCAGCAAGGTGCGGACGTAATTTTCCCAGTAGCTGGTGGCCTCGGTGCTGCAACAGCAAACCAATCAATGACAGGTGGAAAGTCAGTAACAATTTGGGTTGACTCAGATGGTTATGAGCAAGCTCCACAATTTGCTTCTGTACTTCTAACTTCTGTTATGAAGGGCGTCGGAACTTCAGTAACTGCAGCAATTCAGGAAGTTATTGATGGCACATTCAGCGCAACTAACTACCTAGGTACGTTAGAAAATGGCGGAACATTCTTGGCTCCGTATCACGATTTGGAGTCAACAGTTGATGCCGGCTTGGCAGCAGAAGTTGAACAACTCCGTGAAGACATTATTTCCGGTACGGTTGCTGTTTCTTAATCGAAGCAGTGGTTGAAAAGAGATAATAAAGAAGTAAGGATTAAGCTGGGCAGATTAAAAACCTGCCCAGCTTAATTTCATATAGGTTGAGTAAAAACGAAGAAGACGAAAGGTTCAAGTGTCAGTCGAATTACGTGGCATCACCAAAAAATTTGGTGCTCTAGTTGCCAATGATGAAATTGACTTGCGGGTCGAAGCTGGCGAAATCCACGCCATTCTCGGCGAAAACGGTGCCGGTAAATCAACCCTCATGAATATCGTTTATGGACTATTGACGCCAGATAGTGGCCAAATTTTAGTTGATGAAAAGCCAGTCACAATTTCTGAACCTAGTGACGCGCTTGCTGCCGGTATTGGCATGGTTCACCAACACTTCATGCTCATTCCAGTATTTACGGTTGCGGAAAACATCGTTCTAGGACATGAAAAAGTTAAGGGATTTGGCGTACTAAATCTTGACCAAGCAAGGTCTGACATTGCACGTATTTCCAAGGAATTCAATTTTGATGTTGATCCCGATGCAATTGTAGAAAATTTGCCCGTAGGTATTCAACAACGCGTTGAAGTAATCAGGGCTCTGATTTACAACGCAAAAGTTTTGATTTTAGATGAACCCACAGCTGTTCTTACCCCGCAAGAAACAGATGAGTTACTACAAGTAATGAAGAATTTAAAGAATAACGGAACCTCTATTATTTTTATTACGCACAAGTTGCGTGAAGTGCAAGAAGCAGCGGATCGAATCACAATTATTCGACGTGGCAAAGTTGTTGGTACTGCATTGCCCACTGCCACGCAAGAAGAATTAGCTTCACAGATGGTAGGACGACCTGTTGATTTAACTATGTCTAAAAAGCCTGCAGCTATTGGCTCGACACTACTTTCAATTTCAAATCTGAAGGTTATTGATGGCACTGGCCGAGAATTACTACACGATCTCTCATTAGATGTTCATGCCGGCGAGATTGTGGCTGTTGCCGGAGTCCAAGGAAATGGACAGACAGAATTGGCACGAACTATTTTGAATTTAGAACCACATGTAAGTGGAAAAATTATGGTTGATGGAGTCGATATTGTTGGCAAGAGTGTTAAAGAGTCGCTTCACTCTGGAATTGCCTTTATTCCAGAATCCAGAGAACTAGATGGTTTAATCGGTTCGTTTTCTATCGCTGAGAACTTAATTCTAGATACTTACGATTCACCACCGAACGCGAAAAAATTGATGATGAACCTCAATGTCATTAATTCTGATGCAATAAATCGAATTAAAGAATTTGATATCAGAAGCCAAGGCGCTAATGAGTTGGTTTCATCTCTCTCCGGTGGAAACAAGCAGAAAGTTGTCTTGGCACGAGAACTCTCTCGCCCGGTAAAAGTAGTAGTTGCTTCTCAACCAACACGTGGACTAGACGTAGGTTCAATTGAGTTCGTTCATGAAAAAATCGTGCAGGAACGTGATGCGGGCAGAGCAGTTCTACTCTTTAGTTCCGAGCTAGATGAAGTTTTTGCACTGGCTGATCGAATTGCAGTTATGTATCGCGGAACGATTATTGACATTGTTCCCGCATCAATTTCGCGTAGTGACCTTGGCTTGCTTATGGCTGGCATCAAACCGAAGGTCAGTTCATGAGCACACTTAAAGCCAAGATGTCAGAATCCTTCAGAACAATAAAGCTTCCACTACTAGCTTTCTTATTGGCGATTATTTCGGGAGGGCTTTTGATTGCCTTTTCAAACCCTGAAATTTATAAGCTTTGGAAATCACCTTTACAGTTCCTTGGAACCGGTTTCTCTTCTGCAGGTAGCGCTTATTTAGCCCTGCTTCAAGGATCCATTTTTGACCCTAACTTAACTTCTCGAAATTTCTTCTTAGGTTTTTACCCACTATCTGAAACTTTTGTCATAGCAGCGCCACTCATTCTGACTGGACTTTCGGTAACTCTTGCATTTAGAGCCGGACTCTTTAACATCGGTGCTCAAGGTCAATTTATCTTTGGCGCAGTAGCTGCTTCTTACGTCGGATTCCGATTTGAGTTGCCTCTAGTTATTCATGCACTCGCAGCACTTGCGGCGGCAATGATTTTTGCCGGTTTGTGGGGAGGACTCGTTGGGTTCCTGAAAGCACGAACCGGTGCGCACGAAGTAATCGTCACGATCATGTTTAACTATATTTCTATTTACTTTTTACTCTGGCTTTTGAGCACAGAAACGTTCTTGCGAAAGGGTCGTCAAGATCCGATTGCGCCTCCTGTACTTGAAAACTCACAACTTCCAAAGTTATTTGGCGTGGATTATCGGGTTAATGTGGGTATTTTTGTTGCACTTGGTGTTGCGTATTTGATTCACATTCTTCTGTCGCGAACAACATTAGGTTTCCAATTCAGATCAGTCGGAGCAAACTCACTTGCAGCTAAAACTGCAGGAATGTCTGTTCCATTTGTATTGACTTCGGTAATGGTTATTTGTGGCGCTTTAGCTGGATTAGGTGGCGCTGTTCAAGTGCTTGGAACTGAGTACGCATTAACTGCCGGA
>JNSK01000039.1_pt1 | contig 28929 bp, 41 predicted proteins | sample 210681 | NCBI WGS metagenome assembly JNSK01 (sample SAMN02808684, study PRJNA238866) | freshwater metagenome | biome: fresh water; feature: freshwater reservoir; material: water; isolation source: water column of the freshwater reservoir Embalse de Amadorio in Spain | place: Spain: Valencia ...
TGCCCGCGTTGTTAGGGCGCTAGTTCCGTTGTCAGAGATGTTCGGCTATGTCGGAGATCTCCGCTCCAGAACACAAGGTCGCGCGAGCTACAGCATGGAGTTCGATTCGTATGCAGAAGTACCAGGCAACGTAGCGAAAGAAATCATTGCAAAAGTTCGTGGCGAATAACCCTACAAACTAACAAAAGCACAAACCCTAATAACTAAGCACTAGAAAACGAAAGAGGAACCAAAATGGCAAAGGCCAAGTTCGAGCGCACAAAGCCGCACGTAAACATCGGCACCATCGGTCACATTGACCACGGTAAGACAACTCTTACTGCGGCAATTTCCAAGGTGTTGCACGACAAGTTTCCAACACTGAATGCAGCTACTGCATTCTCAGATATCGATAAGGCTCCAGAAGAGCGTCAACGCGGTATCACAATCTCTATTGCTCACATTGAGTATCAAACAGAGAAGCGTCACTACGCACACGTTGACTGCCCAGGTCACGCTGACTACATCAAGAACATGATCACTGGTGCTGCACAGATGGATGGAGCAATCCTCGTCGTTGCAGCTACAGATGGTCCAATGCCACAGACAAAGGAGCACGTTCTCCTTGCACGTCAAGTAGGCGTTCCTTCAATCGTTGTTGCACTTAATAAGAGCGACATGGTTGATGACGAAGAAATTCTTGAACTCGTTGAAATGGAAGTTCGCGAACTTCTCAGCAAGTACGAGTTCCCAGGCGATGACACACCAATCGTTCGCATCTCAGCACTTAAGGCTCTCGAAGGAGATCAAAAGTGGGCTGACAAGTTGATGGAACTAATGGATGCAGTTGATTCATTTATCCCACAACCAGCACGCGAAATCGACAAGCCATTCCTTATGCCAGTTGAAGACGTTTTCACAATCACAGGTCGTGGAACTGTTATCACTGGTCGTATCGAGCGCGGAGTTGTTAAGGTCAACGAAGAAGTTGAAATCGTTGGTATCCGTCCAGATGCACAAAAGACAACTGTTACAGGTGTTGAAATGTTCCGTAAGTTGCTCGACGAAGGTCAAGCAGGCGAGAACGTTGGTCTATTGCTTCGCGGTCTAAAGCGTGAAGATGTAGAGCGTGGTCAGGTTGTTTGCAAGCCTGGTTCAATCACACCTCACACAGAGTTCGATGCATCTGCTTACATCCTTTCAAAGGATGAAGGCGGTCGTCACACTCCATTCTTTAACAACTACCGTCCACAGTTCTACTTCCGTACAACTGACGTAACTGGCGTAGTAACACTTCCTTCAGGTACAGAAATGGTTATGCCTGGCGATAACACTGAGATGGCTGTTCAGCTCATCCAGCCAATCGCTATGGAAGAAGGTCTTCGCTTCGCAATCCGCGAAGGTGGCCGCACAGTAGGTGCAGGTCGCGTTACAAAGATCAAGAAGTAAATCTTGTAAGCCCGGCGGTGTAAAAAACCGCCGGGCAATCAAGAAAAGTTTTAAGAAGTACACATAGAAGTAAGCAAGAGCAGTAACAAGAGATTAGAGGAGAAGCACATGGCGGGACAGAAGATCCGCATTCGACTCAAGGCATATGACCATGAGGTGATTGACACTTCAGCGAAGAAAATCGTTGAAACTGTTGAGCGCACTGGTGCAACTGTCGCGGGTCCAGTACCGCTACCAACAGAGAAGAACACGTACTGCGTGATTCGCTCTCCTCACAAATATAAGGACAGCCGCGAGCACTTCGAGATGCGCACACATAAGCGCCTCATCGACATCATCGATCCAACTCCTAAAACAGTTGATTCATTGATGCGTCTTGATTTGCCAGCTGGCGTCGACATCGAGATCAAGCTCTAAGGAAAGGACGATAACCATGAATTACACAACTCAAGCAAGCGGATCGTCCATCAAGGGCGTTCTCGGTAAGAAGCTTGGAATGACACAGGTTTTTGATGCTAACAACAAGATGGTTCCAGTAACCGTTGTTGAAGCAGGACCTTGCGTTGTTACACAGATTCGCACACCTGAAAAAGATGGATATTCAGCGGTGCAACTTGCGTACGGCGCAATTGATCCAAAGAAAATTTCAAAGCCACTTGCTGGTCACTTTGCAAAAGCTGGCGTAACTCCACGTCGCAGTGTTGCTGAACTTCGCACACTTGCAGCAGGAAATTACACAGTTGGACAAGAAATCGGCGCAACAGAGTTTGCAGCCGGTGACATTGTTGATGCAACAGGAACAAGCATTGGTAAAGGAAACGCTGGTGTAATGAAGCGCCACAACTTCGGTGGTATTGGTGCATCACACGGTGTAGACCGTAAGCACCGTATGCCAGGTTCTATTGGTGCATGTTCAACACCAGGTCGCGTTTTCAAAGGTATGCGCATGGCCGGACGTATGGGTGGAGAGCGCGTTACAACTCAGAATCTTCTTGTGCACTCAGTTGATGCAGAGCGCAACTTGCTACTTATTAAGGGATCAGTTCCTGGTCCTGACGGCGCACTTGTGTTCATTCGCTCAGCTGCAAAGCACGCAGTATTTGAGACAGTAAAGGCTGGTGCATAACCATGACGCTATCTATCGATGTAAAGAATTCTGCTGGCGCAAAGGTTGGATCTGTAGATCTTCCTGCAGAAATCTTTGATGCACAGACAAATATTCCTTTGATCCACCAAGTTGTAACAGCACAACTTGCTGCTGCTCGCCAAGGTACACAGAAGTCTAAGAACCGTGGTGAAGTAAGCGGTGGTGGTAAGAAGCCATTTAAGCAAAAGGGAACAGGTCGCGCTCGCCAGGGTTCTTCACGTTCACCTAACCAAATCGGCGGCGGTACTGCACACGCAGTTCGTCCACGTAAGTATTTCCAACGCACACCAAAGAAGATGATTGCTGCAGCACTTCGCGGGGTTCTCTCTGATCGTGCACGTAACTCACGTATTCACGTACTTGATTCAGTATCAAATGCACCTTCAACAAAGTCTGCAATTGCCGCTGTTCGTCAATTCAGTGATCGTAAGAATTTGCTTGTAGTTGTTGCTCGCACTGAAGATCTTGCTTGGCGTTCACTTCGTAACGCTGATGACATGCACCTTCTTGTGCCTGATCAACTCAATGCATATGACGTACTAAAAAGCGATGACATTGTCTTCTCTGAAGCTGCGATCAAAGCTTTCCTCAACGGTCCTGCAAAGGGCAAGAGCGCAACAGCAGTTGCACGTGAAAGTGAGGTCTCAGCATGAAAGAGCATCGCGAAGTTCTTCTAGCACCAGTTGTCTCTGAAAAGAGCTACGGGCTACTTGATGAGAACAAGTACACATTTATTGTTGCACCAGATTCCAATAAGACTGAGATCAAGATTGCAGTCGAAAAGGTTTTTGGCGTAAAAGTTGTCAGCGTTAACACCATGAACCGTCAGGGTAAGAACAAGAAGACCCGTTTCGGTGATGGAAAGCGTAAAGACACAAAGCGCGCAATTGTGCAGGTAGCAGCTGCAACCTTATGAAACTAGGGATCTAGAAAAGGACCATCATGGCACTTCGTAAATTAAAGCCAACGACTCCGGGTCAACGCGGCGCATCTGTTCCAGATTTTGCTGAGTTAACTCGCTCGACTCCAGAGAAGTCACTCGTACGTCCAATTCACTCAAAGGGTGGACGTAACGCATCAGGTCGCATCACTGTTCGTCACCAAGGTGGCGGTCACAAGCGTGCGTTCCGTTTAATCGATTTCATTCGTAATGACAAAGATGGCGTACCAGCAAAGGTCGCACACATTGAATACGATCCAAATCGCACAGCGCGCATTGCACTTCTTCACTATGCAGATGGAGAAAAGCGTTACATCATCGCGCCAAATAAACTTGAGCAAGGTGCAACAGTTGAAAACGGTCCAAAGGCCGATATCAAACCTGGAAACAACTTGCCTCTTCGTAACATCCCAGTAGGAACTGTTGTTCACGCAATTGAACTTCGCCCAGGTGGCGGAGCAAAGATTGCTCGTTCAGCAGGTGCAAGTGTTCAACTCGTTGCTAAAGAAGGTGCGTACGCGCAACTTCGTATGCCATCAGGTGAAATTCGCAACGTTGATGTTCGCTGCCGTGCAACTGTTGGTGAAGTTGGAAACGCAGAACAATCCAACATCAACTACGGAAAAGCTGGTCGTATGCGTTGGAAGGGCAAGCGCCCATCTGTTCGCGGTGTTGTTATGAACCCTGTTGATCACCCACACGGTGGTGGTGAAGGTAAGACTTCTGGTGGACGTCACCCAGTGACTCCATGGGGTCAACCTGAAGGCCGCACTCGTAAGAAGAAAGCATCAGATTCAATGATCGTCCGTCGTCGCAAGTCGAATAAGAAGCGGTAGGAGCCCTAATGCCACGTAGTTTAAAGAAGGGTCCATTCGTTGATGGCCATCTACTCAAGAAAGTAGATGCTCAGAATTCAGCGAATACCAAGAACGTGATCAAGACATGGTCACGCCGCTCAATGATCATTCCTTCAATGATCGGACACACCATCGCAGTACACGATGGTCGCAAGCACATACCTGTATTCGTAACTGATGCGATGATCGGTCACAAGCTTGGTGAGTTCTCACCAACTCGTACCTTCCGTGGTCACATCAAGGGTGAAGATCGGAAGGCAACTCGTGCCTAATACAACTGACAAAGCTGTAAAGCCAGCTACTTCAACTCCAGTAACTGCACAGGAAGTGTTGATTGCACGTGCAATTTTGCGCGACATTCGCCACACGCCACAGAAGGCACGTCGTATCGTGGATTTGATTCGCGGACAACGCGCTGATGAAGCACTCTCAATTTTGAAGTTCGCACCACAAGCTGCAGGACAAGATGTGTACACACTTCTTGCTTCCGCTGTTGCTAACGCAAAGCAGAAGAACCCAGCAATTCGTGATGCATCTGAACTCTGGGTCGTCGAAGCACTCGTAGATGAGGGACGCACAATGAAGCGTTTCCGCCCACGTGCACAAGGACGCGGTTTCAGAATTCTTAAGCGAAGCAGCCACATCTCAGTTGCTGTTTCAGATAGCAAGAAGGGAGCGACCAAGTAATGGGTCAAAAAGTAAACCCACACGGCTTCCGTCTTGGAATTACCACTGAATTCAAATCACGTTGGTATGCAGACAAGTTGTACAAGGATTATGTAAAAGAGGACGTTGAAATTCGTCGTCTTATGCAAAAGGGCATGGAGCGCGCAGGCGTTTCACGTATCGAAATCGAGCGCACACGTGATCGTGTTCGTATCGATCTATATACAGCTCGTCCAGGAATTGTTATTGGTCGTCGTGGACAAGAAGCAGATCTTCTTCGTCAACGCCTTGAGAAGTTAACTGGCAAGCAAGTTCAGTTAAACATTCTTGAAGTTAAGAATCCTGAAATTGATGCACAACTCGTTGCGCAAGGAATTGCTGAGCAGTTAGCTGCTCGTGTTTCTTTCCGTCGTGCAATGCGTAAGTCAATGCAGACAGCGATGAAAGCTGGAGCACAAGGTATTCGTGTTCAGTGCGGTGGACGTCTTGGTGGAGCAGAAATGTCTCGCTCAGAGTTCTATCGTGAAGGTCGCGTTCCTTTGCACACACTTCGTGCAGATATCGATTACGGCTTCTACGAAGCACATACAACTTTTGGTCGTCTAGGCGTAAAGGTCTGGATCTACAAGGGTGAAGTTATCGAATCTCGCACAGAGCGCGCTGCATCAGCACTTGCTGCAGCTCGTGCTCCAAAGCCAGAGCGTCGCGGACCACGCACACCACGTGCACCACGCGGTGAAGTAACACATTCCAATGTGAACGATTCGGCCCATGTTTCTGATTCAGCAGTTGCAACTCTTGAAGCACCTGCTGCAGGTACAGAAGGAAGCGAGGCATAAATGTTAATTCCACGTCGCGTTAAGCACCGTAAGCAGCACCACCCTTCACGTAAGGGTTCTGCAAAAGGTGGAACAGTTGTTGCCTTTGGTGACTTCGGAATTCAAGCTCTTGCACCTGCTTACGTAACAAACCGTCAGATTGAAGCAGCACGTATTGCTATGACTCGTTACATCAAGCGTGGTGGAAAGGTATGGATCAATATTTATCCAGACCGTCCACTTACAAAAAAGCCTGCTGAAACTCGTATGGGTTCCGGTAAGGGATCTCCTGAATGGTGGATCGCAAACGTAAAGCCTGGTCGCATTATGTTTGAAATTTCTGGTGTTACAGAAGCAATCGCTAATGAAGCTATGCGTCTTGCTATTCACAAGCTTCCAATGAAGTGTCGTGTTGTTCGTCGTGAGGAGGCATAAGTGGCTACTACAAATACAAATGAAGTATTACGCCAATTATCAGCGGATGAGTTAAGTGACAAGTTGCGCGAAGCAAAGGAAGAACTATTCAACCTTCGTTTCCAAGCAGCAACAGGACAACTCGAAAGCCATGGCCGTCTCGGCGCAGTACGCAAAGAGATCGCTCGCATCTACACGATCGTTCGCGAACGTGAACTAGGAATCGGAGGCGCTGCATGAGCGCAGTAAACGAAGATCGCGGTTCACGTAAAACTCGTGAAGGAATTGTTGTTAGCGACAAGATGGATAAGACCATCTCTGTAGAAGTTTCAGATCGCGTAAAGCACGGTCTGTATTCAAAAGTTATGAGCCGTTCAAGCAAACTGAAGGCACATGATGAGAAGAACGAAGCAGGTATCGGTGATCGCGTTTTGATCATGGAAACTCGCCCAATTTCTTCAACTAAGCGCTGGCGTTTAGTTCAAATTATCGAGAAAGCTAAGTAGGAGGAAGAAATGATTCAACAAGAGTCGCGCCTTCGCGTGGCGGATAACACTGGAGCTAAAGAGCTTCTGTGTATTCGCGTACTCGGTGGCTCCTCCCGTCGTTATGCCGGTATCGGAGACATCATCGTCTGTTCTGTTAAGGATGCAATTCCTGGCGGACAAGTAAAGAAGGGTGAAGTCGTTAAGGCTGTCATCGTTCGTACAGTTAAGGAACGTCGTCGTCCAGATGGTTCTTACATCAAGTTTGATGAAAACGCAGCAGTAATTTTGAAGGCAGATGGCGAACCACGTGGAACCCGTATCTTCGGACCAGTTGCACGTGAACTCCGCGATAAGCGCTTCATGAAGATTATTTCTCTTGCTCCGGAGGTGTTATAAAAAATGGCAAAGATTAAGAAATCTGACTCTGTTTTGGTTATCGCCGGAAAAGATAAAGGCGTTACAGGAAAAGTTATCGATGTAATCGGTGACCGCATCCTCGTTGAAGGTGTTGCTCGCGTAAAGCGTCACACAAAAGAGCAGACAGGTGATCGCGGCGTAAAGGTCGGCGGAATCATCACTGTTGAATCTTCAATTCACATTTCAAATGTCATGGTTGTTGATGCAGATGGCAAGGCTTCACGTCTTGGTTCTCGCAAGAATGATGACGGCAAAAATGTACGCATCTCGCGTCGTACCGGAAAGGACATCTAATGTCGACGACACTTGATGTACGTCTAAAGTCTCGCTATCGCAGTGAAATTGCGCCAGCGCTAAAAACACAATTCGGTTTCAAAAACCCTATGCAAATCCCAACACTCGTAAAGATTGTTGTGAACATGGGTGTTGGTGAAGCTGCTCGTGATTCAAAGCTCATCGAAGGCGCAGTACGCGACTTAACAATTATTACTGGCCAAAAGCCACAAGTAACAAAGTCACGTAAATCAATCGCACAATTTAAGTTGCGTGAAGGTCAGCCAATCGGCGCCCACGTAACAATTCGTGGCGATCGTATGTGGGAGTTTGCAGATCGTCTGCTTTCAATCTCTCTTCCACGTATCCGCGACTTCCGTGGTCTTTCACCAAAACAATTTGATGGCAAGGGAAACTACACATTCGGTTTGACCGAACAAGTTGTGTTCCCTGAAATCGAACAGGACAAAGTTGATCGTCCGCGCGGTATGGACATCACCATTGTTACAACAGCTCAAAACGATGACGAAGGTCGTGCACTTCTCAAAGCGCTCGGTTTTCCATTCAGGGAGGCATAAGAGATGGCAAAGACATCGCTCAAGGTAAAGGCAGCTCGCAAACCTAAATTTAAGGTGCGCGGCTATACCCGTTGCCAGCGTTGTGGTCGTCCACACGCTGTCTACCAAAAATTCGGCATCTGCCGTATTTGTTTCCGCGAAATGGCACACCGCGGTGAACTTCCTGGCATCACAAAAGCTAGCTGGTAATTTTTTAACCCAACAACTACGAAATAGGTCCATTAGATAAATGGAAACCAATTCGAGAAAGGCCACAGGCCACGTATGACAATGACAGATCCGATCGCAGACATGTTGGCACGTCTGCGCAACGCGAACTCTGCCTACCATGATGCGGTTTCAATGCCGTCATCATCGGTAAAGGTTCGTATCGCAGCAATCCTTCAAGAAGAGGGTTTTATTGCTGGATATCGCGTTGAATCAAATGCAAATGGCGTAGGCAAGACACTTGTTCTTGACCTTAAGTTCGGCACAAACCGCGAGCGTTCAATCGCAGGTCTTCGCCGTGTTTCAAAGCCAGGACTTCGCGTGTACGCAAAGTCAACTGCACTTCCAAAAGTTCTTGGTGGTCTGGGCGTTGCAATCATCTCAACATCATCTGGTTTGTTAACAGATAAGCAAGCTAACAAGAAGGGCGTAGGCGGAGAAGTTCTCGCTTACGTATGGTAATTACAGATGTCACGTATTGGACGTATGCCAATTACCGTTCCTAGCGGTGTTGAAGTAACAATTTCTGGTCAGAGCGTTGCAGTAAAGGGACCTAAGGGTTCACTTGCACTTAACGTTGCTGAACCAATTCGAGTTTCACAAGAGGGAAGCGTCATCACTGTCGCTCGCCCAAATGAAGAGCGCATCACTCGTTCACTTCACGGTCTATCTCGCACACTCGTTGCCAACTTGATCGAGGGCGTAACCGCTGGTTACACACTCTCAATTGACATCGTTGGTGTTGGTTACCGCGTTGCTGAAAAGGGTAAAGATCTTGAGTTCCAACTCGGTTACAGCCACGTAATTAACTTCCCAGCTCCAGAAGGAATTACTTACAAGGTTGAATCACCAACAAAGTTGCACATCTCAGGTATCGATAAGCAACTCGTTGGCGAAACCGCCGCAAAAATCAAAAAGCTTCGCAAGGCTGATCCATACAAGGGCAAGGGCTTGCGACTCACAGGCGAAGTTGTTCGCCGTAAGCAAGGAAAGACAGGTAAGAAGTAATGGCTATCGGTGTAAAGGTCCGTAAAGGTTCGGCAACAAATGCTCGCGCCCGTCGTCACTTCCGTGTGCGCAAGAAGGTCTCCGGAACTTCTGCTCGTCCACGTCTAGTTGTCTCGCGCTCTGCTCGTCACTTATTCGTGCAGATTGTTGATGACACAACCGCAAAGACTCTTGCTTATGCATCAACCATGGAAGCAGATCTACGCAATGACAAAGGTGATAAGACTTCAAAGTCTCGCCAGGTCGGTGTGTTAATTGCAAAGCGTGGAAAAGAAGCAGGCGTTTCTACCGTTGTCTTTGACCGCGGTGGCAATAAATATCACGGTCGTATCGCAGCTCTTGCAGATAGTGCACGAGAGAATGGATTGGAGTTCTAATGGCTATTGATCCAACCTCAGCAGCACCATCAACTGGTGGTAACTCATCAGGTAAAGGCGGTCGCGAACGTCGTGAACGTCGTGATGATCGTCAACAAGAGAAGAGCCCATACACAGAGCGCGTGGTTTTCATTAACCGCGTATCTAAAGTTGTAAAGGGTGGTCGTCGCTTCTCATTCACAGCACTAGTTGTTGTAGGAGATCAGAACGGAACTGTTGGCATCGGTTATGGAAAATCTAAGGAAGTTCCACAAGCGATTGCTAAAGCAGTAGAAGAAGCAAAGAAATCATTCTTCACAGTTCCACGTGTTCAAGGAACTGTTCCTCACCCAGTTCAAGGCGAAACTGCAGCAGGCGTTGTATTACTTCGCCCAGCTAGCCCAGGTACCGGAGTTATTGCCGGTGGCCCAGTGCGTGCAGTTCTTGAGTGCGCAGGAATTACTGACGTTCTTACAAAGTCACTCGGATCAAATAACGCGATCAACATGGTTCATGCAACCGTTGCTGCGCTAAAGATGCTTGAGTCACCAGCTGCAATCGCGGCACGTCGCGGTCGTCCGCTCGAAGATGTTGCACCAGCTGCAATTATTCGTGCATCACAGATGACAGTAGGTGCGTAATGCCACGTTTAAAAGTTACTCAAATTCGTTCAAAGGTTGGCAATAAGCCAGAACTTCGCGAAACACTTCGTTCTCTTGGATTAAAGAGAATTAACGATGTTGTTGTCAAAGAAGATCGTCCAGAAATTCGTGGCATGGTTTACGCCGTGCGCCACTTGATCAAGGTTGAGGAGGTTGAATAAAGATGACACTAAAACTTCATCATCTACGTCCAGCCCCTGGTGCTAAGAAAGCTAAGACTCGTAAGGGTCGCGGTGAAGCATCAAAGGGTAAGACTGCTGGTCGCGGTGGCAAGGGAACTCGCGCCCGTAACCAGGTTCGTGCAGGTTTCGAAGGTGGACAACTACCTTTGGTAATGCGCTTACCTAAGTTGCGCGGATTTAAGAACCCAGCACGCGTTGAGTACCAAGCTGTAAATGTTTCAACAATTAATGCTCTCTATCCAAAGGGTGGAGACGTAACAGTTGCTGATCTCATTGCAAAGGGTGCAGTTCGCGACAGCCTTCCTGTGAAGGTTCTAGGCAATGGCGAAATTTCAGTCAAGGTAAATGTCACAGCACATGGATTCTCTGGTTCAGCAGTTGAAAAGATTGCTGCAGCAGGCGGATCTACCAAGACTCTGTAATTCACTACAAAACAAGATTGATTAGGAAGAGGGAGAAAATCTGATGCTTTCAGCATTCGGTATGGCCTTTAAGACCCCTGAACTACGAAAGAAGATTTTCTTCACTCTTTCAATCATGGCTTTGTTCCGCTTTGGATCTGTTGTACCAACACCTGGTGTTTCATATACAAATGTTCAGGCGTGCTTAAACCAAGTTGAAACAGGTGGCCTCTTCGGTCTCATCAACCTATTTAGCGGTGGAGCACTTCTGCAATTATCTGTATTCGCTTTGGGCATCATGCCTTACATCACCAGCTCAATTATTGTTCAGCTCTTAACAGTTGTTATTCCTCGCTTTGAAACACTTAAAAAAGAAGGCCAAGCCGGAACCGCAAAGCTAACTCAGTACACACGTTACTTAACAATTGGTTTAGCAGTACTTCAGGCAACAGGTTTGGTTGCAGTTGCTCGTACACCTGGCCGTCTAATTTCTGGTTGCGACTTAGCAATTATTCCTGACACTTCATGGCAGCGCATCATCACAATGATTGTTGTTATGACAGCTGGTACATCTGTGGTCATGTGGCTAGGCGAACTCATTACTGACCGTGGTGTCGGTAACGGTATGTCCATTCTTATCTTTACATCTATTGCTGCTGGATTCCCAGGAAACTTGTGGAGCATCAGATTGCAAAAGGGTCTCTTCGCGTTCCTCTTCGTAATCGCAGTTGGAATTCTTATCATTGCAGCCGTTGTATTCGTCGAGCAGGCACAGCGACGTATTCCGGTTCAGTATGCAAAGCGCATGGTTGGACGCCAAAGCTACGGCGGAACCAGCACATATATTCCAATTAAGGTTAACCAAGCTGGAGTTATCCCAGTTATCTTCGCATCATCACTTCTATATATTCCATCGCTGGTTGTTAACTTCACAAATAGCCAATCCGCGTGGGCAATTTGGATTAGTCGAAACTTTATTACTGGTGATCATCCAATTTATATTGCAACCTACGCACTACTCATTGTTTTCTTCACATACTTCTATGTTGCAATCACATTTAACCCAGATGAAGTCGCAGATAACATGAAGAAGTACGGTGGATTCGTCCCTGGTATTCGTGCGGGTCGCCCGACATCTGAGTACCTGCAATACGTTCTTTCACGTGTTACAGCACCTGGTTCGCTTTATCTCGCACTCGTTGCAATTATTCCTATCGGTGCACTTATTCTCTTTGGTGCCACACAGAACTTCCCATTTGGAGGTACTGCAATCTTGATCGTGGTTGGTGTTGGTTTAGATACTGCAAAGCAGATTGAAAGCCAGCTACAGCAACGTTCATATGAGGGGTTCTTGCGCTAATGCGTTTAGTCCTGGTTGGACCACCAGGTGCGGGTAAAGGTACGCAAGCACAATTCCTCGCCGAGCACTATTCGATTCCACACATTTCAACTGGTGACATTTTTCGTGCCAATTTAAAAGCCGGAACTCCACTCGGCCTTGAAGCACAAAAATTTATGGATGCAGGCGAGTTAGTTCCAGACTCTGTGACCAATGAGATGGTTAAAGATCGCCTCACTCATGCTGATACAGCAAACGGATTTTTGCTCGATGGATTTCCACGCAATGTTGCACAAGCACAAGTTCTCTCATCTGTTTTAGATCAGAGCAAGACCCCACTTGATGCGGTACTTGAACTTCAAATTGATGATTCAGAGATCATCTCTCGTTTAGATAATCGCAGAAGTGTCGAATCTCGCGCAGATGACGCTGCAGAAGTAATTGTTCATCGCCTCAAGGTGTATCACGAGCAAACAGCTCCGATCATTGGTTACTACAGCACAGAAGGATCTCTTATAACAATTAGCGCAACTGGCGCTGTTGATGAAGTCACAAAGCGCGCAATCACAGCTCTCGGCAATAAATAAGTAGCACGTGTATGGCGATTCAGATAAAAACTCTTGATGAGTTAAAAACTATGCGCCGCGCAGGACTGATAGTCAGACAAACATTAGATCTAATGCGCGAATCTATTAAAGTCGGAATGCGAACAGATGCACTTGATGCAATAGCTGCAGCAAACATTAAGCGTTCGGGTGCAACATCTAATTTCAAGGGTTATCACGGATATCCGGCAACTATTTGCATCTCACTCAATGATGAAATTGTGCACGGAATTCCTGGAGATCGAATCATCGAAGATGGCGATATCGTCTCAATTGATTGCGGTGCAATTATTGACGGTTGGCATGGAGATGCTGCGTTTTCAGTAATTGTTGGTCAAGCCGACGCAGAAGATCAAAAAATGTTAGATGTCTGCGAAGAATCTATGTGGCGTGGAATTGCTGCAGGAAAATCTGGTGCGCGCCTTAGCGATATTGGATACGCAATTGAGCAATACATCAATTCGCAAGGGCGTTACGGAATTTTGCAGGAGTACGGTGGACACGGAATTGGTACAGAGATGCACCAAGAGCCGCACGTATTAAATTTTGGTAAGGCTGGTAATGGTCCAGAAATTACTCCAGGACTTGCGTTAGCAATCGAACCGATGATTACTCGTGGAACTGCAAAGACTCGCGTGCTTGCAGATGAGTGGACAGTTGTTTCACAAGATAGTTCGCGTGGTGCACACTTTGAAAACTCATATGCGATCGCACCTGACGGAAAACCTTTTGTATTAACTGTCATCGATGGCGGCCGTGCGAAATTGGCCAGCCTTGGAGTAGAGGTCAGCGAACTGCTTTCATAGGCGTAGATGGGGGAAAATCCGCGAAAAATCCCCGAAATTCTCCGTGTGGATAGCGAGAAATCTGGCCAAGTTAGGCGTATAACCCCGGATTTGCCCTGGATTTCCTTTTGCTGGGGACTGCCTTTAGACTGCACCTTCGCACTCCATGCATTAATAGAGAAGTAGGTACACGTTTGGCTAGTAAAGATGGTGCAATCGAAATCGAAGGCACTGTTGCTGAAGCGCTACCTAACGCGATGTTTCGCGTGGAGCTAACGAATGGGCACAAAATTCTTGGGCACATCAGCGGAAAAATGCGAAAGAACTACATTCGTATTTTGCCTGGTGATCGTGTCATCGTTGAATTAAGTCCATATGACCTCACCCGAGGTCGAATAGTTTTCCGTCACAAGTAATTAGGAGCAGTAATAATGAAGGTACAACCAAGCGTTAAGAAGATTTGCGATAAGTGCAAAGTCATTCGACGCAAAGGTCGTGTCATGGTTATCTGCGAAAACTTGCGACACAAACAACGTCAGGGATAAATCCCTACAGCAGTAAACGCGTTGTGCGACTTACTAATTAGAAATTAATTAGCAAGACCTTTGGACCGGTAGGCCAGAGAACAGCACGGCGGAGGACCTTCCGGATTAAAGAAATGGCATACACATGGCACGTCTCGTTGGTGTCGATCTCCCGCGTGAAAAACGCGTTGAGGTTGCACTTACCTATATCTTCGGAATGGGTCTAACCCGTTCTCAAAAAACATTAGCCGCAACTGGCATTAGTCCAGATACTCGCGTTAAGGATCTTCAAGAGCCTGAGCTTGCAAAGCTACGCGAATACATTGAGGCAAACTTCAAGATTGAAGGCGATCTTCGCCGTGAAATCTCCGGTGACATCCGTCGCAAAGTTGAAATTCAAAGCTACCAAGGCATTCGTCACCGCAAGGGACTTCCTGTTCGTGGTCAGCGCACACATACAAATGCACGTACTCGCAAGGGTCCACGTAAAGCAATTGCAGGTAAGAAGAAGGTGACTAAGTAATGGCCGCTCCTAAAGCAAAGACTGCTGCTCCAGCAAAGGGCAAAGTCAAAATTCGTAAGAAAGAAAAGAAGAATGTTGCAGTTGGAAATGCTTACATTAAGAGCACTTTCAATAACACAATCATCTCTATTACTGACACAACAGGGGCTGTTATCTCTTGGGCTTCATCTGGCCAAGTTGGTTTCAAAGGTTCTCGTAAGTCCACTCCATTCGCAGCACAGCTTGCAGCAGAAGCAGCAGCTCGTCGCGCACAAGAGCACGGACTTAAGAAAGTTGATGTTTTCGTTAAGGGTCCTGGTTCAGGACGCGAAACTGCAATCCGTTCATTGCAAGCAGCTGGTTTGGAAGTTGGTGCCATCTCTGATGTAACACCTGCTCCACACAATGGCTGCCGCCCAACCAAACCACGTCGAGTTTAAGGAGGAATAGAAAATGGCTCGTTATACCGGAGCAGACTGCAAGCGTTGCCGTCGCGAAAAAGTAAAACTATTCCTTAAGGGATCTAAGTGCGATGGACCAAAGTGTCCGATCGAATCACGCCCTTATCCACCAGGACAACATGGTCGTGGTCGTGCCAAGGAATCTGAGTACCTATTACAGATGCGCGAAAAGCAAAAGTGCGCACGTATTTATGGTGTTCTAGAAAAGCAATTCCGCGGATATTACGAAGAAGCAAACCGCAAGCAAGGCAAGACTGGTGAAAACCTTCTTGTACTTCTTGAAACACGTCTAGATAACGTCGTCTTCCGCGCAGGCTTTGCAAAGAGCCGCGACATGGCACGTCAACTAGTTCGTCACGGACACTTCACAGTTAATGGTAAGAAGGTAAACATTCCTTCTTACCGCGTCTCTGCGATGGACATCATTGATGTTCTTCCTAAGTCACTGGATCTCACACCATTTATCGTGGCAAGTGCTGAACTTGGCGAAAAATCTGTTCCTGCATGGATGGAGGTTGTTGGTTCGCAAATGCGCATCATCATTCACTCAGTTCCTGCTCGCGCAGTTATTGATACCCAAATTCAAGAACAGCTAATCGTCGAACTTTATTCGAAGTAATTTTTGAAAGTTTAACGACCACTTGGTTGTTAAACACCCGCACGACCGCAGTACCAAACAGGAGATCAAATAGAGGTTCTCCGAGAGTAGAAAGAGGAGCAACAGTGCTAATTGCACAACGTCCCACCCTCAGTGAAGAAGTAGTTTCCGAAAACCGTTCACGATTCATTATCGAACCGCTTGAACCAGGTTTTGGTTATACCCTCGGCAACAGCATGCGCCGTACATTGCTTTCATCTATTCCAGGTGCAGCAGTGACAAGCATTCGCGTTGCTGGAGCACTCCACGAGTTCACAACTCTTGAAGGTGTAAAAGAAGATCTCACCGACATTGTTTTGAATATCAAGAACTTGGTTCTTTCATCAGATAACGACGAACCAAGCGTTCTTTATATCCGCAAATCAGGTGCTGGATCAGTTACTGGAGCAGACATTGCAGTGCCAACTGGCGTTGCAGTTCACAATCCAGAACTTCACCTAGCAACTCTTAATGGAAAAGCTAACCTCGAAATCGAACTCACCGTAGAGCGTGGTCGTGGTTACGTAACTGCTGTTCAAAACAAGCAAGCAGGAGCTGAAATTGGTCGCATTCCTGTTGACTCAATTTATTCACCAGTACTTAAAGTTACATACAAGGTAGAAGCTACTCGCGTTGAACAGCGCACGGACTTCGATCGTCTTGTTGTTGATGTAGAAACTAAGCCATCAATGAAGCCACGCGATGCTGTTGCATCAGCTGGTAAGACACTTGTTGAACTCTTTGGGCTTGCTCGCGAACTCAACGTTGATGCAGAAGGTATCGAAATGGGACCTTCCGTAATGGATGCAGCACTTGCTGCAGACCTTGCTCTTCCAATCGAAGATCTCGATCTCACAGTTCGTTCATACAACTGCTTAAAGCGTGAAGGTATTCACACTGTCGGTGAACTCGTTAACCGTTCAGAAGCTGACCTTCTAGATATCCGTAACTTTGGTTCAAAGTCCATCGATGAGGTCAAGGCAAAGCTTGTCTCAATGGGAATGTCAATGAAGGACAGCCCAGCAGGATTTGATCCAACGAAACACCAAAACTACAACGCATCAGTCGACGATGATTTCGTCGATGCAGATCAGGCCTAGGAGAAATAACTCATGCCAAAACCAACTAAAGGTCCTCGCTTGGGCAGTGGCCCATCACACGAGCGCCTCATCCTAGGAACACTTGCAGAGCAATTGTTCGAGCACGGAAAGATCACAACTACTGAAGCAAAGGCGAAGCGTCTTCGTCCACTTGCTGAAAAGTTAATTACCTTTGCAAAGAAGGGTGACCTTGCAGCTCGTCGCCAAGTAATGGCAACAATTGCAAATAAGGGCGTTGTACATACTTTGTTTACAGAGATTGGTCCACGTTTCGTTTCACGTAACGGCGGATACACACGTATTACAAAGATTGGACCACGTAAGGGCGACAACGCACCTATGGCGGTTATTGAAGTATTAACTGAGAAAGATAACTAAGCACTAGCTTTCTTTACTCTTATGACAGAACCCACTCTCTATCCCGAGAGTGGGTTTCGTCGTTTACGGATAGATCTTGCATACGATGGAACTAACTTTGCGGGATGGGCGAAACAACCAGATCAACGCACAGTGCAAGAGTGCATAGAAGAAGCGCTCGCAACAGTTTCACAAATCACTCCAGAAACAATAGTTGCCGGTCGCACTGATGCTGGCGTTCATGCAACAGGACAAGTGATTCACGTAGATCTTCCAGAGAGCGTTGCGCTAGATGATTTGGTTTACAAACTCAATCGGCTACTAGATCAAGATATTCGTGTCCACAAAATTAGAATTGCCACAGAAGCTTTTCATGCACGATTTTCAGCGCTTCGCCGCCACTACAGATACAAAATTCTTGATGATAATCGGGTGCTGGATCCTCTTGCTCGACTAGATGTTGCTACGTGGTATCGCCCATTAGATGTTGATGTCATGAATAAAACAAGTGCCCTGCTCTTGGGAGAACACGATTTTGCAGCCTTTTGTAAATACCGAGAAGGTGCGACCACAGTTCGCACGTTAGAGAAATATCAATGGACGCGAAATCAAGAAGGTTTTCTAGTTGCTGACATCAGCGCCAATGCATTTTGCTATTCGATGGTGCGAAATCTTGTGGGCGCCGTTGTGTGCGTGGCAGATGGACGCTTTGATCCAGATTGGATTGTGGGAGTTCTCAATAACAAAGAGCGCGTCTCAGACTCACTAGTTTTTCCTGCACGCGGGTTAACTCTCTATCAGGTGGATTTCCCAGATGCGCAAGAGAATAAGTAGAGCCGTAGAGTCCCTTCAGGCCCGATTCTGAGCAGTAAATATGGCCTAAACGGCCATTTTGACCCTACGCGAGCGCGCAGGTACCCTTAACCTCTTGCGCCGAGAACTCGGGCGCAGCACACCAGATTCACAGCGATACAAAAGAGAGAAGTGAAGAGCATGCGTACATATAGTCCAAAGGCTGGCGATGCAGTGCGTAATTGGCACATCATCGACGCACAAGATGTCGTTCTAGGACGTCTTGCAAGTCATGCTGCAGTTCTTCTTCGTGGAAAGCACAAAGCAACATTCGCTCCACACATGGACATGGGCGACTTCGTCGTTGTTATCAATGCTGAAAAAGTCGCACTCTCTGGTCAAAAAGCTAAGCAAAAGTTTTCACACATGCACTCTGGTTTCCCAGGTGGTTTAACTTCAACTGTTTACGGCGAATTGATGGAAAAGCATCCAACTCGCGCAGTTGAAAAAGCGATCAAGGGAATGTTGCCAAAGAACCGTCTTGGCCGTGCAATGTCAGCAAAACTCAAGGTGTATGCAGGTGCAGAACATCCACATGCTGCACAAGCTCCAAAACCATACGAATTCAACCAAGTCTCACAAATCGTCAAGTAATCGAAGAAGAAAAAAGGGATAAATAATTCATGTCTGAAAACACATTCGTTGACGAACTAGATGAGAACGAAATTCCAACTTCGTACACATCAGCAACACCAGCACCAGCAACTAACCGACCAGCACTTAAGGGACCAGGCGCCGGAGTCGGTCGTCGTAAAGAAGCAGTTGCTCGCGTTCGCCTTGTTCCAGGAACAGGCCGTTGGGTTGTTAACGGAAAGACATTAGAGAATTACTTCCCAAATAAGGTTCACCAACAATCAGTCTCCGAACCATTTCGCACAGTAGGTGCTGAAGGTTCATACGATGTTTTCGCTCGCATCAATGGTGGTGGAGTTTCAGGTCAAGCTGGCGCACTACGTCTTGGTGTTGCACGTTCACTTAATGAAATTGATGCAGAAGCACACCGTCCAGCACTTAAGAAGGCTGGATTCCTTTCACGCGATGCACGTGTGATCGAGCGCAAGAAGTACGGTCTTAAGAAAGCACGTAAGCGTTCTCAATACAGCAAGCGCTAATTTCTATCGTATTTGGAGGCAATCTCCGTGGCCCTATTCGGCACTGATGGAATTCGTGGCTTAGCAAATGTGGATCTCACAGCTGAATTAGCACTTGATGTTGCAGTTGCTGCAGCACATATTCTCGTTGAATCACTCGGCGATAAAAACAAACGTCCACGCGCAATCGTTGGACAAGATTCGCGCGCATCCGGTGAATTCCTAGAAGCTGCAGTTGTTGCCGGACTAACTAGCGCCGGTGTTGATGTTTATCGTGTTGGCGTTCTACCAACTCCTGCAATTGCATTTTTAGTTGCCGAAACCGGTGCCGATTTAGGCGTCATGATTTCGGCCTCTCATAATCCAGCGCCAGATAACGGAATTAAGTTATTCGCACGTGGTGGAGAAAAACTAGCGGATTCATTGGAAGCGGCAATTGAGGCTCGTATGGGCGAACCATGGCAACGTCCAACAGGTGCACACGTTGGCCGTGTTATTGAAGATGCCGGCGCTCGCGAAAAATACATTGCCCACCTTCTTAGTAGCGTTGATATATCACTCGCCGGAATCAAAGTTGTTGTTGATTGCGCCAATGGCGCAGCATCATTTGTGGCCCCAATTGCTCTAGAAAAAGCAGGCGCAACTGTTATTGCAGTTGCAAATACACCTAATGGTCTTAACATCAACGATGGCGTTGGATCAACTCATTTAGATTTTCTTCGCGAAGCTGTATTAAAGAACAAAGCTGATATTGGTATCGCCCATGACGGAGATGCAGATCGATGCCTAGCTATCGATGCCCAAGGCAACGTCATCGATGGTGACTTCATCCTGGCGATTTTGGCCCAGGGTTTTAAATCTCAAGGAAAACTTACTGATTCAACAGTTGTTGCAACGGTAATGAGCAACCTTGGCTTTTTAAGTGCGATGAAAAGCGCTGACATTAATGTTATAAAAACATCTGTTGGCGATCGGTATGTTCTTGAAAATATGCTTGAAAATAATTACAGCCTCGGCGGCGAACAATCTGGTCACATCATTATGCGCGACTTCGCTGGAACAGGAGACGGACTTCTTACTGCGCTGCAGCTAATTGCACAGATGGCTCACACTAAGAAATCGCTCAATGATTTAGCAAAAATCATGACACGATTCCCACAGGTTTTAATTAATGTTTCTGGCGTTGCAAAAGAAAAACTTGATTCATCACCAGCAATTAGCACCGCTGTTGCAAAGTTTGAAGCCGAACTTGGCGATACCGGACGAATTCTTCTGCGCGCATCAGGTACAGAACCGCTTGTAAGAGTCATGGTTGAAGCCCAGAGTGATAGCATCGCCAAAGAAATTGCAGAAAAACTTGCCAAAGTTGTTAAAGAAGAATTGAGGTAGGCACGTGTGCGGAATTGTGGGTTACACAGGGCCACAATCTGCAATCACGCCATTAATCGAAGGATTACGACGACTTGAGTATCGTGGTTATGACTCAGCAGGTATTGCACTTGGAACACCAAACAAATTATTTATAGAAAAACGTGCAGGAAAACTCTCAAACTTAGAACAAGAACTCTCTTCTATTCCAACAGCGCACTCTGGCATCGGTCACACTCGTTGGGCTACACATGGCGGACCAACTGATCGCAACGCACATCCACACGTCGATAACGATGGAAAGCTAGCGGTTATTCACAACGGAATTATCGAAAACTATGCAGAGCTAAAAACAGAACTTGAAAGTAAAGGTCACACGTTTTCATCAGATACAGACACAGAATCTGTGGCTCACTTGCTCAGTGATTTAAGAAAGAAGCATGGTGGTGATTTATCGGTTGCGATGCGTGAGGCTGTTAAATCCCTACGTGGTTCATTTACTCTGGTGGCCATTCATGCTGATACTCCAGATGTCATCGTTGGAGTTCGCAGAAATTCACCACTTGTTGTGGGTATTGGAAAAAATGAAAACTTTATGGCATCCGATGTTGCCGCTTTTATTGATTACACAAAGCGTGCAATCGAGCTAGGACAAGATCAGGTTGTCACGCTGACACCAAGTTCTGTTTCGATCACAGATCTAGATGGGAAAACTGTTACTCCAAAAGAGTATGAAATAACCTGGGATGCAAGCGCTGCGCAAAAGGGTGGCTTTGCACACTTCATGCTTAAAGAGATCTTTGAACAACCTAAAGCAGTCGCGGATACATTGATGGCCCGCTTGAGTGATAACAAACAGATTGTGCTCGATGAAATCCACTTAACTCCTGCTGAAATCAAGTCACTCGAAAAAATCGTTGTTATTGCATGTGGAACGGCCTATCACGCCGGAATGATTGCCAAGCATGCAATTGAGAAGTGGGCAAAGATTTCGGTAGAAGTAGAAATCGCTAGCGAGTATCGCTACAGAGATCCGATAATTAATAAAAACACCTTGGTAATCGCTATCTCCCAATCTGGCGAAACAATGGATACCTTGATGGCATTGCGTCACGCAAAAGCAGCAGGTGCTCGAGTTTTGGCAATTTGTAATACAAATAGTTCAACGATTCCTCGTGAATCAGATGCAGTTATTTACACTCATGCTGGTCCAGAAATTGCAGTTGCTTCTACAAAGGCTCTACTTACTCAAATCATTGCTGTGTATTTGATTGGCCTGCATCTTGCCCAGGTACGTTCAGAGTTAACCGATAATCAAGTGGCCAGTCTCTATAACGAAATGCTCGAACTGCCTGGAAAAATCGAACAAATTCTGGAAACCGTAGAACCTCTTCGTGCTTTGACACGTAAATTTGCAGATGCAAACACAATTTTGTTTTTAGGTAGAAATATCGGTTATCCAGTCGCACTCGAAGGCGCTCTGAAGTTAAAAGAGTTGGCATATATCCACGCCGAAGGTTTTGCAGGGGGAGAACTCAAGCACGGACCAATTGCACTCATTGACGCAGTCTCTGCTACTCCAGTGATTGCTATTTTGCCCGCAGGTCACGAACACTCACTCGATGAGAAAATGGCAAGCAATATTCAAGAAGTAAAGGCACGTGGTGCACGCGTAATTGTTATTGCCGAAGAAGGCGCCAATGTTGTCGGCGCCGAATACGTCATCCGTATTCCAGTGACAAATCCTCTATTTCAACCAATTCTTGCAACCGTGCCTTTACAAGTTTTTGCATACGAAATCGCAGTTGCTCGTGGAAGCGATGTAGATCAGCCGCGCAACTTGGCTAAATCCGTAACGGTGGAATAAATGCCTTCATTGCGCAGGCAACAGATGATTCGTGCAATTAGATGGTCGACTCTGTTTTTCATTGGATTCATTGCTGTTACTCAGCAGGTAATCACTAATGGCCCACTCATAGCGTTGGATGCTCGGATTGCAAATGCTGGCAGATTTGATTTCCCATCGTGGATTGATTTCATTTTGATGCGAATTGACGACCTTGGTCTACGTGGACTTACAGCAACGGCATTGATAATTGCAGCAATTTATATTGCACGACGCTTTAAAACATGGCGTCCATTAAATTTAGCAATACTTTCGATCATCGCACTTAATTTAACGGTTGGTCTTGCAAAACTATTAATTGGAAGAACGAAACCTCAACTCAATGTGGATCTAATTTATGCAGGTGGACTTTCGTATCCAAGTGGTCATGCATCAAATGCAATTCTTTCCTGGGGCGTATTGGCATATTTGATTTACAGATATGCCCACGTGGATCGCTACCGTGGCCGCCTAGCTAGCGCCGGCGTAGCGTTGATTTCAGTGAGTGTCTGTGTCGTTTCACTCTTTAGAAATACCCACTGGCTCTCTGATTTAGTTGGTGGTTTGTTTATCGGCGCAGCCTTACTGGTTATGGTTATCGCAATTGATCGCTTTGTAGCATCCAATAGCCAACTCTCGTAGTTCTCATTACTATTGCCAAATGATTGAGGGTGTTGGAATTGATGTCGTGAACATCGATCGATTTAAGGAATCCCTAGAGCGCACACCTGGACTGAGTGAAAAATTCTTCACAGAATCTGAACGAACTAAGAACATGCAATCACTTGCAGCTCGTTTTGCCGCTAAGGAAGCACTCGCAAAAGCACTTAGTGTTGGGCACGGATTGCAGTGGCACGATGCAGAAGTGATAAATCTTGAAAATGGCAAACCAGAATTCCTCTTTCGAGGTGAAATCGCAGAATTAATTAGCGGATCTCGTGTGCACCTTTCACTTTCACATGATGGCGGAATTGCCTCAGCCATGGTGGTCATTGAGGAGAAAGCATGAGTGATCGTGCAGAATTTCTCATTGACCTCAGTGCATTGAGTACAAATGTTTCGCGATTAAAAAAAGAGTGCGCAGTAGATGTCTTGGCTGTCGTAAAGGCAGATGCGTATGGACATGGGCTCGTTCGTGTTGCACAGGCTGCTCTCAAAGCAGGTGCTTCGTATTTAGGTGTTGCACTTCTAGAGGAAGCAATTACTCTTCGAGAAAACGCAGTTGATGCACCGATACTTGCGTGGCTTGTGTCACCGGGCTCAGATTTTGATTCTGCTATTTCAAATAACATCGAACTTGGAGTTTCAAGCCTTAAGGGGTTACGAGAGATTAGTGAATCCGCAAAGAGAGTTGGCAAGAAAGCTCTGGTCCACATAGAAGTTGATACCGGAATGACGCGTGGTGGTTTCTTGGATGAGTGGAAGGAATTGCTAGCTGAAGATTTCTCGCACGTAGAAGTAATCGGGGTATTTTCACACTTTGCTCGAGCGGACGAACCGGGTGAAAAACAAAATACAGATCAACTGCAAAAGTTTAAGCAGATGGTCGGCGAACTTGAAAAGATTGGAATCAATCCGCCGATCAAACACCTATCAAATTCTGCTGCGACCTTAAAAGACAAAGATTCGTACTTTTCGATGGTTCGAGTGGGAATTGCCATGTATGGATTAACTCCAGACATCATTCATATGGGAACAAGTAAAGATTTGGGATTGCGCCCTGTTGGCCAGTTGCGAGCAAAACTACATTTAGTAAAAGAAGTTTCAAAAGGTTCACCAGTTGGATACGGCGCAAGTGCACACACAACATCAGATACCAAGTTAGGTGTTGTAGCGATGGGATATGCCGATGGAATTCCTCGCATTGCGCAAGGTGCAGGAGTTTTTGTGAAGGGAAAGAGAGCACCAATCATTGGACGGGTTTCTATGGACCAATTTGTAGTCGACCTTGGTTCTGATAGCACAGCGAAATCCGGAGATTGGGTGATTGTTTTTGGCGATGGTTCTCATGGTGAATACACCGCCGATGACTGGGGGAGCGCAAGTTCGAGCATAAATTATGAGATTGTTACCCGAATTGGTCCGCGTGTGCCTAGAATCTACCAATCTCATGAGTACTAATTCGCACATGTTAAGCGTCAAAGACCTTTCGATTTCATTCGGAGGTCTTAAAGCGCTTAACAAAGTTTCTCTAGAATTAAACAAGAATGAAATTATTGGCCTCATCGGTCCAAATGGCGCAGGCAAAACAACACTGTTCAATGCACTCTCTGGACTTGTAGAAGTTGATAGCGGTGAACTTGAAATTCACGATAAAGCGCATCGTTGGCCAAAACCACATGAGTTAATCAAACTAGGCATCTCGCGCACTCTTCAAGGCGTCGGATTGTTTCCAGAGCTAACTGTCTTAGAAAATGTCATGATTGGTGCCTCGAACACTTCTCGCACTGGGTTGATTTCTGCGGCTCTGGGATTAAGTTCGAAAGACGAAACTCATTTAAAAGAACTCGCAATGACAGCGCTTGAACGAGTGTATGCAACGAGCTTAGCGAATCGTCGAGCAGATACTTTGGATTATCCAGTTACAAAAAGAGTTGCACTGGCTCGAGCTCTCATCAGCCAACCTCAAATTTTGTTGCTCGACGAACCAGCTGGCGGGTTAGGTGCGCAAGATATTGAATGGATGAATTCATTAATCCATAACCTCTCATCTCAGTGCTCTGTTATTTTGGTAGAACACCATATGGATGTTGTGATGTCGGTCTGTGATCGACTCTACGTTCTTAATTTTGGCGAAGTTATAGCCTCCGGCGACGTCGAATCCGTCAGACGCAACCCAGATGTTGTTGCTGCTTATCTGGGAGCACACGCATGACTCTCGTTGTAGAAAGCCTTGTTATTGATCACGGTGCTATTCGTGCAATCAACTCTGTTTCATTTAAAGTCCCAACAGGTAAATTAACTGCAGTCATTGGTGCAAATGGCGCTGGTAAAACCACTCTGCTTCGAGGACTATCTGGATTAAAAGAAATCAAATCTGGAAATGCAACATGGAATGGAGAATCCATCGTTGGCAAGCGCGCAGAGAATTTGGCACGCGCAGGAATAATGCACGTTTCAGATGGTAAATCCGTTATTGCAGAGCTCACTGTTAAAGAAAACTTGGCACTGACTGGGCTGTGGCGCAAAGATAAAAAAGACGTTGCACTTGCAACTGAAGAAGTTGTTTCACTCTTTCCGATATTGGGTGAACGCATGTCTCAATCTGGCGGATCACTCTCTGGTGGCGAACGTCAGATGCTGGCGATTGGACGAGCTCTCGTTGCCCGTCCGCGATTACTTTTACTGGATGAACCATCTCTTGGTCTTGCCCCACTGGTTGTTGATCAGATATTCACCACAATTAGAAAATTTGTTACCACAATGAATCTCACTGTTGTACTTGTTGAGCAAAATGCAATGGGCGCATTAGCAATTGCCGATGATGGTGTCGTTCTTAACTTGGGACGTGTTGTTGCTCTCGACTCTGCCGAAAACCTACTTAAAGATCCAGCAGTACGCACTGCTTACTTAGGGTACTAAATGATTCAATTCATCACAGCAGTTCTTACGGCGCTAACAACTGGGGCAATCTATGCGCTGATGTCTACGGCGCTTGTTCTTGTATGGCGCTCGACTCGAATCATCAACTTTGCGCAAGCTGGTCAGGCTGTTCTGTCTACATATATTGGATACGAAGTCACCATCCGCAGTGGTTCATTTTGGGTGGGCGTAGTTACAGCGATGGCGTTCGGGGCACTTCTCGGCGCAGCAATAGATAGATTCTTTATGCGTCCAATCTTTAAGCGAATTAAAGGTGGACCAATTCTTATGATCGCACCAGTTGTTGCAACCCTTGGTTTACTTGGAATTATTCAAGCCATCATCGGCTTTAGATGGGGATTGACCTATCAATCACTCGCGGCGCCTGTTTCAACGGATGGATTCACGCTATTAGGTCGAGTTATTGCATTTAGCCCATTTAATTTACTTGTACTCGTATTTGCAACGGTCAGCATGCTTCTTTTAACTCTTTTATTCCAGAAAACAAATATCGGACTCGCACTTCGAGCATCTGCTCACTCTCCAGAAATTGCAAAGTTATCTGGAATTAAAGTTGATTTCATCAGAACTCTTGGCTGGTCACTAGCCGGTGCAGCAGGTGGCTTGGCTGGAATGTTGTACATACCTTCTTCTTATCTGTATCCAAATGCGATGGATGTATTACTGGTATTTGGTTTCGTGGCTGCAGTAATTGGTGGACTAGATAGTTTGTTCGGAGCCGTAGCGGGTGCGATGATTCTTGGCTTTTCAATTAGTTTTGCCACTAGTTATGTCAGCGAAAAACTTGTCTTTCCAATGGCGTTCGTGATGCTAGTTGTAGTCCTATTAATTAGACCAGCAGGAATTTTCTCAGGGAAGAAGAGCCGGAGAGATTGATGATTAAGTTATCTTCTACTAAAAAGCGCACCCTCTTTTTCGTTGCACTCGGTTGGGCTTTGTTATTAATTGGCGATCGTGTGGGCGAACTTTTGCAGTATCAAGGTTCTTTTGTGGCGATGTATGCCTTGGCGATTGCATCAATTATTTTGCTCACCGGATATTCAGGTCAACTCTCTTTAGGACATAGTGCATTGATGGCAGTCGGTGCTTACGCCGGTGCGCTGTCGATTAATAATCTAAATTTGCATCCAGCTATCGCGCTGGTGATTGCAACATTTGCTGCAGGAGTATTTGGACTCATATTAGGTTTTGGTGTTGCTCGATTATCTGGCCCATATTTAGCCGGAACAACATTGGCACTTGCTGTTTCGCTACCAACTCTTGCAAATCAATTCCCAATTCTTGGCGGCGAACAAGGTGTTGTCTTTGATGTAGGAGCACCACCTGCACGTTTTGGCGAAGACTTTTCGATGTACAAGTGGTTTTTCTGGATTTCTACACTTGCTGTGTTAATCATGCTCTGGCTAATTTCTAATGTTGTCTCCTCGCGCTATGGCCGCACTTTTCGAGCAATTCGCGACAACGAAACCGCTGCCGCGTTATCTGGCCTCAACACAGGGCGTATGAAAGTCATGGCCTTTGCCCTGAGTTCAGGCATGGCCGGTTTGGCCGGGGGGCTGCTGGTCATGCTCATAAGCGGGGTTTCTCCGAGCGCATTTCCGCTCAGCCTCTCATTTTCTTTGCTTACAGGCGCCGTAGTCACTGGCATTTATAGCCTCAAAGGTGTGATGCTAGGGGGGTTGGTTTTGGTGGCAATCCCTGAGATTGCCGATTCACTCGTCACCCGAATCGGTGGATCTGAAGGATTCACTGCAACCTTGCCTGGTTTCTTGGTGAGTGCGCTGTTGATCTTGGCAGTGTTATTTACACCGAATGGACCAGGAACGCTTTTACATAGTTTTAAAAAACACAACTAAATAAGTAAACCCCCCAGATAACACACGGAAGGAAATACATGATCAGAAATACTCGCATGAAACGTTTCTCCATCGTTTCAGCGGTAGTCGCACTCGGAGCAATGGTCTTTACTGCTCTTCCTGCACAAGCTGCCGATCCAGGGTTGACGTCGAAAGAGATCAAACTAGGAATTTCTACTCCACTAACCGGAACAGCTGCTCTTTCTTACGGCAAAGTTCCAGGAGCGATGAAAGCTTACTTCGACCATATCAACGCAAATGGTGGAGTGTACGGTCGCAAAATTAAACTCATCGTTCGCGACGATAAGTACCTACCTACATTGGCAGCAACACAGACAACGAACCTCGTTCTTAAGGATCGTGTATTCGCTCTAGTCGCAGCTCTCGGAACTGCAACTCACTCAAAGGCGTATGCAGCAGCATCACTTGCGAAAAAGAATGTTCCTGATCTATTTGTAAACACAGGTTTCAGTGGTTTTGGTAATCGCACCAAGTACCCAACAACATTTACAGTTCTTCCAAGCTATGCCATGGAAGCAAAAATCATCTCTAAATTCGTTAAGGACAAATTCCCTGGTCAAGCAGTTGCACTCGTAGCCCAGGATGACGAATTCGGTGTTGACGGAGTTAATGGTTTTGCTGCAGGTTCTCTCACACTTGCTTCAAAGACTTTGTATCCACAGAGCTCAATGACAGATGCACGTGCCAAGGCACTTGTAACTGGATTAAGCGCTATCCCAGGTAAGCCAGTTGTAATCCTCTTTGGAACAACAGATGTAACAGCACTTATCTTGAAGGCTGCTGAATCTTTGAACCTAGTAAGCAAATTTACTTGGATCGCAGGTTCTGTTGGTGGAGATGCCAACACGCTTCTAGCACTTGGTGTTAAGCCAGCAACAATCGATGGCGCAATTGCTGCAAGCTTCTTCCCTGATGCTAAAGACACAACTGATGAATACGTCAAGGAATTTAGCAAGATCAACGCTAAGTACAACCCTGGCGTCTCATTCGACAACGTGGTGTTGCAAGGCATGAACTCAGCGATGCTCACAGTTCAAGCACTTCGTGCAGCTGGCAAGAATCTCACTCGTACTGGTTTGATGAAGGCGATTGAAAATAAGG
>JNSK01000040.1_pt1 | contig 28362 bp, 26 predicted proteins | sample 210681 | NCBI WGS metagenome assembly JNSK01 (sample SAMN02808684, study PRJNA238866) | freshwater metagenome | biome: fresh water; feature: freshwater reservoir; material: water; isolation source: water column of the freshwater reservoir Embalse de Amadorio in Spain | place: Spain: Valencia ...
CAGCAGGCGCAAGGTTACTTGAAATTGATCAAGTCGCCAAAACGGCCTCTATAACTACAGGCGTGAAGACTACTGCTTTTCCTCAGAAATCTCATCTTCTCCATTACGAGTGACTGAAAGCAGGCTTACTCCTTCATCGAGATTAACCAGGCGTACACCCATCGAATCGCGGCCGGTCTGGCGAACTTCGGCAGCTGGTGTGCGCATGACCGTTCCGGCAGATGTAATTGCAAGAACTTCATCACGATCTGAAATTACAAGTGCGCTAACGAGTGAGCCGCGTGAACTCTCATCAATCTTCGCAGCTTTAATTCCAATACCGCCGCGACCCTGTAGTCGGTACTCCTCGACCGGAGTTTTCTTTCCATAACCACCATCTGTTGCTGTAAAGACAAATGATTGGGCGTTAGATGAATTAATTCGCGACATGGAAAGTAATTGATCACCATCGCGGAACTTCATTCCGATGACACCACTTGTTGAACGTCCCATTGGACGAAGTGATTCATCATCTGAAGTAAATCGAAGTGACATTGCTTTTTTGGAGACAAGAAGAAGTTCGTCATCTTTATCAACGAGTGCTGCTGCAACAACTTCATCGCCTGGCTTAAGTGAAATCGCAATCAAGCCACCGCTGCGAGGTGAATCGAATTCTTTAAGTGCGGTCTTTTTAACTAAACCGTTCTTTGTTGCAAGAACAAGGTATGGAACCACGTCATAAGATTTAAACCAGAGAACTTCTGCGATCTGCTCTTGTGGTTTAAATGCTAAAAGGTTTGCCACATGCTGTCCGCGTGCATCGCGGCCCGCATCTGGGAGTTCATGAACCTTGGCGCGATAGACACGACCCTCGTTGGTAAAGAAGAGCAACCAGTCGTGAGTGGAAGCTACAAAGAAGTGATCAACGATGTCATCTTGCTTAAGGGCTGCGCCTTTTACGCCGCGGCCGCCACGTCGCTGTGATTTATACAAGTCTGCATTAGTGCGCTTTGAATATCCGCCGTGAGTAATTGTTACAACAACATCTTGGTCTGGGATGAGATCTTCTGCAGAGAAATCACCTTCGCTTGCAACAAGCTGGGTGCGACGATCGTCGCCATATTTAGCAACAAGATCTGCAAGTTCTGACTTAATAATTTCGCGCTGTTTAGATTCAGAGGCCAAGATCGCATTTAGTTCGACGATGTCTGCCATAAGGCCGTCGTACTCATCGTTAATCTTCTGACGTTCAAGGGCTGCGATACGACGCAACTGCATATCGAGGATTGCATTTGCTTGAATCTCATCAACATCAAGGAGTTTCATCAAACCTGTGCGTGCTTCCTCAGATGTTGTAGATGCACGAATCAGTGCGATCACCGCATCAAGTGCATCCAGCGCTTTGAGGTAACCCTTGAGGATATGGGCGCGCTTCTCTTTTTCGGTAAGGCGATATTTAGTGCGGCGAACAATAACTTCAACTTGGTGCTCGATGTAGTACTTAATGAATTCATCAAGGCGCAGCGTGCGTGGAACACCATCGACTAGCGCCAACATATTTGCACCGAATGTATCTTGCAATTGTGTCTGCTTGTACAGGTTGTTTAGGATAACTTTTGGAATAGCGCTGTTTTGTAGAACGATGACCAGACGTTGTCCTAAGCGCTCATTACCTTCATCGCGAACATCAGCAATACCTTTAATTTTTCCATCTTTAACAAGTTCGGCAATCTTTAGAGCTAAGTTATCTGGGTTCACTTGATATGGAAGCTCAGTTACTACCAAACATGTGCGTTTATTGATCTCTTCAACGTTGACAACAGCACGCATAGTGATTGATCCGCGGCCTGTGCGATATGCCTCTTCAATGCCTGTGCGGCCAACAATCAGCGCTTTGGTAGGAAAATCTGGAGCTTTTACAATCTTGATCATCTCGTTAAGTAATTCATCAGATGGCATATCTGGGTTTTCAAGAGCTAAGAAGACTGCTTGTGAAATCTCGCGCAGGTTATGCGGCGGAATATTTGTCGCCATACCAACGGCGATACCAGCGCTGCCATTAACAAGAAGGTTGGGGAAACGGCTTGGGAGAACTACAGGTTCTTGAGATCGACCATCGTAGTTAGGGACAAAGTTGACGGTATCTTCATCGATATCGCGCATCATCTCCATCGCGATAGGCGATAAACGAGCTTCTGTATAACGCATTGCAGCAGCAGGATCGTTGCCGGGTGAACCAAAGTTTCCATTGCCATCTACAAGTGGATAGCGCAGTGACCATGATTGCGCTAAACGAACAACAGTGTCATAGATCGCGCCGTCTCCGTGTGGGTGGTAATTACCCATAACGTCACCGACGATGCGAGAAGATTTGTAGTAACCCTTATCTGGGCGATAGCCGGCGTCATACATTGCATACAAGACGCGGCGGTGAACAGGTTTTAGCCCATCACGAACATCTGGCAGCGCGCGACCGACAATAACTGACATTGCATAGTCGAGATAACTGCGCGCCATCTCAACTTGTAGATCGATAGTTTCGACGCGATCGAAGTCATCGCCAGGATTTGCCATACCTGTGCGATCTACTGGAGTCTCGTCTTTATCTTTAGGCATTAGATATCCAAGAACCTAACATCTTTAGCGTTGCGCTGAATAAACTGGCGTCGTTGTTCAACATCTTCTCCCATAAGAACCGAGAAGAGATCATCGGCCGCGGCAGCATCTTCAAGAGTTACTTGAACAAGTACGCGGTGCTCTGGATCCATTGTTGTATCCCACAACTCTTTTGCAGGCATTTCACCTAGGCCTTTAAAGCGTTGGATTCCATCATCTTTTGGAAGACGCTTTCCAGCCTCTAAGCCAATCTTGATCATGCCATCGCGTTCGCGATCACTAAATGCGTACTCAACCGGATCTTTGCCAGCCCACTTCAATTTATAAAGAGGTGGTTGCGCTAAATAAACATAACCGTTTTCAATTAAAGGACGCATGAAACGGAAAAGTAAGGTAAGTAGAAGTGTGCGGATGTGTTGACCGTCAACGTCAGCATCAGCCATCAAAATAATCTTGTGATAGCGAAGTTTTTGTATATCGAAATCATCATGAATGCCTGTGCCTAGCGCGGTAATGAGTGCTTGTACTTCGTTGTTCTGGAGAACGCGATCGATACGCGCCTTCTCAACGTTTAGAATTTTTCCGCGGATAGGCAGCACCGCTTGGTTACGTGAATCGCGTCCACCCTTTGTGGAACCGCCCGCAGAGTCACCTTCAACAATGTAGAGCTCACACTTTGCTGGGTCGGTCCATTGGCAATCTGCGAGTTTGCCGGGCATGCCGCGTCCTTCAAGTAAACCTTTGCGGTTACGGCTGAGATCGCGCGCTTTTCTAGCTGCTACACGTGCTGCAGCTGCATCGATGCTTTTGCGAACAATATCTTTTCCTTCGCCAGGGTTCGCTTCAAACCACTGAGTAAGAAATTCGTTGACAGCTTTCTGGGTAAATGATTTAGCCTCAGTATTTCCAAGTTTTGTCTTTGTCTGTCCTTCAAATTGTGGGTCTGCCAACTTCACAGAGACGATCGCAGTAAGTCCTTCACGAACATCGTCTCCAGTAAGGCGGTCTTCTTTCTTTTTAATAAATCCTTGCTCTTCGCCAAATTTATTTACAATTGAAGTGAGTGCGGTACGGAACCCTTCTTCATGTGTTCCACCTTCGTGGGTATGAATTGTGTTTGCAAAGGTGTAGACGGATTCAGAGAATCCGGTGTTCCATTGCATCGCAACTTCAAGGCTAATTTTAAGTTTTTTATCTTCTGCTTGAATAAAAATAATTGATTTATGTTGTTCACCGCGGGTTGAATTTAAATGCTTCACAAAGTCTGCAATCCCACCTTGGTATTGATAGCGAACTGCAATTGGATCGCCTTTTTCATCAACATGTCCAGGGCGAAGATCTGTCAGAGTTAAAATCAGGCCGCGGTTAAGGAAGGCCATTTCGCGGAAACGGGTAGAGAGAATTTCAAAAGAGAAATCTGTTGATTCGAAAATTTCTTCATCTGGCCAAAATTGCACCGTTGTTCCGGTGCGAGTTGAAGCTTCACCTTTTTCTACAGGAGCATTTGGCACACCGATTTTGTAACTTTGACGCCAGATAAATCCGTCGCGATGAACTTCAACTGATAGATCTGAGCTCAGTGCATTTACAACCGAGACACCCACACCGTGTAATCCGCCAGAGACTGAGTAGCCACCGTCTCCAAATTTTCCACCAGCGTGTAAAACAGTGAGAACAACTTCAAGAGCTGGCTTTTTTTCGACTGGGTGGATATCAACCGGGATGCCGCGGCCGTTATCGATGACTTGAACTGAGCCATCTTCCATCAGTGTCACATTTACTTCGGTGCAATATCCGGCGAGCGCCTCATCCACTGCGTTATCGACGATTTCATAGACAAGGTGATGTAGGCCGCGTTCTCCTGTGGAGCCGATATACATGCCTGGGCGTTTACGGACAGCGGCTAGGCCCTCAAGAACTGTGATCGAACTGGCGTCGTAGCCGCCGGTTTTTTCGCTCACGTGGACTCCTAAAGACTGGCTACGGGGCTATAGAGGGGGAATTCCTTAATAGCAGGTCGAAATCCTATCGTTAAAAGAGAATTGGTAAACCCCAGATAAGCCCTAGGGTGGGGATTAGGCTCGCGATCTCGCGCAAGGTGAGGGTACCTATTAGCCGTAGGTATCTCGGGGTCCCCGAGCCCCGCGGATTGTGCGGATCCCTTTTTTCCATGAGGGGGCGGTGGGGCCGGTAAATCGCAAGGATTCTACGAGGGCACCTGGGGCACTCGATGAGATTGTTGCTACAAGTTGATCGTGCACTGATTGCAGCTGTGTTGCCCATGCAGTTGATGAACATTGAATAAGAAGTACACCTTCAAGAATTGAAATTGGTGTTGTGTGTGTGGCGATATCGCTGCCGACAATTTTCTCCCATTGTGCGAGGAGATTTCCTTCGGCTAAACCAGATTCCCACTGCCGATCAGAGACAAGATTTGTTAACACATCACTAATTAGCGTGGGGTCCCCTGGTGCTGTTGTGCGTTCTACCACTGGTGGTTTAATTCTTTTAGTGAACCCCGTCTTGTAACTGCGAAATAGTTCGAGTGCTAGATCAACTCTCTTCTTACTCATAAGACACCTGCTTCGCGCGAAACTTTTCCGGGAATGACATAGAAACGTTGGGTGAGTAGATCTGCAGGTAGATCGCTCTCAACAGCTGCTGTGATAAATGTCTGTTCTGCTAAATGTGTGATTGCAACAAGTTGTGCGCGGCGATCAGTATCAAGCTCTGCAAAAATATCATCAAGGATAAGAATGGGTGAAGAGCCTTCATCACGCAAAAGTGTAAAGGAGCCAATTCGCAGCGCTATCGCCATCGACCATGACTCACCGTGGCTGGCGTAACCCTTTGCTGGAAAATCTCCTAGGTGTAAATGAAGGTCGTCGCGGTGTGGACCAATAAGACTGACACCTCGTTCACTCTCTTTGTGAGCAACTTCTTTTTGTTTCGCGGTAAGTATCGCGACATTGCTATCAGTGTCTGTGGTTAATCCATCTGTAGATGATTTATAAGTGATTGAAGCTGCTTTTACTTCATTGAGTTTGGCGTAATGCGCTACAACATATGGGTTAAGTTTTTCAACCAAAGAAATACGTTCTGCGGTGAGTTGTGCGCCAAGTGAGATAAGTTGTTCAGTCCATGGCGCTAGCGAGCTCTCAGGTGCGCGGGTTTTAAGGAGTGTATTTCTTTGTCGAACTACTCGGTCATAATCAGAGATCACGCCAGCAAGGCGTGGGGTGCGGGTTATTAGTAATTTGTCGAGGAAATCACGACGTTGCGTGGGTTCGCCTCGTACAAGATCAAGGTCTTCAGGGGAGAAGTAAATAACTTGAAGGGCGCCGAGAATCTCACGTTGTGACTTAGTTGGGTTTTGGTTGATACGTGCACGGTTTGCTTTGCTTGCATTAATCTCTAAATCAACCATAAGTGTTCTATTGTCACTGAAGATTTCGGCGCGGATGATTGCTTGATCACCTTCATTTTGGATTAACGGTGCGTTAGTTGAGACTCGATGGGAAGAAAGGAAGCCTAAATAAATTAGGGCTTCGGCGATATTAGTTTTACCGCAACCGTTATCGCCAATAAAAGTATTTACACCTGGTTCAAAAGTGAGTTCAAGGTTTTCATATGAACGAAAATGTGTAAGAGATAACTTCTTAAGATGCATATCTCATAGGCATGAGGAGGTAGCGGTAATTTTCTACAACATTTCCGGTGGCCTCATTTTTACCCATCAAAATTGCTGGCTTATTTGATCCAGTGAAGGAAATTTGAACGAATGGTGTCCCAACAGCTTGTAGACCATCACTTAAAAAGGTTGGGTTAAAAGCAATTGAGATTGGCTCACCAGTAAGCAAAATATCGATTGCTTCTGTTGCTTGCGCTTCTTCTCCTGCGCCAGCTTCTAGAGAGACCGTTGTTCCATTAAATTCAAGTCGTAGAGGGACAGTTTTATCGGTAACAAGTGCAACACGTCGTACAGAATCCAAAAATGGAGCTACTTCAACCACTGCTGTTGAAATGATGTTTTGGTCGAGAAGGTGGCGGTATGGAGGGAATGTTCCATCCAGCATACGCGATGTCATTGTTTTTCCTGCGCCAGCAAAACCTGCTAAGCGATCGCTGTTTACTGCAGGTGCTATTGAGAGTGAAACGTTTTTTGCACCAATAAGTGATTTAGCTGCTTCAGCGATTGTGCGACCGCGTAGTAATGCAGTTGTTGATACACCTGGTTGTGATGGTTGCCATGTAAATTCACGGACCGCTAAACGGTAACGGTCGGTTGCAGCGAGTGTGACGCTATCTTTTGTGATCTCAATATGTACGCCTGTGAGTGTAGGTAGTGAGTCATCGCGTCCTGCAGCGACAGCAACTTGGGCTACAGCTTGAGCGAAGGTGTCGCTTGCTACAACGCCGGTCCCTTCTGGAAGTTCAGGTAGGTGTGGGTACTCATCGATTGACAGTGTTGGAAGTGTGAATTTTGCTGCACCTGATGTAACAAGTACTCGAGTGCCATCTAGTGCGATAGTGATTGGTTTGTTTGGGAGAGATCTACAAATTTCAGTAAGGAGTTTTCCTGGTACTAAAACTTTTCCTTTAGTAACAATATCTGCGGCGAAGTGAGCTTTACTCGAGGTCTCTAAATCAGAACCGGATAAAAACACTTCATCACCGGTGGCGTCGATAACAATGCCAAGCAGTTCAGTTTTAATTGGGCGAGTGGAGAGGCTGCGCGAAACCCAATTCACACCATCGGTGAGCCCCTGCTGATCAACTGTAAATTTCACCTGTTACCGCCTTCTACTTCTATTCTCGAAAGTCTGGCACACCTGTGCCGACTTGGAAATGTTCGTGTGTGGAGAGCTTTGTGGAGAAACGCTCCATAACCAACAAAAGTCCTGCTCTACGTCGTCATTAATAAAGACCACTCTGTGGGTAAGTGGTGGGTAACCACCATTTTTCTGTGGATAAAACACCCTCGCGCCCAAAGATCTTTATTTGAGCTTCCAACAGGCTAGGCGTTTATCGCGCCTTACCCACAGAAACGAGGGAGTTACCCACAGTTATCCACAAGTTTTCCACAGTTGGGGGTAAAGCCGTCTAATACGGACATTTCTACCCAACCCAACCTTTATTTAATTTTTTGCAGCCACCTTAATTCTATTAGTGAGTTCAGTGACTTGGTTATAGATCGATCGTCTCTCTGCCATTAGTTGGCGAATCTTCCGGTCGGCATGCATCACAGTGGTGTGATCGCGCCCCCCGAAAGTCTGGCCAATTTTCGGAAGAGAAAGTTCTGTGAGTTCGCGGCAGAGGTACATCGCGATCTGGCGGGCGTTTACAAGAACGCGGGAGCGGGATGTTCCACAGAGATCGTCAATAGTCAGACTGAAATATGAAGCTGTGGCAGCCATAATCGTTGGGGCGGTTATTTCAGGAGTTGAATCGCTAGGAATCAAATCACGCAAGACAATTTCAGCAAGGCCCATATCAACCGGTTGGCGGTTAAGGGATGCGAAGGCTGTCACACGGATAAGCGCGCCTTCAAGTTCGCGAATATTGGTAGTGATTTTGCTTGCGATAAATTCAAGAACATCATCAGGGGCGTTTAATTTATCTTGCGCAGCTTTTTTACGAAGAATTGCAATACGTGTTTCAAGTTCAGGTGGCTGAATATCTGTAATCAACCCCCACTCGAATCGGCTACGTAGGCGATCTTCAAGTGTTGTTAATTGTTTAGGTGGCCGATCTGATGAGATAACAATCTGCTTGTTAGCGTTATATAAAGTGTTAAATGTATGGAAGAACTCTTCTTGGGTGCGTTCTTTATTTTCCAAGAATTGAATATCATCAACAAGCAAAATGTCTAAATCGCGGTATCTACGCTGAAATGCAGAAGCTTTATCGTCACGGATTGAGTTAATAAAGTCATTAGTGAACTCTTCTGAAGAGACATAACGCACGCGGACGTGGCCATATAACTCTTTGGCGTAGGCGCCAATAGCGTGCAATAAGTGAGTCTTACCAAGACCAGAGTCACCGTAAATAAATAGCGGGTTATAAGCCTTTGCTGGGGCTTCTGCTACAGCGACTGCTGCGGCGTGAGCAAAACGGTTTGTTGAACCGATAACGAAAGTTTCAAAGATATAGCGAGGGTTAAGTTGTGAGGATTCTTCACTTCGAGGAGAACCAGATGCATCGCGACCTAAAGTTTTCGGCGAGCTCGCAACAGATGTATTTTCAACAACCACGGTTGGCGCAGGGAGATCGGCGAGTTCGATAGTTTCATCGATCATCACAGCGATATTTGTCTTCGCGCCTAATTCGCGAGTCAACACTTCATTAACAATAATGCGAAGGCGTGACTCGAGGACATCTTTTGCAAAAGCGTTGGGAGCGGCGACGAGAAGGTTGGTTCCATCTTCGCTTTGAATCAACCCAAGGGCTTTAGTCATCATTAAAAATGCGCGGTGCTGAGGTTCTCCGAGAGAGACATGCTCAATAACTCGTTCCCAAAGGGCACTTAACTCAACGTCTACAACTGCCATACATGCCCCCAAAAATATCCACAAAGTTATCCACAGGCTGTGGTCTAAAGTAGGGGTTGAGGCCTACAAAGTCCCAAATTCGGCGGATAGCCTGTGGAGAAGTCGAAAAGTAGAGCTCTTTAGCCAAAAGCGCAAGTAGTTATCCACAATCGCCCACCTGCCCCACCCCCAAGCCCCGGGGTTAGAGCGAGTTTGACCCGCGCCTATCCACACCTCTACCGTTGCCTCCTTGCTTCCCCCGCATTTATGAATCCGAGCTGAACCAGGCTCGATCGATGAAAGAGATTTAACACGAAGGAGTTCTACCTATGACAAAGCGCACCTACCAACCTAATACGCGTCGTCGCGCCAAGAAGCACGGATTCCGCGCTCGCATGGCAACACGTGCAGGTCGTGCTGTTCTTGCTGCCCGTCGTGCCAAGGGTCGCTCACGTCTTTCAGCGTAAACGCTAGAAGAACGCGGAGCAATCAAGTGCTTCCAAAGAAGGCACGTCTTACTACAAGCGAAGATTTTGCTAAAGCAACAAAGAGCGGACTTCGTTTTACTTCAAGCAACCTTGTTGGGTATCTCTACATTTCCCCTGCCGCCGGTAATGAACTACCAGCTAAGTGCGGACTCATCATTAATAAATCAGTCGGCGGATCAGTAATGCGCCATCGCATCGCGCGCCAGCTTCGACACAATCTAGCGCCAATCGCTGACACCTTTCCAACCAACTCACTCTTTGTAGTGCGCGTATTAAAAAGTGCACCTGGGTATACCGACGAGCTCTCACAACTCATCACATCTCTGCTTTCACGTAGTCAAAAGAATGTGAGCCGGTAATGAAGTTACTTCTATCACCACTCACCCTTCTTATTTCCTTTTATCAAAAATTCATCTCCCCAGCATTTGCTCCTCGCTGTAAGTACTACCCATCATGTTCAAGCTATGCGCTCACTGCAATTCAAAGTTATGGGTTGAAAGGAGTCGCGATGGCTGCATGGAGAGTGATGCGATGCAATCCATGGTCACATGGTGGAGTTGATTATGTAAGGCCAAAAATTAAAACAGAAGAAAAAACCATTACAGAGCAATCACTTCAGAGCATGAAAGCGGCGACATAACCATGGGCTTTATTCTCAACCCTCTTTACAACCTAGTATCTGGAATTATTGTTCTTTTCCATAATCTCCTCTCACCGCTCTTGGGTAAAGATAGCGGTGTCACTTGGTCGCTCTCAATTATGGGTCTTGTAGTAGTAATCCGAATAGTTTTAATCCCACTCTTTGTAAAACAAATTAAAAGCCAGCGCGCCCTCACAGCCCTTCAACCACAAATGAAAGAGATTCAAAAGAAGTACAAAGATGATCGCCAAAAGCAATCAGAAGAGATGATGAAGCTCTATAAAGAGCATAAGACAAACCCTCTTGCATCATGTTTTCCTATTCTTGCCCAAGCACCAATCTTCTTCGCACTCTTTACAGTACTTAACGGAATCGCTGCAAAAACTGATGCAGGAGTTTCTGCTCCGATTGCACGAGGATTCCTTAAAGGTGATTACCTCACCAGTGCCGCCCAAGCTGAATTCTTTGGCGCAAAAATTTCACAAACATTCTTGGGCAGCGATGATATAAAGGTAAAAATCGTCACCGTTTTCCTCATCTTCCTTATGTCAGCAACAACATTTACAACCCAGCGTCAATTAATGACTAAGGGAATGCCGAAGATGGATTCAAAAAACAATATGATGTTGCAACAGCAGAAAATCATGTTGTATTTATTCCCACTTATTTTTGCAATCTCAGGCGTTAACTTCCCAGTCGGTGTATTGATTTATTGGTCGACAACAAACTTCTGGACATGGGGACAGCAGTACTACGTCATCAAGCGAAATCCGACGCCAGGTTCACCAGCTTTTGAAGAGTTAGAACGTAAGCGAGCAAAGAAGAGCGGGGTAGTCCTGCCGGATCCGAATGATCCAGCAACCCCGCCTGTGGAAGAGATTAAAGGTCAACGCGAACAACCAAAGAAGAAGAAAAAGAAGAAGAAGTAATTCGGACAATTAGCATTAAATCCCATTTAAAGGGATTAATTAACCAAGGAGTAGAGATGTTAGAGAACGACACAGTTGTAGAAGAGACAGAAATGCAGTCTGAAGAGGCAGCCCCTGAGGCCCCAAAACCTCAAAAAACTGTTGCAAAGCTTGAGGAAGAGGGCGATATTGCCGCCGATTACCTCGAAGCCCTCCTTGATATCGCCGACCTTGATGGCGATATCGACATCGATGTCGAAAACGGTCGCGCCTCATTAGCTATCGCTGGAGGAAAACTCGGTCACCTCGTAGGAAAAGAGGGGGAGGTCCTTGATTCAATCCAGGAGCTCACTCGCCTCGCTGTCCAGACAGCAACTGGAGATCGCAGCCGCCTCATGCTCGATATCGATAACTTCCGCGCCAACCGCCGCAAGGAGCTCTCAGCTCTTGCTAAAGAGAAGGCTGAAGAGGCGACCACGACTGGAAACGCCATCAAACTTGAGCCTATGAACGCCTTTGAGCGCAAGATCATCCATGACACCATCCAGGATTTAGGGCTCAGCAGCGAATCTGATGGAGAAGATCCTCGTCGCTACGTAGTCATTTATCCAGCGTAAAACCCCATGTCGGCAAGCGATGTTTCCCGTGAAACACTGATCGAGCGCTACTTCCCAGAGCGCCTCGATGAGATCGCTGCCTATACCCACTTTCTCACCACCGCAGGGATTGAAAGAGGCCTCATCGGCCCCCGCGAAGGCGAGCGCATCTGGGAGCGCCATATCTTTAACTGCCTCCCCGTCACCCAACTTCTGCCACAAAGGGCATCCCTCTTTGATATTGGTTCAGGGGCGGGCTTACCAGGAATTGTCATCGCCCTTGCCAGACCAGATCTCTCAGTCACACTTATTGAACCCCTTGAGCGCAGGGTCGCTTTTCTCACTGAGGCGGTCGAAGGTTTGAATATTGAGGTTATTAGGAGCCGGGCCCAGGATGTGAAGAAGTCAGCTGACTTTGTCACCGCCCGCGCAGTCGCCCCCTTAGAGAAATTGAAGAAGATGAGTTGGCATATGGTTAAAACCGGAGGCAGCCTCCTTGCCATGAAGGGCGAATCTGCCTCATCAGAGATGGAAGGGGTCAAGGGGGCAACACTTCACGAGATCACTTTGGAGGGAATTGAGCTTGGGCGCATCGTCGCCATTAAAAAGGGTGCTTAGATAGGCCAATGAGCCAGAGCGGTGATGATTCACGTGAAACATCAACACCAAAAGTCGTAGGTGTCCGACGCCTCAAAGAAGCGATGGCAAAACCAGCCTCCACCCGAGTCTTTACCGTGGCTAACCAGAAGGGTGGGGTCGGGAAGACCACCACAACAGTCAATATTGCAGCAGCCCTTTCTATGGGCGGCCTTCGCGTCCTCGTCATTGATTTAGATCCACAGGGCAATGCCAGTACAGCTTTAGGTGTTCCTCATCGTGATAACGCCGGCATCTATGAAGTACTTATGGGAAGCCATGAGATTTCAACAGTGGTGCAGAAAGTTGCTGGTTTTCCGTCACTTGATTGCATCTCATCAAATACATCACTGGCTAATGCTGAAATCAATTTAGTTTCAATGGTTGCGCGCGAACTACAACTTAAAGAAGCGCTAGAAACAATAAGTGTTAACTACGACTACATCTTTATCGATTGCCCGCCATCACTGGGGTTGTTAACTGTAAATGCATTTGCTGCAGCGAAAGAGCTGCTCATTCCAATTCAAGCCGAGTACTACGCGCTCGAAGGATTATCGCAACTTCTTGAAACGTATGCCGTTGTTAAGAAGAGATTAAATCCAACACTTAACCTTTCAACAATCATCCTTACAATGTTTGACGGACGTACACGTCTTGCAAACGATGTTGCAGCAAACGTTCGATCACACTTTCCTAACGAACTTATTGATATTCCAATTCCTCGCGCAGTACGCGTATCTGAAGCACCTTCTTATAGCCAAACAGTAATGACATATGACCCGCTTTCACCGGGAGCGATTGCTTATATGCAAGTTGCGCGCGAGATTGCAGAGCGCGGCAGAGTTAAAGAAGAAAACTTCGATTCAAATGTAGTAAGTATTAATTACAAGAAAGATGGAGAGATCGCATGAGCACAAAACGTGGGGGACTCGGAACAAATTTAGATTCACTAATCCCAACATCGTTAACTGTTGGCGATACAGAAGTTGCACAACAGAATGAAGTTCCCATCTCTTCAATCTTTCCTAACCCGCGCCAACCGCGTACAGTTTTTGATGAAGAAGCACTCAATGAATTGATTGCATCAATCAAAGAGATTGGAATACTTCAACCTCCCGTTGTTCGTAAAGTTTCTGAAGGCCGCTATGAATTAATTATGGGAGAGCGCAGACTCCGTGCGGCAAAAGCTGCTGGACTCACAACCATTCCTGTCATTATTCGCCAAACTCCAGATAATGAATTACTTCGTGAAGCGCTCATCGAAAATATTCACAGAAGTCAACTCAATCCACTTGAAGAAGCAGCAGCATATGCAGGGTTGCTCACAGATTTTGGTTGCACACATGATGAGCTGGCAACAAGATTAGGAAGATCGCGTCCTCTCATTACAAATATGATACGTCTACTTAATCTCCCGCCCACTGTTCAACGTAAAGTTGCTGCAGGTGTAATTTCAGCTGGGCATGCACGCGCTCTCTTAGGACTCAACGATGAGAAAGAGATTGAAAAGTTAGCAAATAGAATCGTTGCAGAAGGTCTGAGCGTACGCGCCACCGAAGAGATTGTTGCAATTGCAGGACCAGCCAAAAAGAGCTCTAAAAAGAAAGCAAAGGTTGGAATTTCAGGTGCAGCTCTTGCCAGCGCCGAGTTATTAAGTGATTACCTCGATACACGTGTGAGGATTGAACAAGGAAAAGGTAAAGGAAAGATCACTATCGAATTCGCTGGAAATGAAGATCTCCAGCGCATCGTCGATTTAATCGAAGGTTAATTAAGTGCCGAACCCCGTCGACCCATCTCTTGCTTTACAACCTGTCCCAACGCCTTCACACCTTCGCGGATACGTTCTGGTGTTGGGTGGCAATAGGAAAGCCGCATCGACCATGATCCAAAACCATCTGCATAAAAGGCTGTTCCTGGAACATAGGCAACCTTGGCAACAATTGCCTTAGGCATCATCGCCTTAGTATCAATTTCAGGTGGAAGATTAACCCATACATAGAAGCCACCACCTGGTTTAGTCCAAGTAGCTTCCTGCGGGAAGTATTCAGCAAGTGATTCAAGCATCGCATCGCGGCGCACCTTATAAACCTCGCAGAAGCTTGCAATCTGATCGCGCCACGGTTGGTGAGTTAAATAGTTTGCAATTGTTAACTGTGTGAAATTTGATGGGCAGAGTATTGAAGATTCTGATGCAATAACTAATTTATCTTTTAGTGATTGCGGAACAAGAGCCCAGCCAATACGTAGTCCTGATGCGATGGTCTTTGAAAATGATCCGAGATAAATCACATTTTCAGAATCTTCTGCGCGCATTGCGTTCGGTGATGGACGATCAAATCCAAGAAGTCCATAAGGGTTATCTTCAACAACAAAGATGCCCTCCTCGCGACAGATAGCAAGAATCTCTGTGCGTCGCTCTGCCGGCAAGAGCACCCCTGTCGGATTCTGATAATTTGGGATGAGATAAAGGAATTTAATTTTGCGACCTGCTGCGCGCGTAACCTTGATGGCATCGCGTAGTGATTGCGGAACCATTCCATCTTGATCCATCTCAACGTGGACAACAGCTGCCTCATATTGGCGGAATGTTCCAAGTGCACCCACATATGAGGGTGCTTCAACTAATACAACATCTCCTGGATCGATAAAGATACGAGAGATGAGATCAAGGGCCTGCTGTGAACCTGTAGTCACCACAATGTCATCTAGATTGGCGCGAATACCTTCAAGTGCCATGACATCACAGATTAATTCACGAAGTTTTGGATGGCCCTGTCCACTACCGTACTGCAGAGCTTCTGCGCCATTGGTAAGAATCAATTCATTAACAACATTTGCCATCATATCCATCGGCAGCGCTGAAAGATTTGGCATTCCACCAGCGAGAGAGACAATCTCAGGGCGTGAGGCAACTGCAAAGAGTGAACGAATTTCACTCGGGAGCATTCCGGCGGCGCGGGAAGCAAAGCGCTCTTCTAGATTTTGCGGAGCACCTGTATGGAATCGTGTATTGACCTCGGACATAGGGAGAAGTCTCCCATATTGCCTGCAGTGCTGGGGTAATTAATTAGCGACGAATACCAGCGCTACGAAGATCTGAAATGCGTAAAGTACCGGTTTTGGCATCATCTTCCGCCGCTAAGTAAAGGCGTTGAATCGCAATAATGAATGCTTCAGCCAGAGCGTCGCGAAATTCTGGCGTGGCCAAATTCTTTGCATCATGTACGTTGCTTAAGTATCCGCAATCTACTCGGACAGATGGAGCTTTTGTGAGACGGAGTGAATCCCATGTTTTTGCATGAGATCTGCAATTAAGGAGATTTGTTCGAGCACAAATTTCACGTTGTACTAAAGAGGCAAATCGCTCACCTACTACTGAGTGGACACCATGAGCATCGCTTCCATAATAATATGTTGCAACGCCTTGTGCATTCGGGTTGGTGTGAGTATCTGCATGGAGGGAGATAAATAAATCTGTGGCGTTGGTATTTGTAAATGCGATTCGTTCAGATTCACTTGGTGCATTCTTAGCTCCACGTGTGAGAAAAACACTTGCTCCTAAAGCGAGTAAACGACCTTCAATACGGACTGCAATGTCATAGACAATATCTACCTCATCACCATTACTGCCTGGATCTAAAACAATAACTTTATTTGCAAGAGCAGGGCCACGAGTACGAGCTGCAGCACTTTCACGCAATTGTGATGGAACACCACCGGAGACAATCTTTGTTAAACGAATTAAAGCGATGATTGTCTCTGGGCCACAGCGCCCATCAACTTTTGCGCCCACTGATTTTTGGAAATCTTTCACGGCCGATTCAGTACGTTCCCCATAGATTCCATCCACGCGTCCGCAATCAAATCCCATCTCTGTAAGACGTGATTGCAGGGCTGCAACATCATCTCCATGCATGAAGGGAGATGTTTGAAGATAGAGAGAGCGATCTCCTAGCTTCCATCGAGCATCTTCAAGTGCGCGCTCGGTGGCAACATCTAAGAGACCAGAGACATTTAATCCACGCTCTTGCTGAAAAGAACGAATCTCATCAGGAGATAGCTGTGAATGCATTATCGAAAATTCTTAGGGTTAAATATATGCTTCAAGCTCTTTAAGAAGAGCTGGTTTTGGTTTTGCACCAATAATTGTCTTAACGACTTCACCGTTGACATAGACGTTGAGCATCGGGATTGATGTAACGCCGTATTTGATCGCGATCGAAGACTCTTCATCGGTGTTGAGCTTTACGATCTTGAGCTTATCCCCATGCTCATTAGAGATATCTTCAAGGATCGGTCCGATTGCACGGCAGGGCCCACACCATTCTGCCCAGAAATCCACAAGGACCGGGGTGCTGCTCTTGAGCACTACTTCATCGAAATTATCTGCAGTTACTTTGCTGGTTGCCATGACTACTCCTATATATCTCTGGTTTATCTCTGGGAAAACTCTACTTTACTAGTGCGAGAGGAATTTTTCAGCATCAAGTGCTGCTTGGCAGCCCGAGCCCGCAGCTGTAATTGCTTGTCGATATGTGTGATCTACGAGATCTCCACACGCAAATACTCCTGGAAGGTTGGTACGCGTTGAACGTCCATCTACTTTCACATAGCCCTCGTTATCGAGATCAATCTGGCTAATAAGTAGTTCACTGCGAGGAATATGTCCGATTGCGACAAAGAGTCCAGTGAAATCGCGCTCAGATAATTCACCAGTGACTGTGTTCTTAAGTGCCAACCCAGAGACTTTCTCTGCACCGAGAATATCTACAACCTCTGTATTCCAAAGCATTTCAATTTTTGGGTTATTAAGTGCACGATCTGCCATAATTTTTGATGCACGCAATGAATCACGGCGATGAATCAAAACCACCTTGCTTGCAAACTTTGTTAAGAATGTTGCCTCTTCAACTGCAGAATCTCCACCACCAACAACGGCGATAGTTTGATCTCTAAAGAAGAAACCATCACATGTTGCGCACCAGGAAACTCCACGACCAGATAGACGATCTTCGTTAACTAGGCCAATCTTTTTATAGGCAGAACCCATTGCAAGAATTACGGCACGAGCCTGGACAACATTTCCACTGCCATCTTTAATTGTCTTTATATCGCCCTTTAAATCCATTTCAACGACATCATCTGTAATAAGTTCTGTTCCAAAACGAGCAGCCTGCTTGCGCATATCTTCCATCAGAACTGGACCCATAACACCATCAACAAAACCTGGGAAGTTTTCAACTTCTGTTGTTGTCATCAGCGCTCCGCCTGCTGTAACAGAACCCTCATATTGCACTGGGTTGAGTTGCGCACGAGAGGCATAAATCGCTGCTGTATATCCAGCAGGGCCAGAACCGACAATAACGAGATCGCGAATCATGGATCCAGCCTACCTTTCCTTTTCTTCAACAAGCCACGACCAAACTCAACCAAAGTTGCGATCTCTGCCACCCTAAATAGTTTTGCGAGGAAGAGGTAGAAGACCCCACTAAGAGCCAAGATGAGAGCAAGGCGCAGAAGGCGCACGATCAGAGAAGAATCCACACTCTCCCATTCCAGGAAGTACACAAGCGCAAAAAACGGAGCCATAGCAAGAATTGAAGCCATATAAAGTTTTATATGCTGGCCAACAAAAGTTGAGAAAGAAAGCTTCCCTGTATGTTTTTTTAGGAGCGAGAGAGTGATAAAAAGGCCGACAATGTAGCTCACCGAAAATGCTACACCTAACCCGATAGTTACGTACCGGCTCTCGAGGAATTCAAGGGAGAGGTACGAGAGAGCGACAGAGATAATATTTATAATTAAAATTGAAATCACTTGTGTACGGGTATCTTCAAATGCATTAAAACCGCGAATTAAAATCAAATTAATTGAGAACGCGACTAAGCCAAGACTTAAAGCTGAGAGCACCTGACCGATATAGCGAGAATCCTCTAGCGAAATTCCAAAGTAGAGTGCTTCAGTCATTATAGGACCGAAGAAGAAGAGAGCGACCCCGCTGGGAACAGTGACGACACCAACCATTTTAATTGTTCGAATAAGTTGCTTGCGCACCTCTTCAATATTCTTTTCGATAGCAAGTTTAGATAGATGAGGAAGCAGTGCAGTCACAATAGAAATTGTGACAATCGAATAAGGCAACAACATAATGTAATAAGCGGCAGTAAATGGGGTAAAACCAACACCTGTCGTGATTCCTTCAAGGTCACTTCGTACAGCAGCACTTGTTGCCACATTCACTGTTACTAAGTAACCAAGTTGTGAAATAAGAACATATACCAATGTCCAACCCGCGAGTGAGAAGGATTTGCCTAAACCGCGAAGTCCAAACTTGATTCGTAGCTGAATTCCAGATTTTTTCACTACCGGAATTAGAATGAGTGCTTGAACCACAATTCCTAAAGTTGTACCCCATCCAAGGAGTTGAACTTGGGAATCAGTAATCGTTCCAATAGCGATAGATTCCTGCAAAACTAGAACTCCAGCAAAAACTGCAATCACCACGAGGTTATTTGCAATAGGTGCCCACATCAGCGGTGCGAAAGAGCCTCGAGAGTTGGCGACCTGACCGAGCATTGTGAAGAGACCAAGGAAGAATATTTGTGGCAAGCAATAGCGCGTAAATGCGATTGCAATTTGATTCTCAGCCTCAAAACCTTGCGTAGAAAATTCTGGAGCGTAAAGACGGACTAGCGCGGGGGCGAAAATTACACCGACAACTACCAGCAAGAGCAGAATTCCTGAGATGGTTGTTACTAATCGAGAAGCAAAACCATCACCGCCATCCTCATCCTGAAATGAGCGAACGAGTTGGGGAACAAAGATTGCAGTGAGCGCTCCACCAACAAGTAGGTTATAAAGAATGTTTGGCATTGTATTTGCGACGTTATATGTATCGGCTAGAAGCGCCGTGCCTAGTACCGCGACTCCTAAAATTGCGCGGAAGAAACCTGTGATACGAGAGAGAATGGTTCCGATCGCCATGACTCCAGAGGCGCGGAAAAGTTCATCATTTTTCATTGACGCCCCTTTCTAATCCGACGATACGTCTGCGCACCTGCACCAATGAAGAGTAGAACCGCAGCTGTTGTTGTAAACCACGCCACTCGCGAATCAATCAAAGTCATACTTAACGCAAGCACTGAAGATGGCCCAAGCCACTTTCCTTCAGAGTTAGTCAGGACTGCATTTACTTGCGTTGAACCTGAAGTAATAACTGTATAAGGAACTGCCATCTGCGTGCGAGATTGTGGATCGAGTGTGATCTCACGAATGTCCTCGACAATGACACGAATATTTGATGCTCGGAAAATCAGATTAACCTTCACTGCGGTGCTGAAACCGTTAACCAGAGTCAGTGGAACTTTTCCAGTCTCAGATGTCAGTGCATATTTCCCTGGATTAACACGCAATTTGTTCTGCTGTTGGATAACACCATCAATTGCACTCTGCGCAAAAGCTTCTGCCGATGGACCATTAATGGACGGTGAGAGCAAAATTGCTAATCGCGCGCGGAAGAGTTCTAACTCTGGAGCAGTTACAACGGTAGAAAGCTTGGAGATAGCCTGACGATTAACTGTGTAATTCTTTCGGTCTGGCCCACTCAACTTCGAGGTAGATGATTTAAATGTTTTTTTATCTGCAGTAATCGCTCTTCCTAAATGGAAAGCAACACGGTCAGCACCATATTTTTTATAGTAGATGAGCTCGCTCGGAGCAAGACGTTTCGCTAAGCGTAAATCTGGGTTTCCATATGCAATTGGTGTAATAGCACCACCAGCGGTAGCAATTCGAAGTTGTGCAAGCCAAGCAGTAGCAGCTTCTACACCAACACCATCTTCTCTATTGGCAAGCTCATACCCATCTGCCATATCAGCAATTTCATCTAAGAGTGCGGCATCGATAAACCATCGAGTTTCTGTAATTATTGGCGTATAAACGAGTGAACCCAATCGACCTTCGGGCGTGAGAAGAGTTGCTAGTTCATCGTCGATAAATCTTCCATCTAGAAGTTGATGTGGTCTTTCGATAAGTTCAACGCTACGCATTTCTGCAGCGGCACTTTGTGGAAGATAAATTCCAATACAGAGAAGTAACATTGTAAAGACCGAAAACTTTTTCACCCTCCCACCTCGGATGCTTTGGTGCGGGCGATTAATTTTTTCTCATCTGGATATGCAAGAAGGCCAATAATTTCAGAGAGAGGGAACCAACCCACCTCATCAACTTCAGATTCCTGAGCTGCCAAAAACCCACCCACTTCTTTAAATTGAAAGTGGTGAACAGTTTTATGAATTCGTTTACCGCCAGCCATAAACCAGAAATCAATAACACCTAATGAACGCTCGATCTCGGATGTAATTCCTGTTTCTTCAGCTACTTCTCGGATCGCTGCTTGTTCAGGTGTTTCACCTTCTTCAATATGTCCTTTAGGAAGTGACCAGAGAATACGAGTGCCCGTTGTATCTTTGTGGTCACGACGACCAATGAGTAAACCCTTAGTCTTTGTCGAATCAATAACCAGACCACCGGCACTGACTTCATCTACACGTTTTGCATAGGGTTTTGGTTTTGGATTTTGTTTTACCTTTGGAGCAGCCGAAGTGCTTCCATCCTCGCCAGAGGTGTGATTCTGTGGGGCGCGATGTGCAGGACGCTTACGCCTGCGCTTCTTCTTAATGCCTTCGCTGCCCGCACCAGGTGCCGGGTTCATGCCATAAGGGTAACGCTCGGGACTAGCCTTAGCCATTATGTCTTCACCTCTAGGCCCTCCAAAGCCACCGAATCCAGCGGCCTCACAGGCGGGGTTAAGTGCTGCCGGTGAGATGGCGATCGCATCCCTGGTTGAGCGCGCCCCGCTAGCAAGTTCGCTCGCTGCTGCCTTTAAAGAGAAGGGATTTACTCTCGCTCTTGTTGGTGGACCAGTACGTGATGCACTTTTAGGAAGACTTGGAAACGATCTTGATTTCACAACGAGCGCTCATCCACTTGAGTCAAAAAAGATTTTGCAGAAATGGGCGGAAAGTGTGTGGGATACCGGAATTGAATTCGGAACTGTTGCTGGTCAACGCGGAGAGACAACTGTTGAAGTAACAACATATCGCAGCGAAAGTTATAGCAGTGAATCTCGTAAACCAGATGTCACATATGGAACTTCTATTGAAGGTGATCTTTCGCGTCGTGATTTCACTGTTAATTCAATGGCACTAGAACTTACAGGTGAAAAACCATTATTCATTGATCCATACGAAGGTCTTGTTGATTTAACAAAGAAAATCTTGCGCACACCAGGAAAACCAGAAGATTCATTTAGCGATGACCCACTTCGCATGTTGCGCGCTGCGCGCTTTGCCAGCCAGCTTAATTTTGAGATTGCACCAGAAGTTATCGGCGCGATGAAAGATATGGGTAAACGGTTAGAGATTATCTCTGCTGAGCGCATTCGTGATGAAATTACAAAACTCTTAATGTCTCCACAACCACGCACTGGAATTACTGTCTTGGTTGAAACAGGGCTTGCCGAAATCGTATTGCCGGAAATCCCAAAATTGCGCCTTGAGGTTGATGAACACCATCACCATAAAGATGTCTATGAACATTCGATTACAGTACTTGAGCAAGCAATCGAACTTGAAGACCGCTTAGGCGGCCCCAACCTCGTGATTCGCCTAGCTGCGCTCTTGCATGACATTGGAAAACCAAAGACCCGTGCACTTCTTGAAGGCGGTGGAGTCTCCTTCCATCACCACGAAGTAGTCGGTGCGCGTCTTGCGAAATCCAGATTGAAAGCTCTTCGATTCAGTAATGAAATTATTGAAGAAGTCGAAACACTTATCGCTCTCCATCTGCGTTTTCATGGTTATGGCGATGGGGAATGGACTGACTCTGCAGTGCGTAGATATGTGCGTGATGCGGGTGAATTACTCACACATTTACACGTACTTACTCGCGCTGACTGCACAACGCGAAATGCACGCAAAGCAGCTCGATTAGCTGCAACGTATGACAGTCTCGAAGCACGTATCGAAGTACTGATGGAGAAGGAAGAACTTTCAAAAATTCGTCCGGATCTTGATGGTGCAGAGGTGATGTCACTACTTGCAATTAAACCTGGTGCAGATGTTGGTCGTGCCCTTGATTTCCTCATGGAACTTCGTATGGATCAAGGGCCTCTGGGTAAGGAAAAAGCAACCGAGCACTTGATGCAGTGGTGGGCTACTCGGAACGGATAAAGAATTTCGATGGTCGCAAAATAATTATCGAAGTGGCCAGGTAACCAATTCCAATAACCGTTGGAAGCGTCCAAGTATCACCATTTGTTGGAAGCAAGAACGCTGCAAGTAAGCCACCAAAGACAATTGCGAAGTTAACCACGACGTCGTATACGGCAAATACGCGTCCCCGGAAGATGTCATCGATCTTTGATTGCACAAGTGCATCATTTGTTACCTTGACACTCTGCCCGCATAAAGCCGTAAAGAATGCTGTGAGTGCAAGAGTTAGCGGTGTTCTAGCGATTGCAAGTGTAATAACACTTACTGAGGCTGCAGCCATTGCTAATCGAATCCATCGATGTCTACCTACTTTACGGACTCCATAAGGGGCCAGGATTGCGCCGACCACAAAGCCGACCGCGGCGGTAACGATCATAAAAGTAACACCAGCAAGACCTGCTTCAGTATCGAGAGGATCGTTAAATTTATTCCGTTCTAGCACCAACGTCATCAATGTGAGGGCGGTTAGTCCTCCGCGTTGAATTGCAATCGCTGCAATACCGCGCGCTGCATCAGCATGCTCTTCTAAGAATTTAACTCCTTCTCGCATCTCCTTCAATCCTTGCGTGAAGGATGCCTTAATAATCTCGTGAGGAAGTGGGCCAATTTCGTCACGGCGTAGTAATGATGCAAAGAGTGCTGCCGCTAAGTATCCACAGACAGCGATAGAGATGATGACTGCATCTGCGTAGTCTGCCGAAGTCATGGAATCTAGGATTTTGCGGACACCTAAACCGATTCCACCACCGAGTACAACCCAGACAGAGCCACCTGTTACCGCAAATGCGTTGGCAGAAATGAGATGGTGGCGAGAGATTACAAGTGGTAATCCTGCGGATAACCCGGCGAGAATTAATCTATTTACACCAAAGGCAATGAGAACAAAGACCGTTATCTCAATACCTGTTTTCCCTTGGAAAATAAGTAGAGCGATAATTGCTAATGTAATCGCACGAACCAAATTTGCAAAAAAGAGTGCGCGTTGACGTGAGAAGCGATCAAGGACTGTTCCGACAAATGGTCCAACTATGGAATATGGAACCAATACAAGAGCAAAGGCGAGAGCAGCGCTCATCGCATCTGCTTGGCGCTCTGGTGAGAAAAGGACGAATGAGGCGAGAGCGCTTTGGAATATTCCATCAGTGAGCTGACCGGTCCAACGAATACGGAGTAGCCGTATCAATTTTCGATCGAAGAGGATCTCTTTAACGCTCACCAGTTAACCTCCACTGGGTAAGCGTAGTAACCCAGAAGCGATTATTCTTTGCATGTGGCTACAACACTTACCTTGCGTTCGCTGCGCGCCTATATCGATTACACACTTGATAAGCGCGCAACACTCATGGGCCTTTTCCGTGGCGTCGTCGATGCGTGCGATGCAGATCCATATTTGATGCGCGCAGCTAAATACCACGGTGAGAAAGTGGATAGAAAGTGTCCAGTATGTAAAAAGTTGGACCTCGTTGAACTTCGCTACACATTTGGCGATCAACTCGGACAATTCTCAGGACGGATTAAATCGCCGCAAGAGTTGGCCTCGATGGAGCGCGAGTTTGGTGAATTCTCTGTCTATGTCGTTGAGGTCTGCCGGGGATGTTCATGGAATCACCTCTGCTCTACCTTTACTTTAGGAGATGGCATCACCCGTAAACCGCCGCGGAAAGTACGGACGCTCGAAGATGAGTAGAAGACAGGTAACCTTTAAGAATGGATAGAGTGATTCTGCGTCGCCGCTTGTTTCGGACCACAGTTTTTCTGGGCGGATTCGGCTTTATTGCAGGATCAACTCTCTTTGCCTTTGCCTGGTTCTCAGTTTCAATTCCTGATCCAAATGCTTATGTAAACAGTCAGGCAACGATAATCCAATATTCCAACGGTGAAGAGATCGGCCGTATAGGTACACAGAATCGCCAAATTCTTCCTATTGCTCAAATTCCAATAAATATGCGCAATGCAGTACTGGCTGCAGAGGATAGAAAGTTCTACTCGAATCAGGCATTTAGCGTGACGGGTATTGCGCGCGCACTAATCAACAATTTAAAGTCTGGAAGCCTCAATGGCGAAGGTGGATCAACCATCACCCAGCAATATGCCAAGACGGCATTTCTGACTTCAAGCCGAACCATCGAACGCAAAATTAAAGAACTTATCATTGCCATGAAGTTAGAGAACGCACTTTCAAAAGATCAAATTTTTGAGAATTACCTCAATACTATTTATTTTGGTCGCGGCTCCTATGGTGTTCAAACAGCATCCCAGCAATATTTCAATCGCAACGTTGATCAATTAACACTCTCCCAGACCGCAGTCATTGCAAGTATCCTGCGTTCGCCAGGATATTACGATCCATCACTTTCCGAAGAGAATGGTGTTCGTCTCAAGAGTCGATTCCAGTATGTCATCGATGGAATGTTGAATGAAGGTTGGATTACTCAAGAACAGGCAGATAAAGCAGAGTTTCCTACAGTCGTACCACGAGTGACATCAGGAACTCTGAGTGGACCAAAAGGTCATGTTATTTCACAAGTGCAGAGAGATTTAGGTCGACTTGGATTTACAGAAGAACAATTACTTGAGGGTGGACTTGTCATTCGCACAACACTGGTGCAGAAAGCACAACAATCGGCAGTGGATGCGGTCACTAAGTTCTACCCAAAGAAAGCTCCTGAAAACCTACGTATTGGCCTTGTTGCTATTCGCCCTGGAACCGGTGAAATCGTCGCACTTTATGGTGGCCGGGACTACTTAGAGCGTCAACTCAATGATGCAACACAATCAATTGCGTTAGCAGGCTCAACATTTAAACCATTTGCACTTATCGCTGCTCTTGAGGCAGGAATTCCACTGACATCAATGTGGAATGGTGATTCTCCACAAACATTTGATGACCTTGGTAAACCATACATTGTCAGTAATTATGGCGATGAAGGGTGGGGTCAACTCGACCTACTCACTGCAACTCAACATTCAGTCAATACAATTTTTGTTCCGCTAGGAATGAAAGCCGGTATGGATAAGGTTGTAGATGCCGCACGCAGAGCGGGTATTCCTGAAAACGTTGCGATGATCCCAACACCGTCTGTTGTATTAGGTGTTGCATCCCCTCGCGTGATTGATGTTGCCAATGCATATGCGACATTTGCAGCACAAGGTGTCTATGCCAAACCATTCTTGGTCGCATCTGTTACAGGCCCAAATAAAGGCGTGCTCTATGAAGCGACTCCACAAACACAAGAAGTTTTCTCTAAAGAGGTAATGGCTGATCTCACCTACGCACTCAAAAGTGTAGTAAATGGCGGAACTGGTGCGGCAGCCCTCTCGCTCGGCCGCCCCGCAGCTGGCAAGACAGGAACATCACAATCCAATGCCTCTGCCTGGTTTGCCGCATACACACCTCAACTATCTGCCTCTGTTGCTCTCTTTAGAGATTCTGCATCCGAATCCCTTAATGGCATCGGCGGATTAACTTCTGTCACTGGCGGAACTTTCCCAGCGCGCATCTGGACAGCATTTATGAAGGGTGCGCTTAAGGGCGAACCAGTGATGACATTTCCCGCCCCATCAAATATTGGAGGTCTTGAGCCGATTGAGATGACAACAGGCGGCGTTCAGACAAGAAAAGATTAATCTGACTTTCTATGAGCACTCGCCTGGCTAAACCCGCAGTCATACTGATCTTTCTGAGCTTGATGGCAACCCTTGTGGGAGCAGTTAAATTCAGCTCTTGCGAAGAATCATTTTGGGCAACTCCGGATCAATATGTTCATGCATGCTATTCAGATATTCCATCCTTATACGGTGAACGCGAATTAGATGACGATCGTTGGTCGTATTCATCAACAACAAACGCGGTGGAGTATCCAGTACTTACCGGAACCGTGATGTGGTTCTTCGCACGCGTAATACCTAGCGGTGAAAACGAAATGCTTAATTACTACAGGGTCAATCAGATCTTTATAGCCGGGCTATTTTTATTTATCGCTTTTATTGTTTACCGGATAAAGCCTGAGTTTGCATACCTTTCCGCAATTGCTCCAGCGGCAATTGCATCGCTCTATATCAATTGGGATTTATGGGCCATCGCTTCGATGATGCTCTCTATCTATTGGTTTGATCGCAAGAAATACACGCACTCAGCTCTTGCAATGGGAATCTCGATTTCAACAAAGTTCTTACCGATCTTTTTACTTTTGCCGATCGCACTTATTTTTTGGCGAAGAAATGAAATTCGAGAGCTTGCTCGTTATCTCGGGCTCACAGTTGCGACCTTCCTTCTCTTTAACGTTCCAGTAATGCTGACAACTCCAGAAGGTTGGTTGCGTTTCTACCAACTTAACTTTGATCGAGGAGAGGATTGGGGTTCACTCTGGTATGCCCTCTCTTCTCTTGGAGTAAATCTTGGAAACACAAACTTCTTTGCCATCCTCGCTCTTGCAGTTGCAGTTCTTGTGGTTTCTCTTCTTATCTTTTCAACTAAGGAAACTGTGCAACTTGCCGATGTGAGTTTTATTGTTTTAGCTCTGGTTATGATTGCGAGCAAGGTGTATTCACCACAGTACGTTTTGTGGTTAGTTCCACTTGCAGTCATTGCAATGACGCGCCTTAAAGATGTTCACGCGTTTTGGATATGGCAAATCGCAGAAGTTATTTATCACATCGCTATTTGGCAACACCTGGCAACCGTCACTGGCGCAAAGTTTGGGCTACCCCTCACCGGTTACGCCCTCATAAGTCTGCTCCGTATTGCCATCTGCCTCTATTTCGTCGTTGTTCTCATCAAAAAGGCCTCCAAAGGCGGTCAATTCCCGCACGAATTTCTCTTTAAATCCGCCGACAGTTACCCTTAGCCCTCCACACCGTGGCCCCCGACTTGGGTCAGCTGCGATGCGGAGAAGCTATAACCCTCCTGTCACGGAAATGCCGTGGCCGTCTTAGTCCAGAGGAGGTCGGGTTAACGCATGCGTCACTATGAATTAATGGTCATTCTCGATCCAGAACTCGAAGAACGTACAGTCACACCATCACTTGAGACTTATCTCAAGATCATCAAAGACAGCGGAGGCCGCGTCGACAAGCTCGATGTTTGGGGCCGACGTCGTATGTCATTCGAAATCAACAAAAAAGGCGAAGGCATCTACGCAGTTGTAGATATGCACTGTGAGCCTGCTGCGGTCAAAGAATTGGACCGTCAACTTAACTTGAACGAATCCGTTCTACGCACAAAGGTTATTCGTCCCGAATAATCTCCACATCCTTGTTGGTGGCATCTAGAAAATGTTGCCGAAGGGATGTAATTTAAAAGTATGGACTCCACCAGTAGAGACCACCCAGAGTAGGCATAAGTAGAGAACCTAAAGAGAGAAGAGGAAAAAATGGCAGCAGGAGATACAACAATCACAATGATCGGCAACCTCGTTGACGATCCCGAGCTACGTTTCACACCATCAGGTGCGGCGGTAGCTAAATTCCGTGTTGCTTCAACACCTCGTTATCTCGATAAGACTACGAATGAATGGAAAGATGGCGAGAGCCTCTTCCTTCAATGCCAGATCTGGCGTCAAGCTGCAGAGAATGTTGCAGAGTCACTCACAAAGGGAATGCGTGTCATTCTCTCTGGTCGACTTAAGCAGCGTTCATACGAAACAAAAGAAGGCGAAAAGCGCACAGTCTTTGAAGTAGAAGTTGATGAAGT
>JNSK01000041.1_pt1 | contig 28245 bp, 29 predicted proteins | sample 210681 | NCBI WGS metagenome assembly JNSK01 (sample SAMN02808684, study PRJNA238866) | freshwater metagenome | biome: fresh water; feature: freshwater reservoir; material: water; isolation source: water column of the freshwater reservoir Embalse de Amadorio in Spain | place: Spain: Valencia ...
ATTACAGGGGGAGCTGTAACAACTGGTGGCGCTACTACAGCAGGAGCTGCCACAACTGGTGGTGCTGTAACTACTGGAGCAGCAACAGGCGCTGTCGCATTAGCTCCACCAATTAATCCCAAACGAGCACCAACTGCAACGGTTGTATCAACTGGAACATCTATTGCTAAAAGCGTTCCGGCAACTGGTGATGGAATTTCTGTATCGACCTTGTCAGTAGATACTTCAAGAAGAGCTTCATCCATTGCAACACTGTCACCAACATTTTTAAGCCAACGCGTAACGGTGCCCTCGCTAACACTTTCACCAAGGGCTGGCATAGTAATTACAGTTCCAGCAGAGTTTGAAGTCGCTGCTGCTGCAACAGGAGCTACTGGCGCAACGGGTGCTACGGGTGCCGGAGTAGGAGTTGCGGCAACAGGTGCAGGAGTTGCGGCAACTGGTGCTGCCGCGCCATCTGCAATAACTGCAAGCTCTGCTCCGACTGCAACAGTTTGATCAACACCAACAACAATCTTTTGAAGTGTTCCGGCAACAGGTGAAGGAATTTCGGTATCTACTTTGTCCGTCGATACTTCTAGAAGTGGTTCATCAACTGCAACATGATCACCTTCTGCTTTTAGCCAGCGCGTAACTGTTCCTTCTGTAACGCTCTCGCCAAGTGCTGGCATCGTGAGTGAAAATGTCATTGTCTTCTCCCTAGATTATCCGTGAGCATGAAGCGGTTTACCGGCGAGTGCCATGTGTGCTTCTCCCATGGCTTCGGAAAGTGTTGGGTGTGCATGAATGAGTGGTGCTACATCATCAGCGGAAGCTTCCCAATTAAATATCAATTGTGCTTCAGCTAGAAGTTCACCGACACGAGAACCAACCATGTGAATACCAAGAACTGGTCCATTCTTAGCAGCTACTAACTTGATTGATCCTGCGGTCCGCAAAATTTGTGCTTTTCCATTGCCCGCTAAATCGTAATTTAGTTCGACAACATCGTATCCGCGTTCTTTTGCAACAGCAGTTGTCAGACCAACTGAGGCAACTTCTGGTTCTGAGTATGTAACGCGGGGAACACCGTCGTAATTAATTGGGCGAGGGTTTAATCCGGCAATCTCTTCTGCCACCAATATTCCTTCACCAAAACCGACGTGGGCTAGCTGTAGCGTAGGAATCAAATCTCCAACAGCCCAAATTCCAGGAACATTTGTTCTGCACTTATCGTCAACTAGAACGTAGCCTCGGTCCATCGATAGACCTTGCTCTTCGTATCCAAGGTTTGCCGATACAGGTCCACGGCCGACGCTGACAAGAAGCACATCAGCACTGAAAGTTTTCCCGTCTTCGAGAGTCACAGTCACGGTGTCTCCGTTAATTGCTGCTGACTGGAACCGAACACCAAGTTCGAAATTTATTCCGCGCTTTCTAAATGCTCGCTCAAGTTGCTTACTTGAGGATTCATCTTCTAGTGCAACAAGATGAGGCAATCCTTCGATGATTGTGACTTCAGCGCCAAAGGATTTCCATACCGATGCAAATTCGCAGCCAATTACTCCGCCACCAAGAACAATGACGCTCTTTGGTACGTAATCAAGTTTTGTTGCGTGATCAGATGTAATGATTTTCTTGCCATCAATTTCTAGTCCAGGCAGAGTTTTTGCATAAGAACCTGTGGCTAGCACGATGTTCTTGCCTGTGTATTTTTCTCCGTTTACTTCAACAGTATCTTTAGAAATCAAACGGCCGTGACCTTCGACAAAAGTAATGTTTCGAGATTTAACCAGACCTTGCAAGCCTTTATGTAGACGTGCGATAACGCCATCTTTGTAAGAGTTAACAGCTGGCATATCCATGGATAGAAATTGTGCGTTCACACCAAAGTGGCTTGCATCGCGCGCACCATCTGCGATTTCGCCTGAGTGCAGTAAAGCTTTAGTTGGGATACAGCCGCGGTGAAGACATGTTCCACCAAGTTTGTCTGATTCGATGAGGGCTACAGAAAGACCTAGTTGTGCGCTACGAAGGGCGCATGCATAACCGCCACTTCCACCACCAAGAATTACTAGATCGAATTGAGCCACTCGCGTAAACCTCCAACAATTTCAGGCTAGCTAATTTCAGTTAAGCCAGGGTGCACTGAACCCTGGTCCTATCTTGCCAGCCTTGGGGCTAGTTACCGAATTATCGAATTCTCAACCAGACGCAGCAGTGTGCGCAGTGCCACACCAGTGCCGCCGACAGGGGTGTATCCGTGCGCAGCAGATTCGTTGTAAGCCGGACCAGCTATATCCAGGTGCAGCCATGGAACCTCTGGCTTGATGAACTCTTTCAGAAATAATCCTGCAACCAACATGCCACCCATGCGATCACCAATGTTTGCTAAATCTGCAACTGGTGAATCAAGAGATGCACGTAACTCTTGTGGAAGTGGCATTGGCCAGAATGCTTCGCCACTGTGCGATGCTGCAGTGATAAACCGCGCACTAAAATCTTCATTATTTGTCATCACGGCACTTGTGCGCGTACCTAAAGCAACAACTTGGGCGCCAGTGAGTGTGGCAACGTCGATCAAGCCATCCAGAGATTTTGTCTCTTGAGCCTTTACGAGTGCATCTGCTAGAACGAGACGACCCTCTGCATCAGGGTTTAGAACTTCAACTGTTTTACCGCCATAAATTGTGATGATGTCACTTGGGCGCGTGGCGTTATCGCTAACCATATTTTCAGCAAGTGGCGCCCATGCCTCAACAGCCACCGGAATCTTCAGAGCAGTAATTGCAAGGATTGCTCCACACACTGCAGCAGCTCCGCTCATGTCAGATTTCATTGCTTCCATGCCAGCTGCAGGTTTGAGTGCTAAACCGCCGGTATCAAAGGTAATTCCCTTACCGACTAACGCAAAGGTACGAATTGGTTTCTTTGGCGTGTACCTAATGTGAAGTAGTCGTGGAGGATTTGCTGATCCCTGTCCAACACCAATAATTCCGCCGTAGCCCCCACTTTTTAATTGCTTCTCATTTAAGACACTAACTTTTAGTCCAGCAGATGCGCCACCCAGTGACTTAACAGCGGCTGCAACTTTTTTAGTAAAGGTATCTGGCGTGAGATGTGATGGGGGAGTGTTAATCAAATCTCTTACTAAGTGGGTGTATTGAGCGATTACGTGCGCACGCTTAAGTGCGTTTTTAGCTTCAATCTTTTTCGAAAATTTTGAATACACAACGATTTTACCCAGTGGCAACTTGCGTTCGGACTTTGTCGAACCACGAAATTCATCGAAAGCATATGCACCCAGTGCCGCGCCCTCAGCGATTGCAGCGACCGCTTCAATACTTATAGCCGGCAAGGCAAATGTTGCCTCTGGTGTTCCAGCTAAAGAACGCGCAGCGCTACCAGCAGCTCGTCGAAGGGTTTCGTGTGCAAATTCTTTTTGTACTGCGCCCAATCCAGTGAAAACAATCATCTTCGTTTTTGTGCCAGGTATCTTGATGATCTCATCGGCTTTACCGGTGGCGCCAAGCTCCTTGAGATGTGTGAGCAAAGTTTTCGTATCCACGGATAAATTGCCAGATTCGATATTTAACGCTGACTCTTTATTTGGATTAAATGAAAGCCCGAGGACTAATACACCGTTGGGAACCACACCATCGGTGAGTGATAGCAAGGACATGCTGCTCCTTCGTCTCAAATCTGCAAGGCGCTCAGGTTATCGGTTGTAGCCACTTTTGTTGATGTGGGAGTAGGTTGTGAATGTGAAAAATTCGCCCCTTCACCAAAAGCACCTTGAGCTGCAGGCCAAGATGGCAGATTTCGGTGGTTGGTTGATGCCTATTGAATATCCTGGCTCAGGAGTTTTAGCAGAGCACACAGCGGTGAGAGAACACGCTGGGTTATTTGATGTATCGCACTTGGGCAAGGTCAGTGTTAAAGGTTCTGGGTCATTAGATTTTCTCAACAACATTCTCACAAATGATTTGAACAGAATTTCAAATGGCATGGCGCAATACACAATGCTTTGCAACGATGCAGGTGGAGTAATCGATGACCTAATTGCATACCGAAACTCACCTGAAGATATTTTTCTGATTCCTAATGCGTCAAATACCTCAGATGTTGTCGAAGTTCTAAACGCCAAACGCGTTCCTGGTGTAGAGATTACAAACCTGCATCAAGAGTATGCGGTGCTAGCTTTACAGGGCCCTTCTTCTGCGCAAGTTTTGCATTCATTAGGTGTTTCTTCAGAAATTGACTACATGAGTTTTGTTCATATTCAAATTGCTGGATGCAATGTAATTCTTTGCAGAACTGGATACACGGGTGAGAGCGGTTTCGAGTTATTGCCATTGTGGAAAGACGCAGAAAAAGTATGGGATACGCTCGCGCTAGCAATCACTCCGCTGGGGGGAGTGGTGTGCGGCTTAGGAGCTAGAGATACCTTGCGCACTGAAATGGGTTATCCATTACATGGCCACGAACTCTCGTTAGATATAACACCGGTGCAAGCATGTGCATCGTGGGCAGTTGGATGGAGTAAAGAGAAATTTGCTGGCGATGATGTTCTGCGCAAAGAACGAACAAATGGGCCACGTCGATTCTTGCATGGGCTTAAATCACTCGATCGCGCTATTCCTCGTGCCGGTATGCAGGTTAAAGACGTTGGTGGAATTGAGTTAGGAATAATTACTTCCGGTACTTTTTCACCAACACTGAAAAATGGAATAGCGCTAGCCCTATTGGATTCCTCAGTTACCTTAGGAACAATCGTCGTGATTGATGTTCGTGGGCGAGAATCTCAGGCCGAAGTGGTAAACGTGCCCTTTGTTGAATCACACGTGCGATAAAAATCGCAAAGGATTAGAAACTATCTCCTGGCTTAACTTGTGGGTGCGGGGTGCGTAAACGTCGCATCTGAGTGGAGCGAAGCCAACCGTATAGTCCAAGTCCCTTGGTAGGTGAATCAGGAAAACGCTTGCGCACTTCGCGCTTAATTTTTCGAGAGAGAAAAATTCCGTCAACCACAGCAATGATGAGAACTGCGTACATCAGAGCGATACCACCGTATTGAAGTGCAGCTACCGGAAAAACTGAGAGCAATAAAACAACGAAGATTATCGGTAAGAAGTATTCGCCAACAGATTTTCTGGAATCAACAAGATTTCTAACCATTCTCCGAGCAGGACCCTTATCGCGAATTGGCAGCGCACTCTCTTCACCGCGCAAGTAAGCAGCGCGTGATGCAATTCTGGCAGCACGTGATTGTTCGCGTGCACGTTTTTTCTCTTCTTTTGTTGAAGCAGGTGCAAGGGAAGAAACTACGCGCTTTGATTGCGCTTCTTTGCGCTTTGGTGTTGGACGGCCTTTTTTGCCTGAAGCATCTGAAGTATTGGACATGGGCGTAACTATAGAGCGAGCATTCTTTCCAGTGCTAATTTTGAATACTTTGCTACCTCAGGAGCTACCCGAATCTGATTAACAACTGTGCCAGAGACCAGAGATTCCATCGCCCACACCAGATGGGGCAAGTCAATGCGGTTCATAGTTGAGCAATAGCAGATGTCCTTATCCAGAAAGTAGATTTCCTTATCTGGATTATTCTGTGAAATACGTTGCACAAGATTTAGCTCGGTACCGATAGCCCACTTTGAGCCGGCAGGGGAGGCTTGCACGATTTGAATGATCTTTTCAGTAGATCCAATCTGATCAGCAGAACTCACAACTTCGTGCGTACATTCAGGATGCACCAGTACTCGAACACCAGGTACTCGATTTCTGATTTCATTAACGCTATCTATTGAGAAACGTCCATGCACCGAACAATGACCACGCCACAATATAACTTTTGCATTCTTAATCTCATCTTCAGTTAAGCCACCCATTGGTTTCCAGGGATTCCACAGAACACAATCATCAAGAGTCAGACCTAAAGATAGGACCGCAGTGTTTCTACCTAAGTGTTGATCTGGCAAGAAGAGGATTTTTTCTCCTTGTGTGAGAGCCCATCTCATTGCAGCTTCGGCGTTTGATGACGTACAAATTGTGCCGCCATGTTCGCCTGTAAATGATTTGATTGCAGCCGATGAATTCATATAGGTAACAGGAATGACTTTTTCCGCAAGTGAGATGCTTTCGAGTTCTGACCAACACTTTGCAACTTGATTGGCAGTTGCCATATCGGCCATTGAGCAACCCGCTGCCAAATCTGGAAGAATTACTCTTTGTCGATCAGATGTGAGAATGTCGGCACTTTCTGCCATGAAGTGCACACCACAAAAAATTATGTTTTCAACGTTGCTGGCTTTAGCTGCTTCTTGTGCCAACTTGAAAGAGTCGCCAGTAATATCTGCAAATTCAATCACTTCATTGCGTTGATAGTGATGTCCGAGAATCAAAACGTTTGAACCGAGAGTTTTGCGAGCAACTCGAGCGCGAGCAACTAAGTCAGGATCACTCGCTGCAGGCAATTGGCCATCGCAGGAAACGCCACGTTCGCTGGCTAGATCACTGCCCTGCCCGAGCAGTAGCAACTCACTCATATTCACAGCTGTATTCTCTCGCATAATCTGTGTCCATGTCGCGCATAGTCGTGGAGGTCGCTAGGCTTAGCCAGTACTCGAAAGGGAGAGCACATGAGCACAGAGACAAGCACAACAACAGGAATTCTTCTTACTGATAACGCAGCATCAAAGGTTGCTGCACTATTGGCACAAGAGGGTCGCGATGACTTAAATCTTCGTGTAGCTGTACAACCTGGTGGTTGCTCTGGCTTGAAGTACCAACTCTATTTCGATGATCGTAATCTCGATGGCGACATTGTTCGTGAATTCGGAAGCGTTAAAGTCATTACAGACAAGATGAGCGATCCATATCTATCTGGTGCAACGATTGATTTTGTGGACACGATTGAGAAGCAAGGCTTCACAATTGATAATCCAAACGCCCAAGGCTCATGTGCCTGTGGCGATTCTTTTAACTAAGCATTCAGTTAACTAGTATCACGCCATGCGAATTGGTGTAGCGGGTTCTGTTGGTCTTGATCACCTGATGACCTTTTCCGGAAAATTCACAGATTCATTAGTTGCAGGTTCACTCGAAAAAGTCTCACTCTCATTCTTAGTCGATGACCTCGATGTTCGCCGCGGCGGGTGTGCTGCCAATATTTGTTTTGGTATGGGCATGCTTGGCTTAAATCCGATTTTAATTGCAGCAGTTGGCAAGGATTGGGCTGATTACCAAGCGTGGCTTTCGCGACATGGCGTCGACACTGGGCATGTGTTGATTTCGAAGAACCTATTCACAGCGCATTTTATGGTCACTACAGATACCGAGCTCAATCAAATTGCTTCATTTTTTCCTGGAGCAATGAGTGAAGCTCGAAACATTGAGCTAGCACCAATTATTGAAAAAACTGGCGAACTCGATCTGATAGTTATTTCACCTGATGATCCTGAAGCGATGATGCGGCACAGTGAAGTTGCAAAATCTCGAGGCATTGCAATTGCTGCAGATCCATCGCAGCAAATGGCGCGAATGGACGGACAGGAGATTAAAACACTTATTGATGGCGCAGCTTATTTATTCATGAATGAATACGAGCTTGCACTCGCCATTCAAAAAACTGGTTGGAGCGATGCCGAAATACTGTCTCGAGTTAAACATCGCGTCGTAACGCAAGGTTCAAAGGGTGCTCGAATTGAATCAAAGGGTGGCGAACTAATAAAAATTAAGTGCCCGAAGGAGAATGCCAAGGTGGACCCTACTGGCGTGGGAGATTCATTTAGATCAGGTTTTATTGCAGGCCTTGCGTGGGGGCTTTCTCACGAAAGATGTTTACAACTTGGAGCGATGCTTGCAACGTACGTAATTGAAACAAAAGGAACACAGGAGTATCGATTTACTTCAGCCCAATTCGTTGAAAGATTTCAAGTGGCATATGGCGAGAGTGCTGCAAAAGAGATTTCTGCTCACTTAGCTTAATTTTGTTACTAGAAAAGTGTCTTTTTCTATTTTCTCAAATGCGTTTCCAGTCATTCGTGACCATGCCAACAGATCTGGCTCTGTTGCGGGATCATCTGATAGCAGTGTGATTTGATTGCCAAGAGCAATCTCTGAAATAACTTTTCCTAACTCAATAATCGGTTGAGGGCAACGTAGCCCGCGTGCGTTAATTTCTCTCATGAACGTTGTTCTTCCACACTTCTTATAACCGAGGCAATCAGCCCATCGACTTCTGACTGGCTGGTACCAGGATGAATGGTGATTCGAATATTTCCATGTGTCAGAACACCCATCGCAGCAAGGACATGACTTGGCTGCAAATCATCTGCTGTACAAGCAGATCCTGAATCAACGCTGTAACCATCTTTTTGAATTGCTCTAAGTAATTCTTCGCCGTTGCAGTTAAGGAAAGAGACGCTGAGCATGTGGGCCATGCTGGAATCTAAGTTTCCAGCGATATCAACATCAGGCAGAGCCGCAAATGCTTTTCGCATCTGAGAGTTAAATTCGAGCGCTTCTAGGTTTGCTGCCTTAACTTCAGATGAGAAGTTTTCCAGTGCAACAGCACTTGCGAGTAAGAGTGGAAGTGAGACATCAAAATTAGGACGTGCCGCATTGAGATGAGGCAGCGGATTGCTCCAATGGGATGGCTCTTTCACGATTAACATGGCGATATCGGATGGTCCATACCAAGACTTACTGTCGAATAGAGCTGTGGTGAATTGATTGCCTAAAGGAATCCTGACTCCACTCGTGGTCGCATCTAGAAATATGTGTTCAGGATTTGTGCCTGCAATTATTGCATCGCATTCTTGGATAACGCCCGTTTCGGCGTTGGCAACTTGCAAAGCAAGAACTGAGTTCTTGGAATCAGTTGGTGATGGGATTAGTTTTCCATCGAGGGCGCTCTGCATTACCTGGTGGCGATTTTGTGCGGCAACCGCAAAAACATCTTTTCTATCTGTTGCACCATGAATCAATGTTTTTGAATTGAGTGGTAAACCTTGAATGCCCAGAAAATAACCCAACGAAGTTGGAGAAACAGGAACAAGCCAATCAACCTGCAGATTCAGAGAGGTGGCGATAGTTTCAACGGCGTTATTTCTTAATGCTCGGGCCTTGGCGCCCGATTCTGAGAGCTTTGCCGGATCGGCCCAACCATTGTCAAAGGCAGCGTGCAGCACTTCAAAAGCCTTTGGATGAAGAGGGCTCTCACTCTGGAAATTTCCTGTGACACGTACCACCAGATGAACGCTACTGGCTGGTGGCGCCGTTTTGGAAATGGAGCACTATTCTTAAGCCTATGCCCGCACGTATGAAGCGATCCTTTTCCCTAGTCGCACTTCTGATTCCGGCTACGTTGCTTCTTACTGGTTGCGCAGAAGTTTCTGGACTCGGATTTGAAGAAGGTATCACCAGCGTTAATGATGCGTCGCTATCACTGTGGCAAGGCGCTTGGATTGCAGCTGGCGTAGTCGGAGTCATCACATTGATTTTGATCCTATGGCCCGCGATGTTTCATAGATTAAAAAAAGACTCACCGGAATTTCCGAAGCAAACTCAATACAACGTGCCTGTTGAAGTTCTTTATACCGTTATCCCTTTCATAATCGTTGCAGTTCTCTTTATTTATACACTGCAAGCACAAAATGTGATTACTGCTAAAACAACTGGTCCTGCGCACGAAGTATCAGTGGAAGGCATTCAATGGTCGTGGCAATTTGGTTATACCGATGCCGGCCCAGATGCTGTGGTTACAGGAACGCCTGCCCAACCACCAACTCTGTACTTGCCACAAGGTGAAAAAGTTAGATTTACGATTACGTCGAATGACGTTGTGCATGGATTCTGGATACCGGCTTTTATGATTCAGATGCAAAATCTGCCTGGCGTGACCAATAAGTTAGAGTTCACTGCCAATAAGTTGGGCACATATCCAGGGCGATGCAATATTTTGTGCGGACGAAATCACACACAGATGATCTTTACCGTCAAAGTTGTTACCCCATCTGAATACAAGAGTTACCTAGAGTCTCTGAAGGCGAGCGCAGCATGACAACTTTCGCAGAACGCACACCGCTCAAGCTTCCAACCCAGGAGTTAAGGCCAACGCGAAAAGGCAACGAGTTCGTGAAGTGGATAACAACCACAGATCACAAGCGCATCGGCTACATGTATCTCTTTACAACATTCGCGTGGTTCTTAATTGGCGGCTTCTTGGCTCTGCTTTTGCGTTCAGAGTTAGCCCGCCCAGGTTTACAGTTTTTAAGTAACGAGCAGTACAACCAAATCTTTACAATGCACGGAACCATCATGTTGTTGCTCTTTGCAACACCACTCTTTGTTGGGTTTGCAAACGTGATTATGCCGCTGCAAATTGGCGCGGCAGACGTTGCTTTCCCTCGACTAAATATGCTCTCTTACTGGCTCTATCTATTCTCTTCAATCATGGTTTTCGCAGGTTTCGTTACACCGGGTGGCGCAGCTTCATTTGGATGGACCGCATACGCACCACTATCTAACTCTGTTTATTCACCAGGTATCGGTGCTGACTTGTGGATCGTGGGTCTTGCAGTGGGTGGCATCGGAACAATTTTGGGCGCGGTTAACTTCATTACAACAATCTTTACTATGCGTGCTCCTGGCATGACGATGTTTCGTATGTCGATCTTCTCTTGGAACGTTCTGCTCACATCGATATTAGTTTTATTGGCGTTCCCACCATTAGCAGTCGCTTTTCTAGGACTTGAAGCAGATCGTCTTTACGGCACACATCTTTTTGATCCTGCCAACGGCGGCGCAATGCTCTGGCAACACCTTTTCTGGTTCTTTGGTCACCCTGAGGTATACATCTTGGCGCTGCCATTCTTTGGAATTGCAACTGAGATTTTGCCAGTATTTAGTCGCAAACCAATATTTGGATATAAAGGTTTGATTGCCGCAACGATTGCGATTGCCGCCCTATCGGTATCTGTGTGGGCTCACCACATGTTTGCAAGCGGCCAAGTTCTACTTCCATTCTTCTCCTTTATGACATTTCTTATCGGTGTTCCAACTGGTGTGAAGTTCTTCAATTGGATTGGAACAATGTGGCGTGGTCATGTGACCTTTGAGACACCAATGCTCTGGGTAATGGGATTCTTAGTTACCTTCTTGTTCGGTGGTTTAACAGGAATTATCTTGGCTTCACCACCGCTTGACTTTGCAGTTTCGGCGTCATATTTCGTTGTCGCTCACTTCCACTACGTCTTATTCGGAACAGTGGTCTTTGCCATGTTTGCTGGCTTCTATTTCTGGTGGCCAAAGATGACTGGTCGCATGCTCAATGAACGTCTAGGAAAAATTCACTTCTGGACGCTATTTATGGGCTTTCACCTCACATTCTTAATTCAACATTGGCTCGGCATTAAGGGATTCCCACGACGCTACGCGGACTACTTACCAACTGATGGATTTACTTTCATGAACACGGTTTCAACAGTCGGTTCATTCCTGCTAGCTCTTTCAATGATTCCGTTCTTTATTAACGTTTGGATTACACGCAAGAGCCCTCTCGTCAACGTTGATGATCCGTGGGGTTACGGTTCTTCACTTGAGTGGGCGACTTCTTGTCCTCCACCGCGCCACAACTTCACTTCTATGCCACGCATTTCAAGTGAGCGCCCAGCATTTGATCTGCATTATCCGCACGTGAAGACAGAGGGGCACTAAGTTAAATGAAAACTAACTGGATGCTCTTTGCTGGATTATCAGTTTTTTACGTAATTATCACCATTGTTTACTGGCAAATAGATGGCGAAGCGCTCGGAATAACTGGCTTGCTGCTTTCTGCAGGTCTAGCCGGCATGGTGGGGTTTTATGTTTGGTTTACACAAAAACGCATTGGCACAACTCTTCCAGAAGATAATACGACTGCCGAAATTTCTGATGGTGCCGGTGAATTAGGATTCTTCAGCCCTCACTCTTGGTGGCCATTACCAACTGGCTTCTTTGCCGTTGGTACAGGACTTGGATTGATTATCGGTTGGTGGTTCACACTCATCATGGTAACAGGATTAATTGTTTGCGTGATTGGCTGGGTTACAGAGTACGAAAAGCCACTAGCTTCGTCAAAGCACTAATTTCTTAATCACGACACAGCAGAAATGATAAAATTCCGTGGGCTAATTAAGGCATCTCATTTCATACCCACTTTAATCGTGACAAGCATTGCTTTCGTTTTTTCTCTACATTATTGGTGGGAAGGCCCAGCGTACGTAATCGCCTTCACCGTTTTTACGGGCCAGCTCATAGTTGGCTGGAGTAATGATCTCTACGACTTCGCCGATGATAAACGCCACGGACGGATGAATAAGCCCTTGGTTTCTGGGCTAATCACTGAAGCATATTTACGTAAGTGGTTAATTTTCATGGTGCCCTTCTCTTTCCTAGCAAATCTTCTGGGTCCCTTAGGCCTTAAAGGGGGAGCGTTGTATTGGCTAGGAATAGGTTGTGGAGTTGCTTACAACTTTTACTTTAAGTTTTCAGCCTTATCGCCACTTCCATACGCAGTGGCCTTTGCAATCCTGCCTTCATGTATAGCCATTTCGAAATCATCCACACCACCGGTGTGGATGTGGCTAGGTGGAGCGATTCTGGGATGTGCTGCGCACTTTATCAACGTTGTTAAAGATATGGATCAAGATCGGGAGAGCGCCATCAAGGGCTTACCTCAGAGAGTTGGCAAGTCAGGTTCAATTGCAATAGCGGCAACATTAATCGCCTTAGCTGTTGCAGTGGTAATTATTTTTTAGTGATGTTCGATCTCGTTGAGATCTTTGGATGAAACCTTAGGCACGGCTTCAGCATTAGCTGTACTCATGCGCGCGCGAAGCTTGTTGCGGATCACAGATGGACGTCTGACTCCTGCCTTATCTGTCTCAGGTAATTCAAGCGGCCCACTCTGCTCGTGCGAAGTCAGTAACCATTTCTTCTCTGGAGATAGTTCTTCGTGAACTTCGATGAACTCTCCATGAGGTAGTCGTACCAAGCGGCCAGTTTCTTTACCGTGCAATACAAGTTCTCGGTCTGCACGTTGTAGTGAGAGACAAATTCTCTTAGTTACAACGAAGGCAATCGGAGGAAGAACGATAATTCCGATGCGACTAAACCACATGATCTGATTGATGCTCAATTGAAATTGTTGAGCGATGATGTCATTTCCGCCGTTGATCAGAGCAACTAATGTAAACGTTAACGCCATTGCTCCAATTGCAGTGCGGTTTGGTGCGTTACGTGGACGATCAAGAAGGTGGTGTTCGCGTTTATCTCCTGTAATCCAACTTTCAATAAATGGGTACAGCGCCAATCCAGTAAACATCAAACCCGGAACTATCAAACCTGGAATAAGAATGTTCCAGGAAATGGTGTAACCAAATAAATAACTCTCAAGCGGCGGCGCCATGCGCACTAAGCCATCTAGCCAACCCATATACCAATCGGGTTGCGAACCGGCAGAAATCTGCCCCGGCGTATAGGGACCGTATAACCAGACAGGGTTAATGGATGCAACAGCTGCAAGGAATGTTGTTACTCCAAAGACTACGAAGAAGAATCCACCAGCTTTCGCCATGTACACAGGCATCAACGGATAACCGACAACGTTCTTCTCTGTGCGACCAGGACCCGGATACTGGGTGTGCTTTTGATACCACACCAACATCAAGTGAACTGTAATCAGAGCTAGGAAAATACCTGGAAGTATAAGGATGTGCACAGTAAATATGCGCGGGATAAACGCTTCGCCAGGAAATGCTCCACCGAAGGCAAAGAACGCTAAATACGTGCCGACAACCGGTATAGCAAGAATAATTGCGTGTGCGATTCGAATTCCTGTACCTGAAAGTAAATCATCAGGAAGTGAATAACCGAGGAAGCCTTCCACGATTGCAAGTGTTAGTAGCCCGACTCCGATGATCCAGTTGAACTCGCGAGGCTTGCGAAATGCACCCGTGAAGTACACGCGAAGTAAGTGAACGACAATTGAAACCATAAACAATAAAGCTGACCAGTGGTGAATCTGGCGCATTAACAAACCACCGCGGACTTCAAAAGAAATATGCAGAGTTGATGCATAAGCCGCAGACATTTCGATGCCTGCTAAGGGCTGATAATCACCTTCGTAAACAACTTCTCGTGCAGATGGATCAAACCAAAAGGTTAGAAATGTTCCTGAGAGCAATAAGATTACAAATGAGTAGAGCGCAATTTCACCAAGCAAGAATGACCAGTGATCAGGAAAAACTTTATTCAGATTCTTCTTCATCCACGCAGCAGAACCAGTTCGCTCATCTACATAATTAGCGACTGTGCCTGCAATGCGTTCACGTGCTGTCATGATGATCGCTCCCAAAAACTAGGTCCAACTGGTTCACTAAATGGCTGCTTTGCTACGAGATAGCCTTCGGCATCCAGTGCTAATGCTAATTGAGGTAGTGGCCTAGCCGCAGGTCCAAATAGCACCTTTGCGGCGCGCGTAACATCGAATGTGGACTGGTGGCATGGACAGAGCAAGTGCTTGGTGTTCTGTTCGTAGAGAGCAACGGCGCATCCCATGTGAGAACAAATCTTTGAGAAGGCGATAATTCCTTCATACGTCCACGATAGGCGTTCTGCATCCAAATTAAACTCTTCAGGACGAAGACGAATAAGTAGAACTGCATCTGTAGCAATTTCGGATAACTTTCGGTGATCTTCACCTGGGAGCATCTCAGGCAGTACTTGCGCAACTGCGCCAACTTCTAAATCTTCTGGCTTAATCGGACGATCGCCAGGATCAGTGACTAAGCGAGTACCAGCCTTCCAGCCAGTTTTAGTTAGTGAATCTCCTGGAAGAGGACCTAAATCGCGCAAGAGCAAGAGTGGTGATAAACCAACTAAGCCAAGTGATAACCCAAGTGATTTTTTAATGAGTGAGCGACGACCAAGGCCTGCCGCCGCCGCGCCTTCTTTAGCTGTCTTTACAAAGTCTTTACGATCTTCCTCCGGTGATCGAAATTCATGGCGCTGCACCGTTACTTCATGATCTGGCATCAAAGTTTTGGCCCAATGAATGGCGCCTATTCCAATAAAGAATAAAGAAAAAGCCAGGCCTAAACCAAGAAATAATTGATGAGCATTTGTGTTACCCATAATTGGCAAGAAAACGAAAATATCATCAGGGATAGCAACGAAGGCGAAGATGAAAAGAAGCGTTCCAAATGAAGATAGTGAGAAAAGAATTGCTACCTGACGCTCGGCTCTCTTGGCAGCAAGTGGATCTGAGTCTGCTTTGCGGTGCACATGAGGCGGAATGCCCGGATCTTTAATCGCTTCTAGATCGTTTGCCATTTTTCTCTATCTCGCCTTCATTGCAAGCCAGACTGCAACGCCAATTAACATTCCGATTCCTAGTGTCCAAACGAGCAAGCCTTCAGTCACCGGACCGACGCGACCGAGTGATGCGCCACCGAGTGCTGGTTCTGCTTCAGCAGATTTTATCCACTTGATAATTGATAATTTTTCTTCCGGAGTAAGTGTCTTATCGGAAAAAACAGGCATTGATTGTGGACCAGTAATCATCGCTTCATATATGTGCACAGGTTCTACGCCCATCACAGTTGGTGCATATTTTCCTTGAGTAAGGGCGCCACCTTGGCCTGCAAAGTTATGGCACATTGCACAGTTGTTTCTAAACAACTCTCCACCCTCTGCAATGCTTCCATCACGTTCGTAATTAAGTAACTCATCTCCTGGAATTTCTGGACCAGGTGCCAGCGATGCAACGTATGCAGCAAGCGCTGCTACTTCATCAGGTGTGTAGACAGGCTCTTTGCGCATAGCTTGTGTGCTCATGTCTGCCATTGGCATGCGACCTGTCGCTACTTGAAAATCAACAGATGCTGCGCCAACACCGATGAGGGACGGTGCAATAGCGCCTCCTTCGGCATTTAGACCATGACAGGAAGAACAACCTTTTAGAAAGAGTTGTTTACCTTCTTCGATTACAGTCGATCGCGCAAGAGCTAAATCAGAGTTGTTTGTTGTTTCACTTGCTACCGAAAAAGTTGTACCGATTGCAAGTAGGGCAAGGATTAAGAACATTGGTGCAACCGCACGGTGTCTGCGGTATCGAGATAGACGCTTCACATTCTGCCTTTCGTTGCCATCAAAATCACTTAATCAAATAAATTGCTGCGAATAGTGCGATCCACACAACATCAACAAAGTGCCAGTAGTACGAAACCACAATTGCAGTTGTCGCTTGTGAATGCGTGAAACGTCGAGCCCTTGCAACACGCAGTAAGACGATGAGAAACGCAATGAGCCCACCAGTTACGTGTAAACCGTGAAAGCCAGTTGCGATGTAAAAAATAGATCCGTAGGCATTGGATGAGAGAGTTAGGTTCTCAGTTACGAGTACCGCGTATTCGTAAACCTGACCCGCGATAAAGAATGCACCCATTAAAAATGTTAGAGAGAACCATTCACGCATTCCCCATTTGCTTACTTGTAGCAAGGAACCAGTTCGCTTGTTCTGGAAACGTTCTGCAGCAAAAACACCAAATTGGCATGTAACAGATGAGAGAACAAGAATCGTTGTGTTAAATGCTGCAAATGGAATGCTAAGGAGCCCAGCTGATTCGCCCCAAATTTCTGGACCTTGCACTGCTCGAGTCGTGAAATAAATTGCGAACAATCCAGCAAAGAACATCAACTCACTAGAGAGCCAAACGATTGTGCCGACCGCTACAAGGTTTGGACGTGAGATTTTGTGAGTTGGGGCTGCGGTGGACATAGGGATGATTATTCCTGCAAAGGGCTCGGACTTCCACCGCGAATGACCCAGTTGCCTGAGGCGTTTTCCCATTTCCTAGGTGAAACAGGTCACTAGATTTTTTGGCCGAAAAAACAGGGATTCAGACAATAAGATACGAGCATGGGTTCATCCGCGCAGGCATCACAAAAGAAGAAGCAGATAGCTATCTACTCCGACGATAGTTCTGTTCGCGCGGCTGTAATTACGGCGCTAGGAACTCGCGTCGCACAAGATTTGCCAGAGCATGAAGTTCATGAATTCGCTACAGGTGCAGCTCTTCGCCAATACATCGATCGCAATGCCCAAGATGGCACCTTTAAAATTGATTTGTTTATTCTCGATGGTGAAGCTACTCCCGAAGGCGGCCTCGGAGTCGCCCGTCAACTCAAAGATGAAGTTTTTAACTGCCCGCCAGTATTAGCAATTACAGGACGAAGAGAAGATGCGTGGTTGGCTGCTTGGTCGAAAGCAGAAGCCTCCGTCATTCATCCTATTGATCCATTCACACTTGCACGCACTGTCGCAGATTTATTGCGCACTGGCTCACTCACTTCGGCGTAACTCTCTTAGAAAACCACTCATGAATCCGAGTTGGAAATCTTCAGTTGCAGCAATTGAATCTGGCCTGGATTTGTCCACATCAGATGCGCAATGGTTTATGCGCGAAATTCTTGAAGGACGTGCAGAGAGTTCTGACCTAACCGCATTCTTGTTGGCCCTAAAGAAAAAAGGCGAAACATCAGAAGAAGTAGGTGCATTTGTTAGTGAAATGTTTAATCACAGCGCACCGATAAAAATTACTGAAAGAGCCGTAGACACCGTGGGCACCGGTGGAGATGGCGCACACACAATAAACATTTCGACAACTGCGGCAATTGTTGCGGCAGCCGCGGGGGCGCGAGTGGTTAAGCATGGCAACAGGGCATCCTCGTCAAAATCTGGTGCCGCGGATTTATTAGAGGCGCTGGGTGTAAACATTTCTCTAGATGGCAAAGGTGTTGAAAAAACTGTCGCAGATCTGGGAATTGGTTTTTGCTTTGCACAGAAGTTTCATCCAGCCATGAAAAATGCTGCAGCGGTTCGCAAGGAATTGGGCGTGCCAACTGTGTTCAACATCTTGGGGCCCCTGGCTAATCCAGCAAAGCCTGCGGCCGCAGCAATTGGTGTGGCAAATGAAGGGATGCATCTGGTTATGGCTCAAGTATTAGGCGATCGAGGAGTAGATGGTTTTGTTTTTCGCGGTGATGATGGTTTAGATGAAATTACATTGGCAACGACAACATCTGTTCTATCAATTGGTGGCGGCACAATTGCAAGTGAACGCATACAACCGGCAGATTTCGGTTTATCGGCAGCGCCGATATCGGCACTTGTTGGTGGAGATTCAGAAGAGAATGCTCGAATCACGCGAGCTATTTTTAACGGCGAAAAGGGCGCACCACGGGATGCAGTTCTTTTGAACGCAGCAGCAGCCGTAGCTGCTTTTGAAGGCGATGTGTCAGCAGATATACACACACGAATTTCTGCCGGACTTAAGCGAGCAATCGATGCAGTTGATTCTGGCAAAGCAACAGAGTTACTCAGCAAGTGGTCAACACTTACGCAAAATCTAGCTGCGCAGTAAATCAACGCGTACTCTTTCGCACATGGGAACCGAAGGCGCACCTGCAGGTTATTTGGAAGATTTCTCTGCAATAGGAACTGGCTCAACAAAAGAAATCGGCATTCTCTTAGTACATGGATTTACTGGCTCTCCATCGTCGATGCGTCCTTGGGCGGAGTTCATGCACCAACAGGGCTACACAGTTCGCGTACCACGCTTGCCGGGCCACGGAACTAAACCTGAAGATCTCAATAGCGTTAAATGGCAGGAATGGCCCCGCAAAGTTGAGAGCGAATTACGAGAGCTGCAAAAATCCTGCTCAAAAATATTTGTCTTTGGTTTATCAATGGGTGGGGGATTAACCCTTTATACAACGCAACATCATCAAGAGAAAATCACTGGGATCGTTTTGGTTAATCCAATGATTCACATTCCACTCGTCACTCCGACTGTGGCGAAGATTTATTCCACCTTTAAGAAAATGCGTTCTGCTGTCGGAAATGACATCAAGCGTAAAAATGTTACGGAATACGCATACGATGCTAACCCGTTAGTCGGCATTTATGAGCTCACAAAAATGCTCAAGGTGACTCGAGAGAATCTAGGAAAAGTAAGTATCCCAACCCTGCTTTTTCACAGCACAGAAGATCACGTATTGCCGGTCTCAAATACAGAAATCATCCTCAAAGGGATCACTTCAAAGGATAAAGAACGCGTGGAGTTAACTAATAGTTATCACGTCGCGACGTTGGATCACGACATGGAGATTATCTTTGAAAAGTCACTTACTTTCGTGAAAGAGCGTTCTTAACCATATTTAGAAGGATTTTTTCGTCAACATCCCAATCATTCGGAACAGCCACAGTCTTCTTGTTAACTTTGTAACCCTTTAACTGTGGTGACATCTTCTTGATGACCTCAGAATCAAAAGGTGCAATCAAAATATGATTCTTAGCTACGGATGCACCGAAAACATAGTGAGTCCCCTTGCGTAACATCGGTTGATTCCACGCAGTTACAAGTTCTAATTCAGGGTACTTTGCCTTCAGGATCCTAAACACTTTTCTTAAGGTCTTGGCTTGGACCGGATCAATTGATTTGAAGTAATCACTGGGTGTTTCAAACTTACGTGTTGTAGTTGATCCGCGAGAGAACATAACCAGTGCGTTGGCATGGGCCTGTGAAAATCCATAGTTTTCACGTAGGTGTGCAATTTGCTCTGGATACTTCTTATCTTTAATTGTGGCCATAACTTTGAACCAATACTTCATAGGTTCGCCATACTTCTTCTCAATAAGCGGAAAATGCGCTTCTCGGCTTGGATCTTTAGCTGGCATAGTTCAATAGTAATGCAGATACCATTGCGCTATGACATGGATCCTTTTGGCAATAGCTATTGCGGCAGAAATTGTGGGGACCTTGTTGCTTAAACTCAGCGATGGATTTACAAAACTCTGGCCATCAATCGGAGTACTTTTGGGCTACGCAACTGCTTTTGCACTCCTGTCACAATCACTGAAGAAAATCGATGTGGGCATCACATATGCAATTTGGTCAGGCTTTGGAATAATTGGCGCGGCAATAGGTGGCATGATTTTTTTCAATCAAGAATTGACGAAGTTAAACATCATCGGCATGACGATTATTATCGCTGGTGTTGTGATCATGAACCTTGGGGGAGTGAGCCACTAACTGCCATGAATAAATCTCGCGTTTTTGAATGGCTAGGCGTTGTCACCGCGATCGCGTATTCATTACTGGTTGCATCCAACACAGGTTTAGAATTCATAGGATTTACATTATTGCTACTCAGTTCGTTTTTGATTGGAATATGGGCGTTCCTTGGCAAGCACCGAGGCATTCTCTTTCTGCAGTTTTTCTACGCAACTGCAGGCATTATCGGAATGATTCGTTGGTATAACTAAAGAATAAAACAGTACTTTTTTCTGGAATTAAACTTTAAAACTGATAGAAAGCCAGAGTAATTGCAATGGTGAACATCACTGCAGCAATTATTGAATCAAGTATCTTCCAAAATATGGGCTTAGACATGAATCGCGAAGCAGCTCGAGCGCCAAAACCGATTGTAGAAAACCAGATCACGCTTGCTACAGCGCTTCCACTTGCGAAGTACCAGCGATTATCTTCGAATTGATTGGCAATGCTGCCGAGCAAGATCACAGTATCTAGATAAACGTGGGGATTAAGAAAGGTCAGAGCCAGGCACGTGCCTACAATTTTGGACTTGCTGATAGCTGAACCTTCACCAGCGCTTAGGCTCTGAGTTTTAAATGCAGAACGCAAACTCCTAATTCCGAACCACGTTAAGTAGATAACTCCAAACCAACGAATGAATTCGAGCAGTGATGGCATGCTCTGAATAAGAGTGCCAAGTCCGCCGGTTCCCAGAAAAATCAGCGCTGCATCTGAAATAGCACAGATGGCAACAATCATAAGTACGTGCTGACGAAGTAACCCTTGACGAATCACAAAAGCGTTCTGCGCCCCAATTGCAATAATCAGCGAAAGTCCAGTGAGAAAACCAGGGATAAGTGCGAGCATTTGCAGAGCCTACAATCTAAATTGCGTGAGCAACTGAGGTGTGTCTATCTGCAAATTCCGGTCAAACTGGTAACTTTCATCAAATTTACTTGAAAGCACGGGGCATCCGATGGACAAGAATCGCGAAGCCGCCGGTCATGAGTATTTCTCCCAGCTCTACGGCGCAATTTCAAAAGAGGGTCAACCCCAACAAACAGTTTTTGATAAATGGCGTGACAAGATTATGTTCAACATTTACGCCAAGTACAGCTCCAAAGAACTTTCTCAATCCGATGTTCTCGATGTCGGATGTGGTTATGGGTGGCTCTTGGATGCATTTGAAGGCGCACGATCCTTATGCGGAGTAGACATTGCCCATCATGCAGTCGAAGTTGCAGCGGGAAGAAAGCCTGAAAGATTTTTCAAACAGGGAGACCTTCACGACGCTAGCCCTTTTTCCCAGAAATTTGATTTAATTTTGGCGATTAACATTATTGAACACTTATCAGATCCAGAAGCAGGTATTCAGTCAATTAGTGCATCAGCAAAACCTGGAGCGATTTTACTTGTTCACATGCCAACAATTTCGAATTGGCTAACGCGCTGGGAATATTCCAAACTCTACGATTCAGATCCAACGCACATCTATCGACCTTCCGGCAAAAGCGTGCGCAAACTTTTTGAAGCCGAGGGATTTGAAACTTTACGAGATTCTTATTTGCCGCATTTTCCGGCAATACTCACAAAGCTTTGGCCAATACACCCGGCATATCTAGCTGTCTTTAAGAAGTCGGTTCTGTAACGCCGTACTTCTTGATTCAATCTAGAATTTAGTGAGCTACTTTTGCCTTTACCGGGCTATCTTCTTTACAAACTGGGCACAGTGCTGATTTGCCAATCCAATTTTCATTTGGCTTAGTTAAATCGGCATTCCATTCATGTCCGCACTCAAGCAAATACGCTGGTCTAATTGTCATGCCCTGAGAATAGCAAAAACTAATTGGATATGGAAGGCCACGATTTATTCATAAACGTGGACGATACTGGAATCGACTCGTGGATATGTTTGATTTGCATATCCATATAGTAGAAATTCCTACTTGGTTCCTAGCTTACACGAATGGACAGACATATCCACAACTTGATCCCAAAAAACAAGATTTTTCCTGTGATTCATAGCTATACGCAATTTTTTGAGTGTCTCCGATGAAGTTAGAGGTATTTGTCAGACCTCTGCCTTTCCATTCTACTTTGCCCTCTTTCTATCTCGCGCAGCCCTCAAAGTAAACCCAAATTAGCCCCTGACCACATAATCCAGTTTCTTTATTGTTCATTGAAAGAGCGTCAAAAGTTTCGAGTTAATTTCCCAAATAACAAACTTTTGGCAGTTTGATTCTCTCAAACTACGGAGAGGTAGAAAATTCAGTATGCGCAAGGGATCAGTTTTATCAATTACGCTTGCACTAGTAACTGCCCAGTTACTAACAGTTAATCTGGTTCAGCCAGCAATTGCTGTAGAGCCAAAATCTTCAGTAATCCTAACTTTGCTCCACAACAACGACGGTGAGTCCTCATTAGGCGCCGACGCGATTTATAAAAGCACCAGCGGAGATATAAAGGCTGGCAGTGCTGCAGCTTTTGCCGCAGTTTTTGATCGTGAAGTACAAGATGCTAGATCAATCGGAAATGCGGTTCTCTCAGTTTATGCTGGTGATTCATTTTTGCCAAGTAAAAATATTATTTGTAGTGAGCCGGGCTCACCGAAGTCAAAAAAACCAGTTCTAGATGCAGTAGCCCAGGCAAAGATGCCGTATGACGTTCACATTCTAGGAAACCACGAATTTGATTATGGAACCGGATTCTTATCCCGTTACATCAAAGCATTTGGTGCAAATGGAAAGCCAAAGCACCCATTTATCTCTGGCAATTTAGATTTCAGTAAAAACCCTGATCTAAAATCTATGGTTGGCAAAGCCACCTTAAGTAATGGACAAATTATTAATGGCAAAGTTTTGGGTCAGAGTTATATTCACACCGATCCGGTAACAAAGCATAAGTTTGGTGTTGTTTCTGCTGTTACCTGGACCCTAAGAACTATCTCAAGCCCAGGATCGGTCGAACTAAAGTCAAGTGATCTGCAATCAACTGCAAAAGTTGTACAAGCACAGATCAATTCACTGCAACGCATGGGAATCAACAAGATTATTTTGGTCAGTCACCTGCAGGCTGCCAGCAATGACAAGGAGTTAATTGCTCTACTCAAGGGTGTAGACGTTGCTGTAGCAGGCGGTGGCGATGAGTTACTTCAAAACCCTGCTATTGATAATGCTGTTGAGTTAATCCCTGGCGAATCAGCACCGGTTGGGGCGTACCCAACAATTCTCAATGATCGGACGGGTAAGGAAGTTCCACTTGTGACTACGAGTGGAAACTACAAGTACCTTGGTCGAGCTGATTTAGTATTTGATGCCAAGGGAAATTTAGTTGAAGTAAAGCCAGAGAGTTCATACCCACGTCGTGTCGTTCCACTAAGTGCTACTGCTACCGCTGCTGGTATTACTGATGCGGTGATGCCAAAAACAAAAATTGTTAAACTAGTTGATCAGCCATTAACAGCGTGCTTATCTGACTTCGTAGCACCTATTGCTGCCAGCAATGTGGTCTTTAATACTGATCGCGGTAGCGCAACAGTATTAGGAGTTAGGACTGCAGAGACTAATGGCGGCAATCTAGTTGCTGATGCATTTGTTTATAGTTACAACCAACGCTATGCAAAAGCTAAACTACCTAAACCATCAACGACTACACCCCTAGTTGCAATTCAAAATGGTGGTGGAATTAGACAAAATCCAGCCACCGTACTTCCAGTAACTGGAGTGGTAGGTAAAATCTCAAGGGGAAATACCTTTGACCTTCTACCATTTGGAAATACTCTAGTTGCAGTTACTGATGTGACTGCAACACAGATGAAGGAGATCTTTGAAAGATCTTGCTCAATTTCAACAGCAGGTGGGGGACAGTTCCTACAGTTTTCTGGGATGAAAGTAGTTTGTTTGAGAGCAGGAACAGCGCAGGTAGTCTCAACCCCAGCAGCCGGTGCAACCGCAGGCAGCATCACCACGGCTGGCACTCGAGTTAAATCAATAACTCTCTCAGATGGCCGTGCATTAGTAACTAATGGCGAAGTGGTAGCAAATGCCCCATCAGTAACTATTGTCACCAATAACTTCACAGCAGATGGAGGAGATAATTATCCAGCACTGGCAGCTCGTAAGAAGTCAGCCATTGGAATTGACTATGAGGTTGCACTGTTTGAGTATCTACGGAGCTTCCCAAACGGCACTGATAATTTGCCAACAATTCCAGAGACGGATATCAGATATAAAGCACTAGCAGGTGAAGGCAGATTCACCTGGGAGTAAATTAAGTAAATTAGAGATTAAGCTAGCACTGGCTGTGCAAAACAGTCAGTGCTAGCTTATTTTCTATCCGGCTAGTCAAATATCTGCTATTTCATTGGCAACGGAGGTATTAGTCGCACTATATGGCTTTGATAAATTTGTTGATTTAACTAAAAACCTTGCTTCGACATCGAGTATGTCTGACCTTTTGACGAAAACTTATGGGTTTGATGAGGATTATTTCTACGAGAAACTTGCTCCATATGTATGGGCGCATTTGCCCAAGTAGAAGGAAAATACTTCCACCAACTCGCCTGTTAGGAACTAGAGTTCGTTTTACGAACTATCTTCCTTATCACGTGTAGCAAGTGGACGATACTGGGATCGAACCAGTGACCCCCACAATGTCAATGTGGTGCTCTACCGCTGAGCCAATCGTCCTTAGGTAGCAGAACTATACAACAGCTAAATTAACGACCGAAATCGTCCTCGATACGCTCAATATCATCTTCGCCAAAGTATGTTCCGGTTTGCACTTCAATGAAAACAACTTCATCATTTCCGATATTTGCAATTCGGTGAAGTTGGCCTTGTGCAATCGAAACCGTGTCACCAGCAGAAAGCTTGCTCACTTTTCCTTCTAACGTTACTTCTGCACTTCCTTGAACTATAAACCAATGCTCAGCGCGCTTTTGATGGCGCTGGTATGACAGGCGCTTTCCTGGTTGTACGTAAATGCATTTGGTTTTGTGAATCGAACTTTCTTGCAAGATTTCATAGCGACCCCATGGCCGTTGTGATTCATCTTGTGAACTCATTCTCGGATTCTTTCAGTTTTGTTCATGAAAGGACATACTTTTAAATAATGGAGGTGGAAACGGGATTTGAACCCGTGTAGAGGGATTTGCAGTCCCTTGCCTCGCCTCTCGGCCATTCCACCATAGAAAGACCGCCACTCTTATCTTTTACATTAGTAAAGATATGTAAGTGGCGGTGAATCAGAGCGGACGACCGGGTTCGAACCGGCGACCTGAACCTTGGCAAGGTTCCGCGCTACCAACTGCGCTACGTCCGCGTATTGCAGGGCAAAATCTATCGCATCAGTGCGTAAGAGCCAAAGCGAGTCGCTAACGACTAAGTTGTCCGCATGAACGCAGGGGTTGAGCCGATCTTTTGGATGGGCAATCGCTATGCAACCAATCTGCAGCTGGTGACGCACGACCCCCGAGAAATTACCGACGACGGTTTCTGGGCGATATCTATTTCATTTGAAGGTCAATGGACATGTGCAAAGTTCTCTGACGTCGAGCAATCAGATTTTAAAACCGATGTCTCAGAGTTTGTTACTGACAAATTTACATCTTCAATGAGTAAAGAGGATTACATTTCTTATGTATCCAGCATCCAAGAGGACATATCTAATGGCGAGGTTTATCAGGTAAATGCCTGTCGAATCTTGAGCGCTGCAATCAACCCTGAATTTTCTTTAGCTCCTCTCTTTTCCTCAATTTTAAATAACAATCCAGCACCATTTGCTTCGTATCTTCGAATTCCTGGTCTTGAAATCGCATCGGCATCACCGGAGCTCTTCCTTAAGCGATCTGGTTCAAAAGTAACCTCATCGCCAATTAAGGGCACTCGGCCTTCTGGTGGATCTGATTTTGGAAGTAAAGATCAAGCCGAGAACATAATGATTGTTGATTTGATTCGAAATGATCTTGGACAGATTTGCAAAGATGGTTCTATCGATGTCCCGCGTTTATTGGCAATCGAAGTTCATCCAGGGCTAGATCATTTAGTTTCTGATGTGACTGGGCAACTCAAGGATGATTTAAATTGGCAGCAAATCATCGCTCCATTGCTTCCTCCAGGATCCGTGAGCGGTGCACCGAAGTCATCTGCTGTTCGGATAATTGCAGAACATGAATATATTCGTGGTCCATATTGCGGAGCTATTGGTTGGATACAAGGGGATTCATGTGAACTAGCGGTTGCAATAAGAACTTTTTGGAAAGATGAGAACGCGTTGAAATTCGGAACAGGCGCCGGAATTACATGGGCGAGTGATCCGCAGGCTGAGTGGGAAGAAACAGAGTTAAAAGCTCAACGCTTAATTAAAATTGCGTCTGGAGAAATTTCATGAAGATTTGGTTAAATGATGCCCTTGTAGATGCGAATACGGTTGCTTTGACAAGTGACTATTGGCCTGATGGTTTTGGAGTATTTGAAACCATTAAAACTGTTGATGGAATTCCGTATGCGCTCAACAGACATATGAGAAGGGCCCTTGATGCAGGAGAGCGCATTGGTGTTTCCATACCAAATGAGGATCGCGTGCGCACTGCAATTGAATCACTACTCGCTGAAGTAAGGCACCCAGTAGGTCGGTTACGTTTACTTTTTAAGCAAGATGGAACTTTTCTGGCCGTACATAATCCCTATACGGAGATGACACATAACTTGAATCTATGTACTTATTCAGTGCGTGTAGATATCAAAGGCGTACCTAGTAAAACTTTTCCGTACACATCTCGGTTGGACATTCTGCAAGAAGCTAAGTCGCGGGGTTGTGATGAAGCCGTTGTCATTAACAGCAATCACGACGTGTGCGAAGGCGCCGTTTCTAATCTACTTTTTTACACCAATGGCGAGTGGGTAACTCCGCCTATCGTGCAGGGCGTTCTGCCAGGAGTTATGCGCGCACTAGTAATAGAAAACTTGCCAGTTAAAGTCAGAAATGTGGACACCAATGGACTTTCACATGTACAGGCAGCAATTGTGATTTCTAGTTTGAAAATTGCTAGTGCCGTACACAGTATTGATGGGCGTGTAATGCCTGATCTGCAAATTAGTGAAATGTTTGCGCAAGAAATCCGAGAAATGGCAGTACGGACTTCGGTAGGCTAGGGGCATGTCCGAGATTTCAGTTACCGTTGATGGTGTTGTCGTCAACGTTGCGGCAGATCAAAAACCAACACAGATTTTTTCAGAGAGAAAAGATGTCGTTGTCTGCAAAATTAATGGCGAATTAAAGGATTTATGGACGGATCTGTCCTCCGGTGATGTCGTTGAATCGATAACAATTTCTTCTCCGGAAGGCCTATCAGTTCTGCGTCACTCAACTGCTCACGTAATGGCCCAAGCTGTACAGAGTATTTTCTCTGGAACAAGGCTCGGCATAGGTCCGCCAATCACTGATGGTTTCTATTACGACTTCGATCCGGAGCGTCCATTTAATCCAGATGACTTCGAAAAGATCGAATCAGCCATGCGAAAAATCATTAAAGATGGTCAGAGATTTAAGCGTCGTATTACTACCGAATCAGAAGCCCTCAAGGAACTCGCTCATGAACCGTATAAATGTGAATTGATTGGTTTGAAATCTGGCGCCGGCGATGAAGCAAGTGTCGAAGTTGGTGGCGCAGAGTTAACGATTTATGACAATCTTGGAAGAGATGGTCAACCAGTCTGGAGCGATTTATGTCGTGGTCCGCATCTTCCATCCACAAAATATATTCCGGCTTTTAAGTTAATGAGAAGCGCCGCTGCATATTGGCGCGGCTCTGAAAAGAATCCAATGCTCCAACGAATTTATGGAACAGCGTGGCCAACCCAAGAAGAGCTAACTACTCACTTAGAACTATTGGCAGAGGCAGAAAAACGTGATCACCGTAGATTAGGTAATGAGTTAGATCTATTCTCTTTTCCAGAAGAAATTGGTTCTGGTTTAGCGGTTTTCCATCCCAAGGGCGGCATCATTCGCCGGGCAATGGAAGATTACTCGAGAAGCCGTCACGAAGAAGAAGGATACGAATTCGTTTACTCGCCACACCTAACTAAAGCTGCTTTATTTGAAACATCAGGTCACTTGGATTGGT
>JNSK01000042.1_pt1 | contig 27937 bp, 26 predicted proteins | sample 210681 | NCBI WGS metagenome assembly JNSK01 (sample SAMN02808684, study PRJNA238866) | freshwater metagenome | biome: fresh water; feature: freshwater reservoir; material: water; isolation source: water column of the freshwater reservoir Embalse de Amadorio in Spain | place: Spain: Valencia ...
TAAAGATCGTGAAGATGCAGGACACGAGTATTTTTCCCAACTCTATGGCGCAACCTCGGTAGAGGGAGAACCTCAACAAACAATTTTTGATAAATGGCGTGACAGGCTTCTTGTAAATACTTACCGCAAGTACAGCACAAGCAAACTTTCTGATTCTGATGTTCTCGACGTCGGGTGTGGCTATGGCTGGCTTCTAGATGCCTTCGAAGGCGCACACACTCTTTGTGGTGTTGACATCGCGCATCACGCAGTTGAGGTTGCAGCAAAGAGAAAACCAAATAGATTTTTCAAACAAGGGGATCTACACGAACCCAGCCCGTTTAGTGAAAAATTTGATCTGATTTTGGCAATCAACATCATTGAACATCTCTCAGATCCAGAAGCAGGAATACGTTCAATCAGAGATTCGGCAAAACCGGGAGCGATCGTTCTTGTGCATATGCCCACTATTTCGAATTGGCTCACTCGCTGGGAATACTCCAAGCTCTACGATTCAGACCCAACTCACATCTACCGACCTTCAGGCAAAACTGTGCGCAAATTATTTGAAGCAGATGGATTTGAAACCCTACGAGATTCTTACCTGCCACACTTTCCGGCGCTTCTCACAAAGGTGTGGCCGATTCATCCGGCATACCTTGCAGTCTTTAGAAAGATTCACTAAACCCTTTTCGTAGAGACCTCTATTGCTTGAGCACCATAGTTGATTGTCCTTGAATAGTAATTGTTTTAGTATTCAAAGTTTCAAAGGTTTTGGCTCCAGCGAGTGCACCTTTAACAAGAACTGACCACTTCGACTTGGTAGGCAACGTCAAGGTCGCTGTTCCAGGATTCGGATTGTGGATGACCAGGATTGTCTTGGCGGAATCTTTCACAGCAGCGCCATTGATCGTGTAGGCGATTACCTCATTTGTTGTTGGAATGAATTTGAGGTTCGCCTTGATTTGAGCAGTTGTGCTCATACGGAAGGCTGGATGTGCTTTACGTAGTGCGATCAGTCCTTGGAAGTACTTAGTGGTGCTTACATACTTACTCTTAGTTGACCACTTAAGTGAGTTGACTTCATCACTGGACTTATAGCTATTCTCATCGCCACCCTTAGAGCGTAGGAACTCTTGCCCTGCATGTATAAAGGGCACACCCTGTGACAGAAGCGCCACAGATGATGCGAAGTGGCTTAACTGAATTACCCCTGCAGGAGTCACACCCTTCACACTCGATGTGATCTTGTCTGCAAGTGTCATATTGTCATGTGATTCAACATAATTCACTGATTGTCCTGGCGCTAAGGCGCTCCACTTGGCAAGGAAGGAATCGCTGTATTGAGTGTTTCCAACGATGCCTACAACAACATCAGATCGAGAAGTGAGCTTTCCTGTTGCCCAGCCAGGATCGGCTGGATTAAAGACTGAACCTTTAAGTCCATCGCGAATCTGATCGTTAAAGACAGCAACATTGTTGAGCTTTGAGATGTTCTTCTGGGTAGCACGAATTTCTGCAGGGTGGGTGCCCATATCCCAGCCTTCTCCAATAATGATAATTGTTGGGTCGATCTTCTTGAGTTCAGCGCTGACTTCGTTGATCGTTTGAATATCCATGAGGCCCATGAGATCGATTCGGAATCCATCGAAGTTGTATTCGCTCGCCCAGTACTTAAAGGAATCAACAATAAATTTGCGAACCATTGGACGTTCTGAAGCGACATCATTACCGACGCCGCTGGCGTTGGTGAGGCTGCCAGATTCATCAGTTCTAAACCAGTAACCCGGAACGATCAACTCTTGGCTGAAATTACTTGTGGTGTAAACATGGTTATAAACAACATCCATTTTTACTCGAAGTCCTTGGTTGTGCATGCTTTGGATCGCCGCCTTGAGCTCGGTGATTCGTGCAGTTGGATTTCTAGGATCTGAGCTATACGAACCTTCAGGAACGTTGTAATTCATTGGGTCATAACCCCAGTTAAATGTTGGTGAAGCCTCATCTACGGATGCAAAATCGAAGATAGGTAGAAGCTCCACGTGGGTAACGCCAAGATCTTTGATCGCTGAGATGCCAGTTTTGATCCCGTTATGTGATGTGTTGAGAACGGTAAAGGCTGAGTACTTACCCTTATGCACCGCTGGGATTCCACTTGATGCATCCATCGAAAGGTCACGGACATGGAGTTCATAGATAATTGCATCAGTTGGTTTACCACTAAATGCAGGCTTCTTCATACTCCACTGTGCGGGATCAGTCTTGTCCAGATCGACAACGACTCCTCGAACTCCATTGATCGTCGTTGCACGAACATACGGATCGACAGCTTCATTCGTCATGCCATCAACACTCACGCGATAGTTATAAATGAGACCATTCTTATCTCCAGAAAGTTCTGCAGTCCATGTTCCGTTGACGCTAGAAATCATCGAAGTCACAGTGGCACTTGCTACAGGATCATCGGCTTTGGCATAAGTAACTAGATCTACCTTTGTCGCTGTTGGTGCCCAAACTCTAAACTTTGTTCGATCCTTTGAATAAGTGTTTCCAAGATCATTGCCGGTGTAGGTAAATTTAGCTGCAAACTCAGCAGAGTCATAGAGCTTGGCTAACTTGTTAGCGATTGGAATTTGAATCTCGCCCGTCGGTTTCTCATAGTAAATGACAGGATCACCTTGGCGCAGCCATACTTCGGCTGATCCATCTTCTTTAAACTTATTGATGAAGCGATCAGCCGACACATCCTTGGCAACCCAATCACCTTTTCGAACGATGATTCCTACGTTTTCAAACTTATCCATTCCATCTAGCTCAACACGTGCGATCTTTCCGAAGTCATCGCTTTCAGTAAAAGCCACGCCAGCTTTGTTGACATCTACATCCGTACCTGTGGTCACGTTCTTCCAGAGCCAGAGGTTCCAATTTGTGTAATCAGTATCCGCGCGCTGGTAATGAATGGTGAGCTTCACAACTGCCGGGGTGGCAGCAGAAGAGACCGCGGGAACACCCGATGCAAGAAGGATCGCTATGGCGAAGAGAGAAACGATGCGAGGAGCTAGTTTTTTCATAGGAAAAAAATAGTCCCTGAAGGACTGTAAAAGTGGTAATTGAGATAACGAAAAGGTTACGCCCCGACTCATATGCTCAATTTCTAAATTCAACTATCGAGGATGAGTTGGCCTTGGTAGATTTTCTATGTGCAAAAATCGTACTATCAAAGGATAGTTCACGCCCGAAGAGTTACGCGCACTCTGACGGCCGTTATATCTTCCTTAATCCTCTCCCTGATGACACAGCCGTCGTACGCCAATGATCTGAGAATTTGGGACTCGCTGCAGGGCACAAATCCAAAAGGATACGTCCTTTTACTCAGGCATAGCCTGGCACCTGGATCTGGGGATCCTGCTATTTTTAGATTAGACGATTGTTCGACTCAACGAAATCTTTCAGATGAGGGTCGCGAAGACGCACGGGAAATCGGCGAGTGGCTCAAGCGCCGAGAGATCAAGATTGCGCGAGTGGAATCAAGTAGATGGTGCCGCGCAAAAGAGACGGCTCAGTTACTCGATATCGGCCAGGTGAGATTAAACAAGAACCTAGATTCGCTCTTTCGAGAAACCAATATCGAAAGCCATCCAGCAACTCTGAAGGTACGTAAGCAAATTCTCAATTATCGAAATAAGAGCGGGTTATTGGTGCTGGTCGGGCATTATGTAAATATCGCTGCACTAACAGATATTGGCGTTAATTCAGGTGAGGGAGTGCTGGTTCGCGCTGATAATAAAGGTGTTATCCGAGTTGTCGGAGTTACGCCGTCGTTAGACTAAGCAAGCTTGTTTGGTAATTGTGTAGTCAATCCGCCATCGATGACATATGAAGCACCGGTGATAAACGAGGACTTATCAGAGCATAAGAAGCCCACGAGCTCGCCAATTTCGTGAATAGTTGCCATTCGACCAATCGGATGAGTTAAGCCCCATTCGTGTAGGAACTCATCAGCGCTTCTCTCTCCTGCAAATGATTCAGCTGTTGTGCGGATCATCGGCGTATCAACGCAGCCAGGGAGCACGGCATTACAGCGAATCTGTTCGCCAGCGTAATCGAGTGCTATCGCGCGAGTAAGTGCGTTCACTGCTCCCTTTGAAGTCGCGTAGGCAAGTACATTCTTTTGATTTGCAAGAGATTGCACGGATGAGATGTTGACGATTGAGCCACCTTTAGCTTTACGCATAAATGGGATCGCGTACTTACTCGTTAAGAACATCGCCTTGACGTTGACGCCAAGTGTTTTATCCCACAACTCTTCTGAAGTATCTTCTGCAGTTCCGTAGGTTTGAATTCCGGCGCTATTCACCAAATAATTAATGTGACCATGTTTCTCACCAACTGCATTCACAGCCTGCTTTACCTGAGCCTCAGAGGAGATATCAACCTTTACTCCAGAGAAACGATCGCCATATTGTGCGAAGAGTTCGCCGGCGCTGGCAATTGCCTTCTCGTCCACATCGAAAACTATGACAGTCGCGCCATCTTCTAGTAAACGCTGTGCGCTACCAAGGCCGATCCCCTTAGCGCCGCCAGTGACGATTGCTACTTTTCCCATGTTCCAAGATTAGACCTCTTTTTTTAACCGCGAAAGACCCCAAACCCTTACTATTTGGTCAAGAGCGAGGTGAGCGCGTCAGTACTTAATGACCCAGGAGTAAGCAATGGCAACTGATCTAAGAGATTTCGATGGCCAAGTAGTTCTAGTAGTTGGCGCAGCAAGTGGCATAGGAAGAGCTGCGGCACAGTTGATCGCATCGCAAGGTGCCACCTTAGTTGTTGCTGATCTAGATAATGCAGGTCTAGCTTCACTGCAAAGCGAGTTATCACTTGGTGCCAATCAGATTAAGGCCGTTGACTTGATCGATCAATCAAGCATTCAAGAATTAGTGGCATCAGTAATCAACGATCACGGTCAGATCGATGCACTTGTAAATACCGCTGGAATTGTCGGACCGACAAATACAAAATTAGAGGATACTGATTGGGCTGCCTTTGAAAAAACAGTGGCAATAAATCTATTCGGTACTATCTGGCTGACTCAAGCTGTTATTCCACATATGAAGTCAAAAAAGTATGGGCGCATCGCACATGTTGCATCGATTGCTGGCAAAGAGGGCAACCCTGGAATGCATGCTTACAACACATCTAAGGCAGGAATGATTGGTTTCATTAAAGGCGTTGGAAAAGAGGTCGCAGCAGATGGAATCACCATCAACGCTTTCGCTCCCGCAGTGATCAGAACTCCATTTAATGCAGGCACTAGCGATGAAACGTTGAAATACATGTTGGCACGAATTCCTATGGGACGTGTTGGCGAGCCTGAAGAGGCTGCAGAGATGTTGGCCTTTATGGTCTCGAGGGCCTGCTCATTTACAACAGGATTTACCTTCGATGCTTCTGGGGGAAGAGCTACATATTGACCAATCAAGGCTCAACAAGGATTGATTTGCCGATTACCATTTTGGAATGCGTATCAAGGGGGCAGTTACCAAGGGAGTTGTGGTTGCCCTGCTCCTTACCCTGGCTCCAATCACGGCCTTCTCTGCTCAGAAGATAACTCCTGGATCTACCTGCAAGGTTTATAACCAGAAAGTCACTCATCAAAACAAGGTTTACATATGCATTAAATCAGGAAAGAAGCTGATTTGGAATAAAGGTGTTGCCGTTGTGAAACCAACACCTACTCCAACTACAATACTGACACCAACTGCTTTCACAAGAAACATAGGTGATAAGCCCGATGAGGTTGATGGCTTTCAACTCAAAGTTGTATATGTAGTTCCAAAAGATGGAAAAGATAGAGAACTTGATTTAGATGGAACTCTACAAAAAATTATAACTGAGGGAAACAACTTCCTCACAAAGGAGATCCAGCGAAAATTTCCTGTAGATTCTTGGCAAGGCAATTATGACATTGAATTCTTTAAGTCAACTCTGACTAAACTTGAATTGATATCAATGAGAGACGCTCATCGGGTACTCTTTAATGAAATGAAAATCTTTGAAAGAAAAGATGTTAATAGAAAGATGTATTCATTTTGGATTGATATCGATTCCCTTTACAACGGAACCGCTTGTGGATATTCAAATATAAATGATAATCGTCATGCTATTGCCATAGGTCCACAATGTTCAGGCCGTAGCGCTCAATTCGAAGATAATCGAGTGACAGCGTGGGTCCATGAATCTCTGCACGGTATTGGTGTCGAAGACACAAATGGAGATGGTTGTGAATTTCTCTCTCACGAGCCCTGTACGTCACTTCGGTATAAGATTGACCCCGAAAGAAAATTTTATGTAGGTGTAAGTACGGTTGCTGGTAGCGATATTTTGAACCGAAGAGTTTGGTCGGGTTTCACAAAAGATACCTCTCTTGTAATGCCCTGCAGAATGCTGGAAAACCTTGAGGGAATCTGCACGATAGGAGAAAATGTTATTGGTCCTCCAAGGTTTCAGTGGAAAGACTTTTCAAGTGCAATATTGCAAGATGTTACAGATTCAAATCCAGTTTTTGTGGGTAATGGCATAAAGTCCCAGAAACCTTGGGGAGCTAATAATGAATACACTTGTTCTGCAAACTTTGTTTGCCCATCAACTACATTGTCAGAGGACAAATTGGGAATTAGGAAGTACCGTTGGGTGATTGATGGAGTAATTGGTGAGATATTTACAATACTTTGGCAAAGGTAGTACCTTAATGAGTGCCTATGATCGGATTTAGAGAAAATAAATGAGGGCCTCAAAAGAGAAACGTTTCAATACGATGTTAAAAAGCTTTCCTATTTTGTTATTGCAATTCTTGTTATGCAAGGGATGGGCACGATTCATCTAGCCAATGCGGCACCGACAAATGTAGATAACTGTAAAATTGCTAACACGAATGGCCAAAGTGTAAATCTTGGGTTCCCGCGAAGTCCCTTGCTCCTACCTTCTACAGAAACCGTAAAGGTACTGGTCGCTGGCGTTGATTTTTCTAATGCTAGAGAGGCAGGGACTCCTAAGGAGATGATTTCGCCATTTGAACTTGCCACAGTGAGAGATTTGGTCAGGGGCTCGACCTTCAACTGGCGACAAGGTGGAAGTTGAAGTAGTAGGCTTATGGGATGGAATTTATATTTACCGAAGAAACCTTGGTGCGCTCAACGGTAAGAGGCGGTAACTAATATCTGCATCATCTGTGTATCTACAGTAACTGTTATGTCTTTATTGGCTCCAACCCAAATAATAACCGATATTCCAATTCAATCGATTGCTTTAGTCAAAAAAGAATCTGTTCAAGAGTATAACTCTATAAATAAACAAGAATATAAATTTACAAATAAACCTTGTTCTAAATCGGATTTAAAAAAAGTTAAGGGAAATACTATATGTTTAAAAAATGGAAAAGTTTATAGATGGGCAAAAAAAGTAAAGTTACCAACGCCACCACCAACTCCGACTGCGACACCAACTCCGACTGCGACACCAACTCCGACTGCGACACCAACTCCAAAAATAGAATCAATCACTTATTCACCTCCATCTGAACCAAGTGCAAATATTCAGACTTGCGAAATTAGAGAGAAAAATTCTTATAGAGAAAACCCACCACCTTCTCTGCTACCTAGTGGTTTTCCAAGAAACACAATCGCTCAAAAAGTAGGAACAGTTAAATGGGCCTTGATTCCGCTGGACTTTTCAGACTTGCCAGGGGAGGCAAATTTTAAATCACGAATAGATGAGCAAATGAAAATGACATCTGAGTGGTTTGAAACTGTTAGTGAAGGCAAATTTAGGGTTGAGTGGGTTGTAGCAGATAATTGGGTAAGACTTCCTAATCTAAGTACCAATTATAAAATTGAACGATCTGATAATTTAGACAGAGTACCCAACGGATTAAAGCTTTGGAATGATGCAATGACACAGAGTGATAAAGTTTTTGATTTCACTGGTATACAAACTGTCAACTTTATACTGCCTAAAGGGCAAGATTTCATCACTGAAACTTCACAAGGCTTTCCTTGGGATGCTGCAGTAAAAAACTTAGTAACAAATGAAGGATCTGTTTCATCCTTTTCGATTCCAGGAAAGTTCATGGATTATGAAAAAAAGGGATATTGGTCCTACTTTGTACATGAATTTGGTCATGCAATGGCACTGCCGCATATTGGTTCATCCCGTGAGCCAAATCCATTTCTAGGCTTAGATATTATGAGTAATCAAGACGGAGAATCCAGAGAACTTAGTGGTTGGCTGCGTTTTGTCGCAGGCTGGATGGGCGATGAAAGAGTCTATTGCCAGGAGTTGAGTACCTTAAAAAGTACGGATATTACTTTAATTCCGTTAAGTCAATCGGATAATGGAATCAAGATGGTGGTGATTCCAGTATCTGAAACAAAAGCAGTTGTAATTGAATCAAGGCGCGAAAATAAATTTTCTTGTCAAATGCCATCTAAAAGAAATGGCGTTTTAATTTATACATACGATGGAACGCTTATGCACGGAGAAAACTTCTTGAAACCCATTACACCTGAAGCAAGAGCAATCGAAAGTAGTCCTAATTGCATGGTTGTACCATATCCAAACCCGTTTCTCTATAAGGGTCAGAAAATTTCTGTTGAGGGGATAACAATAGAAGTCATGGACAGTCTGAATTATGACAAGATTAGGATAAGTAAGATCGGATAGTTCCCAGTAGATTGGTTTTAAAAAATCTGCTCTTTAGGAATAATAGAGTCAAGAGATCACATTCTGGATATAAAGGTTTGGCAGATATATCCTCTATTCAAGGGCCTGAACCACATCCAAGGTTTGGATATGGAACTCGGAATTACCTACATAAGTGGGTTGTGAGGGACTCGAACCCCCGACCCGGTGATTAAGAGTCACCTGCTCTACCAACTGAGCTAACAACCCGGGGCATAAAGTGGCTTTCACCGCTCAATGCAGATCAGACCCTATCAGTGTGTTTGACCTTGTTTTGCCACCTGCCACGCGTAATGATTGAGATATGAGTCGCTGGGAGATCAGGGTAGCCATAGCCCTTAGTGGTGCTGTTTTTGCTGGGGGATTAGTTGCACCGGCAGTTGCTGCGCCAGTAAAGGCGACTACTGAGGTGTTGGCCGTGGATGCGTTGGCTACCTTGGCAGTGAAGGGAAGAGCGCCAAAGACGGGATATGCGCGCTCCGCGTTTGGCCCAACGTGGGCCGATGTTGATCGAAATGGTTGCGATACGCGAAATGATATTTTAAAGCGTGATCTGACACAAGTTGTCTTCAAGGAGAAGACACGTGACTGCGTTGTCTTAAGTGGCATCTTGGTCGATCGATATTCAGGGGAGACGATCAATTTCGTCCGCGGAAATATCACGAGTATGGAAGTGCAAATAGATCACGTTGTGGCGATGTCTAATTCATGGCAGACAGGGGCATTTAAGTTAACCCTTGCCCAGCGTACAGCCCTTGCAAATGATCCGATGAATCTTTTTGCGGTTAAGGGGCGGTTGAATTCGCAGAAAGGCGATGGAGATGCTGCAACGTGGTTGCCGCCATTGAAGAAATTTAGGTGTGCCTACGTGGCTCAGCAGATTGCAGTGAAGGCAAAGTATTCGTTATGGGTTACACCGCCAGAAAAAGATGCAATGACGCGGATACTTAGCGCTTGTCCGAAACAGGTATTGCCAAGTTAAGAGTGAGTAAACAGATAGCGAAGTTCACGAGATTTGACCCAGAAATAGACCTACTATCTAACCTGAATCAGCCACCGAGAGTTTGGTGAACGTTCACCGATTAATCCTTCTCTTGAACATCTCAAGAAGATACTTTTCGTCTGTTTGAGGGCACCCTCCCGAGACGCAGCACTTACTTATTCAAATTAATCTATCTTTCTGGAGGAAACTTTGAAGTTCAAAAAACTACTTGTTGCGGGAATCGCAACTTCGATTATTGCTCAGATGTCTTTTGCGCAGGCAAATTTCTATACAGAATCTGGATCTGCTGTGACTCTGACAATCTTGCATAACAATGATGGTGAATCTGCGCTGCTACCAGATCAGTCATATACAACTGCCCAAGGCAAGTTGATTTACGGAAGTGCTGCTGCGTTTTCATCGGTAATGAAACGGGAAGTAAGGTCAGCAAAGAGCGCAAAGAATGCAGTCCTCTCTGTCTATGCAGGTGACTCATTCTTAGCGAGCAAAAATCTCATTTGCTCAGATCCTGCTAATAATAATTCAGCAGAGACTGTCTATGACGGAGTTGCGCAGTCTTTAATGCCTTATGACGTTCATGCCTTGGGAAACCATGAATTTGACTATGGGACAGGATTTCTAAAGCGCTACATCGAGTCTTTTGCGAATAAGACTCGCTATCCATTCATTTCGGGAAACTTGGACTTCTCAGCAAACGAGGATCTTGCGTCGATGATTAATCGTAAGCAGCCGATCGTGCGCTCTACCCTCAACGGAAAGAAGCTTGGTGAAAGCTATGTTCACAGAGACTATGCCACTGGCGCAGTCTTTGGAATTGTAAGTGCAATTACTCCTACATTAAGAACCATTTCATCTCCGGGTACAACCAAACTTACGACAACAGATATCGCGACCACTGCTGCTCTGATCAATAAGCAGGTTGAGATGCTGGAATCACGCGGAGTAAACAAGATTATTCTCGTAAGCCATCTTCAAGGTGTTGCATTTGATAAGCAATTGATTGCACTCTTGAAGAATGTAGATGTTGCCATCGCTGGAGGAGGAGATGATCTACTGACTAGCCCTGATGTTGCAGAATCTGTTCAGTTGATTCCTGGAGAAGGAAAATCAGCAGGAAAGTATCCAGAGTTGGTTAAGGATGCAAACGGTGCTGATGTCCCATTGATTACCTCAAAGGGAAATTACAACTACCTCGGTCGTTTTGACGTAACATTTAACGCTGAAGGCAAGATGACTTCCTATAACAAGACAACGTCTTATCCAAGACGAGTCATCCCTACTTCATCAGTCTCAAAGGCGCTTGGGGTCAAAGATTCAGTAACTCCAGATCCGCAGATTGTGAGCGCAGTTGAAGTCCCATTGAGCGCATGCTTGACTGGCTTTGCTAAGCCCATTGCATCTAGCCAAGTTGTTTTTGCAACAGATCGTGGCAGCGCCACGGTGCTTGGCGTGAGAACTGCCGAAACTAATGGTGGCAATTTGATTGCTGACAGTTTCTTGCATGCGTATTCCACACGTGCAGCTGCTGCAAGCCTTCCTGCTGTGAGTACGACCAATCCCGTTGTTGCGCTGCAGAATGGTGGAGGTGTGCGACAAAATGGTGGCGTCACCTTGCCAACTGCAGGTGTAGCTGGGGCAATTAGCCGCGGAAATACATTCGATCTTCTTCCATTTGATAATCGTCTCGTTGCAATTACTAATGTAAGCGCTGGTGATATCAAAGAAATTCTTGAAAGATCTTGTTCAGTAAGCACATCAGGTGGCGGACAATTCTTGCAAGTGGGTGGAATGAAAGTCACCTGTTCAAGAAGCGGAACTGCGATGGTAGTTTCAAATCCAACTGGAGATTCTTACGCAGGTAACGTGACGACAGCCGGGACCAGAGTGAAGGACGTGACGCTCAATGATGGCCGCGCCCTGGTGAAAGATGGTGCAGTAGTAGCTGGCGCACCTGCAGTCACTGTTGTGACAAATAACTTCACCGCAGAGGGTGGAGACAACTATCCAACGCTTGCCAAGCAGGTCAAGGTCGGCTTTGGAGTTTCATACGAGCAAGCTCTCTATGACTATCTGCTTAGCTTCCCAAAGAACTCAGCAGGGTTACCAGAAATTCCAGCTACTGATGCTCGTTACAGCAAGACAACTGGGGAGGGCCGCTTTACCTGGTTGCCTTAATTGACTAAAAGAAACAATCCCCACTGGTTCAACCCGATGTTGAACTAGTGGGGATTTTTCTATCTAATTTCAGTGGCTATCTTTGTATCGCTTATATGAGGCGTGGATTTCTAATTCAGCCTCATCATGTCCAACCCATTCTCCGCCCTGCACAGATTTTCCAGGTTCGAGAGTTTTATAGACTTCAAAGAAGTGCTTAATTTCAGAGAGTTCATAGGCAGGAACATCACTGAGATCTTGTAGATAAGACTTTCGAACATCGCCGGCTGCCACACAGAGCAATTTGTCATCTCCGCCAGCTTCATCTGTCATGTTGAGCATTCCGATTGCGCGACATGAAACAACGCATCCAGGAAATGTTGGCTCATCAAGCAAGATAAGTGCATCTAGCGGATCGCCATCGAGTGAGAGAGTGTTTTTAACAAAGCCGTAGTCATATGGATAGCGAGTGGATGTAAAGAGCATGCGATCGAGGCGAACTTCGCCGGTGTTGTGATCGATCTCGTACTTGTTTCGTGACCCTGCAGGGATTTCAACGACAACATCGAAGATCATTGTGATGCCACTTTCTTTAGTTTTTCTTTAGATGGTGCATGGCTGAAAGTCCTGCTAAAACTTGGGGTGAACGACGGGGCTCGAACCCGCGACATCTCGGACCACAACCGAGTGCTCTACCAGCTGAGCTACGCCCACCATGTGCTGTGCGGGGCTTGGGGCTTCAATGAATACGTTGGCGCGGTAATACTTCAACTCTTCGATCGAATCTTGGATATCACCGAGTGCGCGATGGTTGCCGGTCTTGGCGGGGGCGGCGAAATAGATCTTGGGATACCAACGGCGAGCGAGCTCTTTGATGCTTGAAACATCGACTGTGCGATAGTGCAGATACTCAGTCAGGCGCGGCATATCGCGCGTGATGAAATTGCGATCAACGCTGACAGAGTTTCCAGCCAGTGGTGATTTCCCTGGGGTTGTCCCGGTGGATTCGAGGTAGGCCAAGATCGCATCTTCAGCGGCTTCAACGGTGATGCCGTTTGGGATCTCGGTGATGAGCCCTGAGTCGGTATGCATCTGGGTCACGAACTCATTCATGGCGCCAAGTTGCTCAGGGGTGGCTTTGATGACGACATCGACGCCTTCACCGATCAGATTGAGCTCGGAGTCGGTGACAAGGACGGCGATCTCGACCAGTACGTCAGATTCAAGGGATAGGCCCGTCATCTCGCAATCGATCCAGATTAAATGGGGGAGTTCGGTGGCCATATCGCCCAGTTTAGGGGGTGAAGCGCTCGCTGAGTGAATTCAGCATGAGTTCACCTTCTGTTCACCTTCTGTCCGTGCACTCTCTCCCGTCTACGGCCAGACTCGGCGCGTGACCCAGACCTTAGGTGCTCAAAGTTCAATACCCGCCGCCCGCGAGATTACGACGAAGCCGCGGCGTTCTGATCAAGTTTTCCGCTTCATCGTAACTGCTGGAGGAATGTCATCACTAGTAATCCTTGGGTTAATTGCTTTCTTCCTTTCCCTTAAGGGAGTTAATGTTCTGCGCGAAGAGCAGTGGTCGTTCCTGACTGAATCACGCTGGGAAGTTTTGCAAGATGCTGAAGGAAAAATAGAGTCGAGCACCTTTGGAATTGGCGCGATGCTCGTAGGAACTTTTATCGGTGCTTTCATTGCAATTATTGTTGGCGTTCCAATTGCGGTTCTCAGTGCTCTCTATCTTACTTTCTATGCACGTGGTCTGGTAAAGAAATTTCTTATCTCAGTCATTGACTTGATGGCGGCATTTCCTTCGTTGCTATTTGGTTTCTGGGCCTTTATTGTCTTTATGGCTAGTGCAGAATATTGGGCAAAGCTCATCAACAAGTATTTAGGTTTTATTCCACTATTTGATGTGCCAGCACCATTTTTCGAGCGCTCACCATTTATTGCCGGGCTTGTTCTAGCAGTAATGATTATTCCGATCGTTACAGCTATTTCGCGAGAAGTATTTGATCAAACACCTTTAGATCGAATTCAAGCGGCATATGCGTTGGGTGCATCTAAGTTAGCGATGATTCGCGCTGTTGTGATCCCATACGGCCGAGGTGGCATTGTCGGCGGTGCAATGCTCGGTTTAGGCAGAGCCATGGGCGAGACCGTCGCTGTCTACACAGTATTAAATGTTGTTTATCAGATTAACTGGCAAATACTTTTTGGAGCGGGCGGAAATGTTGCATCCTTGATTTTGTTGAAATTTGGTGAGGCGGGCCCCGATGAAGTGGATGCTCTGATGGCTGCCGGCCTCATTCTTTTCCTATTGACCCTTATGGTAAATGCTCTCTCGGATGTATTAATCAATAGATTTGGAAAGAAGGGACGATGACTCAATCAATAATCCCTACCCCACAAACTCCGTGGGCAGTCTCGCCGCAGCAGCGAATCGCTACCGCATCACTCATAGCTCTTGGCGCAATCCTTGCTGGGATAGCCGTTAAAACAACTGGACTGAATGGCAAACTCGGTTTTGCGGTCTCATTCTTCTTCTTCGCCACTCTTCTCATTTTCGTTCAACAATTGCGTCTTCGCGATTTAGCTGCTGCAAAAGATTCTCTTCTGAGTAGTTTCGCGCTTCTTGGCATCATCATGACCTTGATCCCAATTACAAGTATCGTTTCAACAGTTGTGATCAGGGGTTACAGGGGTATTTCCTTTGGAATGTTTACCGAAGATATGACACAGGCATCGGTAAATGATCCCGTTGAGTCCGGTGGTCTTCTCCACGCTCTTCTCGGCACACTGATCATCGTTGGTGTGGCTTTAATTATTAGTTTCCCAATCGGTCTTCTTACCGCTCTCTACCTCACTGAGATACGTGGCAGATTGACGCGCCCAATTAAGTTCTTGGTCCAAGCGATGAGCGGTGTGCCTTCAATTGTTGCAGGCTTATTTATTCTTTCAATTCTCATCATCCCAGTAACGCAAGAGCAAAACGGCTTGATGGCTTCTTTGGCCCTATGTATTCTGATGATCCCAACGATTGCGCGAACAGCAGAGGAGATGCTCCTTCTTATTCCTAACGAGCTCCGCGAGGCAGGAGTTGCCCTAGGGGCAACACAGTGGCGCACGGTATCTGGAGTAGTTGTTCCTGCTGCCCGGAGCGGGTTGGTAACTGCCATCATCTTGGGAGTTGCTCGGGTAATTGGCGAGACTGCACCATTGCTACTTGTCTCTGGCGGCGCCGATGCTCTCAATTTTAATCCAACATCCGGCTCCATGGGATCCCTACCGTTCTACATTTGGAAAGCTTTCTTAACGGGCGGAACGCAGGAGTCTTATGAAAGAGCGTGGGGCGGAATGCTCGTCCTATTGGCCTTGATTATCTTTTTATTCGTTCTTGCGCGATATTTTTCTGGACGAAAGGTTAAGTAATGGCGAGCTCAGAAGAGTCTTCTAGCGACAACATGGACATGGAGAAGAAAATGCAAACTACCCCATCATCACTAGCTTCGGTTGCTAGCTCGAAAATTCAACGTGTTCCTGGAACGAATCTGCTCGGCACTGGGCTCGAGACTCGTGGCGTCCACGCATGGTTTGGTAAGAAGCATGTTCTCTCTGATGTTTCACTTGATTTTGCTGCTGGAACTGTCACCGCCCTCATTGGACCTTCAGGGTGCGGTAAGTCCACATTTATTAGAACTTTAAATCGTATGCACGAATTTATTCCGACGGCAGCGCTGGCAGGTCAAGTGCTACTTGATGGAAAAGATATTTATGAACCAGGTACAGATGTAACAAAGATTCGACTAAGGGTAGGAATGGTTTTTCAAAAGCCAAACCCATTTCCATCGATGACAATTGGAGAGAACGTTCTCTCTGGCCTGAAACTAGCCCAGATCAAGCGCAGCAACACAGATGATCTCCTGGAGTCATGTCTCGTGCGTGCTGGTTTGTGGAGTGAAGTAAAAGACCGCCTAGGAGAACATGGTGGCGCCCTATCAGGTGGTCAGCAGCAGCGTCTCTGTATCGCTCGCGCCTTGGCTGTAGAACCTCAGGTGCTTCTCATGGACGAACCATGCTCAGCGCTAGATCCAGGGTCAACGTTTAGAATTGAAGAGACAATCTCAGAGCTCGCCAAGACCATGACGATCGTAATTGTTACTCACAATATGCAACAGGCTGCGCGAGTATCGGATTACACCGCATTCTTCCTTTCAGATGGAGGGCCAGGGGTGATGGTTGAGACGGCGCCTACGAACAAGATTTTCTCATCACCAACAGATAAGCGCACAGAAGACTACGTGACAGGGCGTTTTGGGTAAACCCATTTCTTCACCGAAGGTATGCAATCTGTTCACCTGATAATTCCTGTTGGTTAACGGATCGAAAATATGGTGGGGCGTGAAGGAAGTTCCTATCACGAGAGGTTTCTAATGAAAATATCAGTAAAGGCTAAGGCTCTCGCAGTCGCCGGCATTATCGCCGTTTCGTCTGCTCAGCCCGCTCACGCAATTGATTTAGCAGGATCTGGTGCATCGTTTGTTGTACCAATTTTGGAAGCATGTAAGGCAGGCTTTGCCAAGAAAACTGGGCACTCATTTGTCTATACATCGACCGGTTCAGGAACAGGCAAGAACAACTCAGATAACACGATCGGTGATTTTTGGTTCTCTGACTCAGCGCACACTGGTGCAAAAAAGCGCTCAACAATATTCCATGCACCTATCGTCGCGGCTCCGATTGCTGTTCTTGTCAATCTTCCTGCAAACAAAGATATTTATCTTTCCCCAACAACAGTTGCTAAAATCTTTTCTGGAGATATCACACGCTGGAATGACCCAGCTATCCGTGCAGATAACAACCGCTCAATTCCTAAGGTGATCTACAAGAAGACAAGCACTGGAAATGTTGCCCTAGATAAAAAGGGTGAGCCAATCGTTCTTCGCTCAACAACTGTAAATGTTCGTTATACACTTCCTAACCAACCAATTAAAGTTGTCTTCCGATCAGACACATCTGGAACATCAAATAATTTCACTGGATGGTTAAATGGTGTTGCGCCAACAGTCTGGAACAAGCCAAAGAATGATGCGTTTACCACAGCCTTCCCTGGAAATCTCAATGCTCCTGGAAACATTGGTCGCATCGTTGGAGCTAACGGCTCACAAGGCGTTGCAACTCTTGCTGCTCGTACTAAGTACTCGATCACTTATGCTGAAAAGCAGTGGGGAACTTCATTTGGATTGCGTGCGGCCTACATTGGAAACGCATCTGGAAATTACACTCTTCCTGACTCTGCCGCTACTTCAGCATTCTTAGGTGAAGCAAAGCAAAGTGCTGACGGCATCGTTACATATGATTATCTGACAAAGGTTCCAGGTGCTTACACACTTGGAATCATTAGCTACATGCTTCTAGAGACTTCATATGAAAATAAAGAAAAGGGTAAGGCGGTGGTCGAACTCGCGGAATACATTCTCTCTCCCGAGTGCACACTCCCGGCTGCTGATACAGGCTTCATCGTTGTTGAGGGAACCTTCCTCGCCAAGGCGAAAGAGCTGATTGCTCGTGCCAATAAGTAAATAAAAGCAAAAGAAAAGAACCCAGGGCCTCGAGGGTCGCCCTGGGTTCTTCTCTTTTGCAATCCGTTTAATGCGATAAATGATGTGCGCCTGGCAGGAATCGAACCTGCGACCTACCGCTTAGAAGGCGGTTGCTCTATCCGACTGAGCTACAGGCGCCTGTAGGTGTCGTTATGATTACTATTCTAACGGCTCAACTATTAAGGTGTGACAATGGCTGAATTCATTTACACGATGAAAAAGACGCGCAAAGCGCACGGTGAGAAGGTCATTCTTGATGATGTCACCTTAATGTTCCTGCCCGGTGCCAAGATTGGTGTCGTCGGGCCCAACGGTGCGGGTAAATCGACAGTTTTGCAGATTATGGCCGGATTACAACAGCCATCAAATGGTGAGGCCTATCTGACTCCAGGATTTACAGTCGGAATTTTGCTGCAAGAGCCAAAGCTCGATGAAACCCGTAGCGTCTTAGAGAATGTACAGGATGGCGTGCGCGAGACAATGGATTTGTTGGCGCGCTTTAATGCAATCTCAGAAGAGATGGCAAGCCCTGATGCTGATTACGATAAATTGCTGGCAGAGATGGGAACGTTGCAAGAACAACTCGATCACCGCAATGCCTGGGAGATTGATTCACAGTTAGAGCAAGCAATGGATGCTCTTCGTTGCCCGCCAGGAGATGCCGATGTCAGCGTGCTATCAGGTGGAGAAAAACGTCGCGTGGCTCTCTGTAAATTACTGTTAGAGGCTCCTGATCTATTACTTCTTGATGAACCTACAAACCACCTTGATGCTGAATCTGTCTTATGGCTCGAACAGCACTTACAGAAATATCCAGGTGCTGTTGTTGCAATCACACACGATAGATATTTCTTGGATAACGTCGCAGAATGGATTCTTGAACTTGATCGCGGTCGCGCATATCCGTATGAAGGAAACTACTCAACTTATCTTGAGACAAAGGCGGCACGACTTAAAGTTGAAGGTCAGAAAGATGCTAAGCGCGCCAAGCGCCTGACTGAAGAGCTTGAATGGGTCAGACAGAACGCTAAAGGTCGCCAGGTTAAATCTAAGGCACGCCTTGCCCGCTATGAAGAGATGGCTGCTGAGGCAGAGAAGATGCGCAAACTCGACTTTGAAGAGATTCAGATTCCACCTGGCCCGCGCCTTGGAAATGTTGTGGTTGAAGTTGAAAATCTGGTGAAGGGTTTCGGTGATCGAGTTCTGATCGACGATCTTTCATTCACTCTGCCACGTAACGGAATCGTTGGAGTCATCGGACCAAACGGTGCTGGAAAGACAACGCTCTTTAAGACAATCCTTGGCCTTGAGCCAGCTGATTCTGGAAATGTGAAGATCGGTGAAACTGTAAAGATTTCATATGTCGATCAGTCACGCGGTGGAATCGATCCTAAGAAATCATTGTGGGAAGTTGTTTCAGATGGTCTTGATTTCATGAAGGTCGGACAGGTTGAGATGCCATCTCGTGCCTACGTTGCAGCCTTTGGTTTCAAGGGTCCAGATCAACAGAAGCCGGCAGGAGTTCTCTCAGGTGGAGAACGTAACCGCCTTAACCTTGCGCTGACTTTGAAGCAGGGCGGAAACTTGTTGCTACTGGATGAGCCAACTAACGACCTTGACGTAGAAACACTTGGATCACTTGAAAACGCTCTCCTTGAATTTCCAGGATGCGCCGTTGTAATCTCTCACGATCGATGGTTCCTAGACCGCGTAGCAACCCACATCTTGGCCTACGAAGGTGATTCAAAGTGGTTCTGGTTTGAAGGAAACTTCGAATCCTATGAAGCAAATAAAATTGAACGATTGGGGCCAGAGGCAGCTCGTCCACATCGTGCGACATATAGAAAGCTCACACGCTAATGAAATATCGCAATCAACAATACGTTCGCTGGGATGACATTGATGCATTTGGCCATGTCAATAATGCGAAGTATCTTACCTTTGCCCAGGAAGCTCGCTTTCAGTGGTCTTACTATGAATTTATAAAACGGAATCAGACACCGACAATTCTTGAGATGGTCGTTGCTCGCGCCGAGGTTGATTTCATTGCTCCTATTTATGAGGGTGGCGCATTTGTTGATATTCACATTTGGGTTGAATCTATTGGGACATCCTCCTTCATTCTTAACTATGAGATCACCTCAAACGGCGTTCTGCACGCACGAATTAAATCAGTGCAGGTGGCATTTTCATTGGAGACCAAGAAATCACGCCCGCTGACAGAAGCAGAGCGTGAGTTCTTAAAAGAATATTTACTGTGATATCTCGGGATCAGCACGCGTGGTGGCGTGATGCCGTCACCTATCAGATCTACATCCGCTCTTTTGCGGATGGAAATGGCGATGGAATTGGTGATATCAAAGGGATTCGTTCAAAACTTCCATACCTAAAATCACTCGGTGTTGATGCGATCTGGATAACACCTTGGTACCCATCTCCCCAAAATGATCATGGCTACGATGTCGCAAATTACAAAGATATCGAACCGATGTACGGCACGTTAGAAGATGCCCAAGAGTTGATTACAGAGTGCCACGATCTTGGACTTAAGTTGATTGTCGATATCGTTCCTAACCATTCAAGTGATCAACACATCTGGTTCCAAGAAGCGTTGCGATCACCGATTGGCTCACCTGCTCGTGATCGCTACATCTTTCGTGATGGCAAAGGCGAGAATGGCGAGCTACCACCGAATAATTGGCAATCAGTTTTTGGAGGGCCAGCATGGCATCGTCATATTGGGTCCGATGGAAAGCCAGAGCAGTGGTACCTACACCTCTTTGCAGTAGAACAACCAGACTTTAACTGGGAGAACGTTGAGGTTCGTGAGCACTTCGAAGATATTCTAAAATTCTGGCTTGATCGTGGTGTTGATGGTTTCCGCATCGATGTTGCGCATGCACTGATTAAATATCCAGGGCTACCTGATATTCCACCGGCACGCGATGACATTGCGCACGGTGAATTTGTCCCAGATGAATACCGGCCGATGTGGGATCAAGATGGAGTTCACGAGATTTACCAAAGCTGGAGAAAGATTCTTAACTCATACCCTGGAGATCGGATGGCCGTTGCCGAAGCATGGGTAAGTCCAGCATCTCGTATCGCTAGATATCTTCGCCCTGACGAATTAGCGAACTCATTTAACTTTGATTTTCTGACATCGTTATGGGAACCGAAATACCTGACAGCCATGATTAATCGCGCCGTTGATGCAATGGCAGAGGTTGGTGCGCCACCATCGTGGGTATTTAATAATCACGATGTGACACGATCTGTGGATCGTTTCGATCTTGGTCTGCAAAATCGTCAAGTCAATACCCTCGAACGACAGGGAGATCCGAAGAAACTTGACCTTGCGCGAGGTACAAAGCGCGCACGTGCCGGTGCGTTACTGATGTTGGCACTTCCAGGTGGTGCGTACATCTATCAAGGCGAAGAGCTTGCAGTTCCAGAAGTTCGCGACATCCCCGAAGATCGATTGACAGATCCCATTTGGAAGATGAGCGAATATAAAGACCGCGGTCGCGATGGTTGTCGCGTACCGATGCCTTGGAAATCCGGACCTGCTGGTGCATTTGGCTTCTCATCTGACTCATCGCTCACTCCAGATCAAGCATGGCTTCCACAGAGTTCGTGGTGGGGATCCTATTCAGTTGAGTCACAGGTTGGCGCTGCGGGTTCAACGCTTTCTCTCTACACCGAAGCTCTTGCGATACGAAAGAGTGAGACAGGGTTAGGCGATGGCCCGATGCAGTGGATTGATGCTGGAAAAGATGTAATCGCCTTTTCACGACCAGGTAACTTTGCGTGCTTCGTAAATTTTGGCGCTCCGTTGCAGATTCCAACAGGTGCCGAACTTTTACTCTCATCACAAGAATTATCTGATGGTCTGCTTCCAACCGATACCACGGTCTGGCTGAGGCTTAGACCATGAGCACTTTTTACGACGAGATTGGTGGAGAAGACTTCTTCATAGAACTTGTCTCTGGCTTTTACGCACGTGTTGCAACGGATCCGATCTTGCGTCCTATGTATCCGGAAAGTGATATGAAGGGAGCAGCGTGGCGGTTACAGAAATTTCTCGAACAGTATTGGGGTGGACCTTCAACGTATTCAGAAGAACGCGGACACCCACGATTACGTATGCGCCATGCGGAGTTTGCGATTGATTTAGCAGCTCGAGACGCCTGGCTAGCCTGCATGATGGGCGCGATTGAGGATATGGAGATGCAAGAGATCCATCGCAATCAATTAGTGAGTTACATCGAAATGGCTGCTCATTCGATGGTTAACCAACCGTCATAGATTATTTCTTAGAGGCATTTCCTAAAGTAAGAATCTCGCCATTACGGATATACCAAAGCGTTCCATCTTCTGCTCGTACCGTTGTAATGCGCAGGCCTACTCGTTCCACGACCCCTTGGATAGTTAATACATCAACGCGATCGCCAACTCCGTATTGATCTTCGATCAGCATAAAGATTCCAGAGAGAATATCGCGTACAAGAGTTTGTGCTCCAAGACCCACTGCCACACCAACGATTCCAGCGGATGCGATTACTGGTCCGAGATTAAATCCGAACTCGCCTAAAATCATTGTCGCTGCCACAATCCAAACAACGGCATTGAGAATTGATCTCAGAACTGAACCAATTGTGCGAGCCCGCTCTGCCTGGCGGTTAGCCGTCCCAGGACCTGGGCGAAGGTCAGCTGTTGCAAGTCTGTTGACGGCGCGATTAACGGCTCGATGCCCCACCCATTGCGCGATGATCGCCCCGGCCAAAACGGTGATGATTCGAAGGGGGGAGCCGCCGATCCACTCGAGAGCGTTCTGTAATTGATCGTTCATAGCCCTAATCTACTTGAAAGGTTACGCGAAAGGTTACGAGAAATTACCCTTTAAATACTGCAAAGTTGGGTAGATCAGGTGCAAGATAGGGCAATCGGCGCGAGCCACGCGCCTGACTCAACTGGAGCAACGATGTCGCGAAGCCTTGTGCTGAACGCAACCTACGAACCACTCGGTGTTGTTTCAGATCGTCGCGCCTTGATTCTTGTCCTTAACATGCGCGCATCCATGATTGAGACAACAGGTGAAGTTCTTCACTTTGCATCAGGTCAATTAGAGCTTCCATCAGTTGTTCGCCTCAATAAATTTATTCGAATTCCATATCGCCATGCGATTCCACTCTCACGGCGGGCAATCTTTGCTCGTGACGGTGGACGTTGTGTCTATTGCGGTGCATCTGCAACCTCAATTGACCATGTGATTCCTAGATCACGTGGCGGAGGTCATAGTTGGGAAAATGTTGTTTCTGCTTGTCACAAATGTAATCACGTGAAGGCAGATAAGTCATTGAAAGAACTTGGTTGGAAATTACGTTCACTTCCACGCGAACCGGTTGGATCAGCCTGGCGCATTCTTGGAACAGGTCGTACAGAACCAGGGTGGCTTCCATATCTTGAGCCATTTGGCGTGGCTGCAGCGACTGCCTAACTCAATTACACTTAAGGCATGATTCGTTCAATCGTATTAGCTTTCGGTATGGCTCCAGTTGAGGGTGGCGCAATGCCAGGGGAGCCGCTTACAGCGGTTCAAACTTTCCTTTACTTTGTCGCCGCACCTGTTGGGCTTTTTCTCTTGATCTCAGTTCTTGTATTAGTCGGAACACGGGAGAAAAAGATGACAGAGCCTGGCAAGAAGCCAAGCTCTGTCATAGATTCAATCGAATAAGAATTACTTATCAGCAGCTCGTGCCTTCAGTGCGCGTGACATTGCATCCCGTCCTTCTGTAATCGCACGACGTAGAGCATGAGAAGCATCTTTACCAGTGACGTTAAGCCAGTGCTCTGACTTTGCAAGTGTTTCCGGAGTGATTACCCATGTCGGGAAGAGAAGATTTGCCGTTGTCTCAGCGATCTCATATCCCTTGGTCTCCCAAACTTTGAGCATCGAATCAAAATATGGATCAACGAACTCTGCAAGTATTTCGTGATGGATATTCTCGTTGAATCCAAGGCAGGTATAAGAATGGATTGTGTTCGAGAGATCATCAGTTGTAACTGAATGGAATGCCTTTGACTTGGCCTCCTTAGTTGGCATTGATGCGTAGGCACGTGCGGTGTACTGCTTGCCATGAGCAGTCTGATCTTTAGCAGACTCTGATTCGATATCTGCTGGGCCAAACACTCCGCGCTTCACTCCGCAAATAAAGATGTACCAACGGATCTCAGCATCAATGACAAGACCATTGATTGATCCATCAAGGATTGCCTTAATACGATCGCAATGTGCTGGGGTAACTGCAAAGTTTGCGAAGGCGCGAGCAAATGCCATCTGGTGGTCACTTCCTGGTGCTGATGCATCCAGAAGTGCTTCAACAGATTGTGCAACCTGTCCGCGTAGCGCATCCCGCTTTGTAGGGTTGGCATAAGCCCAGATTGCGGTATCGATCTGCATCAAGGTGGCAGAGACGATAGAGATATCTGACTCACTCTTGAGAGCATTGAGTGCGATAGTCACATAATCAGTTGCAGAGAGTTCGCCATCGCGGCATGAATCCCAGAGTGAAGCCCAGATAAGTCCACGAGCAAGTGAGTCATCAAGGCCACCTAAGTGGCTCTTCATGGTTGCAATTGAGCGGTCATCAAAACGCAATTTTGCATATGTCTGATCTTTATCATTGATGAGTACAAGGTCTGCGACCTTCTCACCAGCAAGAGCCGATACTTTAGTTAACTCACCGGCAACATCGAGTTCAACACTAGTGCGTCGAGTGAGTTTGTCGCCTGAGATATCAAAGAGACCAACGTGTAGACGGTGTGGGCGGAGTTCTTTTGATCCCACTGGCATTGTTGGGGCCTCTTGCTTAATCGAGATCGACTTGTAATTTGCACCATCAATTTCAATGATTGGGCGAAGTGTGTTTACACCTGCAGTGCGAAGCCAGGTTGAAACCCATGGTGTGAGATCGCGGCCTGATGCAGCCTCGAGCTGATCAATCAGATCTTTCAGGGTTGTATTTCCAAAGGCATGTTTTGCAAAGTAAAGGCGAAGTCCCTTAATGAAGTTTTCGCGACCGACGTGTGCAACGAGTTGCTGTAAGACAGATGCACCCTTGGCGTACGAAATACCATCGAAGTTGGTGCGTACAGCATCTAGATCTTCCATATCAGTGGCGATTGGGTGCGTGGTGGTCATCTGATCAACACGATATGCCCAGTTCTTGCGCAACGAGTTGAACTCTGTCCATGCGTTCTTGTATTTGGTTGATTCAGAAACTGAAGTGTATGAAGCCCATTCAGCAAATGATTCGTTGAGCCACAGGTCATCCCACCACTTCATGGTGACAAGATCGCCGAACCACATATGTGCCATCTCGTGATGAATTGTTGTCGCGCGGCTTACATAGTTGCGCTCAGTTACCTTTGAACGGAAAATCAAGACATCCTCATGGAATGTTACGCAGCCAACGTTCTCCATCGCGCCCCAGTTGTATTCAGCTACGGCGATTTGGTCGTACTTGCCAAATGGATAGGCAAGGCCAAATGTCTTTTCAAAGTAGGCAAATCCTTGCTTGGTTACTTCAAAGATGTTTTCGGCATCTACATGCTTGAAGAAAGATTTACGAGCATAGATACCGAGTGGGATTGTCTTTTCGCCCTTGTACTCATCGTGAACAGAGGTATATGGACCAGCGACGATTGCGGTCACGTAGGTAGAAATCATTTGGGACTCAGCAAATTGCAAGAACTTACGATCACCATCTAGCTCTTTAGTTGACTCGATCCCGTAGTTTGAGATTACCTCCCAATGCTTTGGTGTAATGGTGCTAATTGTGAAGGTCGCCTTCTGATCAGGTTGATCAAAGCAGGCATACATACGGCGAGCATCGCCAGTTTCAAACTGCGTATAGAGGTAGACCTCGTTATCAACTGGATCAACAAATCGGTGGAGACCTTCACCGGTATTCGAGTAGATGCCATCATGTTCAATCTCTAGAACATTCTCTGCAGCAACAGCAGGTAGATAGATAGTCTCGCCATCGAATTTTGGATCGAATTCAACTCCGTTGAGCTTGGCACTGATGACTTTGCTACCGACGCAATCGATAAAGGTTGTTGCGCCAGGCTTAAGTCCCGTGAAGGCAACCGTTGTCTTTACGCGAAAATTCTCCGCACCAGTTGTCAGATCGAGATCGATTCGATAGCTCTTTACCTTTACGATCTCTGAACGCTCTGCCGCTTCGACCTGCTTTATGTTTGTGCCTGGCACGGGTTGCTCCTTTGTCATTTCTACCGAGTGAAATTAGGGGCTCATCCAATCATGTAAGAATGGGGCAATGGAAACTCGCTCAGTGCGTTCGTATCGCCTGCGAGGTTCGCGTATCACCCGCTCGCAGGCCAGCGCACTCGAACGCTTCTGGCCCCTGTACGGCATCGAAATCCCTGAGGGAAAGCTCGACCTCCCAGGATTATTTCCTCACTCGGAAAAGATCATCATGGAAATTGGTTTCGGAATGGGTGAAGCCACCGCCTTGATCGGCAGAGATTTTCCGAATGATGGTTTCCTGGCAGTCGAAGTTCATTTTCCGGGCGTAGGAAAATTAATGGCGCGCATTGAAGAGCTGGGGCTTAAAAACGTTCGAATTATGGAAACTGATGTACATCCACTTTTTGAGGAACACCTTGAAGACCAATCTCTAGATGGAATTCATCTCTTCTTCCCAGATCCCTGGCAGAAGAAGAAACACAACAAACGCCGGATTATCAATCCTACATTTCTCACACTAATCGCACCAAAAATTAAAACCGGTGGATTTATCCATATCGCAACCGATTGGGTTCCTTACGCTGAAGTCATCGAAGAGGTATTTGCATCATCAGCAGTATTTGAAGGGGGAGTAGTAGATCGCCCTGATTGGCGTCCGTTAACGCGCTTTGAAGGACAAGGCATTACAAAAGATCATCAAGTGACAGATCTTCGTTACATAAAAATAAATTAACAGCAGCTTTTATTCTCGAAGGCTGTAATTTTATCGATCCGACGAATGTGTCGTTCATCTGCTGAAAATGGATGATCGATAAAAGCATCAATAATCTCTTTGACTAAGGGCAATTCGTGCATGCGGCCACCCACGGCAACCACATTTGCATTGTTGTGATCTTTGGCAAGCTTTGCCGTCTCAACTGACCATGCCAGCGCTGCGCGAATTCCATTTACTTTGTTCGCAGCAATCTGTTCACCGTTTCCAGATCCTCCCAAGACAATTCCCAGTGATGCCGAATCTTTTGCTACTGCCTCAGCGGTAGGGATACAGAAATCTGGATAGTCATCGACTGCGTCATATTCATACGGTCCATGGTCAGTGACATCGTGACCATTGCCAACGAGATGTTCAATCAACTGTGATTTGAGTTCAAGTCCTGCGTGATCGCTACCGATATGAATTCTCATGGGCTCATACTCTCACGCACTTTTGCACTTTCGTTGAATGCCATAGAAAAGTAAAACCCGCCCCGCAAATTTCTCTGCGAGGCGGGTGTGATCACCTTAGGAGGAGGTGTTTTTACTGGTTAGGCCCCAGTAGTTGGAGCTGGTGCTGGAAGAGTTGGGGCTTTCGCTCCACCCTTATGGCCATGTCCGCCTTTACCAAAACCATGCTTTCCACCAACAGCATTTACTTTGGCAGTCACATGCTCAACTACTTTTGATTTCATCTTTGTAGCTTGCTCTGCAGTCAGTGTTCCCGCTGTTACCGCGGCATCGATGCGCTTTGTGTGATCTGCAACGAGTGCTGCAATGAGTGCATCTTTCTTAGTGCCGGCAATCTGAGCCAGTGACTCTCCCGCCTTAAGTCGTGAGTGGATTGTTGCGGTATCAAGACCGATAATTCCTGAGATCAAGTTCTGCTTTTCAGCACGATCAGCTTTGAATTCTCGGAACTTGTCACCGAGTTTACGATCTTTTTTCACTGCAGCTTTGGCAGCAGCAATTGCAGCAGCAATTGAATCTGCCTGCGCTTGAGTGATTGTTCCCTTTGCCACAAGGTCCTTTAGCAAAGTTTCCATAGCTTGCTGTGAAGCAATCCCCATCTGACCCGAAACTTTGGTCACACTGACTCGCTGTGAGGAATTTGAAGCAGCGCCCGCTACTCCAATTGAACCGGCGGTGAGTGCAAGTGTTGTGATCACAACTGCAAGTACTTTCTTCTTTGACATGAATTCACCTTTCGTCCGAAGAAGTTTTCGTATCAATAACGTTTGCTATCGACTAGTCGTAATAAACCCCTTAATGCTGGCAATGGTATTCCAAGACCCTTAGAGACTTCTGTGAATTTCAGGGTCGAATTACGCGTAGGCACCCAGCATTGCGCCAGAAACACCTAAGGAAATCCCCATTGAGCCCGTATTCGCGCCACTTCACACTTGATTCAAATCTACTGACTAGGAGCAACCC
>JNSK01000044.1_pt1 | contig 27529 bp, 24 predicted proteins | sample 210681 | NCBI WGS metagenome assembly JNSK01 (sample SAMN02808684, study PRJNA238866) | freshwater metagenome | biome: fresh water; feature: freshwater reservoir; material: water; isolation source: water column of the freshwater reservoir Embalse de Amadorio in Spain | place: Spain: Valencia ...
AATGAAAACGGCTACCGAGAATGGATAACTGTTTTGTTACCAACTCTGCAACGCATGGTTAACGCTTAAATATTTCCTTGCGTCTGTTAGCCTTCTCGAATTATGGCTGATTACAAATTTATTGCTGGAGATAAGAAATGGTGGCGTCAAGCTGTCGTTTACCAAATCTACCCACGTAGCTTTGCTGATTTAAATGGCGATGGCATCGGCGATCTAGCCGGCATGATTGACCGCGTTCCATATCTAGAGTCACTAAGCATTGATGCGGTCTGGCTCAGCCCGTTCTATCCATCTGAATTAGCTGATGGCGGATATGACGTTGCTGATTACCGCAATGTTGACCCACGTATCGGCACACTTGCAGAATTCGATAAGTTAATTGAAGAGTTACATAAAGTTGGAATTCGCGTATTTGTAGATATCGTTCCAAACCATTCATCAGATCAACATGAGTGGTTCCAGGCAGCGTTAAAGGCTGGCCGTGGCTCACCTGAACGTGATCGTTATATCTTCCATGATGGCCTTGGCGAAAATGGCGATATTCGACCATCAGAGCTAATTAGCCACTTCGGCCCAACGGGATGGACGCGCGTTACCGAACCAGATGGCACACCAGGGCAGTGGTACTTACATCTATTTGCACCAGAACAACCTGATTTCAATTGGGATAACCAAGAAGTACGTGATGATTTCATCAAGACCCTACGTTTCTGGTCAGATCGTGGCGTAGATGGTTTCCGGATCGATGTTGCGCATGCGCTAACTAAAGATTTCTCTGAAGGTTTGCCTGCGCGTGACACGATGGATATCGATCCGAAGAAACCTGATGGCAGCGATCCGCTCTTTGATCGCGATGAGGTACACGAGATCTATCGCGAGTGGCGCAAAGTATTTAACGAATATGACCCACCACGCGTTGCAGTTGCTGAAGCAAGTGCACCAGCGCACCGCTTAGGTGCATATGCCAGCGAAGAGACATTGGGTCAAGCATTTAACTTTGATTTACTACATGCTGATTGGAACACCAAACGTTTCAAGCACTTAATTAGTAACAGTATGAAGCGAGCTGAAAAATCTGGTTCTTCAAATACATGGGTGCTCTCAGATTTAGTTAAGTGGTATATCTCCGAAGGTAAATCAGCGCCGCTTGATCAAAAGCAAGGTATCGATCGCGCACGCGCATCAACGATGCTAATCCTGGCGCTGCCTGGATCTACTTATCTCTATCAAGGTGAAGAGATCGGCCTATTTGAAGTTGCCGATACGCCACGCGAAGCTATGCAGGATCCACAATGGTTTAGAAATCCCGGCAAGGCCCGTAGCCGCGATGGCTGCCGTATTCCATTGCCTTGGACTTCATCAGGTTCTTCATTTGGCTTTGGCCCAGATGGATCACATCTGCCACAGCCAGCTAACTTCGGGTTATTTTCAGTTGAAGCTAATGAAGCTGATCCAAATTCAGTGCTAAACCTCTATCGCACAGCTATTGCTATGCGTAAAGCTTTGCAATGTGCCGAAGAGATCAAATTTATCTTCAACTGGAATCGCCATGTGCTGCACTTTGCCCGACCAAATGGTTGGCAATCATTTACTAATTTTGGCAAGCAGCCAGTAAAACTTCCCAAGGGAAAAGTTTTACTGAGCAGCAAGCCGCTAGTTGGTAACCAAGTACCTGGTGAAACTACTGTTTGGTTGCAGGCTTAACCCTTAACTGCGCCGCCAGTAAGACCATTGGTGATGTACTTCTGTAGCGATACGAAGATGATCACGATCGGAAGCGATGACATAACTGCTCCCGCAGCAAACATCGCCCAGTTCTTAGTCCATGGATCAGCAAGTAGTAATTGCAATCCAACGGCTACGGTGTACTGCTCATTGGTATTGAAAACAATTGATGCTAAAACATAATCACCAAAAGTTCCGATAAACGAGAGCAGTGCCATAACTGCAAGAACTGGCGCTACCAAACGCAGAATAATTCGGTAGAAAATTTGGGTATGTGTAGCACCATCAATTTTGGCTGCTTCATCGAGCTCTTTCGGAATCGTATTAAAGAAGCCATACATTAAGTAAGTTCCACCGCCAAGTGAGCCACCAAGGTAAACCAGAATCAAACCAATTTTGGTTCCGAGGCCAATAGCCGGCACGTAATCAGTTAACTTGCTCAAGATTCCATAAACGGCAACTAAACCAAGAATAGAAGGGAACATTTGAATCAGGATAAGTGACAATAGACCGGTTCGACGCCCATTAAAACGCAAGCGAGAGAATGCAAATGCAGCAAGCGCGCTAATAAATACGCTAATCACCGCCGTAGCACCCGCCAAGATCAAAGTGTTCTTCATCCAAGTTACAAATGGGTAATCGGTAGAAGTTAATAGGTCATGGTAATTACCTAGATAGAACTGACGGAAGAGGGAATAGTTCTCAATATTTCCCATCTTGGTTAGAGATGTAGAAAGAATGTACAGCAATGGGAATGTCGAGAACGCGACAACCATTAGGCCCACTAGATGTTTCCAGCCAAATGTCATAAACCATTTAACGAATCCACCACGTCTAGCTTTTGGATGACGCGCTTTTGAAGGTGTTGAAGTGGTCATTGTGTTCGCTCCTCAAGTCCACGAGTCCGTTTAAAGCTAAAGAATGAGATAGAACCAATGATCAAGAAGATCAGTACCGAGAATGCGCTTGCCAGACCGTAATCTGCGCCAACGGAACGGCTAAAGGCAATTCGATAGACGAAGGTAATCAAAATGTCGGTTGCACCTGCTTCGACCTTAAGGGTCGGATCCAGGAATGGACCACCACCCGTAAGGAGGTAAATCGCACCAAAGTTATTGAAGTTGTAAGCGAAGGATGCAATCAACAGTGGTGCAAGTGAGACCAAAAGCAATGGCAACTTAATTAATTTAACGATCTTCCAAGGTGAAGCACCATCGATACTTGCTGCTTCAGTTAGGTCATTTGGTATAGCTTGAAGAGCACCGGTACATATTAAGAACATATATGGGAAGCCGAGCCACAAGTTCACAAGAAGTACTGCCGCACGTGCAGCGCCTTGTTGCTCGAACCATTGGATTTTATTCTCACCCATAAAGCCCAGGATCGTGTTGTTAATGAAACCATTTTCAGTATTAAGCAAGCCTCGCCAAACATAGGCCGATAAGAAGGCCGGGAATGCATATGGCAAGATGAAGATTGCACGATAAATACGTAGGCCGCGAATTCGCTGGTCATTAAACATAAGCGCAAGTGCTAGACCTACAACGAATGTTGAAAAGACAGAGCCAAAGGCGAATAAGAAGGTCCAAATTAGGATTCCGCCAAGCGGCCCGCGTAGATCCTTATCTCCAAAAATCTTCGCGTAGTTCTTCCAGCCAACTCGAACTTGCCAGCCGATGCCACTGAGTATTTCGCCATCATCAACGTTCTTGAAGTAACCAACTTCTTCATCTGCAATAAATTTCTTATTGTCACTTACTCGAGTCATTACTCGACTCTTCTCATCATAGGTATAGGAGAAGCGATTTTGTTGCGCAAAGAAAGCATCCGCTGTTGCAATAAAACCATCTTTACCCAGATCTGGCCCTAATGGAATTTTCATCGTGGTGACGCCGGGATCAATTTCGGTGATCTCGTCATCGCTTAGGAAGGTAAGGCCATCAAAGGCTGTTGGGTAACCAGATTCATCGGTAACTAGACCATCGGCGGCGGTTACTTCGCGCCAAGGGTGCTTTGAATAGTTCTCGCCACCGAGATAAATCTTGCTGGTATTAAAATCTAAAGCTAGAAATTGCACTGCTCCATCAGCTGAACGCACAACTTTAATTTCATATTCGGCAGCGCCTTCAATTGGTTCAACTGCTGCCTGCTGTATCGCATCTAGCGCTTCAACATAACTTCCATTATGCGCATCACCATAGTTGGTGAAAGAGATGTAGCCGCTGAAAATAACTACATAAACTTGGAACGCCAGCAATAAGAGAACACCTGGCGTTAAATATTTAGCTGGAAGACCACCACGACGTAAGTAAATCCAATTCACGACTAATGTGACGATTCCGAAGAAAATTGCTAGGCCGTACTTCTCTTTGCCAAAGAGAATCATCAATACAAAACCAACGCCAGCATCAACTATGCCCAGGATGAAGATCTTGGCTAAGGTGCCGCGCAAACTTGGAGTACCACCAGAGTGAAGTTCGAAATTCTTATTTCGTGTTCTCATGGGCAGTGGGCTCCTTCGAATTATTTCTAAAACTTTAATTGCGATTATTTGTAAATTCTAAAACTTTTTCTTTAGAAAAGTTAGGGGTTCGAAGCCATTGCTGACTCCGAACCCCTAACTCACTATTTCTAGTGAATCGAAGCTAATTAAGCAGCGTCGATTGTGCTCTGAAGAGCCTTCATTGCCTTGTCCATGTATCCAGAAATGTCGCCTGAAGCAACCTTTCCTTCGGCTAGAGCCTTTTCAGCTGCACCGATCTTTGTCCACACGGTGTCCATGAATGAATAAGAAGGCATTGGATATGCATTCTGACCAGCAGCACCAAATGCAGCAAGTTGCTTGTCATCTAGCTTTGAAAGTGCATCGGCGTTTGCAGGAATACGTTCTGCACCCTTGATGTTTGCGAACTCGCCCTGGAAGTCAGCTGAACCTACGAAACGTAGAACCTTTCCTACGTTAACAGCGTTCTTTGCGCCAGCAACCTTTACTGATTGCCAGTATCCATATTGACCTGAGAACTGGTGAGGAGTCTTGCCACCTGCTGATGGGAAGCTGGCAACGCCAATTTCATCAGCTGACATAGCCGCGCCTGTGCAATCCTGCTTTGTGCCATCAGGAAGAATCAACTTAGTTGAAGACTTTGACTTAAGTGATCCCATGATCCATGGACCGGTAATTCCGTATCCACCATTTTGGATGTTACAAACCATTTGATCCCAGCCACCGTCAACGAACTTAGGTCCGTTTGTAGCTAACCAAGCAGCATACTTATCAGCACCTGAACCTGTGTAACCAACAGTTGTTGTCCAACCGCTTGAGTTACGTGTGAACATTGAGATACCGAATGAAGTTGCGATTGGTGACATGTGATATGGATCGTTACCTGTTCCACCGCGTGTGAATGGAAGTGTTACGCCACGAGATGAAGCAAGTAGTTGCTCCCATGACATGCCCTTTGGATCCTTTGCCTTGCTCTTGTTGTAAACAAGTGCAATGTTCTCTGTGTAGATAGGCATTCCGTAAAGCTTGCCATTAATTGTGAAACCTGACTTCATAGCCTTTGAGAACTTGGTGTTTAGTGAACCAACCACGATTGGAGCAACAGTTCCTGAAGAAACTAGTTGACCTGTCCAGTCATGTGCGCCAACCATTAGGTCTGGGCCTTTTCCTTCTGGAACAGCCTTAATGAAATCTGCACGGCCCTTGTTGTAAACAACGTTAATTGTGAGGCCTTGGGACTTAGCCCATTCCTTAATAATTGGAGTCTGCTGATCCTTAGTTGCATCTGCAACGCCAACCCAGATTGTTACTGTCTTTGCTGGGTTAACGGCTGCGAATGAAGGAGCAACAATTGCACCTGAAGCTGCTACAGCAAGAACCAGAGCAGTTGCAAGGCTACGCTTACGTAGAATCATTGTTTGCCTTTCTAACTTTTTTAGAGGGATGATCAACCCGTTAGGGATTGCCTGAGTTTATTAGGCGCGTAAACAGCCTTCCAACGAATTTGGGATTTGTATCGAAATCGTTGTAAATCTAGCGCTGTTACATAGAGCCGATACAGCGAGAATTAGCACCTGACCAGCCCACGAATAACCCTTCTAAAACGGGCTGGCAAACAGGTACTTTTAGGCAGGCCGGTACCGCGAAATCCAAGGGAATGAAATGACCTTAACAAACACCTTCAATAACGCCCATTTACAGCCACATCATGATGGCAGTGAACTTTATGTCAGCTCCGATGCACCCAAGATCGGTTCAGAGGTAACTCTTCGTGTGCGCGTACCAAATACCTATACCTTCGATGTGGGCTTAGTCCGTTATTACATGGATAGCGAGTCCACAGTTGCTCTTCTAACTAGAGAGAGCACTGGCGAAGTTGAGTCTTGGTGGTCAGCCAAGATTCCGGTTAAGAATTATGATGTTCAGTACCGGTTCCTATTTTCGCGTTCAGGTAAATACGAATGGCTAAATGCCTCAGGACTATTTGCCCACGATGTACATACCAATGAAGATTTTCGAATCATCGCACGACCTCGAACCACTACATGGTTAAAGAGTTCGGTCTTCTATCAAATTTTTCCAGATCGTTTTGCAAAGGGCGTTGATCGTCCGGCTCCAGAATGGGCGCTACCTATGCAATGGGATGCGCTTCCTCATGGACATGGCCCAACAACCGGGATCGAACTATTTGGTGGTGACTTTGAGGGAATAACTAATCATTTAGATCATATTATTGATTTAGGTGCCAACGGAATTTACTTCACTCCATTCTTTCCTTCGAAATCCAATCATCGCTATGACGCAACTTCATTCGACAAAGTTGATCCACTTTTAGGTGGCGATAAAGCTTTCTTCGAATTTATGAAAGCTGCTAAGAAAGCGAAGATCAAAGTGCTTGGTGATATCACAACAAATCACTGCAGCAACGAACACCCTTGGTTCTTAACTGGCCAGAAGAGTAAGAGTTCCAAAGAGAATAAATTCTTCTACTGGGATAAGAAAACTCACTTTGGTTATGCCACTTTCTACGCTGTTAGGCAGATGCCGAAATTAAATTTCGCATCAGCCGAACTCCGTAAGCGTTTTTACCAAGCAAAAAATTCAGTCATCCAGAAGTGGCTTTCACCTAAATATGGGCTAGATGGCTGGCGAATCGATGTCGGCAATCAGACTGGCCGCTACCGCGATGCCGATATGCATGATGAAGTTATGCGAGAAATTCGCGAAGCGATGAATAAAATGAAGCCAAATACCTGGCTAGTAGCTGAAAATGCCGACATGTGGCCAACTGATCTCAACGGAACTGGTTGGGATGGGACTATGAATTACAACGGATTCATGCGACCACTCTGGGCTTGGTTTAACCATAAGCCAAATCTAGAAACCGGTGGATTCCACGGTTTACCAATTGCAATTCCAAAGACAACCGGTGAGCAATTTGTAAAAGCGATGACGGTATTTAACTCATCGATTCCGTGGCGAAACTTAATCGACAGTATGACTTTGCTAGATTCACATGACACCGCGCGAATGCGCAATGTTGTTGGTGGCGACAAAGAAAAGCATTTAGCGGCTATGGGTTTACTGCTTACATATCCAGGTGTTCCCTCAATTAATGCAGGTGATGAAATCGGTCTCGAAGGGGCATGGGGCGAAGATGGTCGTCGCACAATGACTTGGGATGATTCGCACAATTGGGATCATGGTTTCTTAAATTCAGTGAAAGAACTTGTGAAACTGCGCCGTACTTCACCTGCACTAATCGAAGGTGGTTTGCGTTGGGTTGATGTGCAAGATGATCATCTACTTTTCTTGCGCGAAGCAACCGAGCAGAACTTATTGATTTTGGTTGCCCGAGATAAAACCAAGGTCGATGTTGATTTAAGTAAGTTCGGCTATTCAATTATCGGAACCCATTTTGGTCCAACTGCAAGCGGATCTCGTCTGAAGTTAAAGAGTAAAAATGGCGTTGCTGGCATTTGGGAAGTTGCTTGATGAAAAAAGTATTAACTATATTAACTGTCGGAACTTTGGCGCTTTCGGTAACTGCCGGATCTGCGGCGGTTAATATCGCATCGCTTGCTACCAATATCGCTCGTGGCGCCCAAAGTGATGAATCGGCTTACTTTGTCATGACTGATCGCTATGCAAATGGCGATACTTCAAATGATTTCGGCGGACTTAAAGCAACCTCATATGAGCATGGCTTTGATCCAGCTGATTACGGCATGTTCCATGGTGGAGATTTCAAAGGGCTGACCAATAGCTTGGATCGCATCAAGAAGCTCGGTTTTACCTCGATTTGGGTAACCCCACCTGTTAAACAGCAATATATGCAGGGAAATTCAGCCGCTTATCACGGCTATTGGGGCCTAGATTTCACCACCATCGACCCACATTTAGGTACCGAGTATGACTTTAAAGAGTTTGTAGTTAAAGCACATGCCATTGGCCTAAAAGTCATTATCGATATCGTGGTAAACCACACCGCCGACATCATTCAATATTCAGATAACAATGCATATGTCAGCCACAAAGGTGCGCCATACCTAGATGCAAATGGAAAAGCCTTTGAGCCAGCAGATTATGCTGGTAAAGATACCTTTCCGAAGCTAGATGCAAATATTTCTTTTGCTAAAAAACCTTCAGTAGATGCTAATTATGTAAATGCTAAGAAGCCAGCTTTTCTAAATGACATCACCAATTATCACAATCGTGGTGATTCCAATTGGTCCGGCACATCTGTATTAGATGGCGACTTCTTTGGCCTTGATGACATCTTTACTCAGAAACCAGAAGTTGTTAAAGGTTGGATCGATGTGTGGAGCACATGGATCACTAAATTTGGCATTGATGGGTATCGCATTGATACAGCGAAACATGTAAATCCAGAATTCTGGCAAGCATTTATTCCCGCAATCATGAAAGCCGCCAAGAGCGCTGGCAAAACCGACTTTCCAATCTATGGCGAAGTATTTGATTCCAACCCAATTAACACTTCAAAATTTGTCCGGGACCAAGCTTTCCCCGGAGTTCTTGATTTCCCATTCCAAAGCAATGTAACTGCCTATGTCACAGATGGTCGTGGAGCAGAAAAATTAGTTGAACTCTTTAATGCTGATGATCTATATACAACAGCAACAACTTCGGCATATGGGCTAACCACATTTCTTGGCAACCACGATATGGGTCGCATCGGTATGTTTATTGATAACAAAACCGGAAGCGATGAAGATTCGCTAGCAAAATCTAAGCTTGCCAATGCACTTCTGTATCTATTACGCGGTGGACCAGCTCTCTACTACGGCGATGAAAAGGGAATGATCGGCAGTGGCGGAGATAAGGCCGCCCGCCAAGATATGTTCCCTACGCTAGTTTCATATTGGCAGAGCGAAGAACGCATTGGCTCTGAGCCAATCGGCACCCGCAGCGCATTCGATGTTCCAAACCCATTAGAAGATCAGATCACCTCAATGCAGGCCATCATCAAGGCCAATCCAGCGCTACGTAACGGAACTCAACAGATTCGTTATGCCAATGGTGAACTCTTTGCAACGACTAGATATTTAAATGGTCAAGAGTATGCGGTGGTATTTAACTCAGGAGATGTCGCTAAGGAAATTAAATTTAGCGTAAGCACTGCTGGGTCAAAATGGAGCCCAATAATCGGTAGCGCACTTTCTTCATCAGCTTCAGGTAGCACGTTGACCGTGAAAGTCGCTCCGACTGGTTATGTAGTTTTAAAAGCTGCGTCAAAGTTCAAAGCAAAAATTGCGCCAACTATTAATTTAAATGCGCCACGCTCTGATTTTGCCATGGATTACTTGTTGGAAATTGGCGCAACAGTTAAAGGCGATGAATATAACCAAGTAACTTTCCTAGTTCGGCAGGCCGGAAAGAGCTGGGTCAATATTGGAACTTCAGATCACCGAACAGTGAAGGGTGAGGTAGCAGATGCTGGCTTGTATCGAGTATTTGTGGAGCCTCGCAAATATCCAACCGGTACAAATCTAGAATTCGTCTCGGTAGTTAAGAATGCAGCTCACAAGACAGCTATTTCAAAGATTGTGAAATATAAAGTTAGTTACTAAATTATTTAGCTAACCAGAATTTCATTACTTGATCTAGATAACTTGCCCATGACTTTTCGTTGTGGCTGGTTTTTTCGTAAACCTTACTTATAAAGTCGTGGCCAAGGCGATAACCTTTTTCTTGCATTAAGCGATCAGCTTTTTCCTGAAAAGGTTTGTAATCAGCATCAAGACTCTTGGTTCCACGACTCATCCAAATTCTATGCGATCCTGAATTCGGCAACTCACCGACTGTTCTTTCAACTAAGCGATCGCCACCGATAGTCCAGTGCGGCGAAAGCGCTAATAATGCGCTCATCTGCTCGGGACGCTGGATACCCGCGTAAAGAGTGGATAACGCACCCATGCTTGAGCCAATCATGGCTCGATTAGCGACCGGAATATCAAGATTTGAACTGGCTAAGACGGCCGGCACGATTTGATCAAAGATTAAATTCAAATAGCTATCACCGCGCAGATGTTCGAGATCAGCTTTGACTACATTTGCCTGATTAACCACAACATCTTCTTGAAAGAAGCGTTGCGGAGATAAATCTTTACCTCGACCGTGTGGATCAGTTTTAGAGCCGCTATGAAATATCGCGATGATCGCAGGTGGAACTAGGTTTAACTGCGCACTTACCCGAGAAGCGCTCTGCGCCATCTCCCAAGTACTACGTCGATGGGTAGAGGTTTTGCCATCAAAGACATTTTGCCCATCATGAGCGATTAATAAGTGCTGGGTTGGACCTTTAGGGATCCAGTAATCGACGGTACGGCCTGCAATAAGTACCCGGCTTACTTCACCTGATACCCCGCGAATTTGATATCTCTTTATTAACTCCATAGTGGTTGAATAATGCCATGACTAAGCGCGCAATCATCTGGTTCCGTCGCGATTTGCGCATCTCAGATAATCCAGCGCTACTCGAAGCAATTGCAGCAGGCGATGAGATTGTTCCGCTCTTTATTATGGATGCTCGGATTGCAGGTAAATCAGGCGCCTTTCGTCTGGCATATTTAGCAAATAGTCTGCGCTCACTTGATAAATCACTTGGCGAGAGACTTCTTGTTATCGCCGGTGATCCAAGCGAAGTTCTAAAAGATGTGATGACGCGTTATCAAGCTGATTCAGTTCATGTAAGTGCCGATTGCACTCCATATGGAATCGCTCGCGATGAGAAAGTTGTTGCAGCTGGAATCGATTTAGTAAAAACTGGCAGCCCTTACGCGGTTGCACCGGGTCGAGTGCGTAAATCTGATGAGACGCCATATCGGGTTTACACCCCTTTCTATCGCGCTTGGTGTGTACATGGTTGGCGCGCACCTGCTGCAAAACCAGCCAATATCAAGTGTGCTGAGCCGCTCAAGGGAGACCGAAACTTTCCAGTTTGGTCTGCCGATATCGAGCTTGCCGCTGGTGAAGACGTCGCACTAAAACGCTGGGCTGAATTCCAAAGTAACGGGCTAGATTCCTATGATGAGAATCGAAATTTTGCCGGTATTGATGGAACCAGTCGTTTAAGTGCACATCTGCGTTGGGGTGAAATACATCCACGTACCTTGTTAGCCAAACTTGGCGATAGCAAAGCGCATGATGTATTTCGGAAAGAGATTGCATGGCGCGAGTTTTATGCAGATGTTTTGCACCATAACCCACATACAACTTGGGAATATTACGCACCTCGCTTTAAAGAAATGCGTTACGACGAACCGGATCACAAATTTAATGCGTGGTGTGAAGGTAAAACAGGCTACCCATTTGTAGATGCAGCTATGCGTCAATTAGTGCAGACCGGATGGATGCATAATCGAACACGCATGGTTGTTGCGTCATTTTTAGTTAAAGACTTGCACCTGGAATGGCAACACGGTGCGCGCTTCTTTGGCCAACACTTAATTGATTTTGATCTGGCATCCAATTCTCATGGCTGGCAATGGACCGCAGGTTGCGGCACAGATGCCTCGCCTTACTACCGAGTCTTTAATCCAATTGAGCAAGGAAAACGTTTTGATACAAACGGAGATTACATCCGTAAATATGTGCCAGAGCTAGCTCATCTCTCGGCTGCGGAAATTCACGAACCTTGGTTATACCTAGATGGCTATAGCAATGGGTATAGCGAGCGCATTGTCGATCATGCAGCAGAGCGGATTAATTCGCTCGAACGTTTAGCCGAGATTAAAGCTGACAAACCCCTAGATCCTCGCGCTTAGCTTTATACATCGCTTGATCTGCGCGATGCATCATGTCGCGGGTTCCATCATTCATAACAAATCCAACGCTAACTCCAATTTTTATCTCTTCACCCGCAATGGCAAATGGATAAGTGACACTGGCATGTAGAGCCAGGGCGGCTTCCATGGTTCCCTCGTAATCGCCTGGAATAAGGACCCCAAACTCATCCCCACCTAGACGGGCGAGCGTGGAATGGCTGGGTAATGCTCTACGAAACCTTTGCGCAACTGCGTGAAGTAATTGGTCACCCACGGCATGGCCATATCGATCGTTAACTGGTTTAAATCCATCTAGATCCATAAGCAATAGCGCACCTTGGGTATTTGAAAACTCAATTAAATCTGCCATAAATTTTCTGCGATTGGGCAGCCCAGTAAGTTCATCTGTGCGAGCTAGCTTTCGTTCGGAACCAATCTCTTCGGCCTCTTTTAGCGCAAGAAACATTCGAATAAAAGCCAAAATTAAAGTTGCAATCGTGGGACCTAGGATGAAATTGGGAAAATAACTTGGCTTAACGGCTAATGAGGCTAGCAAAGCAGTGCTAGCGATTACTGCAATCGCCATAAAGAAAGGATGAGTTGGTACCGCTTCATTGCTCTCATCTCTCTTATGCCATGTGGCTTCGGCAAGTAGAACAATTGAAATTAACCAGAGTGAATCCGACCAAGTTCCAAATCGATATTCGTTATTGCTGCTAAGCCAGAGATTTATAAAATCAGCGACTGCAAAAATTAATACCCCAGCAGTTATAAGCATCGCCCTTAAATTGATCCGATGCCATGGAGCTAGCGAAAAGATCAGCGCTATCAGAATTACATCGGCTACCGGAAAGATAATTGCAAAGAAGGTATCAATGATTTCGCCATCAAATTTTGGCAAAACTGGATTAATTAAGAATGCAGTGCAGATTGAACTAACTCCAAGTGCGACAATAGCCGAATCAATTACTTCAATCTTCGAAGAAGCTCGACTTGGTCGCAATAAGCGAGGAAGTACAAAGAACATAAAGGGGTAGAAGAGCAGGTAGAGAAAATTGGAAATTAATTGGATTACTTCGGGCAAGAAATAAACAGCTGCCAGCGAAGAGAGAATAGAGCCACTAATCCAGGCAAGTAAGCCAAGTTGTAGTGAAAATCTAACTGATAGAGCCTCACCCTTTAAGGATCTATTGGTTAAAAGTAGAGCCAATACCGGGGCGCTGTTATATAGAAGTAAATCAATGGCTAGCGTCGGAAATTGGCTTTGGCCAAAGGGGATAAAGGTAAGTAGTAGAAGAGCTACGGCAAGGATTCGAAACGCTTTAGCGATGCCCACTCGGAACTTTAAAATATTTCAAAAGGGCAAAAGAATAGGGCTAGCCAGAGTTATCCGGCCAGCCCTATCTATTTACTTTTACTTATAGACCTGCGCTACATAGCAAGTTACGAGAATTTAGCGTTTGAGCAAGCGCGCTCTTGGCATTTTCAAAGTTAGCCAATGTGATTTCACGAGTCTTTGTTAGTGAAGTTACATTTCCATCAATCTTCTTGGCGCTTTCAATCGAACCTAAGTTCTTCTTAATTGTGCTCTTTAGCTGCATGATTGATGAGTTGTACTTGCTAATTGAGCCATTTACAGATTGCAACTGGATCTTTGATTGAGAATTAGAAGTTTTGAGAGATGTAATTGAAGTTGAAAGTTGGGTAATCGCAGTTGAAAGCTTGGAGATCGCTGTTGCGTTCTTTGTCGCATTAACAGTATCTGCCTTAAGCGTTGCTAACTTAGCTTTTGAATCGTTGAGAATTACGGTGAAGTCATCAACTTGCTTTTGAACTCCAGCAATTTTAAGAGTCAAGCTATCTGCTTCCTTCTGTGCAACCGGAATCAAATCAGTCTGCTCTTTCACCTTAAGTTCTAGCGCAGCATTCTCTTTAGTTAGTAAGTCAATTTGTGACTGAACACCTTGGCTCGCAGTTCCTTGCGCAACAATCTGCGCATCTAGATCAGCAACAGCTTTGGCAGTGCTGGTCTGAAGTGCTGCAATTTCCTTGGCAGTCTTGGTATACGCAGCAGATTCGGTTATGCAATCAACAGCTAAGTAGTAACGCTTAGAGTTCTTAACTTTTAGCGAAGATGCTGGCAGGAAAATCGTGGTCTTTGTGCCATCTAGTGTCACTGTTGACTTGACTGCGGCAACGCACTTGTAGGTAAATCCGCTTACCTTGGTGGTCTTATTTAGAGTGGTGCAGGTTGAGCCATTGCTTACTGCGGCAGATGCCGGGGCTGCTAGAAGCACCCCTGCGACTAGAGCCGCTGCAATAGAGAGAGTAGAAACCTTGCGCAACATATTGACCTCCGTAGATTATGTAGCGATCTTACCGAAGCATGTTAAAAGAGCCTGTCCGTAACGCGAGAAAAACCTGCGAAATTGGTGTGAAATTCTACTTATTGCGCTGGCGAATTCGAACGTTCATTCCGAGTTTGCGAATTAGTGGCCGTGGACCAAATCGCAAGAATGAACCTAGAACTATGTATTGCCAACCTGGAACTGAAAGAGCGCTTCCCTTTTCGGTATCTGACCAAGCTTTTGCGACCAATTCATCTGAATTAAGCCACATGAAATTTGGCAGGGCACTCATCTTCATGCGACCGCGCTGATGAAATTCTGTTCGGGTAAACCCTGGTGCTAGAGCACAAATACGTACATTGGTGCCAGCGAGTTCGGTGTGAAGAGATTCAGATAGAACCGTGAGGTATGACTTACTCGCGCTGTAAGTACCGCCGGCGATCCAGGCAGCAACTGATGAAACATTGATAACCGTGCCAGAGTTACGTTCCTTCATTCCCGGCAGAATCGCATGCATCAAACGCATGGGTGTGCGCACGAGAACATCGAACATCTGTTGCTCTGCAGCCAAATCGCTGACTAAGAATGATTTGTTGATACCGAATCCGGCATTGTTAACTAAAACTTCGACTTCATTAGCAGAGATGAAATCTTCAATACTCTGACAACCAGCATCTGTTGCTAGATCAGCTTGAATCACTTTTACTTCAACTTTGAAATTACTTTCAAGACCTTGTGCGCGCTCGTTAAGTCGAGGTAAATCGCGAGCAACGAGAATTAAATTAAATCCTTTTTCAGCAAGTAGGCGCGAAAAACTCTCGCCGATTCCTGCAGTGGCACCTGTAATTAGCGCCCACTTGCCGTTATTACTCATAAACGTACCAATCTAGTTAAGCCAGTAAAGAGGCATCATTTGGAACGATGCCATCAGTTGATTCTTCGCGAATATGCCAACTGCTGTCATATTCCTCGAGTAAATCTAAGAATGGCTTGGCATCAAACCATTCCGGACCATTTACGCCATCCGGCTGCCAAATTCCTTTATGGATTAGCTCCATCGCGATTACTGGGTTAATTGCAGTCTGCCAAACAACTGCTTGGTCGCCGTAATTCTCCATAGACCAAGCGTTATCAACGACGTTATACATATAAACAGCGCGTGGTTTGCCCTCTTTATCAAGACCTTTAACCAAAGTTCCGGCACAGGTTTTGCCCTTCATGCGTGAACCTAATGTCGCTGGATCAGGGAGTGCAGCTGCTAATAAATCACGAGGTGATACAGCTACACCTTGTACATCAACCGTATCTTTGCGATCCATTCCCAACATATGAATAGTCTTCAAAGTTGTAATGAACTGTGCGCCAAGACCGTACTTGAAGGCAACTTTTTTAGCATCAACTTTCTGGGGGATAAGCACAACTTCTTCGTGCTCAACATTTACGCATTCAACTGGCCCGATACCTTCTGGGAAATCAAATACTTCAAGATCGCTAAATGGTTCAGTAGTAAACCAACCACGACCGTCTTCCCACATAAGCGGTGGATTTAAACATTCTTCAATAGTTGTCCAGATTGAAAATGATGGCGCGAATTCGAAGCCATCAACAGTTAGATTTGAACCATCAAAAACAGTTACGGAATCTAAGCGACTAAATAAATAATCTGATGCGTACTTTGCAAATACATCACTCATACCTGGTTCGATACCCATACCAACTAATGCATAAATTCCGCGCTCGCCCCAGTTCCAGTCACGTGCAAATTGCTCGTCACCTAACTTCACACCAGTTTCGGTATTTGGATAATGCGGATGTGGGCGCGATAGAGACATCGCCATATCAATGTAATTAGTATTCTCAATTTCGCATGCTAAGAAGATTGGCATTACGAAACGTGGATCAACGGCATTGATCACCACATCGGGTTTCGCCTTACGTATTAAGGCACGAATATCTTCTAATTCGGCAGCATTTACTTCAGCTGCGGAAAAACGGGCATCTTTTACGCGGGCGACTGCTTCTTCGGCTCGAGCAAAATTGCGATCGGCAATAACCATAGAAGAGATAAAACTTCTGCGGGATGCGATATTGGCAATTGCTCTACCGACGCCACCAGCGCCTATTACTAGCGCTTTCATTGTTGGCCTCTCATGAGGAAAAAACTCCATCTCGGTAGAAGGCCGAGGCTACTCGTATGAGCGTAATCTGCCAACCCCGTATTTATAGAGCTTGGCGACGGGTAGATTTCACCTATTAATACAAGTCCCCGTAGCTCAGTGGATAGAGCAACCGCCTCCTAAGCGGTAGGTCGCAGGTTCAACTCCCGCCGGGGACACCAATTTTTAGGCTAATTTAAATTAAGCGAAAACGACGGTGCGTTTGCCCACCACAAATATTTTATCTTCAGAATAAAGTTTTACCGCTTTAGCAAGTACACGACGCTCAATATCGCGTCCGATTGCAATTAACTCTTCAGGCGTTGCAATATGAGTAACGTGGGCAACATCTTGTTCGATGATTGGGCCTTCATCTAAATCACTTGTTACAAAGTGAGCACTTGCGCCGATAATTTTCACGCCACGTTCATGGGCTTGGTGATATGGCTTGGCGCCTTTAAAGCCAGGCAAGAAAGAGTGATGAATGTTAATTATCTTTCCTGGCATGCGATCACAGAATTCTGGCGAAAGAATTTGCATGTAACGAGCAAGGACAACGAAATCAATATTTAGTTCTTGAATCTGCTTTGTGATTTCAATTTCTTGAGCGGCTTTATCGCCAGGCAAGTACCTGAATTTAACGCCATGAGATTCAACTAATTGACGCAAATCTTCGTGGTTGGAAATAACAAGTGGAATCTCAACTTTAAGTTCGCCTAGTTCATTTAAATAGAGCAGGTCACGTAAGCAGTGGCTCTCTTTGGTAACCATTACTAATGCGCGCGGGCGCTGTGAAGTCGGACGAATATGTAGTGCTGGGTTGTACTTCGACAGTCCTTCACTCAAAGATTTCTCAGCGGCTACCTGACCTTGTGAAGTTTCAAAACGAGTGCGCATTACAAAGGTATTGGTAGTCGGATCAGTGAATTGCTGATTTTCGATGATGTTTCCACCGCAGGCTAAAACCGCAGATGTCATCGCATGAACGATGCCCGGTTGATCAGCGCATTGCAGGGAAGCAATTAAATCCATAGGGAAAGGGTACGGGCAGTTAGTGCTTAAGCGTAAATCGCTGCATCGCCTTAGGCGCCCACCAGTTTCGTTCGCCCAGTAGGCGCATTAAAGCTGGAACTAAAAGCGCACGAATCAAAGTGGCATCAAGGATAACGGCAAGGGCTACGCCAAATCCCATGGTCTTAATGGATGTAACACCACTGGTAATAAATGCCGCGAATACAACTGCCAGCAGTACTGCCGCAGCAGTGATGATGCGCGCTGAACGTTGCAATCCAGTCGCTACAGATTCGGTATTGGATTTTCCAAGTAGATGCTCTTCGCGGATTCTAGAGAGTAGGAAGAGTTCGTAATCCATAGATAGTCCAAAAACTACAACCGCAATCAAAATTACAATTGAGGTATCAAGCGTTCCGGTAAGCGTGAAGTCACCAATTAACCAGCGCATGTGGCCACCCACAAATACCCAAGTAAGCACTCCCATAGTTGCCATCAACGACATCACATTTAGTAACACAGCCTTGATTGGCAAAATTATTGAACCGGTGAAGACGAAGAGAAGAATTAGAACACTGATTGCAATCCAACCAAGCGCCTTAGGAAGCGTTTCCGAAATCGCATCTTGTGAATCGGTGTAATCGGCAGCGACGCCGCCAATCAAAGTGCCAGGAGGTGAATTCAAATCACGAATTTGATGAATCATATTTTCGGCTTCAGGAGTTCGAGGCAGCATTGATTGATATGCATTTACCCGAATATCACTGCCGATTTGAATTGGTGCGTCAACAGCTGAAATCCCTGGGACTTTGGCGACTGAAGTTAAGTAAGAATCAATTTCGGTTTTCTTATCGGCACCATCAAAAATAACAATATCTACAGTAGAAACATTATTTGTAAATCGTTCTGCTTGCATAGCCGTCGCAAATGCAGCGGGATTGCTCGCTGGCAACATTCTGGAATCGCCTTGCGAGAAAGCAATATCTTTAATCGGCGCCGTCAATATTCCGAGGAAAATAAGCGAGAGAATTACCACGCTAATTGGACGTTTCATTACAAATCTCGCAGTTTGAGCCCAACGACCATCATCCTTTGGAGTAATCGCAGATTTTCGAACAACTCCTTTATCAACCTTATTTCCAATTAGCGCCAGAATCGGTGGCAAGCCAAATAATGCGCCAGCGACTGCAAGTGCAACAACTGATACACCTGCATAACCAAATGACTTTAGGAATGGCAATGGGAAGAAGGTGAGCGAAGAGAGGGTGACTAAAACCGTTAGCCCGGAATAGAAAACGGTTTTGCCGGCTGTTGCCATAGTGGCAACAATCGAATCTTCAACCGATTTTCCACGGTGAAGTTCTTCGCGAAAGCGATTAACCATCAAGAGCGCGTAATCGATACCTAAGCCAAGGCCCATACCCGTCGTTAAATTGAGCGCGTAAACGCTGACGCTGGTAACTAAGGAAATTAAGTAGAGAATAAAGAAAGCGCCCAGAATTGCTGAAATACCAACAATAAGTGGCATGGCCGAAGCAACCATTGCGCCAAAAACGAAGACTAAGAGAATAAAGGTGAGTGGAATCGAGATTGCTTCAGAGATCTTTAGATCATCGGCAATTTTCTTATTGATCGCATTTCCAACCACGCCGACGCCACCAGAATAAAGAGTTAAGCCATCGCGCTTGCCATCAAAATTCTTCTGAAAGTAATCGCCCATCTCTTGGCTATCAGGTGTGAATGCAACACCTTCCCCGTAGACCAATATGAAAGCCGCTTTTCCATCATCTGATTTGAGAGATGGGGCACCACCTGAATTCCAGAATGAAATAACTTTAGTAACACCTGCAACTTGCAGCATTTCTGATTCTAGTTTGCGCGCTTTTTCGGCAACTATTGGATCAGTTACTTGCAGTTCACCGGCATCGACGGCCACCACAATATTTGGATCTGCAATTTTTAGCTCTTCATTTAGATACTCATAAACTTTGTAAGAATCACTTTGTGGATTTGAGTAACCGCCAGAGTCGAGTCGATTGAAAACCAGAGAACCAATAGCACCAGCTGCGAGAATTCCGATGATAAAGAGCGCCATCATTGATTTACGGCGTCGAACTACTAAGTGACCAAGTTTCTCGAACATAGTAAAAGCCTACCTTTGACGCTAGACTTGGGAATTATGAGTGATCTATTTCCCAAGGTAACTTCAGATGAAGTTGATCACGAACAAACTATTGAAGATGCTAAACGCGATGCTGAAATTGCCGGCGATCGCCCCCCTCATCACGAAGGTTAATGAATTAATCAGCCTTAGGCGCAGGTGCCGGTACAGATGTGACAGGTGGAACTGAAGCGGTTGAGCTCTTCGCAGAATCGGTCTTATAGAAACCTGAGCCCTTAAAAACTACCCCAACAGCTGAGAAAACTTTCTTAACTTCGCCTTTGCATTCTGGGCACTCGGTCAGCGAATCCTCAGTAAAGGATTGAAAGACTTCAAACTCGTGCTCGCATGCGGTACAGGCATATTGATAAGTTGGCATTTTCAATCCTTTCCCAATGCGGAACTCAGAAACGCTCAGAAAATTAGAAATCTGACGTGGCAGTAGAGGGAAGTCTAAAGAAGTGGGACGATTGAGGCTAATCGAAGCGGTCCGAAAGGGGCATTCCATGAAGTTGAAGCAGTTAGGTGCCTTTGTAACGGCTTTGTTGCTCCTACTTATTCCGCAGGCCAGCGCAAACGAACTAGTAACCACTGATCCACTGGGTGGCTCGACGATCCAGGTATCACCCAGCGTTGTCACAATTACGACTTCATTGCCACTTATGGCAGATGGAAATAGCGTTGAAGTTACCGACCCATCCGGAATTCGCGTCGATGATGGAACTTTAGCGATTGTAGAAAATGAAGCTGTAGTTGGCCTGACTGAATTAACTGTTGGCGGTTACTACACAGTTAGATATCTATTGTTGGCAGAAAACGATATTCCGCTTGAAGGTTCATATCGATTTAATTATTCAGCTCCTGCAGCGGTTTCTTCAGAATCAGCAACACCTATTGAAACTGAAGCAACAGCAAGTGAGCAACCAAGTGCGAGCAGCAGTAAAGGAACAGATTTTCTCGTAATCATGCTCTTGGTCTTCTCATTATTTGTACTTGTCGGGCTAGGAATGTACGCGCGACGAATTTTTAACGAGCGATGAACCAATCTTTAATTTCCAACGCTCTGACTTTCTTTAAATTTACTGGAATAGCTTCGAGCTTTTTTCTAGTCGGGACCTTGCTTGCGCTAACTTTTCTGACGCAGAATCTAGCTGGAAAAGTAAATGATGAAAATTATCGATTACGTAGATTTGCACAATCTTCAGCGCTAATCTGGGTTCTTTCCAATGTAGCTTTTATCGTGTTAACGCTGGCAGATATTTTGGCGGTAGATCTTCAATCTGCTTTAGCCACCAATGTTCTTAAATCATTGCACAGTTACTTCTGTCATTAATTGTCGCTGCTCTATCTGGACGCTTTAAGTCAATTGGCACCGGGGTTTCGCTCTTACTTATTTCAATAATTGCGATCATCATCCCGGTTTTTCAAAGCCACGCGGCATCTAGCGGATCTCACTCAATGGCAATTGGTTCGCTAGCTATTCACGTAATAGCACTAGCGCTTTGGGTTGGTGGCGTTTTTGCCGTTGCGCTACTAAACCCTGCCCAACGTGCGCTAGCTGTCCCGCGCTTTAGTGTTCTAGCGTTATGGGCGGCTATTGCAGTTGTGATCAGCGGAGGCGTAAATGCATTCATTCGTCTGGATTTTAAAGGCGCCTGGAATAGCAGTTATTCCTACTTAGTTCTAGGCAAAATTGTCTTAACTGTTGCACTTATTTTTATTGGCTATTTACATCGCCGAAATTTGGTGAAGTTATCTGAAATTAGCTGGCCCAAATTTCTACAGCTAATTTCGGCTGAAGTAGTCATCATGACTTTAACTGTATTTGCTGGTTCATGGCTTTCCACAACTCAACCACCGATCCGGGAATCCGATTCAGTTGTTGATCGCGCACTTTCTATTGTTGGTGTGCCAATGCCAGTTGAACCTACCTGGTCACGAGTTCTCTTTAGTTACGAGCCTGATGCATTTATGATCGGGTTACTTATAACTGCAGTTGCGCTATATATAAAAGGGGTAATTGTTTTAACAAAGCGCGGCGATAAGTGGCCCGTTGGTCGCACAATTTCTTTTGCAATTGGTATTAGTGCGATTGATTTCGCAACTAGTGGCGGCTTAGGACTTTATGCACACTTTAGTTTTTCTTGGCACATGGTTGCTCACATGTCACTAGGCATGATTGCACCGATTGCAATTGTGCTGAGTGCACCAATTACCTTGGCGCTTCGCACCTTGCCACAAGGAAGAAATAAAGAGGAACGCGGAGTACGCGGAACTCTCTTATCTGTGCTTCATTCCAGATACTCAGCAATTGTGGTCAATCCTGTAGGAGCGCTACTAATCTTTGATGGTTCGTTATTTGCCATGTATTTCACGCCGCTTTTTGGCAATTTAATGAGTAACCATGCCGGTCACTTATTAATGAATATCCACTTTCTCTTAGCTGGCTTCCTCTTCTTTCATGTCATTATTGGGATAGATCCGAATCCAAAGCGTCCGCCATTCTTGCTGCGCATCGTTACTTTGCTTGCTGCAATGAGCATCCATGCATTCTTCTCCGTAGCCTTGATGTCAGCTACGACTCAGATTGATGGCGGCTACTTTGCTTCGTTGCAAATCCCATGGGTTGGGGACTTGTTAGTTGATCAGAATAAGGGTGGCGCGATCGGTTGGGCGATGGGCGAGATTCCAATTCTGATTGCTCTAGTGGCTACTTTTATTATGTGGACTCGGGAAGATGCGCGCGAAGCACGTCGGATAGATCGCACAGTGGAACGAATGGCGGCCATGGGGCAGCCAGATGATCTGGCTCAATACAATAAGTACCTACAAGAACTTGCCGAACGTGATCGTCGGTCTGGCAATTAAGTGATGGAGTAATAATGGACGCGCTCTTTGATTTACCAAGCGAGTATAAAGATTTACGCGAAAGCGTTCGTTCGCTCGCCGAAAATGAGATCGCGCCTCACGCACATGCCGTAGATGAAGATCATCGCTTTCCGCAAGAAGCTTTTGATGCGCTACAGAAGGCTGGCCTAGCTGCGTCACATGTACCAACAGAATTTGGTGGCGAAGGAGCAGATGCACTTGGCGTTGCAATTATTATTGAAGAAGTTGCTCGAGTTTGCGGATCATCATCACTAATTCCAGCAGTAAATAAATTAGGTTCACTTCCGTTAATGCTTGGTGGAAATAAAGAGCAGAAAGAACGTTGGCTTACTCAGCTAGCTAAAGGAAAAGGTTTTTCATATTGCTTATCTGAATCAGAAGCCGGTTCTGATGCAGCATCGATGCGCACCAAAGCAGTTCAAAGCGGCGATAAGTGGATCTTAAATGGCAGCAAAAAATGGATCTCAAATGCTGGGTTCTCTGATTTCTACACAGTTTTGGCTACTTCCGATCCATCACTTGGCGCAAAAGGAATTACCGCTTTTGTCGTTGAGAAATCTGATCCGGGAGTTTCCTTCGGCGCACCTGAAAAGAAGATGGGTTTCCGCGGATCACCTACCCGTGAAGTTTATTTCGATAATGTAGAACTTGGCGATGATCGTCGCATTAGCGAAATCGGCAAAGGTTTCTCACTCGCGATGGATACCCTCGATCACACCCGCGTAACAATTGCGGCACAAGCGCTCGGCTTGGCTCAAGGCGCGCTTGATGTCGCAACTAAGTATGCGCACGAGCGTAAACAATTCAACAAATCGATCTTTGATTTCCAAGCAGTTCAATTCATGTTGGCTGATATGGCCATGAGCGTTGAAGCGGCACGTCAATTAACTTATGCAGCTGCAGTACGTTCTGAACGCAACGACTGTGATCTCAAGTTTTATTCCGCTGCGAGCAAGTGCTATGCAAGTGATACCGCGATGAAGGTAACTACCGATGCCGTTCAAATTCTGGGTGGCTACGGATATGTATCTGACTATCCAGTCGAGCGAATGATGCGCGATGCCAAGTTAACTCAAATTTACGAAGGCACCAATCAGGTTCAACGAATTGTGATGGCGCGAAATCTGCCTAAGCTTTAAATCGAACTATTAAATCTGGGGTAGCCGCTGCATTAAGCGGCACATCATGTTCTTCGCGCGGTAACTTCTGGCTGGATAGTTCGCCATCGTGCAATAAACCAATTGTCCAGGCGCTCAATTTAGGTAAGAAACGATCGTAAAAACCGCCACCTTGACCTAGTCGATATCCATCTGAATCCATTCGAAGTGCAGGCACCAATACCAGATCGATTTTCGCCAAATCATTAAATGGTTCACCGGTTGGTTCGGAGATTTTCTTACTTGAATCAAGCGTTGTATCTTCTCCATTCCATCGCACCCAAATCATTTCGGAACCAGAGATGCGGGGAAGAAGTAGAACTTTTCCAGCTGCAATCAATCTTTGATTAAGTAAATGGGTAACTGGTTCGTCACCATAGGAAAAGTAGCTCGCAATTACTTGGGCAGATTGAATTTCGCTAATTTCGAGGAGATTTAAGAAGTCGGCAGGAATAAAACCATCGTGACGTTCGAGGCGAAAGCGCTCGCGCAATCGAACTTTCTCAGACTTCACAGCGTCATTCATTAGTTAAATCCCTAGGAAGTATCGGTTTACAAAGTATGGTGGGATTATGTCAGAGCGCACAAAGGTAGATGAGTTTCTCACCTCTTTAATTGCTATCTGCAAACCACTTGAAGCATTCGATATGCCATTGCTAGATGCACATGGCGCCACATTGGCAAGCGATGTTCATGCTGGCGAGCGGTTAGTTCTACGAGAAGGTACCCGTATTCGAGCGACCCAAATCGGTTTAGCGGCTTCAATCGGCCTAGATCACTTACCTACTCGACCACACCCACGCGTAGTTGTTCTATCTGCCGGCCCCGATTTAGTCGAACCAGGTAAGCCACTAACCGGCACCGAAGAGTTCGAGACCAATTCTTGGCTGCTAACGACTGCGGTTCGCGAAACAGGTGCAATTGGTTATCGCGTTCACTCAATTCCTAATGATGAAGAAGAGCTGCAAAAGGTAATTGAAGATCAACTAGTGCGTGCTGACCTAATAATTATTAGTGGCGAACGCCAAGATGATTCCTTCGACTTAATCACCCGCACACTTAGCAAGATTGGTGAAATAACCACAGTGGATCTAGCTATTGAAGCCAGCGGTCGCCATAATTTCGGCACTATTGGGCCGGATAAGACGCCGGTTGTAACTTTGCCGGGCGATCCGATTTCGGCCTATATCTCTTTTGAACTATTTATCCGCCCAATGATCCGCACTCTTCTAGGCGCGGCAACTATTCATCGCCCATCAGTTAAGGCGAAACTGGAAAAGCCAGTCGCATCAACTGCTGGCCTGCGCTCTTATATTCGCGCAATACTTTCTGAAGATGGCGCATCTGTTCTGCCGCTACCTTCACAAGATGAGCAGTCAACTTTGTCAGATGCAAACGCATTTATCGCTCTCTCCGAAAATGATGACGAGAAAGCCATTGGCCAAGAGGTCACCGTTGTTGTTCTTGAGCGCCGCTACATTTAATTTTTGGAATTAGTGATCATAAAATGAGCGAGCAAAATTGGCCGGTCGTATTACTCACTAGCGACTTAACGCTGCGACCATTGCGATGGCGCGATCGGGCAAAATGGTTTGCCGTTCGAGCTGAAAATCGCGATTGGTTAACCCCATGGGATGCGACCTTGCCTAAGGTGCCAGACCATATTGATGGGGGCGAGTTAGCCTCAAAACGCCCCTCATTTGTTGAGATGGTGCGCATTCATAACCGTGAAGGACGCAGCGGTCGCACTATTTCACTAGCCATCTGGCAAGGGCCAAACCTAATTGGGCAGATCACATTAGGCGGGATTATTTATGGGGCGCTGCGCGGAGCCCACATTGGCTATTGGATTGACCGTCGCTTTGCCAATCGCGGATACACGACCCAGGCCGTTGAAATGATTACTGCATACGGGTTTAACGAGCTTGGCCTTCATCGAATTGAAATAAATCTGCGCCCCGAAAATGCTGCTTCGCGACGGGTTGCTGAAAAAGCTGGCTACCTTTTTGAAGGCGAACGCCCTAGGTTTTTGCATATCGATGGCGCATGGCGCGATCACATTACCTTTGTTAAGGAAAATCCGATCATCAAGTAAGGCGTTAAAAGAGGCTCTAAATACCCGATTTGAGCGTGTACCCCCTCTATCTTTAACCATCATGGCATCAGGACTTATTTATCTCGCGATCGCCGGAATGTGGGTTTCCTACTTTCTGCCGAGATGGATTCACGACCGTGAAGAATTTTCTGGAAAATCTGTCGAGCGTTATAAGAGCGCGCTAAAAGTTGTTGCAAGCAAATCACCAGGTGGCATGCCCGAAACAGGAGCGATGCATACCGATTTAGATTTCGTTGCCAAGAGCTCCCAAAAATTATTACGTCGCAGAATTATTTTCTCTTTATTAGCTTTTTCAATGATCGCTACTTTGGCTGGTGGAGTTATGAGTAAATTTCAATTTCTATATACCTTGGTACCGCTTTCAGGAATTGCGCTTTACATTGTGCAGGTTCGTCGAGAAACAATCGCTGAACGTCTGCAACTTCGTCGAGTTCGCCAGCTGCAGCGCGAGAACAATGGTATATCAACTACTAATTTGGCTGAAGTTATTACACCTAAAGCAACTACTGATCATTGGATTCCACTGACTGAACGCGAGCTAACTGGCGTTGTAATTTTGCCTAAGGGTTCAGCTGAACAACGTCGCACTTGGCAACCAGATTCAGTGCCGGCTCCAACTTATCTAAGCGCCCCTAAAGCAGTTACGCCCAAGCGAATTATTGATTTAACTGAACCTGGCAAATGGAGCGATGAGCAAGAGAAGCTTGCAATGGCAGCGCTTAATGCAGTTGCGCCATCAAAGGATCAAATCTTCGATCAAATCTTGGCTGAAGAAGCTGTTGATCGTCTGCGTGATAGCAAAGCAGTTAACGAATAGTTAAATCCGCTAGTTAAATCCAAGAGGGTAGCCACATCCGGGCATACCAGGAATCGTAAGTAATTATCTCACCCGTAAATATCGGATAGAAGTAAATAAAATTAAGCGCAATTAAAACGACTACTAAAGCAATCAGCGCTTGCGAAATATCTCGTTTAACCCTTGATTCATATAGGTATTTAGCCGCATATACCAGCGCGAAAATCAGGAATGGTTCGAAAACAATTGCGTAGAAAGAAAATACAGTGCGCTTTTGGAATAAGAACCAAGGTAGATAACCAGCTGCTATTCCGGCCCAGATAAAGATCGGCGCAAAATCATTTCGCTTATTTAGAAAATTACGAATCAAAATGCCAAGTGTGAAGAAGAGTGCGATGGTGCCGAACCACCAAAGCAGTGGTGTGCCGATTGCTAGAACTTCTTGTGAGCAACTAGTAGACCCGCAACCTTTTGGCGTTTGATAGAAGAATGATGTTGGACGTCCTTGAATCAACCAGCTCCAGGGATTTGCTTGATAAGAATGTTTCTCGACTAAACCGGTATGAAAATTGAGCATCTCGGCGTGGTAATGCCAAAGCGACTTAAGCGAATTAGTTGACCAATTTCGATCCCAGCCACGATCGCTTCGGAACCAACCGACCCAACTAACCAGATAAGTGGCAATTGGTAAAAGGCCGTATTGAATCGGCAACTTGGCAATTGGCTTAATTAAATTGCGACCTGAACCATTTGCACAAATTCGATAGAAAGCTATTAGTGCAAAGAGAATTAGAAAATAGAGCCCGCTCCACTTAGTCGCAGCAGCTAAACCAAAGACCAAGCCGGCTAACCAATGCCAATTCTTAAGCCATGCCCAAAG
>JNSK01000045.1_pt1 | contig 26827 bp, 26 predicted proteins | sample 210681 | NCBI WGS metagenome assembly JNSK01 (sample SAMN02808684, study PRJNA238866) | freshwater metagenome | biome: fresh water; feature: freshwater reservoir; material: water; isolation source: water column of the freshwater reservoir Embalse de Amadorio in Spain | place: Spain: Valencia ...
TGCAGCGCGTGAGATAGCACCTGGCTCTTGTAGCGATTGGGATCCATAGCGATCAAAGACCATCTGATAAATCTCAAGGCGGCGATCTGATTCGACATCGATATCAATATCAGGAAGTGCTGCTCGCAACGGCGAACAGAAGCGCTCCATGAGAAGTCCGTGGCGCATCGGATCTACCCCTGAAATACCGAGCAAGTGGCAGATCAATGAACCAGCACCGCTGCCCCGTGCTGCAACACGTATTCCGTTATCGCGTGCCATCTGTGCAATATCGGCAACGGTAAGAAAGTAAGACTCGTAACCAAGGGATGCAACTGTTGCTAACTCATCATCCAAGCGAATACGCGCAGCCTTCACATCAGCGTTTGCGTTGTAGCGCCAATGAATTCCTGCCTCTACTCGCGAACGTAAAAGTGTGCGCATAGAGCTCTGCGATGTGGCACCAACAATATGTGGCTCAGGCAGATGAATTCCGCCAAGACCAATATCGCGTGCCGGAGAAAGCAGAGCGCGCTCTGCCCATTCGCGGGTAGTTTTTAACAGTGCTCGTGGGGTCGCCTCACCTGCTGCACGCGCAATCTCTGTTGCAACAAGTGTCATCTCTTGGCTGCTCTTTAAATACGCTTCAGCGTTACGACGTTCAATATGCCGGTAATCCAGCGGAACAAGTTGGCGAGCGCAATCCAAAAGATCTGCAATGGGGCCATTGCTGCGAGTACGCATCCGTACTGCATTGGTAATCACCGCATCAATATCGTGATCGCGCGCAAAAACTAAAGACCTAGCAGCGTGAGCAGTAGAGCCTGGCCCATTACCTGCAACTAAATGAGAGACGCATTCGATGGCGTGATCTGCAAAGAATTCACGAGTAGCGTTAAAGAGATCTAAAGCGCGCTCTGGATGGTGGGCCGCTAATTCATAACTCAGTGGTGATTGTGGGCCGTGGAGAAGATGAAGATGAGTGCTATGTGCGCTGAACTTTTCGAGTAGCTCTAGCGTGATTCGAGTATTGCCGCCATCTTTATTGATATTGAGTCCTGTCAGAAAACGTACAAGGTGAGCCCATCCCCCATCACCATGTGCCAAAACAGTCACGCGTTGTTCCGGAATCTTCTTATCGCTGCCTGTGATCTCTATCGGCAGATTGATTCCGATAATCGGTGCAACACCGTTGGCAACACATGCCTTAGCAAAACGAATAGCCCCTGAAAGAGTTGCACGATCTGTGAGAGCAAGTGCCGGCATCGCATATTCACGCGCTTGTTCAACAAGATCGCCTGGCTGCGTTGTTCCATATTTCATAGAGAAAGCGCTAGCAACGCGGAGATGGATAAAACTCATGATCTATCTAGACCGACCTAATAAGCCACTGCCCTGTAGCTTCATCGCGTTCGATTTCAAATGTTGTCACTGCGCCAATCGGTGCAGCCTCTACCGTCCATAAAGCACGCGCGCCATCATCAGGGCGATAGATGCCATCACTGACTCGGTTCCACCATCCACCTGCTTCACACCAGCGCGAGAGAACAGAGTGGATGCGAAAGCGACGACCCTTAAAAGTGAACTCGATCGGTGTCGCTAACGCACCCACTCCATCTGCAATGACTTCATGAGATGCATGAGATGGACGTATCTCCGGGACTGACATTGGTAGCGCCTTCTTTCTTGCCGTGTGGACAATTCGAACAGATGTTCGAAAACTAGCCCAGACCCCTGACAAGAGCAAGCCTGAGCAGGCGACACACCAAGGCAAGGAAAGGGAAAATAGTTGAAACTTCAACTACATGCCCTATCCTAAGCAAGCAAGAGAGTTCGCAGATGGACTCGCCCCCATTAGGAAAATCAAGGAGAAATATGAACGTCGTCCTATTTATCGGCCAGGTGCTCTTCGCAGCCCTCTTCATCACATCAGGCATTGGTCACTTCGCAAAGCTTGAAGCAATGACCGGCTACGCACAGTACAAGAAGCTCCCAGCAGCAAAACTCGGAGTTATGGCAAGTGGACTCTTCTTCCTTGTTGGCGGAATCTTGATCGTTATCGGCACATACGTTGATCTCGGTGCACTTCTCATTGCAATCACACTCGTACTCGCAGCCGTGATCTTCCATAACTTCTGGAAAGAGACAGATGCAAATACAAAGATGCAGGAGCAGATCGCATTTAACAAGGACATCTCACTTGCAGGTGCTGCTCTCATCCTCGTTGCACTCGTTGCATCAGGTGCAGTCGAATCAAGCGATCTTCTATTCAACATCGGAAGCATCTCATTCTTCAATTAAAGTCATAGTTCGAAAGAAAGCCCCTGGGAAACCAAGGGCTTTCTTCTTTTATCATCGGCAATCTGGGAGCATTAAGCCATGGAGATCCTTGGCGCGCTGATAGCAGGAACATTTATCGGTGGCGTCCTTGGCTTTGTCGGTGCTGGCGGTGCCATGTTGGCGGTACCGATCTTGATCTACGGATTTGGTTTTGAGCCTTCAGTTGCATCTACTGCAGCGTTGGCTGTCGTGGGCTCGGCCGCCCTCTCTGGCGCAAGCGCCAAAATCAAAACAAAGCAGATCTACTACAGAGATGCGACAGTTATCTGGGCTATCGGCCTGACAACAAATATTGGATTTTCTTCACTCGTTCATAGGCTCTCAGAAGATTTTATTGCCATTGGTTTTTCAGTCGTCATAATCTTTGCAGGACTGAGCATGCTTGGCGCCCCGTTAACAACGATTCATAAGCGCATGAGTTGGCCAGTGCTTATCGGAGTCTCGCTTTTGATCGGATCAATTACAGGGCTCTTTGGAATCGGTGGCGGCTTCCTTGTTATCCCTGTACTTGTATTGGGATTTGGCACCTCGCATGTTATTGCCGCAGGTACAGCACTCTTAGTTATTGCCATGAACTCTGCCACTGCGTTGCTCGGTCACAACGCTTTATGGAGTGAAGTCTCTTGGCATATTCCACTAGTTATGGGTGCAAGTGCAGTAGTTGTTGCTCAAATTGCTTCACGCATCAAACTACCGATTCAAGATTCTTTGTTGCGGAAAATCTTTGCCTACTTACTCTTCTCAGTCGCCATATTTAGCTTGGTAGAGCGACTCTTTATCGCCTAGGACCGATCTTTATCAGTGTGGATTGTGCGCGATAGATAGCCAGAAAGAAAGAGCATCACAATTGGGAAGAAGAGCGCAACAGGAAGACTTGTTAATTCAGAAATAAGTCCTGTAAGCGTGGGACCGAAGAAATATCCGGCAATACCGATTACGCCCACACGAGCGATAGCAACCGAAGGAGCAACACCTGGTGTAGCGCCAGCTGCCAATATGAATGCAGGGAACATTGGCCCGATTCCGAATCCAACAGCAGCAAATCCAAAGTTGATAATTATCAGTGCAAGCAATGGATGTGAATCAGAAAGCGGAACTGCAATCAGAATTGCTGCACCCCAAGCAATTCCTCCGATATATGCGCCGAGCTTTACAGTCAGTGCAGGACCCAAACGATCGAGAGTTTTATCGCCAAGTAATCTGCTTACAATCATCGCTAAAGCAAAACAAGCAAAACCAGATGCATTAACTCCCTTGTTATATCCCATGTCGTCGCGTAGCAAGATTCCTGCCCAATCACTGGCCGCACCTTCTGCGATCATGCAGCCGAGTAATCCGATTCCAAGCCCCCAGAGGGGAAGAACGCTTTTACCGAAGAGAGGAATCTTTGCACTTGTCTCTTCTTCGCCGCCATCATGATCATCCAGATCTGCTGGCAGAAGGAAGAAGGCTGCGGGAATAAAAGCAAAGCTTGCGAGTATTGCAATGCCAACAAGGTTTACTTCATAAGAAACAAAACGAGCAATTGATCCACCTAGAACGGTAGTTAAGAATGCACCCGCGCTCCACATCGCATGAAGGGTAGACATACAGCGTTTCTTTTCAATTCTTTCGACAATAAATCCTTGAGAGTTAAGACAGATATCCATCAGTGAATATCCAAAGCCCATCACAAAGAGTGAGAGCACAAGCATCGGTGCAGAATTGGCGAGACCCATTCCGGCAAGACCCAAGGGCATAATTGAAATTGCAACTTGAGTAACTCTGCGAGAACCAAAGGTATGAATGGCTCTTCCACCAATTTGGGCTCCACTGACAGAGCCAAAAGTGCTAGCAAGCAAGATAAATCCAAATTGACCATTGGTGAGCCCGATAGCATCTTTAATTTCTGGAATACGTGGGACCCATCCCATGGAGACCATGCCCATGAGCAAAAACATTGCCAGAAGTGACTTTCGAGCTTGCTCTGCAATCGCGACGGGAGCTATTGCTCGAAATCTCTGTGGGCTCATAGCGGCTAACGCTAAACCATCTCCAACGTCAATGCGCACGCATCTGGCGATGTCGTACTCTTTATCTATGGAGCACATTCTCGAACGAGCATCAGTAAAACGTGCACAAGAGGCGATGGATAACCTCAATGTCAGCGGCCGTGTTCGTGCACTAAGTGAAAGTGCCCGCACTGCTCAAGAAGCTGCCGATTCACTCGGGGTTGAGGTGGGCCAAATTGCTTCTTCTCTCATCTTTAAACTCCCATCAGGAGGCGCTCTTCTCGTCATTACAAGCGGCCGCCATCGCGTGGATACAGAGCTTGTTGCCAAGAAATTGGGTATTGAAAAACTTGTGCGTGTTGACGCTAATTTCGTGAAAGAGATTTCCGGTTATTCAATAGGTGGTGTAAGTCCTTTGGGCTGGATTTCAAGGCCAGAAATCATTCTTATTGATGAAGCGTTAAACGATTACGACATTGTTTGGGCTGCTGCTGGACACCCTCACGCGGTATATCCAACCTCATTCGATGAATTACTCAATTGCACAGGCGCTACACCAATGGTTGTTGGAGATTAATTGTGTCTCAAGTAGTCGTTGCGTATTTTTGGACTATAAAGAAAAGCGATCTTCCCTTTGCGCTCTTTTCGATGGCGCGAGATCGTGGTCGTCTGCGCAGATCTAGAGGTGTGAACTTTGCCAAGATGTTAGGTACTGGCACTGGCAAGAATTTCACACCAAGTGATGCTGACCTCACGCGATGGGGCGCACTCGTTGTCATTGATGAAAGCGCTTTGGAATCAATAGATTCACTTGCAGTGATTCGTTCTTGGAATAAGCGAGCACTTCATGAAGTGCGGCTGGTCCTTGACCCGATTTCGGTACACGGTCTATGGTCTGGATCTAATCCATTTAACTGGAGCGTTACTCCAGCACCAGATTCTCAAATTGTCGCAATAACGCGTGCACGTATTAAGTGGAGTCAGAACTTTAGGTTTTGGAGGGCAGTGCCTCCAGTTTCAGCAGACCTGCACCGATCCCCCGGATTGATTGCAGCTATCGGCATAGGTGAAGCGCCAATTGGGCTACAGGGAACTTTCTCGCTCTGGGAGAACGGAAAAGTCCTACGTGATTTTGCATATAAAGGTCAGGCACATCAGAGGGCGATAGAGGCGACAGCGCAGTACAACTGGTATGCCGAGGAGTTATTCTCGCGCTTTGCAGTACGTAATGTGCGTGGAAAACTCTAGTAAGGCAGACTTAGCCCATGTCGATTCGAGATTTCACGCCACGAGCAAATCGTCGTCGTGGGCAGTCTCAACGCTCAAAAATCTTTCTTGCTGTAGTACTCACTGTGGCAATCCTGCTGCAGATTCCGTATCCACTCTTGGATGGACGAGCACTCGAGATATTCACACTCCTCACCGTGTACTTCGGTGCAGCGGCGATGTTGCTACACGCGCGATTGAGCTTTGGAAATAAATTTGCCCTTACTTATCTTGGAATAACTGCCACATTTGCATGGATCGTTGAAACTATTGGGGTTAACACTGGTTGGCCCTTTGGCGTGTATGAATACAGCAAAACACTTGGCGTCTTTATCTTTGATGTCCCACTAGTTGTTCTCTTTGCATGGACGATGATGGCCTACCCAGGGCTAATCGCCGCTCGCCGAATTGCGCGCGGTTGGGTATTTCTCTACGGCGGAGCAATCTTGATGGGTTGGGATCTCTTCCTGGATCCGCAGATGGTTGCAGCAGGTCGCTGGACTTGGGACGTTACGGGCCCATCTTTTCCTTACGCTCCAGAAATTCCATTGTCGAACCCATTTGGATGGTTGCTTTCTGGGCTTACGTTGATGGCAATCTTGAACTTTATGCTTCCAACAGAGCGTCGCAAAGAAGCGCCCAGCACAATGGTCGCCGACATCTATCTAGCGTGGAGTCTTGTGGGTGGATTTATTGCACAATTCTTCTTCTTCGGTCGACAAGGGCTAGCAGTCGTCGCGTTCTTGATTTACGGCTTAATCCTTGCTCCGTACTTCTTTACGCAGTGGCTTAACCGTAGCTAACTGATATGTCCGCGCTTCTTAGTTTGTCGGTTGTAATTAATGCATTTCTCTTGAGTATGGCAATCTTTAATGCCATCACCATCATTCGACCACGCTCACAGAGTTCACAGAATTTGAGTTTTTCTCTCCTTGTTCCATGTCGCAATGAAGCGGAGAACGCAAAAGATCTTGTTGCTTCTCTACGCGCGATTGATCATCCTAATTTTGAAGTGATCTTTATTGATGACAACTCAACTGATGGCACCGGAAATTTGTTGCGTCAGGCAATTGCAAATCTTCCTTACATGAAGGTTGTAAATGCGGAACCACTTCCAGATGGTTGGATGGGTAAACCTTGGGCCTTATCGCAAGGGCTTAGCCATGCAACTCGCGACTACATCGTCACCATCGATGCAGATGTTCGACTAGAACCGAATGCACTGTCGGCCATGGATGCTGTTTTGCAAAGAACAGGATCGGATTTTCTCTCTCCCTATCCTTGCCAAGAAGCGGTGACACTTTCTGAGAGACTGATTCAGCCACTCTTACAGTGGACATGGATGACTACGGTTCCACTTCGCCTTGCCATGCAAAGTTCACGCAAATCCCTGGCTGTTGCTAATGGTCAATTTCTCTTGGTGAAGAAGAGTGCTCTCGAATCATGTGGTGGCTTTACGACTATCAAATCGAGTGTTCTTGATGATATTGATATGGCACGCGCATTAATTCACAGCGGATTTCGTGGTGGAGTCTGTGATGGTTCAACAATCGCATCGACTCGCATGTATTCCTCATTTAAGGAAATTCGCGCAGGGTATGGAAAATCAATGTCCACAGGCTTTGGTGGAGTCTTTGGTTCGATAGCACTTGTTTTTGTTATGGCAATCTCTGGAATTCTGCCGTTTATCGGTTCGATTGCAGGCTCCCCCATTGCAACAGCATCCTTGCTCATGGTTATCGCCTCACGACTAGTCTCGGCGGTTTCATCGCGGTCACTTCTTATTGATGCTCTGCTGCATCCCATTTCCGCACTGCTCTTCATCTACTTACTGATCTACTCAAATCTCTTCCACTCTAGGATCACGTGGAAAGGCCGCCCAGTATGAGCAACGATAAGAAAGATGTAGTTGTTATTGGCGCAGGTATGGGCGGAATGGCAACGGCTGCGCGTCTTGCAAAAAAGGGCTACCGCGTTCACGTATTTGAAGCTAGTGATCGCCACGGCGGAAAATGTCGTACTGAGTGGATCAACGGCTATGCCTTCGATACAGGTCCATCGCTTCTGACACTGCCTGCCGTCTATCGCGATCTTTTTCAGCGCACAGGCGATGTACTGGGAAGAGTTGTTGAACTCAAACCGGTAGATCCTTCTTTTGATTATCGCTTTCACGATGGAACATCTGTGAAGTTTGCCAATCTTTCTCGCAAGAAAACCTTAGAAGCAATCTCAGATTCGTATGGCGCTGCTGTATCGCTCGAATGGGATCAGATCATGCGCCGAGCTGAGGCAATGTGGGATGTTTCGCGCGAGCCCTTTATCGAATCAGAGTTGAAGTCTATCGCCTCACTCCTTAAGCGTAAGTCGCTTGTTAAAGATCTCTTCGTTATCGCACCTTGGAAATCAATCCGTGGGCTAGCAATTAAGAGTCCACACCTTCGCAAAATTCTTGATCGCTATGCCACTTATAGTGGATCTGATCCCCGAGTAGCACCAGCTGTCTTGTCATCAATTGCCTTCGTTGAGGAAGCATTTGGTGCATGGCACATCATTGGTGGAATTGGAAAATTAGGTGATGCTCTCTATCAACGTTGCTTAGATCGAGGAGTCATCTTTGAGTTTAATGCGCGTGTTTCAGAAATCACTCACGATAAGGGAGTCGTGACCGGAGTGGTGATGACAGATGGCCGCAACATCCCCGTCGCAACAGTTGTCGCAAATGCTGACGCGGGAATGATTTATTCAAGCCTGATCAAGAATCAACCAGCATCTGTCCGTAGGGCTTCTCGCGCAATAGCAAAGATGGAGCCCTCACTTGCTGGTTTTTCGCTTTTGCTAGGACTTCGTCCATCGGCGGAGCCAAAGCTTGAGCACCACACAGTTTTGTTTCCAGAAAATTATGATCAAGAGTTTGAATCAATCTTTAACCAGAAGGTCCCGGTGGAAGATCCAACGATCTACATTTGTGCCCCACATGATGAGACTATGGTTGAAAGCCAAGGCCATGAGGCGTGGTTTGTACTTGTAAACGCCCCACGTCACGGAGCAGATAGTTTTGACTGGAGCGATCGGAAATTTGCTGAACACTATGCGCAGAAAATTATTGATCGCATCGAAGCCCGCGGTATTCAGGTTCGCAAGCGTCTTGAACTCTTAGAGATTCGCACCCCGGCCGATTTAGAGGCGAGCGTCTTAGCTCCTGGCGGTTCGATCTACGGTACTTCTAGCAATGGTTCACAGAGTGCATTCAATCGAGCTAAGAACCGCAGTCCGCTCAAAGGTTTGTATTGCGTAGGCGGAAGCGCTCATCCCGGCGGAGGTCTGCCTCTTGTTGGGCTAAGTGCAGAGATTGTTGCGCAAGCAATAATCACTGAAGATGGCGGCGAGCAGCTCTCATCACTTGATAGACACTAAAGGTTGCCATCGCTGTAAAGATATAGATTGCAAATGGCGCAAAAGAAAAGCTCAGTAGTTCCAGGACCATAAAGATTGCAATCGCACTGGCCCGCACTGGACGTTCTGCAATAGTGACAACACCAATTTCGTGAAAGCCAAGGGACGCCATTCTTGCTCGCGCATATTCTTGGGTGAGTGCCAGAGCGAAGAGGGCTAAGCAAATCTCTGGCGCAATCCCCCACTGATACAGGGCAAAGAACCAGAGTGCTTCTGTGATGCGGTCGGCGATGGCATCAAGGGTTGCACCAAATCGACTTACCTTGCCTGAGACGATTGCAACGCTGCCATCGACACCATCGAAGATGAGTGAAAGCACAAGGAAGAGCAGTCCGATTGCAGAATATGGATAGAAGATAAGTGCAACACCGCTGAGTACGCCTAAGAGGGTAAGAACGTTAGGAGTAATTCGAAGAGCACTCAGGCCTCGGGCAATGATGTAGGAAATACTCAACCAACCCTTAACGATTCCCTTAATTTCTGCATCGAGATGCAGTGTGCTCCATGAAGCAAAGAACTCTTCGCGTTTCATCACTTAGCGCCGATCTTGTAAAGATTCAAAGATCTCACTTGTGGCAGTTGAGCTATTCATTGTGTAGAAGTGAATTCCTGGTACTCCCGCATCAATCAAATCGTTACAGAGATTGAGCGCGATCTCTACTCCAAGTTTGCGCACATCTTCTGGATTGTCTTCAACTGCGGCAAATCGAGATGCGATCGAATCAGGGATCGGTGTGCCGCCAAGTTCTGCCATCTTGGTTAATAGCTTCACATTAGTGACCGGAAGAACACCTGCAATAATTGGCATTGTTGATCCTCGTTTTGCCAGGGCATCAACTAGACGCTTCCACTTATCTACTTCGAAGAAAAACTGCGTTGTTGCAAAAGATGCACCGAGAGATTCTTTGCGCAAAAGCACATCGATATCTTTGCCGAAATCTCCCCCTGAGTTAGGGTGTCCATCAGGAAAAGCTGCAACACCAATCGTAAAGTCACCGTGTTCACGCGCTAAAGTGATGAGTTCGTCAGCATGAGTCAGGCCACCATCAACTGGTGCCCATGGTGCTCGTGGTCCACCAACAGGATCTCCGCGTAGCGCCAAAATACTTTTAATTCCAGATTCTGTATATCTCCGAAGAACGTCGATCAGTTCATCTCGCGTAGACCCAACACATGTTAAGTGAGCAACAGTTGGAATACTGGTCCGCGCAGTGATCTCTGAAGTGATGCGTATTGTGCGATCGCGCGTTCCGCCACCTGCGCCGTATGTGACAGCGACAAAATCTGGGTGAAGTGCGGCAAGGCTAGATAAGGCTTGCCAGAGGCGCTCTTCCCCCGCCACATCTTTGGGAGGAAAGAACTCAAATGAGTACATTCGCTTTTCAAGTCGCATCTCCACGCGGTCAGGGTACCGTTGCCCTCGTGAATAGTCAGGTTATGGATGAGCTCGTATCGGTTCGCGAGCAAGTGCAAGCAGCCTTGGCTACATATTTATCGCAAGCCCGCTCGCATTTGACCACCATCGGATCTCAATTAAGTCCTGTCTGTGATGGCCTTGAAGAATTTATTCTTGATGGGGGAAAACGCCTTCGCCCACTCTTTGCCTACGCCGGACACAAGGCTGCTGGAAAGGAAGTCGGAGCGTCTGAGATTAAAGCCTTTGCAAGTTTGGAATTCTTGCAAGCTTGCGCACTGATCCATGATGATTTGATGGATGCATCCGACACGCGCCGTGGAAAACCTGCGATGCATCGTAGATTTGAAAACTTACACCAAGAACAAGCACTTGCTGGTCTATCAGAACAATTCGGAGCAGCTGCTGCAATTCTTTTAGGTGATCTTGCACTAGTGCAAGCCGATCACATGCTCCATACATCTGGAATCTCTTCCGATCAATTAATTGACGCCCTCGTCGTCCATGATGAGATGCGGATCGAATTAATGGCTGGCCAATATCTGGATGTGCGCGAGGCTGGTGAAAAGAGCCACAATGTAGAACGTTCACTTCGCATCGCACGCTTTAAGTCAGGTAAGTACAGCATTGAACGTCCATTACATCTAGGAGCAACGATTGCTCTGCGAGATCCAGCTGTTCGCACGCCGTTGACATGGAGATTATCTGAGTACGGTCTTCCGCTTGGAGAAGCATTCCAGCTGCGAGATGATCTCTTGGGTATTTTTGGTGATCCAACAATTACTGGAAAGCCTGCCGGAGATGACCTGCGTGAAGGTAAGCGCACGGTCTTAATGGCGATGGCTATGGAACGCACCACAGATGCCGGTCGTAAAGAGTTATCAACGTATCTAGGAAACCCAGATCTCTCCCTTGAAGTTATCGAAAAACTTCGTGGAATTATCAATGAGAGCGGCGCCGTTGAGAGCGTTGAAGGGCTGATTGAAAAACTCACCTTTGATGCCTTAACTGCTTCTCGATCAAATGAAATCGCAGCAGATTCACATCAACTATTGGCCGCGCTTGCAGCAAGTGCAACCGCGCGCAAGAGCTAGGAGCAAGAAATGGTCGCACGCATCAAGGGTCCAACAGATCACGTTGTAGTTGTCGGTGCTGGTTTGGCCGGACTCAGTGCAGCGCTACGTCTGGCTGGAGCCGGACGTAAAGTCACCGTCCTTGAGCGAGCAAGTGTTCCTGGTGGCCGCAATGGTCTGCTCAATAAAGATGGATATGCCTTTGATACCGGCCCTTCAGTTTTAACAATGCCTTCTTTGATTCAAGATGCATTCTCATGCGTGGGCGAAGATATGAAAGATTGGTTGGAGCTCACACCTGTAAAGCCTCTCTATCGCGCTTTCTATCACGATGGAAGCATCATCAACGTTCACGCCAACACAGCAGAGATGGAAGAAGAGATTCGTCAGACAGTCAGCGCTGAAGAGGCACTTGGCTATCGACGCTATGTGGACTTTGTGACCAAGCTCTATAAGTATGAAATGAATGACTTCATCGATCGCAATATCGATTCACCATTTAATCTTTTAACACCGAACCTGGCACGACTTGTCGCACTCGGCGGATTTAGACGCCTTGCACCTAAGGTCAACCAATTCCTTAAAGATCCTCGCTTGCAAAAGGTCTACTCATTCCAGGCAATGTATGCCGGTGTGAGTCCGCAGCAGGCGCTAGCAATCTATGCAGTCATTGCCTACATGGACTCAGTTAATGGTGTCTTCTTCCCTAAGGGTGGAATGCATGCTGTTCCTCGCGCACTTGCGGCAGCTGCTGAAAAACATGGCGTTGTCTTTAAATATGACACTGATGTTACCGGCGTTGAAGTTGTAAATAAGCGCGCCCGCGCAGTGACAACGGCATCCGGTGAGCGTTACGAATGTGATGCCATCGTGATGAATCCAGATCTACCTGTTGTCTGGCGCGATATTCTTGGTAAGACTCCCCTGAATATCAAGCGCCTGAAGTACTCACCATCTTGTGTGACACTTCTTGTGGGATCCTCAAAGAAATACGACCATACAGCCCACCACAACATTCACTTCGGTGAATCTTGGGATGGTGTCTTTGACGAATTGATCAATAAGAAAATACTCATGACCGATCCATCAGTTCTTGTCACAATCCCAAGTAAAGATGATCCAGCTCTTGCTCCGGCAGGTAAAGAGTCATATTACATTCTCTATCCAACTCCTAACCTGGATGCAGATATTGATTGGAAGAAGCAGGCAGGTCCATATCGCGATCAGATGATTAAGACTCTTGAAGATCGTGGTTACACAGACTTTGAAGCTGGTATTGAAACTGAAGTTATGACTACTCCTCTTGATTGGGAGGAACAAGGAATGATGCGTGGCGCACCATTTGCTAGCGCACATACCTTCTTCCAGACAGGTCCATTTAGACCTCGCAATATCGCAGCAGGTTTTGAAAACATTGTCTTCGCGGGATCAGGTACACAACCTGGTGTTGGCGTACCGATGGTACTTATCTCAGGTCGCCTTGCTGCAGAACGAATTGTTGGACCCGTTAAGTAATGAACGAGTTGGATGCAGCCGGGATTACTGATCCTGCACTGCGCGCATCGTATGCCGAATGCAAGCGCTTAAATTCGCTGCATGGAAAAACTTATTACTTAGCGACGCTCCTTCTTCCACCGGCGAAGCGTCCATTTGTTCATGCGTTATACGGCTTTGCGCGATATGCCGATGAAATTGTTGATGACCTTGCATCGACCCTTTCGCCACAAGAAAAAGCGGATGTTCTGCGCACATGGAGCTCGGGCGTTCTCTCTGATCTCTCGGCAGGTAAAAGTAATGACGCGGTGGGTGCCGCACTCGTTGATACCGTCACTCGATTTAAGATTCCGCATCAACACTTTGTTGATTTTTTGCACTCAATGGAGATGGATTTAACGGTTTCGACCTATGCAAACTATGAAGCATTGAGCGAGTATGTCTATGGTTCGGCAGCCGTAATTGGCCTCGAGATGGTCCCTATCCTTGGCGCACTCTCAGATGATGCTTACGAAAGTGCGAAGAAACTTGGAATCGCTTTTCAACTAGCTAACTTCATTCGAGATGTTGGTGAAGATCTTGATCGTGGTCGCATTTACCTGCCTCTTGATGAACTTGCAGCCCACGGGGTTACAGAAGAAATGCTCTACAAGCGAGTTCTTACACCTGAAATTATTGCAGCGCTGAAGTTTCAAATTGCTCGGGTGAGACAGTTACAGGCAGAGGCAGCCCCAGGAATTGATCTCTTGCATGCAACAAGTCGTCCTTGTATCCGCGCGGCAAGTGAACTTTATTGCGGGATTGTCGATGAGGTCGAAGCGATTGGATATGACATATTCAATAAACGAGCAAAGACATCAACGGCACGGAGAATTCGTGTTGCAGGAAAGGCTTATCTACAAGCCCTTTCTGCTCGCCGTGCGCTAAACTGATAACGCGGGAGCACATGCGTTACTTGTAACGCTGCTGAGAGGATCTCAACGCGAGATCGACCGCTAGACCCGTCCGGTAATGCGGATGTGGAAAGGAAATACTTATGTCTACCCTCGAAATCATTGCAGCATTTATCTCGTTTATTGGCGTCGCTCTCGGCGTAACAGGAAAAAGAATTACTTGGCCTTGGTGGGCTGTTAGTAGCGCACTCTATGGAGTTCTCTTTATCCAATGGGATCTCTTTGCGAGTGCAGCGCTACAACTTGTGTTTATCGCTGCGGCGATTGCAGGTTGGTTCGGTTGGGGCAAGAAAGGTGCGATCCCAGGTCCTCTTAAGAATAAATATCGCATCTACACTGCCTTAGCAATCATTCTCGCAACTCTTGCGTTAGCACCGCTACTCGATCGCTTGGGTGCCGCATCAACTTATGCCGATGCAGTCCTGCTCTTTGGATCGATTGCGGCTCAATTGCTGATGGTCTACGAGAAATATGAAACGTGGATTCTTTGGCTTGTGGTCGATTTGGGATATACCGCGCTTTACTTCAGCCAAGAGCTTTATCTGACATCGGTGCTATATCTTGTATTTACCGTTGTGGCGGCTGTGGGTTGGAGGAGTTGGTATGCAACTTATCGACGCACTGGATGAGATTGCACAAGGGGTAGATCAACCCATCATCGCAATTGATGGGCCGGCAGGGGCTGGCAAGACCACTCTCGCATCGACGATCTTCCTTGCGCTTTCACCACACATATCTACAAAAGTGATTCATATGGATGAGCTCTACCCTGGCTGGGAAAGTGCACTTGGTGACGAGTTAACAAAAACGCTTACTTGGGTCACCTCCTGCCATAAGGCGAAGAAACCTTTGCTCTATTCATCTTTTAACTGGGCGGCCAATGAATTTGCCGATCCAAAATCTCACCCATCCACGCAATTACTCATTCTTGAAGGTGTTGCCAGCGCACAGATTGCAATCGAAGAAAGCTTAGCCACCTCGATCTGGCTCGACTTGGATCCACTCATTGGATATCAAAGAGTGATCGACCGAGATGGTGAGAAAATTTCCCGAGAGATGACGCAATGGCTTGTCATGCAAGAGCAACACTTCGCCGCAGATAGGACGAAAGAACGCTGCGAATTCCTTCTTTCAACCTAAAATTCAACCATGTCCGACCTCACTGGAAACCTCATCGATGGTCGCTATCAGCTCTTGCGTCAGATGGATGCTGGAGGAATGGCCACAATCTATGAGGCTATAGATACGCGCCTTGACCGACGAGTGGCGGTCAAAATCATGCACGCACATCTTGCGCAGGATGAACAATTTGTTGAACGTTTCATCCGTGAAGCAAAAGCGGCGGCGGCATTAAGCCATCCAAATATTGTTGCTGTCCAAGATCAAGGATGGAACCAAAGTGGAATTCCTGCCGTCTTCATTGTGATGGAACTCGTCGATGGACATACACTGCGCGAATATCTCAATGAGCGCGGCAAGATTGCAGCTGTCGATGGAATTAAGTTTCTGCTCCCCGTTCTTAGCGCACTTGGCGCGGCACATCGTTTAGGAATTGTTCATAGAGATGTAAAACCAGAAAATATCCTTGTATCTAAAGAAGGCCGAATCAAGATCACAGATTTCGGTCTTGCAAAGGGTGCGATGATCGGCAGTACGATGACAGCAGAATCCAGCGTAATCTTAGGAAGCGTCTCCTACCTATCCCCCGAGCAAGTTTCGCGAGGAATTGCAGATTCACGGAGCGATGTTTATTCGGCTGCGATTACCGCCTTTGAAATCTTTACTGGAACGAAACCTTTTGAAGGCGATGAGCCCATCCAGATTGCCTTTATGCATGTGAATTCGCGTGTACCCCGGATTAGCTCTCTAATTCCAGATATACCTAAGCCTCTAGATGATCTGATTTTTGCTGCGACAAGTGTTGATCCAGATGAGCGTCCCCGCGATTGTCAGATATTTCATAGCCAAATGCTTGCGATTTCCCAAGCGCTCAATCCATCAGCTCCTCAAATGAGCCTTGAACTTGATATTCCAATTGCACCAATGAGAGAGAAGACAAAGAAGAAATCGCGTGGAAAATTTACTCAGATAACAGAGAAAATCTCGCTCACACTTCCTACCGTTGGTGCAAAAGAGTCCACCGTGCAGGTGCGCGAGCGTAAGAAGGTAAGCAAGCGAGTTCGTCGTAATCGTTGGATAGCTGCAGGACTTGCAGTTCTTCTAGGAATTACAACGTGGTGGGTGCTCATTGGCCCAGGTGCATCAGTGAAATTCCCTTCTGTTGTAGGTGCGACGACAGAGCAAGCAAATTCGACACTCACCACACTTGGCTTGAAAACAGTGATTATTGAAGAACGTTTCGATGAAGATATTGCAAAAGGTCGTGTGATCTCTACCGATCCATTTGCTGGAGATTCGATATCACTAGGTGGAACTGTCAATCTCGTTGTATCAAAGGGAGCAGAGCGATACACCATTCCAGCCCTCATTAGTCTTACTCCTGAAGCAGCTCTCAATCTCTTGGCGAAATCTCCACTTAAAGTTGGCGAGATCACTGAAGTTTTCAACGCTAAAATTCCAAAGGGATTTGTTATCTCATCTAATCCTGCACCAGGAACACGAGTGAAGCGCGAAACCATAGTTGATATGGTCGTCAGCAAGGGTATTGAAACTTTTGATCTTGCATCCTATGTCGGAACAAATGGTGAACAAGCACTCAATGAATTGACTGAAGCTGGATTCAACGTAACAGCAACTTATGCATTTGATGAAAAAGCTATGCCGGGTGAAGTGATTTCACAGCAACCAGCTGCTGGTGCGCTACTCCCCAAGGGTGCCGCAGTAGAAATCTTTGTCTCCAAAGGTTCAGCCTTCGTATATATCCCTAACGTGATGCGCTTCACGCAAGCACGAGCAACCACACTTCTTGAAGATTTAGGTTTAAAGGTTGTAGTTAAGAAGGTAACAAAGACCGCCAAATTGGTAATTGGTATAGACCCTAAGGTCAACGCCAAGGTCAAACGTGGAAGTACGGTAACTCTCACAGTAGGGTAGGCGAATGCCAAAAGCCGCACTGCCCCGTATCGGAGCCCACACACCCACAAGCGGTGGAATGGCTAAACGTTCTATTGAATATGCACGCATTACTGAGGCCGAAGCCATTCAAGTCTTTACATCTAATCCACGTGGTTGGGCAATGCCCGAAACCAATCATGAAGCTGATGCGCTCTTTCGTGAGAGAGCGGATGAGTTAGATCTTGAAGTCTATGTACACGCGCCCTTCCTCATTAATTTAGGTTCACCTACCGAAGGCACCTATAAGAATTCTTTAGCGTCGACTGCATACTCACTTAAGCGTGGCCAAGAAATCGGTGCATTGGGTGTTGTCGTGCACACTGGTTCTGCTGTCAATGAAGATTTTATTGAGAGCGCTTGGAAGCAAATTCACGAAGGAATGATGCCCATTCTCAATGCGCTTTCAAGTGATGCTCCTTATCTACTCCTTGAACCCACAGCTGGACAAGGCCAATCCCTTGTTAAACGATTAGAAGATTTAGAGCACTACTTGAAAGCACTTGAATATCATCCCAAGGTCGGCATCTGTCTTGATACTTGCCATGTCTTTGCTGCGGGTCATGACATTGCCAAAAAAGGTGGGATGAAAGAGACCCTTGATCTCCTGGTAGAGGTAGCCGGTGCCGAACGTATCCAATTAATTCATGCAAATGATTCGATGGACGTATGTGGAGCGCTCAAGGATCGCCACCAGAATATCGGCGAAGGATTTATCGGCACAGATCCATTTAAAGAGTTACTGGCACATCCTGCAGTGGTAAATGCTCCCCTGATTCTTGAAACTCCCGGCATGGAGCTAGAACATGGAAAAGAGATTGCTCTTTTGAAGAAGTTGCGAAAGGGCTAAAGCTTCACCATGATGAAAACCCATGCTGGGCGAATGCGCCTTGCCCCTATAGCGCTCATCTTGTTGGCAGCATCTTGGGGTCTGGCATTTGTCATCATGAAAGATTCTATTGAGCGACAAAATGTAAATAGCTTCCTCTTTACCCGCTTTGCAGTTGCAGTTCTTTTCCTCGTCGCCTTCAGGCCTACAATCTTCCGCCAAATTACTAAAGATCTCTTTATCAAGGCCTTCGCAGCCGGACTACTTCTTGGTGCGGGCTACATATTGCAGACAGAGGGCCTCGCTAGAACAGGTGCTGCGATTACCGGCTTTGTTACAGGGCTCTATGTCGTTGCAACGCCTCTGATATCAGCTTTTTTCTTGAGGAAGAAGATCTCCTTGTTTACATGGGGATGCGTAGCACTTGCCACGGTAGGTCTTGCATTGCTCTCCCTTCGTGGTTGGTCAATGGGCTTCGGCGAATTTCTCGTTCTTCTCTGTGCAATCGCTTTCGGCGCACACATTGTTGCACTCGGCCAGTGGAGTGCTGGGCGAGATGTCTATGCCATGACCACCGTTCAGCTCTTCGCAGTCACAGTTCTCACTGGAGTATTTGCATTTGCCGAGGGCTATCAAGCACCTCCTGATTACGGTGTGTGGGCCGTTGTCATCTTCACAGCAATCGTCTGCACAGCTCTTGGTTTCATCGTACAAACATGGGCACAAGCTCATATCGAACCAACGAAGGTGGCAGTTATCTTGACCCTAGAAGTTGTCTTTGCTGCTCTCTTTGCAATCACAATTGGACGCGAGACAATGACTATCCAGGTTGCGCTCGGTGGAATTATTCTGCTTACTGCGATGTATCTCATTGTCATAAAGGATCCCGCTAATGATTGATCTCCGTTCAGATACCGTCACGGCGCCATCTGCAGCGATGCGAGAAGTCATTGCCAGCGCGCCGGTTGGGGATGATGTCTATGGTGATGACCCCACAGTAAATGCACTCGAAGAACGCGTTGCCGCTCTCTTTGGCAAAGAAGCTGGACTCTTTACTCCAACTGGCTCTCTAGCCAATCAATTAATGATGCGCACTCTTGTACAGCCTGGTCAGGAAATTCTGGCCGAGACGAATTCACATGTAGTGCGCGCAGAACTTGGCGCAGCTGCAACATTTTCAGGTATTACAACTCGCACATGGCTGGCACCCTCGGGATTGTTGAACGCCGCAGATCCACTGGCCATCGCCGCGCCTAATGCTGGTCCATATTTAGTCTCTACTTCAGCTATTTCAATTGAAAATACCCACAACTTTGGTGGCGGGACAGTGCAGCCACTCGATCAGATGAAATCACTCTACGAACAAGCTCATGCGGTCGGAATTGCAATTCACCTTGATGGTGCGCGTATCTGGAATGCTCATATAGCAAGTGGTGTTGTGCTGGCTGATTATGGCAAATATGCCGACACGATTAGCGTCTGTTTCTCTAAAGGTTTAGGTGCACCTATAGGTTCAATGGCTCTATCAACGAGCGAGCGTATTGCTTCTGCGCGTGTGTGGCGCAAGCGATACGGCGCTGGAATGCGCCAAGTTGGAATCTTGGCTGCAGCAGCCGATTATGCGATTACACATCACATGAGCGATCTCAGCAACGATCATCGCAGAGCAAAGGCGCTTGCTACAGCGATCGCTCAGGTTGATTCTTCACTCATTGATCCCGCATCAGTTGTTACGAACATAGTCGGTCTTAATCTAAAAGCATTGGGAATTACCGCTGCGGAACTTGCACAACGAACAAAAGATTCTGGATTACTTATTGGAGCCCTAGGTCCACACTTTGCACGTCTAGTTACACATCGTGATTTTGACGATGCGCAATGTGATCAGGCTATCGAAATTTTACGCAAGACCCTCGTGGCGTAAGAGCCATTCTTTCTTATTTACACCGTAGGCATAATTTCCGAGCGCTCCCCCAGTTTTAACAATTCGATGGCATGGAACTACGAGCACGATTGCGTTCTTGGCGCATGCGCTACCTGCAGCGCGTACCGCCTTGGGGCTTCCTGAATTCTTGGCAAGTTCTGCATATGAAAGAACTTTGCCGGCACGAATACGTCGCATCGCCTTCCACGCGGCCTGAGAAAATGAACCGCCGGGCTGGCTGACTTTAATTCCATTAATCGCTGAAAGATCGCCATCAAAATAGTCATCGATGAGATCTGAGATCACTGGAATCTTCTTTGCTTCCTTAAAATCAGAAGCGCGGTACAAAGGGTCGAGTCCTTCTTTGAGTGCTTTGATCGAACCTAAGTTAGCGCCAAGTAACAACTCACCATCTGCAATCAGATTGAGTGTTCCTACTGGAGTTGTTGTTGATGTAATCAGCAGGGACATGAGTCGTGAGCTTTAGCGATCGCGCAACATCTCAGCGACGAGAAATGCCAGCTCGAGCGATTGTGAGTGATTCAGACGCGGATCACACGCGGTCTCATAACGTGAGGCAAGATCTGTCTCTGAAATCTTCTCTCCGCCGCCAAGACACTCAGTGACATCATCACCGGTTAATTCAATATGTATTCCGCCAGGATGAGTCCCTAGTGCTTTGTGCACTTCAAAGAATCCCTTTACTTCATCCATCACGTCATCGAATTGACGGGTCTTGTAGCCGGTCGCTGATTCGAAGGTATTGCCATGCATAGGATCACAGACCCACAAGACTTGAGCACCTGACTTGGTGATGCCATCAACAAGTGCGGGAAGTGCTTCACGAATCTTGCCAGCACCCATGCGTGTAATAAATGTGAGGCGACCTGGTTCGCGATTAGGATCTAAACGATTAATTAAGCGGAGGGCATCATCAACTGTAGATTTCGGTCCAAGTTTGACACCGATTGGATTGCGAATCTTTGAAGCGAAATCTATATGTGCACCATCTAGTTGACGAGTCCGCTCTCCGATCCATACGAAATGTGCTGAGACATCGTAGGGATCTCCTGTGCGAGAATCGATACGGGTTAAGGACTTTTCATATTCCAGGATGAGAGCTTCATGACTTGAATAGAAATCTACGCTCTTAAATGACTCAGGATCGACCCCAGCTGATTTCATGAAACTAAGTGCACGATCAATCTCTTTCGCCATCTCTTCATAGCGAACTCCAACGCTTGAATCACGGATAAAACCCTTGTTCCATTCGTGAACGCGGCGAATATCTGCAAAACCACCCTGAGTAAATGCACGAACCAAATTCAGGGTCGCAGCAGAAGTGTTGTAGACATCGACTAAGCGCTGAGGATTTGGAGTACGGGCTTCTAAAGTGAATTCAAGATCATTGACCGCATCGCCTCTATATGCAGGAAGAGTGACATCGCCGCGAGTCTCTAAATCATTGGAACGTGGCTTTGCAAACTGTCCCGCCATACGGCCGACTTTTACAACCGGAAGGCTTGAGTAATACTGCAATACAGCTGCCATCTGCAGAATCGTCTTAATGCGATTTCGGATGGAATCAGCGGTTGCTGCCACAAAAGTCTCGGCGCAATCTCCGCCTTGAAGCCAGAATGCATTACCTGCTGCTGCTTGGGCAATCTTTGTTTTGAGATCATCGCACTCACCAGCAAATACCAGAGGAGGCAAAGTTTTCAAACGCCTGACTGCCGCCTTTACAGGCTCTCCATCTTTTCCACCGGGCCACTGTGGTCGTTGAGCAGCCACGAGACTTTCGTCGAAGAGTGAGTCAAGAGAAGTCATCATGGTCCTAAGGATAGAAGGTGTGAGCGAGTTCTCGTACCGGGATTATCCGAAGAAGATCTCAGACTCTTTGTACCGCTCGATAGGCACAGTCTTGAGCTTTTCGGTAGCTGTTGCCAACGGAACTCGAACGATATCTGTGCCGTGGAGTGCAACCATCTTGCCCCAGTCGCCCTCAGACGCTGCAGTGATCGCCTGAAGACCAAAGCGAGTAGCAAGAACGCGGTCAAATGCTGATGGTGTACCACCGCGCTGAATATGGCCGAGAACAGATGTGCGAGCTTCCTTACCAGTCTTTCTCTCAATCTCTTTAGCTAACCATTCGCCAATTCCTGAAAGTTTCACGTGACCGAATGCATCAAGCTCTGAGTCTTTTGTAATCATGTCCCCATCTTGTGGGATAGCACCTTCTGCGATCACAATGATCGGTGCGTAAGAAGATTTGAAGCGAGATTCAACCCACTCACAGACCTTATCAACAGAGAATTTTACTTCTGGAATCAAGATACAAGATGCTCCGCCTGCGATACCTGAGTGGAGTGCAATCCAACCTGCATGGCGGCCCATGACTTCAACGATCAACGCACGGTGGTGTGACTCGGCAGTTGTGTGAAGGCGATCGATCGCCTCGACTGCAATATTTACTGATGTATCAAAACCAAATGTGTAATCGGTATTGTTGAGATCGTTATCGATCGTCTTTGGAACTCCGATGACCTTGACCCCGAGTGCATCAAGCTTTGTAGCAACGCCAAGAGTATCTTCGCCGCCGATTGCGATGAGAGCATCGATTCCCTGATCTGCAAGGTTCTGCTTAATGCGCTCTACGCCGTTCTCAATTTTAAATGGATTGGTACGAGAAGAGCCAAGGATGGTTCCACCGCGAGGCAAAATGCCACGAGTACTCTCAAGGTTGAGCTCCATTGTGTAGTTCTCCAGCGGGCCTTTCCAGCCATCGCGAAAACCAACAAACTCATGTCCGTACTCTTTTACGCCTTTGCGGACTACCGCACGAATAACAGCATTTAGTCCTGGGCAATCTCCGCCACCTGTAAGTACACCAATACGCATTTGTCTAAACTCCAAAAGTAGAAAGTGGGCTTAATTGATAAGCCAAAGAGTGGTCAACGTTGACAGGTACAGTCTAGCCTTGCCCCATGGCTAATCAACTCATTGCAGGCGTAGATTCCTCGACTCAGTCGGTAAAAATTGTGATTCGTGCTGCAGATTCTGGCGAGTTAGTACGTGAGGGACGCGCACCACATCCTGATGGAACTGAAGTTGATCCCATCCATTGGAAAAACGCGCTCGATAGTGCAATTGCGCAAGCAGGTGGCCTTGATGATGTTGCTGCAATTTCAGTGGGTGGACAGCAACATGGAATGGTTGCTTTGGATGAATCTGGTGAAGTGATTCGTCCCGCTCTTTTATGGAATGACACTCGTTCTGCTGCACAAGCAGAATCTCTGAATTCTGAAATGGGTGGCAATCAGGCAATTGCAGATGCTGTTGGTTCTGTTCTTGTTGCCTCTTTTACCGCTTCGAAGTTGCGATGGATGGCAGAGAACGAAAAGAAGAACGCGGATCGCGTGCACTCGATAGCTCTCCCCCATGACTGGCTTTCTTGGCAATTACAAGGTGGCGCAGATTTTTCAAAACTTTTTACAGATAGAAGCGATGCTTCGGGAACTGGATACTTTGATTCAAAGAGATCTACATATCGCAGAGATATCCTGGCCAAGGCCCTACTTTCTGATCGAGAGATTTATCTACCTACGATTATCGCCCCATCAGCATTTGGAGGGACTACCACAGCTGGTATCCCCATTGCACCTGGTGCAGGTGACAATGCAGGTGCAGCACTCGGTGTACAGGCAGAACCGGGTGATGTTGTCATATCACTTGGAACAAGCGGCACAGCTTTTGCGGTTTCGACAACATCTACACACGACTCAAGTGGCGCAGTTGCAGGATTTGCTGACGCTTCGGGTCGCTTCTTACCTCTGGTCTGCACACTTAATGCTGCTCGCATCTTCGATGCTGCAACAACAATTCTGGGCAAGACTCATGACGAAGTTGGAGCCCTTGCACTCTCTTCTACTTCTGGTGCACATGGTTTAACTCTTCTTCCCTACTTTGAAGGAGAGCGCACACCTAATCGCCCTAACGCAACTGGAGTTTTCTCGGGAATGAATATTGCTAACTCAAACCCTGCAGATATTGCTCGTGCAATGATAGAAGGAATGTTGTCTGGATTAGCAGATGCAGTTGCGGCACTTGAAGATCTCGGCGTCGACATTAAGCGTGTACTAATCATCGGAGGAGCTGCAAAGAATCCTGCCGTTGGTCAGATTGCATCAGCACTCTTTGGTAGACCTGTATTGATTCCTCCAGCTGGTGAGTACGTTGCAGATGGCGCAGCAAAGCAGGCGGCATGGGCACTTCTTGGTGGTGCGACACCACCTGTGTGGGATTTAGGAAAAGCAACTCATATTGAAGCTGAAGCAACTCCTGAAGTTCTAGAGAAGTACCGAACACTTCGTGATGCAACAGTTAATTGGTAACGCGAATACCTTTACCAACGACAACTACGCCACCATCTGAAATAGTAAATCGAGCTCGATCTCGTTCAAGATCCACACCAATTTGAGCACCTGGATCGACAACGACGCTCTTATCGAGAATTGCATGACGAATGACAGCGCCAGCACCGATCTTAACCCCTGGCATTAAGACTGAACTATCAACAAATGCGCCCTTACCTACATGTACATCGTAGGAAGTAACGGTGCGGTTGACGTGGCCACCAGAGATGATTGTTCCAGCACCAACAATTGAATCTTGCGCAATTCCTGATTCGCTAAATTTGGCAGGAGGGAGTGAAGGTGGATTTGTTAGAAGCGGCCACTCGCGGTTGTAGAGATTGAAAATTGGATGGATTGAAACGAGGTCCATGTGGGCGTCGTAATACGCGTCGATTGAACCCACATCGCGCCAGTAGCCACGATCACGCTCAGTTGCGCCAGGTACTTCGTTATGGGCAAAGTCGTAGACCTTAGCTTCGCCATTTTTGGTGAGCATCGGAATAATGTTGGCGCCGATATCGTGTCGACTCTCCAGATCCTCTGAATCCAAAATCAAAGCTTCTTCCATTACATCGCGTTTAAAGATGTAGTTACCCATAGAGACAAGAGAAAGATCAGGATGGCCTGGCATCGCAGGTGGATCAGATGGCTTTTCGTGGAATGCTTTTATTGTCACGCCATCTTCTGCCAATTCGATGACACCGAATTCATGAGCTTCTGACCGAGGCATTCGAATAGCTGCAATCGTGACACCTGCACCAGTACTTAAATGGGCATCAAACATTTGGCTTGGATCCATGCGGTACACGTGGTCTGCACCGAATACCAATACATGCTTTGGATTTTCATCCTGAATGAGATTGAAGTTCTGCAAAATCGCATCAGCTGAACCTGTATACCAACGTGGCCCAAGACGCTGCTGGGCAGGCACAGGAGTGATGTAATTATTTAACAAGGTCGACATGCGCCAAGTTGTTGTGATGTGACGGTCGAGTGAGTGAGATTTGTACTGAGTGAGTACGGCAATTCGACGCATCTCAGCGTTAACAAGATTAGAGAGAACGAAATCAACGAGGCGATAGGAACCACCAAATGGGACTGCCGGTTTTGCACGATCTGCTGTCAGAGGCATTAAACGCTTTCCTTCACCGCCTGCAAGGACGATTCCGAGTGGTGTTTCAAAGCGAGCCATGGGTTAACGATACCCTTACCGATAGATTTAGCCTATAGAAGTTTTTATCATGTAGCCATCGCAAGAAGTGGAGTTTGAGTGTGAGCCAGTTGCGCGTTGGAATTGTCACTAAAGAGTGGCCTCCTGCCGTTTATGGTGGTGCCGGGGTTCATGTCGTTCAATTGAGTGCAGCCCTTCGAACTGTTTCTGGAATAAAAGTTGATGTTCATTGCTTTGGCGGTCCTCGCAGCGATGGAGCTTTTGGCTATGAAACCCCTCAACAGTTCGCATCTGCCAATCCTGCGCTACAAGCTCTTGCCACAGATATGTTGATTGCCCACCACTTGGGCGATGTTGACGTTGTTCACTCACATACTTGGTATGCCAATATGGCTGGTCATACGGCTTCTCTTCTTTACGGCGTGCCTCACATTATTAGCGCCCATTCACTTGAACCTTTGCGTCCTTGGAAGGCTGAGCAACTCGGTGGAGGTTATGCGATTTCATCATGGGCAGAAAAGACTGCCTACGAAGGAGCATCAGCAATTATCGCTGTGAGTGATGGAATGCGCGCTGATGTCTTAGCGTCTTACCCAGATGTCGATCCAAAGAAGGTCTTCACAATAAGAAATGGTGTTGATACCCAGGAATGGTCGCCGATAGATGATCCATCCGTTGCAGAGAGTTTTGGGATAAACGGGCGCTATGCAATCTTTGTAGGACGCATCACTCGACAGAAAGGTTTGGCCCATCTTCTTCGTGCCTGGTCACAAGTCCCAGATGAGTACGGCCTAGTCTTATGTGCAGGAAGTGCTGATGAGGCAGGTATAGGAGCAGAGTTTGAAGCGCTTGTTTTACAATTACAGAAAACACGCAAAAACATTTGGTGGATTAAGGAGATGCTTCCTAAGCCACAACTTATTCCTCTGCTAACAGGTGCTGATCTATTTCTCTGTCCTTCTATCTATGAACCACTTGGAATTGTTAATCTGGAAGCGATGGCCTGTCAGACTGCAGTACTTGCTTCACGAGTTGGCGGAATTCCAGAAGTCGTTGATGATGGCGTTACGGGTCGGCTTGTTGATTACACCACTGATAGTTCAATCTTTGAGAGCAATATCGCCACAGGAATTAATGAAATGATGGGTGATCCCGAGAGGCTAAAGAGATTCGGAATTGCAGGTCGCGCTCGAGCAATCAGTGAATTTGGTTGGGAAGCAGTAGCTGCGGCTACAATTGCCCTCTATCGCAGCGTCCTCTAGTAGCGCAGCGTCAATCAAAGGATCTCAACGAAATGTCACGCAAAAGCGCGCTGAACTTTGCACTCGTTGGTTTTCTATGGGGAATTCCTTATCTCTTCATCAAGGTCGCAGTCGATGAAGAAAGCGGTTATGCACCAGCGATTGTTGTCTTTGGCCGTGTTCTGATTGGTGCAGCGATTTTGATTCCGCTTGCA
>JNSK01000046.1_pt1 | contig 26810 bp, 26 predicted proteins | sample 210681 | NCBI WGS metagenome assembly JNSK01 (sample SAMN02808684, study PRJNA238866) | freshwater metagenome | biome: fresh water; feature: freshwater reservoir; material: water; isolation source: water column of the freshwater reservoir Embalse de Amadorio in Spain | place: Spain: Valencia ...
GAAGTTCTCCTATTGGCGCAAGAGTTAGAGTCTCGCGCCATTGATTTTACGATTCTCGACGCATCCCTGACTAGATCAGAGAGGTATAGCAATTACCTGAAAGTTGCGTCAGGGCAAGCAAGAATTGTTATTGGTTCGCGAAGTGCAGTATTTGCACCAGTTCATGACCTGAGAACGATCATTGTTTATCGCGAAAGCGCTCAATCGCATTATGAGGTGAGAACTCCAGGTTGGAATACTCGTGATGTTGCACTTCTCAGGTCACAGATAGGGCAGGCGGACCTAACATTTATTGGATATGCACCGTCGTCGGAATCGTCTTATCTCATCGAAAAGAAGGAGATGGAACTCAAGGGGAGAAGTGTAAATGTTGATGTGCAATCGTATCCAGCGCACAATGGTGAACTGTTGCCCGATCGAATATTTGGCCCTATACGAAAGGCGCTTGAGAAAGGATCAGTCCTGTTCCTTGTTTCAAGAAAAGGTTATTCGAGTGCGCTGATGTGTAAGTCGTGCAAAAATATCGCGATTTGTGATTGCGGAGGAAGAATTTCGTTTCAAGGGAGCGAAAAAGGTTACAGCTGTTCGCTCTGCGACAAGAAAGGGAGTCAATGGTCTTGTCGTTGGTGTAAGAAAGATGAACCGATTTTGTTAGGTAGAGGTAGTCAGAGATTTGCACATGAGATCGGCCGAGCTTTTCCTGGATTTCCCGTCATCACCTCAGATGCATCAACTCCGATTCAGTCCATACCAGATCAACCTTCGATTGTTCTTGCGACCTCTGGGATGGCCCCGCGATTACCATCGGGGTATCAAGCAGTAATAATTCTTGAAGGCGACTCGCTTTTTTCTCAAGTCGATCTGAGAGCGCAAGAACGCGCACGTGAGTCAATTATGCATTTCTCTTCTCTTGTCTCAACTGACGGCAAGGTGCTGGTCGTCATCGATAGCGCACATCCCATCGTGGCATCTATTGCCCGTTGGAATTTGACTGCAATCAATAATCGCGAGTTGCAAGAGCGAGAGCAGACGCAACTTCCTCCTGTTGTTAGCGCTCTCACAATCGAAATGGTTCAGGGAGACTGCCAAACCTTCATCACTGGCATTAGAAAGGCAGTTGATGATGGACGCATTCCACATTCAACGAGAATTTTGGGACCAAAGAAGATATCTGATGAGAGTTCTAGGGTGATTCTCACCGTCCCGCATGAAGATGCGCAATCGCTGGTTGACTTCCTTGTAACGTACCGAAAGAAGCGATCACTGGCAAAGAAGTCGAATCTGAGTATGAGGGTTGACCCGTACGCTTTGAGTTAAGATTGCACTATGGCAATTCAGGAGATTCGTTTATTTGGTGACCCAGTCTTGGTGACGCCGGCTTCTCCTGTCGTTGATTTTGATAAAGAGTTGCGAACCCTGGTGAGCGATCTGATAGACACGATGCTTGATGCTCCTGGCGCAGGATTGGCGGCTCCTCAAATTGGAGTCCCGCTCCGTGTTTTTACATGGTGTGTCGATGAAGAAATTGGTCATCTAGTCAATCCGACCCTGACATTGAGTCAAGAGTTGCAAGACGGGGAAGAGGGATGTCTCTCATTTCCTGAGATCCGGTATGAAACACCTCGTGCGATGCGTGCAGTGGCGCAAGGATTTAACATGCACGGGGAACCGATCACTGTCGATGGAAGCGAATTTTTAGCACGAGCTTTACAGCATGAGACGGATCATCTCGATGGAATTGTATTTATTGACAGATTATCCAAGGCGGATCGCAAAGTGGCGATGAAAGAGATCCGAGACGCGGAGTGGTTCGCGGCAGCGATCGATCAGGGAATCACACCCACGATCAAGGTGTCGCCTCATGGTCTCTTCGGAAAAAATAACTAGTGCGTATTGCCCTTGCTGGAACCCCGCAAATTGCGGTGCCAACTTTGGAATGGCTCCTCACAAGCAAGCATGAATTGGTGAGAGTCTTTACTACATCAGCAAAACCCTCTGGACGGGGCGGACAGATCGGCAAAAGTGATGTGGCGCTCTGGTGTCAGGAAAACACAGTCGAGTGTATTGAAATCGCAAAGGCTGAAGATTTTCAAAGAAATCTTGATGACATCGACTGCGTCGTCGTCATTGCTTTCGGAATTTTGCTTCCGCAATATATCCTTGATCTGCCCAGACATGGATTTATCAATCTGCACTTCTCCGAGCTTCCACGCTGGCGCGGCGCGGCTCCAGTTCAGCGTGCAATCGAACATGGAGATACGCATTTAGGTATCACGGTATTCGCTCTTGATGCCGGAATGGATACAGGTCCGATCTACCGCAGAGCGAGTTTCGAACGCAATCCGCAGATACGAACATCTGAGGCGCTCTCCTACCTTTCCGCAGAAGGAGTTACTCTGATTCAAGATTCACTGGTCGATATATCTGCTGGAGTTTCTCCAATTACGCAAGATTCGGCGGGAGTAAGTGTTGCTTCCAAAATCGGTAAAGATGAAGCGCTCCTTGATTGGAGCCTGAGTGCAGATGTGATTCACCGCAAAATTCTCGCTTTTTATCCAAATCCGATTGCCCGAACGCTCTTTAGGGGAGATTTATTGAAGGTGACAAACGCTGTGCTTTCGACTACTTGCGAAGAAAAGTTGAAGCCTGGTGAGCTTTACATCTCAAAGAGTGCGGTGCTTGTAGGAACCTCAGATGGACTTCTAGAAATTCTCACCGTGATCCCACAGGGAAAGAACGAGATGAAAGCGGCTGATTGGGCTCGAGGAGCCAGAATCAATCCTGGTGAATACATTGGTTGAGGCTAGACGTAACACCTTTAAGAAACCAAAAGCAGATCCCGTCAGACTTCTAGTTTTTGATGTTCTCACCGAGGTAAACCGTAGAGATGGTTACTCTAATTTACTTCTGCCAAGAGCGTTAGACGATTCATCTTTTGATCAGCGTGATAAGGCTTTTGCCACCGAACTTCTCTATGGAACGCTTCGAATGCAGGGTCGCCATGACTACATTCTCGCGCAAGTGAGCGATCGACCATGGAAGGATGTTGATTCGGGCATTGTGGATATGACTCGGCTCGGACTGCAGCAGATATTTGAGATGCGTGTTCCCATGCATGCCGCCGTCTCCGAGACAGTCGAGTTAGCTCGTAAGGTTCTTGGCGAGTCTAAGGCCAGTTTTGTCAACGCCCTACTTCGCAAGGTGAGCGCAAAGAGCGTGGAGGAATGGCTTGAGCCTGTAGGGGCAATCAACGATGACGTCGCTAGATTATCCATTCTCTATTCCCATCCGGAATGGATCGTTAGCGCATACTTCGATCTCTTGCGGGATTTTAGTGAAGTGGAAGAACTACTGAGAGTGAATAATGTCCCCACCAAGCCAACATTTGTTACATGGCCGGGACGCTCCGCAATCACCGAATTTGAAGAACAAGGTGCAATCCCAACTCAATACTCCACTTACGGTTTTACTGCTGATGTAACTCCCGGATCTCTCGAAGCAATACGTCACCGACGAGCAGGAGTACAAGATGAGGGATCTCAGTTGGTTGCCTCCGTTTTTGCACGTGCAGCATCAGATAAGAATTCGTGGCTCGATCTATGTGCTGGTCCTGGTGGTAAAGCTGCGCTGCTTGCATCTATCGCAAAGGAGGAAGGACATCTCTTTACGGCAAATGAAATCTCTTCGGCGAGAGCAGAGTTGGTTAAGCGCGTTGTTGCTGGTGCGCCAGTATGGGTTGGAGATGCGCGTGAAATCTCGCAGAAGAACGAGACTTTTGACGCGGTCTTGGCCGATGTTCCTTGCACGGGGCTTGGTGCCCTAAGGCGTAGGCCAGAAGTACGGTGGCGTCGAAACGTCTCTGACCTCAGATCACTTATTCAACTACAGAGCGAGATTTCCGATGCTGCTATTTCTGTCCTTAACGTTGGGGGAGTCTTCGGTTATGCAACATGTTCTCCCCATTTGGCCGAAACAAGTATTGCTGTGGCAGATATTCTCAAGCGCCACTCATCACTGGAACAGATAGATGTCACCCCGTATCTACCGGGCAATCTCGAAGGTGCTGTCCGGCAAAGCGCTATGGCGCTATGGACTCAGAGACACAATACGGATTCAATGTTCTTAGCGCTCTTTCGAAAAACAGCTTAAGGTAGGGTAAAGAAATGGGGATACGGATCACGCCGAGCATTCTCAATGCTGATTTCTCTCACTTGGATCAAGAGATTGCGAAGATTTCAGAGGTTTCTGATCTTCTTCATTTAGATGTGATGGATAACATCTTTGTTCCTAATTTTACTTTTGATTTCGATACCGCTTCATCAATTATCGCAAAGTCTCCATTACCGGTTGATTCTCATTTAATGATTGCAGATGTTGACACGCTAGGACCGGCCTATGCCCACGCAGGAAGCGCAAGTGTGACAATTCACGCCGAAGCTTCAATGGATCCAATCAAGACGTTACGATCAATTAGACGAGAAGGCGCCCGCGCGGGACTTGCGCTCAAACCTGGTACCGACATCCAGGACTATGTCGACATCGTTGCTGAGGTAGATATGTTTTTGATTATGACGGTGGAACCAGGTTTCGGTGGGCAGAAGTTTATGCATTCGATGATGGAAAAAGTAAGGCGGACAAGAGCTCTCATCGGTGATCGTCCTATATGGCTTCAGGTTGATGGTGGTGTTTCCCTGGAAACGATAGAGATAGCCCATGAATCGGGTGCAGATACCTTCGTAGCCGGTAGCGCCGTGTTTAACGCTGCTGACCCAGCGGAGATGGTGAATAGATTACGAGCCCTCGTTACGCAGTAATTGTCAGCAGAATCCACACTGGATCACGTAAACTAGTGTCATGAAGTCTTTTGAAGATCTCTGGGAAGAAATATCACAGAAGGCGATAGATCGCCCTGCTGGGTCATCCACGGTTGCAGCCCTTGACTCTGGAGTTCATGGCATCGGAAAGAAGATCATCGAAGAAGCAGGAGAGGTATGGCTGGCAGCTGAGCATGAGAGCAACGAGGCTCTCGCGGAGGAGATAAGTCAACTGATCTATCATCTACAAACACTCATGATCGCACGCGGTCTTACTCCACAAGACATTTACAAGTTTCTCTAAGGAATCAAAGGTGCGGTAAATCATGTTAAGAGTTGCAATACCAAATAAAGGATCACTGGCAGAAGAAGCGATCGCCATCTTCAAAGAGGCGGGATACAAGCAACGGACTGACTCTCGAGATCTGATTCTGGTCGACAGCCGCGGCGGCGTCGAGTTTTACTACCTGCGCCCACGCGATATTGCGATCTATGTTGGTTCCGGTGAGCTCGAAATTGGAGTAACCGGCCGTGATTTACTTATCGACTCAGGGGCTCTGGCAACCGAGATAATGCCGCTCAATTTCGGTTCATCTACCTTCAGATTTGCCGGACCGACAGGAAGCAACTATTCGATTGCTGATATTGCAGGAAAACGCGTTGCAACCGCCTACCCAGGTTTGGTTGCAAACCACCTGAAAGATTTGGGAGTTAAGGCCGAAGTTGTTCGCCTTGATGGAGCGGTTGAGAGCAGTGTGCGCTTAGGTGTAGCCGATGTGATTGCCGACGTTGTGAGCACGGGTAACACGCTACGTCAGGCAGGCCTTGAAATATTTGGTGATGTAATCCTTACCAGCGAGGCGGTCGTAATCTCACGCCAAGGTGTGCAGATTTCTCCCGAGGTCGAAGTACTCGTTCGCCGTTTACAAGGAGTTGTCACTGCGCGTCGATACGTACTTCTTGATTATGATGTGAAGAAAAGTGATGTGGAATCCGCATGTGTGATTACACCAGGTCTTGAATCTCCAACCATTTCTCCATTACAAAATCCAGATTGGGTCGCAGTTCGTGCGATGGTCCTGCGCGAGGAAACAAACCAAATAATGGATAAGTTATGGGCTCTTGGAGCTCGTGGCATTCTCGTTACTGATATCCACGCTTGCCGACTATAGCGAGCTTACTTTCGAAGACTCTCTCCAGAATCTTCAACATCTTCACGACTAATTCCCAGAAGATATAGAACGCTATCGAGATACGGCGCGCTCAGCGCACTATCTGCCGCAGCTCTTACTGCGGGTTTTGCATTAAATGCGATGCCCAACCCTGCAAGCGCGATCATATCGAGATCATTTGCTCCGTCACCGATAGCAACTGTCTGCTCTATTTCAATCTTCTCTAACGCGGCGAAATCCCGTAAAGCCTGTGCCTTTCCAGCACGATCGATGATGGGTCCGACAAGTCCGCCAGTAAGGAAACCGTCCTTGCTCTCAAGGGTATTTGCCCGGTAGTGGCGAATTTCAAGTGAGGAAAGAAGAGGCTCAATCACATCTAGGAATCCACCCGAAACTACAGCAACTGTGTGACCAAGTTTCTGAAGGGTCTTCACAAGAGTACGAGCACCTGGCGTCAAGGAGATTTCTTTTCTTACTTCTTCAATTGTTGATAGAGGCAAACCTTTAAGTAAGGCAACTCTTTCACGAAGGCTCGCTTCGAAATCAAGTTCACCAGCCATGGCACGTTCGGTGATTGCATGAATTTGGTCTTGTGCACCTGCCTTAGCGCCTAGAAGTTCAATCACTTCCTGGGCTATCAAGGTCGAGTCCACGTCCATGATGACCAGCTTCTTTGCCCAACGCATCAATCCACCGGGAGATACCGCGATATCGACATTCAACTCTGCTGCTATGGAAGCAAGTTCAGCTTTGAGAACAGCAGTCGGCACCGCACTGACTAAGAGTTCAATCGCGGTCACTGGATAACTAGCAGTCCGGTGAATGCGTTCGATGTTTCCGCCGGCAGAGGCGATTGCTGTTGCCAGGCCGGCAAGAGCAGCTGGCTTGAGATTTTGAGAGAGAACAACTACATGGGTGAGCCCAGATTTGGCTGCAATGCTTTCACTCTCTTGCTCAGAAAAAGCAACAGCGATATCTAAGTTCAGTAATTCTGCTTGGGCGTTAAGATCATCCTCAATAGCTTGAGCATGCGCCTTATTTAGACTTATCAGAATTGTGAGAATAAGTCGGGAACGGATCACAACCTGTTCGATGTCAACAATAGAAAGAGAGAAGGGGGCGAGGGCGCTAAAAAGGGCCTCGGTGATTCCAGGTCGATCTTCTCCGGATACCAGAACTAACCCTGTGTATTGCGCGCTCTGCTTATCCATTGAGCAAGATTATCGTGAATCACAGCGCAAGTTCTTCATATTTACATGTAATCATCGTTGATAAGCACTATCTTTTGTCCCGTGAGCCTGCCAGAAGTGTTGCGAGTATCGGATGTAACTGTCACACGCGGTCCACGCACAATTCTGGGACCAGTGACATTTGCGATTTCTTCGGGGGAGCGCTGGGTCATTTTGGGACCCAACGGAGCTGGAAAATCTACGCTTCTCAATATTCTCGCCACTCGATCATTTCCAACCTCAGGCACCATCACGGTCCTAGAGAAAGAGATGGGCAAGGTCGATCTCTTCGAGTTAAGAACTCGAATTGGACTTGTCGGTGTTGGAATTTCAGAAGATATTCCGTACGAGGAGAAGGTGCGCGATGTTGTCGTGACTGCAGCATATGCCGTTCTTGGACGCTGGAACGAGGATTACGATCTCTGGGATGAATCGCGCGCGGTAGCACTGCTGACAACATTTGGCGTTCGAGATCTTGCTGATCGCTTATATGGAACCTTGAGTGAGGGTGAGAAGAAGCGAGTACAGATATCGCGTGCGTTGATGGCCGACCCTGAGCTTCTCTTATTGGATGAGCCAACCGCCGGTCTTGATGTGGGCGGACGTGAAGATCTTCTACGCCGTTTCTCAATCTTTGCAAATGATCCAGCTGCACCTGCCACCGTTATCGTGACACATCACATTGAAGAGATCCCTGCCGGAACAACACATGCCCTTTTGCTTAAGGATGGCGTTATAGCTGTCAGTGGCCCTGTGCACCAAGTGATCACTAGTGATCACATCAGCGCGGTCTTTGGAGTCGATGTAACAGTCTCTCATGATGGTGCTCGCTTTTTCGCTCGAGCACAAGGATGACGCACCCGATATTTCAAGGCGTCGATCCGTCGTGGCAACCAATTCTTGATCCAATACAAGATTCGATTATCCACACTTTTGAATCGATCAGTTCCTCTGATTACATTCCAGCTATAGATCGAATACTCGCTCCGCTGCATTACCCATTGGAGAAGGTTCGAGTTGTCATCGTCGGACAAGATCCTTATCCAAACCCAGACTATGCAGATGGTTTTGCTTTTAGCGTGAGGAAGGAAGTCCAACCATTTCCAGCGTCATTGACGAACATCCTTAAGGAACTCGAGAGTGATCTAGGAACGTCTTTGCCAGAAGATGGAAATCTTGAGCGATGGAGTGCTCAAGGTGTCATGTTGATCAATCGAACGTTGACAACGACCGCAGGTCAGTCGCACGCCCACCAAAGAAGTGGATGGCTAGAAATCACCGCGGTACTCATTGGAGCTGTGGCAGCACGCGGTTCTGTTGGAATTCTGTGGGGAGGTAACGCACATCAACTCGCAGATCTCTTCGAACCTTCACTGGTTATCAAGAGCGCGCACCCAAGTCCGCTCAGTGCATACCGCGGATTCTTTGGTTCGTGCCCGTTCTCGCGTGCTAATTCTCTTCTGGAAGAACGCGGAATCACACCGATTCAGTGGTGAAAGCAAACCGGACCCCCACACAATGTGGGAGCCCGGTTTACTTATCTGTGAATTTAGCCGATGAGGGCGTTTATCGGTGACTGTAGGAAGTAGACCATAAACAATCCTGAAATGATCCAAAGAAGTGAATGTACTTCTTTCATTCGACCCTGAATCAATCTGATGACTACGTGAGTAACGAAGCCAGCGCCAATACCTACTGCGATGCTGTAGGTAAATGGCATGAGAATGATCATGAAGAATGCAGGAATCGCGATTCCAATATCCGCCCAATCAATACCCTTGATCTGAGTCATCATCAAGAAACCTACGATGATAAGAGCAGGTGCGGCAGCTTCGTAAGGAATGACCTTTACAACGGGTGCAATCAGTGTTGAGAGCAAGAAGAGAACTCCAGTGACTACTGAAGCTAGACCTGTTCGTGCACCTTCACCAACACCGGCAGCTGATTCGATATAGCTAGTGTTTGATGAAACACCAGCAGCTCCACCAGCAGCGGCAGCGATTGAGTCAACAAGAAGAATGCGTTGCGCATTTGGAACGTTTCCATCCTTGTCGATTAATCCAGCCTCGTGACCTACTGCAGTCATCGTTCCCATGGTGTCAAAGAAGTCAGCCAAGAGGAGCGAGAAGACTAGAAGTGAAGCCGCGACGATTCCAATAGCGGAGAAAGAACCGAGCAAATTGAACTGTCCGAGAAGGCTGAAGTCTGGGGTTGCTACTACATCTGTTGGGACCTTAGGAACGTTGAGTCCCCAACCTGAACCATTGATGTAGTTTCCTGTGACTGGGTCGATAAAGCCACGATAGCCCTCGGGAATCTTTCCACCCCATACGAACTCAACTGCACCCTTAGGCATGTAGTTTTCGCCGATGGTGTAGACCTTCTCCAAGATAATTGCGAGAACGGTCGAGAGAGTGATTCCGATAAGGAGAGCACCCTTAACCTTCTTTACAATCAAACCGATAGAGAGGAACAAACCGAAGATAAAGACGATGATTGGCCAGCCAATTAGACTTGTGCCGTCACCGAACTTGACTGGTACGGGACCATCGAGTGCTCTACGCACAAAACCTGCATCAACAAGTCCAATGAGTGCGATAAAGAGACCGATTCCGACAGAGATTGCAATCTTTAGCTGTGTAGGAACAGCTGAGAAAACAGCTTTTCTGAACCCGGTGAGTACTAAGAAGATGATAATCAAGCCTTCAAGAACAACGAGTCCCATTGCATCGGCCCACGTCATCTTTGGAAGTGCAGCAATGCTGACAGCAACAAAGGTGTTAAGTCCTAAACCAGTTGCAATCGCTAACGGGAAGTTTGAAACGACTCCCATAAGCAGAGTAAGAACTCCAGCTACGAGGGCTGTTCCTGCGGCGATCGCCGCCATGTCCAGCACTTTTCCTGTGCCATCTTCTTTTCCACCGAGAATAAGTGGATTGAGCGCGATGATGTAAGCCATGGCAAAGAATGTGACGAAGCCGCCGCGAATCTCTGTTCCGATGGTTGATCCCCGCTCAGATATTTTAAAATAACTATCTAGCATGATTGACCTTCCTCATTTTGTTATCGGGGGTGGTTGCGACCCCGTGTGAAATGACGGCTCACAGACCGACCAGAGCTGGGGAGCGCTTCGATGGGGCCAAAATATCTGACCCGACACGTTACTTAGCCGTTAGACGCGCAAGAGCGCCGAAAGAAATGGCGAGAGATTGACCGATAAAGAGCGCGAAGAGAAGTGTGCCTATGCCCAAAGTTCCCCCTAGAAGCGCCCCGAGGATAGATACGACGACTTCAATGCCTAGACGTACACGCCCCACCCTCACCCCGGTTCGATTATGGAGGCCGGTCATCATGCCATCACGGGGACCCTTACCTAACCCGCAGGTGATGTAGAGAGCTGAACCCGCACCGACCATAACAATGCCGACAATTACGTAGACAAAACCCAGGAGATTTCCTTCTTGCAATGGAAATACTCGTGTTCCTATTTCAATGAAGGTTGCAATAACGAGAATATTTGCAATAGTTGAAAAGCCGAGACGAACATGTAGTGGTATCCACGAAAGAAGAACGGCCACACCGATAAGCAATGTTGACGTTCCGATTGTTAGCCCTGATTTCAGAGAGATACCTTGAGCGAGTACTGACCATGGTGTGTTTCCCAAACCTGATTCAATAATGAGTGCGTCGCCGAGACCGAAGGTAGCCAGACCAAATATGACGATTAACACTCGCTTTAGTGAAAGATCCCACCGATCCGCCGCAGTCCAAGGAAGGATCGGAACTGTGCGATGTGGTTTAACGAACTCAGAAAGACCTCGCAGGTTCATTGTGTGATCATATCTTTAAGAGAGCTCTCACGAGTATGATTTGGGGATGTTTATTGGCTCTGGCACATTAATCAATGTGATCGCCATTATTGGTGGGGCATCGCTCGGAGTACTCATTGGTGGGCGCATTCCAGAACGCACCCGAGCGTTGATCACAGATGTGCTGGGTTTAATAACGATTCTTGGCGCTGGTTCTGCCTTGGCCTACATCGCATCGACGCAATATATAGATTCACTTCCACAAGGATGGCCGTTACTTGCGATATTAGCGTCGTTGCTTATTGGCGGAGTCATTGGTGGTGCACTCAATCTCGAAGCTCGGCTTGAATCCTTTGGTCAGTATTTACGTGGGAGATTCAAAGCTGATCGCGAAGGTACCTTCGTTGAAGGATTTCTCACATCTTCGCTGCTCTTTGTAATCGGTCCGCTAGCAATTCTCGGATCAATTAGTGATGGTATGGGGACTGGCACCGATCAACTTGTTTTGAAATCATCGCTCGACTTTTTCGCTGCGATAGCCTTTGCCGCCAGTTTGGGTTGGGGAGTCGCAGCATCGGCAATTCCAGTAGGAATTTATCAAGGGCTATGGACGGTGGCCGGCTTTGGCCTGGGTAGCGTTCTCACTGATTATCAAATAGATGCAATGACCATCGTCGGCGGATTAATGCTTGTTTCAATCGGCCTAGGCCTCCTGAAAATAAAAACTATTGCAGTCGGAAATCTCTTACCTGCGCTAGCGATCGCGCCAATAATTGCTTGGGCGCTGCATCAGTTCATTTAGATTGTCTTGGTATCGATCACGAATCGATACTTCACATCGCTGGCAACTGTGCGCTCGTAGGCTTTATCAACGTAGTCAGCGTTGATCACTTCGACATCGCTGAGTATCGAGTGTGTGGCACAGAAATCAATCATCTCTTGCATCTCGGCTATCCCGCCGATCATCGATCCAGCTAGAGACTTACGACCATTGAGAAGAGCGCCGACCTGAACCGGATATGGAGCTCCAGGCAATCCAATGACTACAAGGGTGCCATCAATCTTCAGCGTTGCGAGATATATATTGATATCGATCTGCGCGCTGACTGTATTGAGAATCAGATCGAAGGTTCGGGCCAGCGGCGTGAGATCTTGCGGTCCATGTACAACTACAAATTCATCAGCGCCCATTGCTAAGGCATCAGCTCTCTTTGATTCTGAATGCGAGAGAACAGTCACGTGAGCGCCAAGTGCGTGAGCGAACTTCACTCCCATATGTCCCAGACCACCGAGTCCCATGACCGCAACCTTCGAACCTTTACCCACCTTCCAATGCTTAAGCGGTGAATACAAAGTAATTCCCGCACAGAGCAAAGGAGCGACTCCAGCTAGGGGAAGAGATTGAGCAATTTTCACAGCGTAATTTTCATTCACGACAAAAATATTGCTATAGCCACCCATGGCAACTGTTACGCCATCGCGTTCAAGAGTGTTGTACGTTCCGGTCATACCCCGATCGCAGTATTGCTCGAGTCCATCTTTACATGGCTTACATTCGCGACAAGAGTCGATAAAAACTCCGACACCAATGTGATCACCGATAGCGAATTTACTGACAGAGGCGCCCACTTCACGCACTACGCCCGCGATCTCATGACCTGGGACCATCGGAAAGATCGAAGGACCCCACTCTTCTCGGACTTGATGGATGTCAGAGTGGCAGATCCCAGCGAAGGCAATATCAATCAGAACGTCGTGCGCGCCAATACTTCTACGTGTGAAATCATGGCGAACAAAAGGAGCACCTTTACTGAGTGCGGCTAGACCTCGAGCGTTTGTCATTTTTCTCCTTGTTACATCTGGTTGAAGGGCAGTGAATCATGAGAGACATGACCAGCACGGGAATTTCGTGCTGTGACTCCGCGCATATGGTGGCGACGACAGAGAACTTCATAGGCAACTTCTGAACTGGCTCCAACATCGGCAACAACAACCTGCTCACCTTCGGTGACCATTGCTCCACCTACGGTTCGCGCGTTATGTGTTGCTCTTGAACCACACCAGCAAAGGGCCTCAACTTGGAGAGTGCTCACTCGATCGGCGAGCTCAACTAGACGAGCTGAACCTGGAAAGAGTTTGGTTCTGAAGTCGGCAAGGATCCCGAAAGCATAAACTTCAATTCCTAAGCCATCCACAATTCGAGCTAATTGCTCGATCTGTTCTGGTTGATAGAACTGAGCTTCATCACAGATTACGTAATCAATTCTTTCGCCCATAGAGAGTTTTTCAACTACAAACTTATGAATATCAAAGCCTGGCAGTACTTCAATAGCTGGACTCGTTAAACCCAAGCGAGAAGAAATTTTTCCGGCACCGGCACGATCTTGAGAAGTAAAGATCAATCCGCCACGTCCACGTTGTTGGTGATTATGGGCTGTTTGCAGGGCGAGCGTGGATTTACCACTATCCATCGTTCCGCAGTAATAGATCAGCTCAGCCACGGAGCCGATCTTGCCACAAAGTTCGCTGTACTGACGTTCCAGCGGGAAGTCGTGCCTTGAAGTTCGTCAATCACTCTTGAGAGCATGAATGCGCACATCGGGGGAGTGCGCGTTAATTCTTTCGCGACCACCTAAGACCGTGATTTCACTGAGTACGACAATATCTGAAACCACTCCGCCAGCTCTTCGTACCAGATCTATTGCGGCAACGAGCGTGCCGCCGGTTGCCAAAACATCATCTACGAGAAGAACGCGAGATCCCGGTGCAAATGCGTCGATATGGATTTCGATCTCATCAACCCCATACTCGAGCCCATATTGCTGTGAAAATGTTTGGTGAGGCAACTTTCCTTTTTTTCGAATCGGAACAAAGCCACAACCTTTAGCTATAGCGATTGCACTCGCAAAGATAAATCCTCTCGCTTCAATTCCAGCTACTACAGTGCTGCCGGGATCGACCTGTGACATGGCCTTGACCACGGCCGTGAATGCATCGGCGTTGGCCAGCACAGGGGTGATATCTTGAAAGAGAACTCCAGGTTGCGGATAATCTGGAATAAAGCGAATAAGTTGCAGTGCATCATCGACATTCACTCGCGCACCGCCTACTTTGTGAGTTTTCTACAAATAATCGATCGTGTCCGAACGGGGACTTGAACCCCGAAGCCCTTGCGGGCACTAGCACCTCAAGCTAGCGCGTCTGCCAATTCCGCCACCCGGACGAGATGTTCTGTTGCAAGCGCTCACACTATCAATCCAGGCCTGTCTAGGCAAAGCAGCTCTACAGTTCTCGCTCATTGACCATCTTTTGGTAGATACTTTGCCTATGACATTAGATGCACAGGCCCTCCGTGAAGAGCTCGAATCAGAGACGATTCGAATTTGCCAAGAATTGATTCGTATACCGAGTGTGAATTTCGGCGAGGGTAGAGGAGACGAAAAGGCAGCAGCTGATTATGTTGTTGCCGAACTTGCTCGTGTTGGGATCTCATCAAAAATTTACGAGTCCGCGCCTAATCGCTGCAATGTGATTGCGCATCTCGAAAGTTCACAGCCGGATCGTCCTGGTTTGGTAGTACACGGACATCTCGATGTTGTCCCTGCAATGGCTGAAGATTGGAGCGTCGATCCATTCGGTGGAATTCTTAAGGATGGATTTATCTGGGGTCGCGGCGCCGTAGATATGAAAAATATGGATGCCATGATTCTTGCAGTGGTCTGTCAATGGGCTCGCATCGGATACAAGCCACCACGTCCTATCACTCTCGCATTTTTCGCTGATGAAGAGGCCGGTAGTAGCTACGGTTCTCGCTGGATGGTTGCTGAACATCCGGATGCGTTCAAGGGATGCACAGAAGCGATCTCAGAAGTAGGTGGTTTTTCAGTCACTCTACCTAACGCAAAGAGATTCTATTTCGTGGAAACTGCTGAAAAAGGTATCCACTGGATGCGCTTGGTTGCTAACGGTCGTGCCGGCCACGGCTCTGTCATTAATCAGGAGAATGCCATCACACGCATCTCGGAGGCAGTTGCAAAGATTGGAAATTATGATTGGCCGCAGCGCTACACCGCAACCGTCAAGCGACTCTTTGAGACTGTTGCAAAAGCTTCTGGGAAACCCTTTGACTTAAAGGATTTAAGACCTCTGTTGAGTGAGTTTGGAAACACCTCTCGCATGATCGGAGCCACGTTACAAAATACGGCAAACCCATCGATGCTCTCTGCTGGCTATAAAGAGAATGTGATACCGGGTGAGGCGACAGCTGTTGTCGATGGTCGTTTTCTACCGGGATATGAAGATGAAATGAATGCAACCATTCAAGAAATCGTTGGACCCGATATTCGCATTGAAACTCTCGTAACTGATATCGCTCTCGAAGTTCCATTTGAAGGTGATTTAGTAGAGGCAATGTGTTCCGCATTGGTTAAACATGATCCTGATGGAATTCCAGTCCCATTTACGATGAGTGGCGGGACTGATAACAAGGCACTGTCAAAAATCGGAATCATTGGCTATGGATTCTCTCCGTTGAAACTCGATCCTGAATTGGACTTCATGGCGCTATTTCACGGCGTGGATGAACGAGTTCCGGTAGACGGTTTGAGATTCGGAGTAAACGTCTTGAAGGATTTCTTAGAAAACTCTTGATACATCATCAAGTGCGCTACGAACGATCTCCGGAAGTGTGATCTCCTCAACGGTAAGAACTCCACGCAGTTGAGCACCAGTGCGTGCACCTACGATTGCACTAGTCACGCCAGGTGCATCGCGAACCCAGGCAAGAGCTACTTCAAGTGGTGAATACCCCAAACCACCTGCCGCTGCCGCGACAGCTTCGACTATTCTCGAACTATTCTCATCCAAATAAGGGGCGATGAAATTCGCAAAGTGTGGTGTTGCACCCCGCGAGTCAGCGGGTATTGATTGACGATATTTTCCAGTGAGAACGCCTCGACCAAGTGGTGACCACGCAAGAATGCCGACACCTAATGAATGAGCACAGTCCACAACTTCTTCTTCAATAGATCGATTAAGGAGTGAGTACTCACTCTGGATTGTTGCTATCGGAGCTTTTGCCGTGTTTGATTCTTGCAGAGTGATTGCTCGCGCACTCTGCCATCCATTGAAGTTACTTATGCCCACGTATCGTGCTTTACCCGATGTATAGGCATAATCAAGTGCCGACAAAGTATCTTCTAACGCGTTATCGGTATCCCACGTGTGAATCTGCCAGAGATCTACATAGTCACTGCCCAATCGGGTGAGTGATTTATCTAGCTCTGAAATGAGGTGGTGACGTGAGTTATTGACCGAACGAATTCCATCAGGGAAGGCGATGCCAGCCTTTGTTGCTATGACAAGATCTTCACGAGAAGCGATAGTTCCGATGAGACCGCCGATTACTCGTTCAGCATCACCATCGGCATAGGTGGAAGCGGTATCGATAAAGTTTCCACCAGCCTCAACAAAAGAGCGCAACTGCTCGGCTGCTTCATGGGTATCTGTGTCGCGTCCCCAGGTCATTGTTCCGAGCCCAATACGAGAGAGCTCGAGTCCTGACGCACCCGCGCGACGTTTTATCATGGGCGCCACCCTAGCAAGCCAACAATGTTAAAGAGCGATAATCTTCGGAGATGTCACGAATCGTTCTCTTACGGCACGCACACTCCACTGCCAATCTCAAGAACGTTCTTGCCGGTCGAACCGAAGGAATCGCCCTCAGTAGTAAAGGCGAGAACCAGGCCGCAGAGCTTGTTGAAAGAATCGGAAAAACTCGTTTCGATGCCGTCGTTGTCAGTCCAATCCAACGTTGTTCGCAGACTATTGCGCCTTGGCTTGCTACCTACGGTAACGGAATAGTCCCACGCGTTGATGAAGGTTTCTCAGAAGTTGACTACGGAACATGGACGGGTAAGTCTCTCGCAGTCCTACAACGGAACAAGTTATGGAAGATTGTGCAAGAACATCCAAGTCAAATGGTCTTCCCGCAGGGGGAATCATTGATGGAGATGCAATCGCGGGCAATAGCTTCATTCCACAGAGTAAATGAACTTAAGGGTAAGAGTCCGCGCCTTATTGTCAGCCACGGAGATGTCATCAAATCGATAGTCGCTCATGTTCTCGGCATGCATCTCGACGAATTTCAGCGATTGGTTATAGAGCCCGCCTCGATGACGGTAATTGAAACGCAGAACGGCATCAGTCGCCTTATATCTTTCAATGATCAGAAGAGCATAATTTCAGGCAAGGAGTCGAAAGGATCTTTCGCTCTCGGTGGTTCGACCGGAAATCGTGCGTGATGGCTTCACAGCAGTGGAATTTTGATCGCCCTGACAGATTTATTGTCGGAACTATCGGAGCACCAGGGGAGCGCGAGTTCTATTTCCAGGTACGGCAAGGTGCTTCGCTCGTTTCACTAGCTACTGAAAAATCTCAAGCTTCGGCCCTTGCTCAACGAATCTCCACCATTATTCGTGAAGTCAAGAAGAATACTCCGCTGAATTCAGTACAGCCAATGAAAAGTGATGATGGTCCGCTAGAACTTCCATTAGATAGCGAATTCACGGTGGGAGCAATAGGAATCGCTTTTGATCCAAGTGATTTAGAAATCGAGATTTCCTTTCGATCAGATCTTGATCAGAGTGAAGATTCTTCTGAATCAGAATTGCCTACAGTCGAAATTCGCCTTGACCTCTCGCTAGCGCTGGCCTTTGTTTCGAGAACACAAGCGCTAGTCGCGGGAGGACGACCTCTCTGTCCATTCTGTATTTCGCCCATTAATCCCGAAGGACATCTCTGTCCTAGAGCAAATGGTTATCGGCGATGACCTCACTTGATCGCGAGTGGGTACGCCACAGTCAAGAGATCGCAGCAAAGGGTGACCTAGAAATAACTGGTCGACTAGTTGACGCCTCTAACGCAACGCTATTCGGATCAGTAACCCTCGGTGAAGAAAGTTTCCAAGTTATTTATAAACCGGTAGCCGGTGAGAGGCCACTTTGGGATTTTCCCGACGGAACTCTCGCCGATCGTGAGTATGCCGCTTACCTGTTGAGTGATGTCACTGGCTTCGATCTGGTTCCTCCCACGATTCTGCGAGAAGGCCCGGCCGGCTTTGGCATGGTGCAGCGATGGATTGATATTGATGAGTCAATCGAACTTGCTCAATTCTTCGCTAACGACTTTCCAGCTCTGAGGGAGTTGGCGATCTTTGATGCAATTATCAACAACACCGATCGCAAGATCGGACACTTATTACCAGCTGAAGACGGACATCTCTTCGCCTGTGATCACGGAGTAACTTTTCATGAAGACGATAAGTTGCGGACGGTTCTCTGGCAGTGGGCAGGCGATGAGCTTACCGATCAGGAGATCTCTCGGTTGCAAGAGATTGAACGGATTGTCAGCGAAAAAGTAGATCTTTTTTCCCCGCACATCACCTCTCATGAGTATCTTGCTCTTAAGGGTCGAATCTCCCGATTGATCGATCAAGCACAGATGCCATCACCAAGTGAAGATTGGCCACCGATACCGTGGCCCGCGTATTAAGATTTCGATATGAAATCGTGGGCTGGACCGAGCTACCGCAAAGAACCTCGTTCTCGTACAAATGTGCCAGCGCTCAACCTCTTTAATACCGCCTCTGCACAGGTCGAACCACTAGAAGTAAAAGAGTTCTACCGAATCTATGTCTGTGGAATAACTCCATACGATGCAACACACCTCGGACATGCCAGCACCTATATCTCCTTCGATCTGATTAATCGCTATCTTCGATTCTCCGGCGCTACTGTTGCTTTCGTTGAAAATATCACCGACATTGATGATCCCTTACTCGAGCGCGCGCATCGTGACGGGGTGGACTGGGAAGATCTTGCCCACTCCCAGATTGAGTTATTTCGAGGCGACATGGTTGCTCTTCGGGTGATCCCACCAGATCACTACATCGGAGTTGTTGAAGCTATGAATCAGATTATTGAATCGATTCTTCTCTTACAGAAAGCAGACTCTCTCTACGCCGTTGAAGGAGATCTTTACTTTCGTGTGAGAAGAGATCCAGAGTTCTTAGAACGATCCCATATCTCCTTAAATACTGCACTTGAGATATTTTCACAGCGCGGGGGAGACCCGCAACGCGTAGGTAAGGAAGATCCGCTTGATGCTTTGGTCTGGCGCATGCAGCGTCCTGGTGAGCCGGGTTGGCAAAGCCCATTTGGAGTGGGAAGACCGGGATGGCATATCGAATGTTCAGCTATCGCGCTGCATTTTCTCAATCCTTCACCACGAGATGATTACGCCATTGATATTCAAGGCGGTGGCAGTGATCTGATTTTTCCTCACCACGATATGTCGGCGGCGCAGGGATTAATTGCAACGGATCAAAAATTTGCTCGATCATTTGTACACACCGGCATGATTGGTCTTGATGGTGAAAAGATGAGTAAGTCGCTCGGCAATCTCGTCTTCGTATCACGATTACTTGCTGATGGTACTGATCCGATGGCTATACGTCTTGCCCTGATGGGCCATCACTACAGAAGTGATCACATGTGGACTGCGCCTGAGATTACTCATGCCGAAAAGCTTGTTAATCGCTTACGACTGAATTTGTCTCGCGTAGAAGTCGCACCGACTTCTCCTGTCATGACCGAGGTACTCGTTGCTATGTCACAAGATCTCAATACTGAGGGTGTAATTGCCCTACTTGTCACATGGTGTGAGAGAACCGAGAGTGGCGAAAGTGGAGGATCTGCTGGTGAGCTAGCACGGTTCCTCGATGAGTTACTTGGTCTAGCTTTTTAGTTAACTCTCGTTCTGCCTACGTAAGAAGCGCTCAAGTTCGCGCGCGATCTCATCACCAGATACATCTTTAAATTCTGCTGCATCTTTGCTCTCTTCCAATGCCTTTACATACTCAGAGACTTCTGTATCTTCCAGCGCCATTTCGGAAACTTCGTTCTCCCATTCCTGAGATTGGTGAACGAGATCTGCAAGAGGAAGTGAGATCTCGAGGAAATCTTCAACGGCATTAATCAGAGCCAGCGTCGCCTTAGGAGAAGGAGAATTAGATGCATAGTGGGGCAGTCCCGCCCACAGAGAGACACAATCAATCTCTCTCTTAACCGCGCCATCACCAATGATGCCGAGAATGCCTGTGGGCCCTTCATACTTACTGATTTCAACGCCCAGTCGTGAGGCAATGTCGGGATGTCCACCACTACCGCTGACGGAAATAGGCCGAGTATGTGGAGCATCAGCCAACATCGCCCCTAAGGTAATTACTAAATCAACTTCGAGATCTTCCGCTAAATCTAGAAGAAGCGCGGAGAATGTGCGCCATTTCATTGAAGGTTCGACCCCCAAAACAAGAACATAATCATGATCAAGGTGTGGGGTATGAATTCCATACACCTGTGTTGATGGCCAATTAATGCTACGCACCATTGATTCATCGACTGAAATCATTGGTCGATTCACTTGAAAATCATAGAAATCTTCTGCATCGTATTCAGCAATCAGAATTGCTTCTTGTGGATCATCGCTCTGATCTAAATTCTCGAGTAGATGTGTCAATGCACCTGTTGCTGCTTCTCCAGCATCACTCCAGCCAGAGAAGGCGACAATCATCGTTGGTCGCCTGAGGTGTGGGATCGTAAAAATCTCCATATCTCCCACCTTAAGGTAACCTTTGCGTCGTGACGACTGCAAAAACACCCTCTGAGCTGAGAAAAGCTCTCTCTGCGCGCGTAGTTATCGCCGATGGCGCAATGGGGACCATGCTCCAGGCAGCCGATCCCTCCCTAGAGGATTTTCAGGGCCACGAGGGCTGCAACGAAATCCTCAACCTTTCTCGTCCCGATGTGGTGCGTTCAGTTCATGATGAATATCTCAAGGTTGGTGTTGACGCCATTGAGACAAATACTTTCGGTGCGAACTGGGCGAATTTGGCTGAATACGGAATTGAAGACCGCATATATGAACTTGCCTATGCTGGCGGTGTCATCGCTCGCGAGGCAGCAGATGCATTTTCTACTGCTGAAAAACCACGATTTGTATTGGGATCTCTAGGGCCGGGAACTAAGTTACCGAGTCTTGGTCATACAACATACGCCTTTCTCAGAGATGCTTATGAAACCGCTTCACAAGCGCTAGTCGATTCCGGTGCAGATGCTTTGCTTATTGAGACGACGCAGGATCTACTTCAAGCGAAAGCGGCAGTCAATGGTGCGCGTGCTGCAATAGATAAATCTCAACGCGACGTCATGCTGATTGCTCAGGTAACTGTGGAGACAACAGGCACGATGCTTCTCGGTTCTGAGATCGGCGCCGCTCTCAATGCACTTGAACCACTGAACATTGACCTCATCGGACTTAACTGCGCCACCGGTCCAGCGGAAATGTCGGAACACTTGCGTTATCTGAGCAAGTTTGCTCGTTGCGCCATCTCAGTGATGCCTAATGCGGGCTTACCCGTACTCGGTCCTAAAGGTGCGACATACCCATTGGGTCCAGTCGAGCTGGCTGATGCGCTGGCTACTTTTGTGGACGACTACAAAATCACCTTGATTGGTGGTTGTTGTGGAACTACTCCAGAGCATCTGGCGGCAGTAGTCGGACGACTTGACCGTAAACAGGTTGCAGCGAGAACAACATGGGCAGATCCTGGGGCGTCCTCTCTCTATCAATACGTTCCGTTCCGCCAAGACAACACGTACCTAGCGATAGGCGAGCGAACTAACGCAAACGGATCACGAGCGTTTCGTGACGCGCTAGTTGAAGAAAATTGGGAAACATGTGTTGAGATCGCACGCGATCAAATTCGCGATGGCGCTCATATGCTTGACCTCTCGGTTGACTATGTAGGGCGTAATGGCGTCAAAGATATGACCGAGATCGCTAAACGATTTGCGACATCTTCGACCTTGCCAATCATGCTCGATTCCACCGAACCCGCCGTTCTGCAAGCTGGTCTCGAACAACTCGGCGGGCGCAGCGTTATCAACTCTGTTAACTACGAAGATGGTGATGGTCCAACATCACGTTTCGCGCGAATCATGCCTCTTGTTGTGGAGCATGGTGCATCTGTCGTTGCTCTCACAATTGATGAAGAAGGGCAGGCTCGCACTGCTGATTGGAAATTGCGTGTTGCGCGTCGATTGATAAAAGACCTCACCGAGAACTGGGGAATGAATACTGGTGACATTCTGATTGATACCTTAACTTTTCCTATTGCAACAGGGCAGGAAGAAACTCGTCGTGACGGACTTGAAACAATTAGCGCTATTCGCACATTGAAATCGGAATACCCTGATGTTCAGACAACATTAGGCGTGAGTAACGTATCCTTTGGACTTAATCCGGCAGCTCGCGTTGTTCTTAACTCTGTTTTTCTTCACGAGTGTGTTCAAGCCGGTCTTGATTCTGCGATTGTTCATCCATCAAAGATTATGCCGCTGGCACGGATAGACCAGGCGCAGAGAGATGTAGCCCTTGACCTGATTTATGATCGCCGCAGATTTGAGGGAGAAGATTGCACCTACGATCCTCTTACCGCTTATTTGCAACTTTTTGAGGGCGTCGAACTAGCTGCCTCTCGCAATGTGAGAGCTGCCGAACTCGCAGCACTTCCACTTGAAGAGCGACTACAGCGCCGAATCATCGATGGCGAGAAGGTAGGCCTTACTGAGGATCTCGATCTCGCGATGGCTTCATCAATTGCACCGCTTGCAATTATTAATGATCACCTTTTAGAGGGCATGAAAGTTGTTGGTGAGCTTTTCGGGAAGGGTGAGATGCAGCTTCCCTTTGTTCTTCAATCAGCCGAAGTGATGAAGACTGCCGTCGCTTATCTTGAACCTCATATGGAGAAGGCTGATGACGAAGGACGTGGCTCGATACTTCTTGCGACAGTCAAGGGCGATGTCCACGACATCGGTAAGAATTTGGTTGACATTATTCTTTCGAATAACGGATACCGGGTTGTCAATATCGGTATCAAGCAAACGATCAATCAAATTATCGATGCAGCACAAGAGTCTGACGTTGATGCGATTGGAATGTCAGGTCTACTGGTTAAGTCGACTGTCATCATGCGCGAGAATTTGGAAGAGCTCACTTCACGTAAACTCGATCAGAAATGGCCGGTAATTCTCGGAGGCGCAGCTTTGACTCGTGCTTTCGTTGAAGTTGATTTGGCGCAAAGTTTTCCTGGTGAGGTTCGCTATGCCAGAGACGCTTTCGAAGGTTTGCATCTGATGGATGCAATCATGGCGGTCAAGAAGGGTGTACCTGGAGCAGCGCTTCCTGCATTGCGTGAACGAAAAGTGAAGGCAGTAGCAAAGGCAACGGTTGATGAACCAATCGATACTCTAAGAAGTGATGTCGCAACTGATTGCACAATTCCACCTGCACCATTTTATGGATCAAGAATTGTAAAAGGAATTCCACTTGCCGATTACGTAGGCATGCTTGATGAGCGTGCCCTCTTTATGGGTCAATGGGGGCTCAAGGGAGCACGTGGCGAATACGAAGCAATGGTTGAAAACGAAGGTCGCCCACGTTTACGGTCACTCCTCAATGATGTTCAATCGCAAGGATGGCTCAATGCTGCAGTTGTCTATGGTTATTTCCCTTGCGTCAGTGAAGGTAACGATTTAATCATTCTTCATCATGAGGGTCCTGATAAGGGTAAGGAACGCACTCGCTTCTCATTTCCTCGACAACGCCGTGACCGCAGACTCTGTCTCTCGGACTTCTTTGCCGCAAAAGACTCTGGAAAGATAGACACTGTCGCCTTCCACGTTGTCACCATGGGAAACGTCGTATCAGAGGCCGCTGCAAAGTTATTCGCCGAGAACAAATATCGCGAATACATGGAATTGCACGGACTATCCGTTCAATTAACTGAAGCGCTAGCTGAGCATTGGCACGCCCGTATTCGTGAAGAACTTAAGGTTCGTAATGAGGACGCGGCGGACTTAGCTGGAATTCTTGACCAGGGTTACCGCGGATCACGGTACTCATTTGGTTACCCTGCCTGCCCTGACATCGAACAGCAGGTCCAGCTCTGTGAGTTGCTAGAGCCACGCAGAATCGGCGTCGAGCTATCTGAAGAATTCCAGTTGCATCCGGAGCAATCAACCTCCGCAATTATTGTTCATCATCCAGAAGCAAAATACTTTAACGCGAATTAACTTTATTTCGATGACATTTAAGGCAGCATTTTTTGATATGGATGGACTCTTCTTGGATTCAGAACCACAATGGCATCTTTCTCAGCAAGAGATTTGTGCGCGATATGGGTATGCATGGAATGACGATGATCAAAGAATTTGTATTGGTGGGCCGCTTTCTCGCGTTGGCGAGTACATCTCGAAAGTATGCGCACACGACATGACCGGTGCTCAGGTTGTAGAAGAGCTCACACAGATGATGCTCGTGAAGCTTTCATCCCACGCTGGATTAATGTCAGGAGCATTCGATGCGGTCAACCGCGTTCGTTCAATTATGCCGGTAGCTCTCGTCAGTGCGAGCCCACGAAATCTCATGGATGCGGCACTTTCAACTCTTCCACAGGATTTTTTCTCCTTCACGATAAGTGCTGACGATGTAAAGAGAACAAAACCTTTCCCAGATCCATATCTCATGGCAGCGGAGAAGATGGGTTTATCCCCAGATGAGTGTGTGGTCTTTGAGGATTCGCTGACGGGGATCTCTTCAGCGCTAGAAGCTGGATGTGCTGTGATCGCCGTACCACATTATGTAGATGTGATCGAAAAGAGCAATCTCAAGGTCATCGAGACCCTCAACGAGGTCGACGGAGAAATGCTCAAAGATTTCTATTTAGCGATCTAATTGTGCGCAGGACAGATCGTTTTAAAGAAACACCAATCGCATAACTTGCTTGGTTTTGGTGGAAAATGGTCCTTTGCGATTGCTTCAATAATCTCATCAGCTATCTGAAGCAATTTCTTCTCTGTCGACAGTAACTCTTTTTCGTTCGGTGAACTGCGTACGCTGCGTGCATCACCAAGATAATGCAGAACAAGAAGTGATGGAATGACCCCATGTAAACGCCAGTACAAGAGCGCATAAACCCGAAGCTGGAATAGAGCTTTCTCTTCCCATCCTGGTTTGGGAGACTTTCCACTCTTGTAATCGACTATGCGCACTTCACCGGTTGGAGCGACATCGATGCGATCAACGTAACCATGGAGATAGATCTCGGTTGTCAGATCCTGTTCGAGGTGCATCTCTCGATGAGTTGCCTCAAATGAATCGGGTTTTTCGAGAACGAAGTAGTTTTTCAGTAGAGCCGCAACTCGATCTAGCCATTCCTTTTCATTGAGTACGAGAGAAGAAAGTTCAGGCTTATGAGTTACCTGATCTTGCCATCGTGAAGGTGCCATAGTTGTTGCGTTGTCCAGAGTGCGCTCTTGCGCAGGTAGATCAAAGAGATCTTCAAGAATCGTGTGAATCAAGGTTCCGCGTTCAGCATCGATGCTGGGTGGTTCGGGGAGAAGTTCGATCACCCGGTACTTATAGAGTCGAGGACAGTAATTGAATTCGCTTATTCGACTAGGGGAGAGGCGAATCTGAGTCACAGTGGTGACGATACCCCTACGGATACGGCCTTCTCGACATAAGATACGGCTGTGTCGAAATCTTCTGAAAACTCTATTTCGGGGGCGAGAACCCCGGGCTATTTTGCTTTAGGGGATCGTATTCAACTGACGGATCCAAAGGGAAAGCTGTATAGCTTTACGATCACCGCGGGTAAGGAATGGCACACTCATAAAGGGTGGATAGTCCACGATGATTTGGTGGGATTGCCCGAAGGATCGGTAGTTTCCACCACAGCAGGTTTGAAATTCACTGCATTTATTCCACTTCTTTCTGACTATGTTCTCTCGATGCCACGCGGTGCAACCATTGTTTATCCAAAAGATGCGGCAATGATTATTGGAGTTGCCGACGTTTATCCTGGATCGCGCGTTCTAGAGGCCGGTGTTGGAAGTGGAGCATTATCGCTCTCAATCTTAAGAGCAGTTGGAAGCGAAGGCCTTCTGCATTCTTTCGAACGACGCGATGACTTCGCAGAAATTGCGCGAAAAAATGTATCCGACTATTTCGGTTCTGTTCCAGAGAACTGGTCACTTACAGTCGGCTCGGTCCAAGATGCGCAACATGGCGACACGTACGATCGAGTCATCCTCGACATGTTGGCACCATGGGAGTGTGTCGAGATGGCTGCCAATGTACTTCGTCCAGGTGGGGTCTTTCTCGCCTATGTTGCAACAACCACACAGCTTTCTGCCACAGCGGAAGCGCTAAAAGCTGATGGACATTTCACTGAACCAGAGAGTTCTGAAACGATCGTTCGAGGGTGGCACCATGAAGGATTAGCGGTGCGGCCACAGCAGCGAATGATCGGCCACACTGGATTTTTGATCCAGAGCAGGCGCATGGCACCGGGTGTAGATGTTCTTGCTCGTCGCAGAAGACCTGCGAAAGGTGCCTACGGTGTCGCGGAAGAGTGAGCGACTAGTAAATTTAACAATTGCACTGTTGGCAACAAAGCGATACCTCACGAAATCAGAAATTTTTCGCACAGTAGATGGATACGAAGGAACTCCTGAAGCCAAGGAGAGAATGTTTGAGCGGGATAAAGATGATCTCCGAGGGCTCGGCATTGATATTGAACTCGGCAGCTTTGATCCTCTCTTTGAAGATGAGGCAGGCTATCGAATTACCTCTTCTTCCTATCGATTAGATCTAGGCCCG
>JNSK01000047.1_pt1 | contig 26659 bp, 32 predicted proteins | sample 210681 | NCBI WGS metagenome assembly JNSK01 (sample SAMN02808684, study PRJNA238866) | freshwater metagenome | biome: fresh water; feature: freshwater reservoir; material: water; isolation source: water column of the freshwater reservoir Embalse de Amadorio in Spain | place: Spain: Valencia ...
CATCCCATTAGTCGATAGGCAGAGATTGACTCTTTAGATGCGACGGTATTTTTACTCATGCGTAAACTTTAACAGAGAAGGAAATAGCTGTCATTGCTTGATCGCTCTCTCGAGAATGCGCGTAAGTGCTTTTACAGGTGCTGAGTTTCGATGAGTTGATACCCAACGATAACCAAAGCGTCCTAGTGGGCCGGTTGCTCTGATAAATCGTGCTGTTGCGGTGTTGCCTCGATGCTTGAGTAAGAAGGCGACGGCAGCTGCACCTTTAAATATCTGCTCACCTTGAATTGCAATCACTTGCTTCTGGCACTCATCTAATGTGAGGTTGTAGCTCTCGGGATCTATATCATGAAAAGAGACTGCAGTTATTTTTGATCGCAACTGCAACCAATTAATGCTGGCATAACACAGTTGGCATTGACCGTCATAAATTACGGTAATCACCTGAAGAGCCTTGACTTGGATGAAGCCTTTAATTAAGCCTTGAGGTGTGCTGCAGCATCGGCGAAGCCTTCAGCTTCAAGCTTTGCGATGATGTCTTCTTTGACAGCCTTCACTACTTTGTGTGTTCCGTTGCAATTCTTTTCTGGATCAGTTGTGTATCCGCAGCTGCAAGCGCCCATGGTTTTCTCCTTTTAATAGTGTGACGGTGTTGATATGGGGGTAAGACTAGTGGCTCCTGATCACTTTGCCGCGTTTAAAAACGGTGGTGACTGAGATCTTGGAGACATCATGCAGGTCGCAGGTAAGTGGGTTCTGACTTAAGATCATGAGATCCGCCTCTGCGCCGACTTGTATTTCACCATAGCGATCTTCTTTGTAGTTCTGATAGGCAACACCATGAGTGTAAAAACTCAAGCTCTGCTCCACGCTAATTGACTCGTGTGGGCTCCATCCACCTTCTGGTTGGCGATCAGGTGATTGACGATGTGTGGGAACGGCAAGCGCTTCGAGAGGAACCTGTGAGGTGACTGGCCAATCACTTCCATATGCGATACGCGCCCCTGATTTGAGCATTGATGCTAATTGGTATTGACGGTTATTTCGATCATCACCGATGCGAGGTGCGATAAGTATCTTGTTCATGGGATCTAGGTATGTCCACAATGGTTGGTAATTTGCAATCACATCAAGCTCGGCAAATCGTGGAAGATCATCTCCGTCGATTAGCTGTGCGTGGGCAATCACTGGGCGACGATCACGTAGTGGGTTAATCCGAACTACTTTCTCAATCACATCCAACCCTTGACGGATCGCGCCATCACCGATTGCGTGTATATGCAGCTGAAATCCTTCGGCATCAAAGTATGCGGCAGCATCTAAGAGTTCGTCATCGTTCCATGTATATAGCCCGTGTGATGTGGGGTCATCAAGGTACGGAGAAAGAAGTGCTGCAGTGCCGGCAGAGAGAGCCCCATCTAAAATGATTTTGATTGTTCGCCCAGTTAAATGTGAACCCGGACCGAGGTCATTAATCTGCTCTCGCAGTTTTAAGAAGTCATCTTTAAGTGAGCGCCATGAATCAGGTTGAGCGAGAAAGAAGATGTTCATATCAATTGCAAGCACGCCAGCAGCATCTGCTGCGATGTATGCCTCGGCCATTCCAGGTTCGATCCATGCATCCGTTGCCGCGGTCACACCATGTTCAACGTAACGATCTGATGCCCAGGCAATCGCCTTCACATCACTTTCAATTGTTGCTGGTGGGCTATGGCGTGTAACTAAATCCATTGCAGTGGGTTCGCGCAGTGTGCCTCGTGGACTTCCATCAGAATTGCGAGCGATGGATCCACCTTCAGGGTCTGGTGTCTTTGCTGTAATTCCTGCAAGTTCAAGCGCTTTGGTATTTACCCAGATGGTGTGATGATCAACTGCGCGCAGAACTACGGGGCGATCGGGTACGACTTGATCGAGCCAGCTTGCAAGGAAATCTCCACGTTCCACAATCACTGCTTCATATGCGCCGCCAATAATCCATGGTTGATCGGGATTGGCATCGGCATACCTCTTTACCTCAGCAAGGATTGCATCCAAAGAGTCAAGACCATTAACAAGCGGGCCTTGTGATTGACGTCCTGCAATGAGTGGATGTGCATGGCCATCCATAAAGGTCGGTGCTAAGAAATGATTGCCTAGGTTGATTACTTCATCGTCAGGCTCTGGCGCACAATTAATCGCCGCAATTCTGCCGTCACTGACGCGGACCGATTGCGCAGTCCTACCAAGACCACACCAGATAGTTCCGCCAGTGAAATATGTAGCCATCTGGTCTCTCTTTCCATGCTCAACTTGCTAGTCCGAATTTATCTCTGGTGAGCCTGACTAACGGAAGATAGATTACTAATCTACCAATCGGCTTCAGGCATACAGGTGATATGGCGCGATAGAATAAGGTCTATGATGAAAAAGGTCCTTGGCTACACTCGATATGCCGTACTGGTTCCAGCGCTAGCATCAATTCTCGGAGCGCTACTTCTGATGGCACAAGGATCCTATGAAATGATTCTAGTGATCATTGATGCGTTTTCAAGTGAATCTTCGCTTAAGGAATCAATCGTTTACGTTCTCACTGCAGTCGATGCAATTCTTCTCGGAACTGTTCTTCTTGTTATCGGGTATGGACTTTACGAGCTATTTATCGATGCGGATTTAGATGTACCGCTCTGGCTGCGCGTAGATGATCTCGATGACTTGAAATCTAAATTGATCGGTGTGGTTGTTGCGATCATTGCTGTGGTCTTCGTTGGTATTTTTGTTGATGCTAACCGTTCAGCCGATGTGATCTCTTACGGTGTTGGTGCCGGTGCACTCGTTGTTGGTCTTGCAATATTTGCTTTTGCGACAAAAAAAGAAGTCAAAGGTAAGCCTCCAAAGTCTTTCTAGTCCTTAACGCCTAAAGATCTGCCTCTTCTGATCTCTTCGAGGAAAGATCCCTGTTGCCCACAGCGCCCACAAGACAAGAAGTGGCTGGAAAAACAAACGAATCAGCCGTGCTTGATCGGTATCTAAACCGAATGCGTCTATGCCATTTACGTACTGCGAAATATTTCCAGGAAAGATAGCGACAAAGAATGCTGCCGTAATCCACCCTACATAGCGTCGATATTGCAACGACGCCAGTGCGGTACCTAAGCAAATCTCAACAACACCTGATGCAAGAACTACAAAATCTGCCGACAATGGGACCCATGTGGGGACTTGTGCTTGAAACTCAATTCGACTTGTTGTTAAGTGAGTGATGCCGGCGTAAATCAGCGCAGCACCGAGCAACATCTGCCCTGCATTGCGAATGTTTTTCATGGCCTTAAACCCCTTTGGTCAAGGCTAGTCTGATAGTTCTCTTAAGGGAACAGTGAGCAAGGAGTTAGAGAAGTGCAATCAGAAGAATGATGCCGAGGGCGATAAGCACTGCTGCCGAGACAATGGAATTTCGCATTCCCATACGCTGTGGCAGGCCACCGATCCCACTGATCTGATCTTGCTCGATATCTTTGAGGACATTAATAAAGTGTGCTGCAACTCCAAAGAGTGCACCTCCAAGCCACATCCAGACCGGAGGTGTCTGGTCCTGCGAAATCACAACTGATGAGGGGAGGGCGGCAAAGGCTAACGCATAAGGTAATGGTGAAAAGATGTTGAATTTAAAGTAGAAGTTGTAGGCGACACCACAGGCAATCCCAAACATATAGACAAGCCCGCCCATGATTCCTAGTGGGCCAAGTAAATTTGCCAGAAAAGAAAGTGGAACCATGATAAAGAGGCAACGAGTGAGAAGCTCGCGTGAGATACTTCCTTGAACTAAAGGTTTATTCACACGTTGATGCGATAGGTCATCGGCATAGTCATATAAATCGTTACTCCAGCCGACAACTAATTGACCGAGCATGACTCCGAAGGCAATCACGATCGCGCTCTGCCACGATGTATAGAAAAAGGCGAGGATTAAAGAGATAGAGGTGACGATTACAGTTGGCCCAAAATGCGATGCCAATCGAAGTCCATTAACCTTACTCACAAGGCTAATCTATTGGCTCACCAGCTTTATCCGAGTAAAGTTTTGGATGTCCTGCTGAACTTAAGTTGTGGAGGTTTTGAGATGCCGTGGTGGATGTGGTTTGCTGCAGCTGGTGGGTTGCTCGTAATCGAGATGCTCACCGTTGATCTTCTCTTTGCATCCCTGGCCTTTTCTGCTCTCCTTGCAGCCGGTGCCAATGCGCTCGGATTTAACTTCGTTGTTCAAGGCGTGGTCTTTGGTGTCGGTGCTGCAGGGTCAATTCTTTTACTGCGCCCGATCGCCCTGCGCCATCTGAAGAAGAAGCCAGCAGATTATGCGACAAATGTTGAAGCGCTTCTGGGAGCTCCGGCTGTCGCTCTGACAGAGATCACCGATATTTCTGGTCAGGTTAAGCTCAGTGGCGAGACATGGAGTGCGCAGAGTTACACGGGAACAATTTCTGAAGGTTCAAGATGTGAAGTAACGGCAATAGAAGGTGCAACAGCGATCGTTAAGAAGAAGGGCTAATCATGATCTCCACTTCATTTGGGATTCTTATCCTCCTTATTATTATCTTTGGCGTAGTTCTCTCGCGCGCCATTCGGATAATTCCGCAAGCTAGCGCAGGAATTGTCGAACGCTTGGGTCGCTATAACCGCACCCTTGGTGCCGGATTGACTCTGATCGTGCCATTCGTTGATCGTTTACGACCACTGATTGATATGCGCGAAAGAGTTGTCTCATTCCCACCTCAGCCTGTGATCACTGAAGATAACTTGGTTGTCTCTATCGACACTGTTATCTACTTCCAGGTAACTGATCCAAAGTCTGCAACATATGAAATTGAAAACTTTATTCTTGGTATTGAACAACTCACTGTAACCACACTGCGTAACGTCGTTGGTGGGCTTGATCTCGAAGCAGCCCTGACTTCACGTGATTCGATCAACGCAGCCCTTCGCGGCGTTCTTGACGATGCGACCGGAAAGTGGGGAGTGCGCGTTAATCGCGTGGAGATCAAGGCTATTGATCCACCTCCAAGTGTTCAGGAATCAATGGAGAAGCAGATGCGCGCAGAGCGAGATAAGCGTGCTGCCATCTTGACTGCAGAGGGTGAGAAGCAGAGTCAAATTCTCACCGCAGAAGGATTTCGCCAAGCCGAGATCTTGCGCGCAGAAGGTGATGCTCAGGCTGCGGTTTTGCGAGCCGATGGTGAGGCAACTGCGATCAAATTGGTATTTGATGCTGTGCACCAAGCAAATCCAGATGAAAAGGTATTGGCATATCAATACCTCCAACAGCTTCCGGCCATTGCAAATGGAACAGCGAGCAAGATCTGGGTTATTCCGGCAGAACTCAGTGGCGGCGTCGAGCAGATCATGAAGGCCTTTAAGAGCAAGTAACATCGCTCTATGAGCACACTCTTTAGCCCTTTAACTATCCGCGGCACCACTTTCAGTAATCGCATCTGGGTTTCACCCATGTGCCAATACATGGCCAAAGATGGCGTTGTCGGTGCATGGCATCAGGTACACCTTGGTTCATTTGTAACCGGTGGTACCGGAATGATTATGGTTGAGGCAACGGGTGTTGTTCCCGAAGGTCGAATCTCAATTGGCTGTCCATCAATTGAAGATCAAGCACATGCAGATGCATTCAAGCCGATGATTGAATTCGCACATTCACATGGCGTAAAGATCGGAATTCAATTAGCGCATGCAGGACGTAAGGCATCAACGATGCTTCCATGGGATGACCATCGCATCGCATCCGCCGACGAAGGTGGTTGGCAAGCGGTTTCATCCTCTGCGACAGCTTTTGAAGGGTATCCCGTTCCGCGTGAGTTAACTCAAACTGAGATAGCTAGTCTTATCAGTGATTTTGCATCCGCTGCTAAGCGGGCAGTTGCAGTTGGCTTTGATGTTATCGAAATCCATGCAGCGCACGGTTATCTGCTCCATCAATTCTACTCCCCCATCATGAATCAGCGCACCGATGAATATGGTGGAAGCTTTGATAATCGAATTCGCTTTTTACTCGAGGTGACTGCTGCTGTTCGCGCAGTCATTGGTGATCAGACACCGTTATTTGTTCGCATATCTGCCACCGATTGGGTTGATACGGGATGGAACGTGATGGACTCTGTAGAACTATCAATCAAGCTCAAGGCACTTGGTGTTGATCTCATCGATGTTTCAAGTGGCGGTGCTATTCATAATGCAAAGATCGATCCCAAGCCAGGGTTTCAGGTTCCCTTTGCAACTGCAATCAAGACGCAAGCCCAGATCGCAACTGCTGCCGTTGGTTTAATTACTGAGGCAGAGCAGGCCGAACACATTGTTGCAACGGGCGAAGCAGATGCAGTATTTCTTGCTAGGGCAATGTTACGTAATCCACGTTGGGCGTTAGCGGCTGCGCAGACACTTGGTGTAGATCTCACATGGCCACTTCCGCTTCAGCGTGGCAAAATAGAGAAATGAAAGTAAAGGTCCTTAGCCAAAGACCTTTAATTATCGCTCTCATCAGTATTGCTTTAACCATCCCTTCGCTACATCCCGCACAGTCAGCTGTTCCAGGGCTAACGGTTACTGCAATTGATACACCTCAAGTGAAAGTTCTTGCGCCAAATGGTGAGCGCGGTGCCGCACTTGCGGTCATGGCAGATGGACGACTCTTACTCGGTGGCGGCGGAAATGGGTCATCGCTTTTCATCTACGACCCAGTTAAGAAAAGTACCACTTTGGCTGGACGAGCAATCAAGGCAACTGAGCGACTTAATGATTCTCGCTTTGCAATTACAGATATCGGAATACTTGCAGAGAGTGCGACAAAAGCTGATCTATTAATCTCATTTCCAACGTATAACCGGGCAAAAGATTGCGTGAGCGTTCATCTCTATCGCTACACACTCAATCTTGCTTCAAAGATATCTCTCACACGAGGAAAGCTCTGGTTTAAGAGCAATCCATGTGTTCCAGTGAGTGCGGTACAGCATGCAGCAGGTCGACTTGCAGTAATCGATAAGAAGAGCGCTTATCTAACAATCGGGGACCTTGGATACACAGAGATCGATGATGTAAATCGTCGTGGAGATCTTGGATCAGTATTTAAAGTCAGTGCAACGACTCGCGAAAAGATTTCAACAGGTCACCGCAACCAACAGGGAATTCTCTTGATCGGTAAAGATCTCTACACATCAGAGCACGGACCACGCGGTGGCGATGAATTGAACATTATCGAAAATGGTGTTGATTATGGATGGCCGGCAGTTACCTACGGTGAGCCATATAGCTCTGGAGATTATGTAAGGCCGAAAGAAACCGGTAGCCATGATGGTTATCGAAAACCTCTCACCTACTGGGTTCCTTCTGTTGCACCGACTGAATTAGTTCAACTCAGCGGGTCTCTATGGGGGACTTGGGCTGGCCAAATTGTGATGGGAACCCTTCGAGAAGAGTCGTTAATCTTCATAGAGTTGCTCGATGCTAAACGTGTTGGCAAGAGAACTATCCACCCAGTCAATGAGCGCATTCGAGATCTGGAAATCGGCACAGAGGGTGAGATGATCGCGACTACCGATAGCGGGAAGTTGCTCTTTATCTCAATTGGCTAGGAGAAATTCATAATTTGGGGTAGAAATCTGCCAGATCAGGCTCTAGCCTTTACGTAATCCATTGGGGATTGATCTGCTAACAAAGGATTTTTACATGGATGAAAAAGCGCTCATAAGACAGTGGAACGAGATGAGATCACAAATCATCTCGTCACAGGTTGCCCCTGCTCTCGTACTCATCGCGATTTTGGTAGTCGCCGCCTACGACAAATTTGATACGGCTTCTGACTCAGCGAAGTTCTTAGCTCTCGGCGTTGCCGCTGTAACGGGATTCTTAGCAACAATCAGCCAGTATGCAGCAATTCGTGAAGGCGAAGCACTACTAATTGATCTTCGCAAAGTTGAAAAGCCAACAGCTCTTACGAGTAAGATCGCCGATTCACGTGGACTTCTCTCACTTTCAGCAATTGCGATTATCGCCTTTGATATTGCAATGTTCGCTCTCGTTACCTGGGCGATTTTAGGTTAATTGATGCCTCTTGAAATCCTCATCGTCGTGGCGTACGCGGTACTAGTACTCGTTATAGCCACACGTTTTGATCGTCCCCGCAAAAAGAATCCACGGATTACAGGACGCGGTGGGGATTTCGAGTAAGGCTAGGCTTTCTTACCTAAACCTTTTTCCGGTGTGCCATCTTTGACATAAAGATAGCAAAGACCAGTGCAATAACAATCAGGGCATTGAGTCCCATTTCAATTATTGCTCGCTCAAAAGCCTGGTCAGTCTTTCCGGACTCCAGGGTGACAGATGCGCCCACGGTGAGAATATGTCGAACGGCTGCGATCACGCCAATGATGAGGAATTTATCTAGCTGGTAAACACCATCAGTAAATCGCGAGATTACTGTGCGAAGAATTTCCAAAATAATAACTATAAAGAGAATGTCGTTGACGCCCTGAATCATTCCATTTGGGAAAAACGGGGCTGTCGTGATCAGGCGTTCAATACTGTAAAAAAATGCCCCAATACCAATTATCAGCAATGCAAAAGCGAGCAACCCGTGGAATACGTCTTCAATCATGTCTACGTATCTGAGAGGAATGATGGATGTTTCAACCCGCTCTGACGAATTTGACTCTCGATCTTTTGCCATATCCAAGGTTAACCCCGGAACTTCGTTTTTCAAGGGAGATCAGTGCTTATTTTCTAGCATCACCCTCAAGGCGTGAGTGGGCCGAGTAAGTAAGAAGATAGTTGCGCCATGGGGCTACTTTGATTAGCGTGTTGAGCCTTGAAGGCATTGGTTCCATCTATGCCGCATAAGAAGCGAATAGGTGAGGTGCCCCCTGGATGAGATGAAATCCAACGCGTAAGGTCATAGACATTCCCATCGATTGCGGTCCAACATTTTGCTGGCGTTGCATTTGATCGAACATCAGCCATTGTGTATCCACTCTTTGCGACCGTTGGTGTTGGGCTCGGTGTTGGGCTCGGTGTTGGGCTCGGTGTTGGAGTTGGTGTTGGAGTTGGTGTTGGAGTTGGTGTTGGAGTTGGTGTTGGGGATGCAACTGGTGGAAGGGCCCCACGCGTAACAGTTCCCGGAACTTCACGATCGCCCACTGCAACAGTGATTGCTGATTTTGCCCGCGCTGTAATCAAAAATGAGTAGATTCCAGATTCTGCAACGGCTGATATTCGTGACAAGTAGAGATAATTCTTTCCTCCATAAGGTTCAAAGAATTTTGTGCGTTCATTAATCGGCAAAGTAAGTCGCTTACCCGATGGAGAAGTCACAACTATGGAAGGTAACTGGTTATTCTTTAATTTGTTCTCTGGGCGTTTATCAATAATCAAATACTGTACTTGAAAGCTATCTCCTGCAGCGAAGTTGGCGCGAAATCCTTTGCGCTCACCTGCTTTATTAAATGAGGCAGTTACTGCAAATGAGACTGTTCCATCAACTAAGAGCGGTCCACGCGCTGCTGTGGTGTCACTATTGAGTAAGGCCACAGGTTGATGGGCACTAGCCGGTGCCAGAGAAAACGATAAGAGGGCTGCCACGAGGATGATCAGTCTGCGCATATTACAAGGCTACAACAGAAGGATTAAAGGGCGCGCGTTGAGGGAATGTGAAATCACTATACAAAAGTTCAAGTAATGGCTGATCAGCCACTACTTGGATAACTTCTTCTCTCGCTCACGCCAACCCTCGAAGGTCTTGTAGGCCCCAAAGCAGAGTAAGTAGAACGGGAAGGCGATCAGAATCGCATCGCTGACTATGTTGCTCTGCACGCCCATTGTGTCAGAGTACGTCCAAGCCAGATAGGTAAGGTCTGCCAAATAGATCATGCCAAATGGCAGAGTGATGCGGCGCAACTGATCTACTCGCACGATGTGAGGCACCTTAAAGTTTGTCAGCTGTGACATGCCAAGCACCATTGTAAAGATTGCTACCTCCGTCGGGGTCATATCAAAGACAAGGAAGGTTGGAACCGCAAGATTCCAGACCGCTGGGAATCCGTTGAACCAGTGATCTTCAGTTTCAAGATCTGCACGAGCAAACCAGAGCGCTGATGTTAAGAAAATAAATCCAGCAATTAGCGCTTCGTATTTACTTGGCAGCATTTCAAACTTCAGCATGAACATTACTGGCACGACCACACATGTCACATAATCAACCACTAGATCAAGTATGTGGCCATCAATTAGTGGTGCGTGAATCTCGACATCAAGGCCACGTGCAATAGGTCCATCGAGGCCATCAAGAATTTGTGAAGCAATCAGCCACAAAAGTGCGATTCTGATTTCTCCATCGACAACTCCTTGAAGAGCGAGCATGCCAATGACCGCGCCACTTGCAGTTAAAACATGGAGTGCGTATCCGGCACGACGGGCCGACCGTGGAGTTAAATTCGACATCAGTTATCACTCATCGCAATCGCAAACTCGGCAACATCCCAATAGGCGTAAGTTTCGCCATTTACTAGTGATTCGCCATCTCGTGTGTTTACTGAGAGATTTCGTAGAATCTTTCGGCCATCGATTATCTCAACACCCGATAGATATATATCGACTGGAACTTCTGCACGTGTTCCCTCGGCACAATTGGGTTCACAGATTTTTTCAGTGTAAATACCTTTACCTGTCGCACCGTTATACCCCCAGCTTTCCCACGTGATGTCATACACGCTAGCGCCACCATCAGCACAGAATCGGGTGATCTGTGATGGACGTTGCTCGGCGATTTCACAATCGTAGGTATAGATATCGCGCGCATATGATTTACCGAAGAAAAAGACCGAAGTCGCTGTGAGCGCAAGAGTGATGAGCCCAACGATAAGAGCCCTTTTACCCATGGCTGCATCGTACTTGCGAGAAGGGGTGATTACCCCGAAATTAAGTTCTGAATCTCGTTAAGGATTCAACGCAGAGAGTCGCTCGGCTAGGCCTGAATATGCGGGTTCACGTGACAAGATTTTTTCCAGATCCTTTTTAGCCATCGCCTTTTTGCCCATGCGCTCATACGTGTATGCGCGTTCCCATAAGCCACGGTTGAGAACCATTTCAGAGCGAGTGCGTTTAGCGATCGACTGCTTAAGACATTCAAGAGATGCCTCAAGGAAGTTCTGTTCTCTGAAAGCAATTCCACGCAAGATCAAGAGCATTGCTGTTGCATCATCAATATTTTCAACATCTTCAGTAGTGGCGATCGCATCATCAAATCGCTTCAATGAAATCTCGATATCGGCCATAGATATTGCCGTCATCTGATCTGAATCAATCTCTTCAATCACCGCCAGAGCATCTTCAAAGCGTCCTTGTATCTGCAATATCTCGGCATAAATTAATCCAAGCGCAGTTAAGTTAAAACGTTCATTGGCATGAATCCCAGGAGTGATCTGAACAGCGGGAATAATCCCAGGGAAATACTCTTGCACTAGGGGAAGTTTGAATAACTCAAGGCGACGCGGCCAGAGTTGATCTGCCATTGGGAATACCTGTGCATGCAGTTTCTCATCGGTACTTCCATGAAGTATTTGGATTGCCTGCATCGCAAGCGCGATCTCTGGAAACTTATCTGCTACCTCGCCAGCTTTCTTAAAGACTGTCTCGGGAGGGTTTGCCGGTGCATCACCATAAATATCGTAGAAGAGAGCGCTCATCGCCTTCTCTTCCTTACTTGAAAATATCGTCGCCTTCGCCGGTGGACGTGTGATTGATGTTGGTTTCTCTAATGCGGGAAGGTCTTCAACGTATGACTCACCATCAACAAATGTCTCTTCTGTTCGCCCCGAAGTTTTCCTTGATCCCTTGAGTGAAACACTCTCGGTCCAGTAGAGCCCGCTACCTGGAATTCCAGCCGATGAAGTGACTCGACCTGAGGAGTTCAGGCTTACTCGCGCACCTCGGACCCCTGCCGAAATGCCGATAGATCTTTTTCCAAAGGTCAGACGCAAGCCGGGGGCGATCTTCATCGACTTTCGGAATCGAAAACCCATCTCACTCCCCCTTTCTTCTCGGGCTAGCAACAGTGCAAGGCTATCCTCACAGAAGATAACCCAAGGCAGAAATGCAAGAGGTGATAACAAATTCCTTTCTCATGACTTAAGGTATGGGCATGTCATATAACAACGGGCCCCGACCACCACTTCCACTTCCAGGCGAGGGATCCAGTCAAGGTTCTTTTCGCTATGCCTCTTTCCAACACCGTCTTGGCGCTTACGCACTAGATGCGACGCTAGCAGTGCTTACTCTTGGAATCGGCTGGCTCATCTGGTCGATGATCGTTTGGGGTGAGGGTCAGACCCCTGCAAAGAAAATCCTTAAGATCAGAGTAAGACACTTTGAAACCGGTGGTGTTGCAACCTGGGGTCATATGGCGGTGCGTGAACTTCTCATTCCAACAACAGTGATCATCGCATCAAATCTCACTGCAGGAATTGCAGCTGTTGTTTGGATCGTTATTGAAATTGTCTTCTACTTTACAAAAAATAACCGCACCCTGCGCGACCTTTGGGTCAAAACTGCTGTAATTAACGAGGCGTAAAATGAGTGAATTTATTCCCGGCCAAAATACTCCGACTGCGGCACTGAGTCAGAACGAACAAGATGCAAGGTCCGGTAGCGGATTAGCGATCGCCGCCTTTGTAACATCTCTTGCAACGCTCTTTCTTACAGCGGGATTCTTCTCATTTATTGGTTCAATCTTAGGCCACATCTCGCTTTCCAAGTTGAAGAAGGCAGGCAGTGATCAAAACCGTGGCTTAGCTGTCTCTGGAGTAATAATTGGTTGGGTATCAACGGCATTTGCGTGGTTATTCTTGATTGGATTTATCGTCTTGCTCGCTGGAATCGCATCAACAACAGATTCAAGCTTTTGGGATGATCTCGTAAACGAGTTTGAATCAAATTACAACAGCTACTAAGAAATACGGTAGTGCGCTGTAACGATACTGCGTAGCCCCGAAGGGATTCGAACCCTCGTAGCTGACTTGAGAAGCCAGAGTCCTAGGCCGCTAGACGACGGGGCCCTAGTACATTCATTTACTGTACTGCTGTGGTGCCTTACTGCTCTTCTGCTATACCTAGGGTACTGCGCTGGGGTACCAGGACTCGAACCTAGACTTACTGAACCAGAATCAGCAGGGCTGCCAATTACCCCATACCCCAAAAGATTCACATCTCTTGTTGGTAGAAGTTTACCTTACCGATCAGAGTGAAATTGCCCCAGCAATTCGCTCAAGACAGACCTCTTTGCCCAACAATTCCATTGATTCAAAGAGGGGTGGAGAAATTGTGCTGCCGGTGGCTGCGATGCGCAGGGCGGTAAATGCAATGCGAGGCTTGAGCCCCATCTCTTCGATGAGTGATGCACGTAGCGCGGCTTCGATAGAGGCGTGATCCCATGATGCTAACGGGGTGAGATCTGAAAGAGCCCGCTTTAAAATCTTTTTTGACTCTGCATCAGCGATCTTTGGAGCAGACGCCTCTTCGACTGCAAATTTCTTGGCAAAGAGAAATGCCAGCATCGCAGGTACTTCACTTAAGGTGACGATTCGTTCCTGAATTAGCGGCAAGGCGGATTTAACAAGAGCGATTTCACTATCTGTTCCTGTGATGATTCCTGCATCCTTTAAGAATGGAAGCGACCATGAGAGAAATTCATCGATAGTCAGTGCGCGAATTTTATCTCCATTAATCGCTTCTAGCTTTTTCATATCAAAACGTGCAGGAGATGAGTGAACTTTCTCAATGGTAAAGAGCTCGCAGAGTTCTGCCATTGTGATGTTTTCACGATCATCCCCAGGTGACCATCCCAAAAGTGCAAGGTAGTTACAGATTGCTTCAGGTAGATAACCCGCTTGGCGATACCAGGCGATAGAAACTTCACCGTTGCGCTTTGAAAGTTTGGCATTGTCTTGGCCCATCACAAAGGGAAGGTGGGCAAAGACTGGATAATCATCGGGCGCGACGCCCATTGCTTGGTAGACGCGGATCTGTCGTGGAGTTGATGAGAGCAGATCTTCGCCGCGTAGAACGTGGGTAACCTTCATCAAAACATCATCAACTGCAACTGCCAATGTATATAGCGGCGATCCATCTGCACGGACGAGGACGAAGTCTGGAACGAATGCGTGATCAAAGGTCACATCGCCACGAATTTCATCAGTGAAGGTAGTTGTGCCTTCTGGCATACGCATACGAACAACAGCGCCACGACCCTCTGCCTTATATGCAGCAATTTGTTCTGGCGTTAACTCGCGGCAATGTCCGTTGTATCCCGGTGCCACATTCGCTTTACGTTTCGCCTCACGTACCGCCTCTAACTCATCAGGTGAGCAGTAGCAGTAATAGGCATCTTTGTTATCGAGAAATGTTTGAGCCCACTTGGCGTAGATATCAAGACGTTGCGATTGAAGGTATGGCCCGTTATCGCCACCAACTTCAGGACCCTCATCCCAATTAAGGCCGAGCCACTTGAGAGTATCGATTGCTGCCTGGATGTATTCATCAGTGACACGAGTCGTGTCAGTATCTTCGATGCGAAATAAGAAGGTGCCGCCCGTATGACGAGCATATGCCCAATCAAAGAGCGCTGTACGAATATTTCCTACATGCAGATCCCCTGTTGGCGATGGTGCAAAACGAACCTTTACTTTTTTGGCGCTCATGGTTGTGCACTCACTCTATTTGTTAGTTGGCCCAGACCTTCAATGGATACAGCAATCGTTGATTTTGCTGGCATCGGTCCGATTCCTGCAGGTGTTCCTGTGATGATGACATCTCCCGGAAGCAGCGTCATTACCCGAGAAACGAAGTTGATGATGTCAGGAACTTTAAAGATCATGTCATTCAGGTGGGCATCTTGCTTGATCTCGCCATTAAGTGTTGCGGTAATGCGCTGAGTACCAGGGACAAATTCAGTTTCAATCCAGGGCCCAAGTGGACAGAACGTATCAAAGCCCTTGGCGCGAGTCCATTGACCATCTTTTTTCTGCAGCTCGCGACATGTCACATCATTGGCCAGTGTGTAGCCAAAGATCACATCATTTACCTTCTCTTTCGGAACATCCTTACAAATTCTTCCAATAACAATGGCAAGCTCTGCTTCATAATCAATTGTTGGTGCCATCTCTGGCCAGACAATTGTGTCGCCAGGTCCGATAATTGTTGTATTCGCTTTGAGGAAGATGATCGGTTCATCAGGAACAACACTTCCCATTTCAGCAGCGTGATCAGCGTAGTTCTTACCAATCGCGACAACCTTGCTACGAGGTATGACTGGAGCCAATAGGCGAACCTTTGTCAGTTCGATTCGGGCGGCCGTCTTTACAATTCCTTGATAAATCGGATCGCCATCAATAATTGTGATCAGATTATCTTCATCTAGGATCCCAAAAAGTGGGTCGGTGCCTAAACCTGCATCAGGGCCAGGAGAGAAGCGAACAATGCGCATTGCACTATCTTAGCGCAGTGATCGCACCTGACTCATCGATGTGAAAGATCGCAGCAGAGGGTGAATGTGTGTAAATGACACTCGTTGCACCTGTTGAATTTCCCGCTAGAACTACAGCTTCAATCCCTGAAATCTGTGATGCCATAGCGACTGTAAAAACTGCCTGAATTGCATCGAGTGTGAGTTCAGGTGTTGCAATCGATATTGCTACGTATGTGCGGCCAGTTGAATCACGAAGCGCCGCTGATTGTGGTGCCCCCGTACGTTTCTGGGTTGCTAGTGCCAGGGTTGCAAGCTTTTGATCTTCCAGATTTTCAAAACTATTCATTGTTATCTTCTTCATCAGAACGTTCGATGATGACAGAGCTGATACGACGTCTGCGACCAATCGGGCGCTCTGATGTGATCTTCCAACCCTTCAAAGTGATGGTAGATCCAGCAATTGGTACACGTCCTAGCTTCTGGGCCATGAGACCGCCAATGGTGTCGACATCTTCTGAATCTGAATCTTCGAAATCAATCTTGAGTTCATCTGCGAGATCTTCAATATGGAGCGTGGCTTTTGCGCGCGCCTTATCTTCTGTGATCCACGAGAAGGCATCGATTCCATCATCAAATTCATCAGCAATCTCACCGACGATCTCTTCAATAATATCTTCGATCGTGATAATTCCGGCAGTACCACCGTATTCATCAACAACAATCGCTAAGTGAATCTGGTCGCGCTGCATCTCTTTCAAGAGTTCTGCAGCGATCTTAATTTCAGGTACAAAGACAGCTGGTCGCATCAACTCACCGACACGTTCGCTCGTCTCAGCCTCATGGTGATCAAGTGCGCGCTTAGCCAAATCCTTAACATAGGCGATGCCAATAATGTTATCGAGGTTCTCGCCCACAACTGGAATACGTGAATATCCTGAACGCAGGGCTAAAGAGAGTCCTTGACGCAGAGTCTTATCCTGCTCAATCCAAACCATATCTGTTCGGTGAACCATCAACTCGCGTACAAGAGTGTCACCAAGTTCAAATACTGAGTGGATCATCTCGTGTTCATCTGATTCCACAAGGCCACGTTCGTGTGCTTGATCAACTAAGTCGCGAAGTTCTGCCTCGTTGGTAAATGGCCCTGATCTAAATCCTTTACCTGGCGTGATCGCATTTCCAACAGCGATGAGCAACTTAGTAACTGGACCAAGAACAACTGCTAAGAATGCTGAAACAACGATTCCGGCACGAGCCCAGCGATGAGGATTCTGTCGCCCAAGAGTTCGTGGTCCGACGCCAATAACAACATAAGAGAGGACGACCATCACTACGACGGTCCAGAGATATGCATACCCTGAAGAGAACGATTCTAGGAATGCGCGAAGAACTAATACTGCTGCAGTGAATTCGCAGACTTTGCGCACAAGCAAAATCACATTGAGGAATCGTGATGGTTGAGCCGAATACTTTTTCAGTAAGTGCCCACCACGCTTTGATTCAAGCTCTTCAATAAGAACGCGAGAGATTGAGGTCAGTGCTGATTCAGAGGCTGCGAGAAAACCAGCGAATCCGATCAGAAGAATTATTGATATGACCGAGACAAGGTCCACTAGGACTCTCCCCATTCCTTAACTAACTTCTCCTGCAGGGTGAACATTACTTTCTCATCCTCAGGATTTGCGTGGTCATAACCAAGGATATGCAGTAATCCGTGTACAGCCAAAATAAAAAACTCGTGGTTACTTGAATGTCCAGCAGCCATTGCTTGGCGAACTGCAACAGTTGGGCAAATCACAATATCTCCGAGGGTGACAGCATCACCTTGGTTTTCTGGCATATCCATTGGGAAAGAGAGCACATCGGTAGGACCTGGTTCATCCATCCACTTAACGTGAAGTTCGCTCATCTCGTTTTCATCAACAAAAGTCAGACTTACTTCGCATTCAGGATTGAGATTAAGGGCGCCCAAAGAGTATTCAATAAGTGCAGTGATCTCATCGCTTGGAACAAGTTCTCCTGAGCGATTGTTGGATTCAATCGTCATGGCGTTATCAGCTGTGTCGAATGTTTCGAGGGGCTTGGGCTGCGCTATCAAATGCGTCGTATGCCTTGACGATATCGCCAATTAAGCGGTGGCGCACAACATCTTCTGCTGTTAATTCGATAAACGAGATGTCATCAACTGCGCCAAGAATGTCGCGAATGATGCGAAGACCTGACTTCGCTCCATTAGGTAGATCCACCTGTGTCACATCACCTGTAATGACCATCTTGGAACCAAAGCCAAGGCGAGTGAGAAACATTTTCATCTGTTCAGGAGTCGTATTCTGCGCTTCATCAAGAATGATAAAAGAGTCATTGAGTGTGCGACCACGCATGAAGGCAAGAGGTGCCACTTCGATGACACCACTTTGCATCAAACGGGGAATCGAATCTGGATCAACCATGTCATGCAGCGCGTCAAAGAGCGGGCGAAGATATGGATCGATCTTCTCATTGAGAGTTCCTGGTAGAAATCCCAACTTCTCCCCCGCCTCAACTGCGGGGCGGGTCAAGATAATGCGATTGACTTTCTTTGCCTGCAAGGCGGCAACGGCCTTTGCCATCGCGAGATAAGTCTTTCCGGTTCCTGCTGGTCCGATGCCAAAGGTGATCGTGTTCTCATCAATTGCATCAACGTAATGCTTCTGATTTGCAGTCTTCGGGCGAATAGTGCGGCCTCGATTACTAACAATATTAAGTGAGAGAACTTCTGCCGGATGCTCGATCGGATCATGAGAGAGCATCTCAATGCTGCGCTTTACCGCATCGGCGGTGAGCGCTTGTCCTGATCGAATAACGACCATCATCTCGGCAAATAATTTCTCGAGTGCAAGGCAATCAATGTGAGGCCCGCGCAATGTGATCTCGTTGCCGCGAACTGTCATAGCAACGGAAGGAAATCCTGCTTCAATAATATTGATATTGCGATCGCCAACTCCGATGAGGGCAACCATGGGAATGGCAGGCGGGACGGTGATCAGAGTGCGTTCCATATGTGTATAAATCTAGTCCTAGCCTGGGGGCCATGCCAGTCCACGACCACCTAAGAGATGAAGGTGAGCGTGAAAAACTGATTGACCAGCATCTGCACCAGTATTAAAGACCGACCTGTAGCCCGTGAGCCCCTTTTGGGTCGCGATCTCATCAGCAGCCTGATGCATGGCGGCGATAATCGTTGGAGAGATCGTTGAAATTTCAGCAGCGTTTGCCGCGTGTAAGGTGGGGATAATCAATACATGTGTCGGTGCTTGAGGATTGAGATCATTAAATGCAACAACATCTTCATTGCGGAAAACAATCTCTGCGGGAATCTTTCCCTCAATGATTTTGCAGAATATGCAATTAGGATCTAGCGACATAGCAAAAGGGTACTGGTTTACCAACTCTTGAGAAGTGTTTGAAGTGCGGCAATTCCTGCAATACCTGCATGTGCACTGCGGAAGATTGGGCGACCCATGAGCGCAATTTTTGCCCCACTTGAAGCAAAGGAATCTAACTCTTCATCGGTAATGCCACCTTCTGGACCAATAATGATCAGGGCCTTCTTGGGAGACTGTGCAGTGATCGCCGAAAGTTTGCTCGTTGCGCTCTCATGAAAGACGACCGCGAGATCTGTTCTAGCAATCTCATCGATTACTTCAGTGGTGCTTAATGGTCCAATAATTTCAGGAATCCGAAAACGTCGTGCTTGTTTACTTGCCTCACGAACCGTCACATCTAATTTATCTAAAGTCTTATCTGCCTTACCTATGCTTCGTGCCGAACTCCAGAAAACAATTCGATCAACTCCTGCTTCAGTTAAAAGCCCTGCACACTCTTTGAGGCGATCACCTTTTGGCAGGGCCTGAATGACGGTGTATTCGATATCAAGTGGTTCTTGAATTTCTGATTCAAGAACTTCACAAAGCATTAATCGCTTACTCACCTCTAACGCCTTCACCGTTGAGAATGTCCCTTTGCCATCGCTAAGCCAGAAAATTTCGCCAGGACCTGTACGAAGTACTCGGATTGCATGGAGGGCATCTTCGTTATCGAAGGTATAGGTAGCACCGACTTGTGTAGGAAGATCAGAGACAAAGAAGAGGGTACGCATCAGCGTCCAAATGACTCTCTAAATTTACCGAGAAAGCTCTGATTCTTGCTTTTTGTATGTGAATCACCGACTACTTCACCGCGTGATTTGGCAAACTCTTTCAGTAACTTCTCTTGCTCGCGAGAAAGCTTGGTCGGGGTCATTACAACAACATGCACGATGAGGTCACCGCGGCTTCCGCTACGAAGGCGTGTCATTCCGTGGCCCCTAAGTGAGACGGTGGAATCAGTCTGAGTGCCAGGCTTAATCACAAGTTCAGATTGGCCATCCAGAGTATCGACAGTAATTTTTGTTCCAAGGGCTGCTGCAGCAAATGAAATCTCTACCTCCATATGCAAGGTGTCGCCATCGCGAATGAGAAATTCATGTTGCTCGACGACAATCTCTACATAGAGATCACCCGCTGGGCCACCGCCAGCACCTACTTCACCGCGGCCTGCTAACTGCATGCGGTTACCAGTCTCAACACCTGCTGGAATTTTCACAGGAATACTTTGGCGTGCGCGAACTCTTCCTTCGCCGGCACATTCACGACATGGATCTTGGATGACGGTACCGAATCCAGAACATGGGGCGCATGCACGAGATGTCATGACCTGACCTAAGAAAGATTTTTGAATTTGCTGGGTCTCACCGCGACCTTTACAGACCTGGCACATAGATGGCGCACTGCCATTGGCACAACCATTTCCTTTACATGTTGTACAGATAACCGCACTCTCAATGGCGAGATCGCGCTCTGTTCCAAAACATGCCTCTGCCAATGTGACTTGTACACGAATCAGCGCATCTTGACCTTGGCGCATACGTGGACGCGGGCCACGATTTCCGCCGCCGCCAAAGAATGCATCCATGATGTCGCTAAATCCACCACCGCCGCCGAATCCACCAAAACCACCGAAACCCTGTCCACCGAAACCCTGTCCACCCATGTCATATTGCTGACGCTTCTGGGGATCACTTAAGACTTCATATGCAGCGGTAACTTCTTTGAATTTATCTTGTACCGCTGGATCAGGATTCACATCAGGGTGTAGTTCTCGAGCAATTTTTCGGTACGCTTTTTTGATTTCATCTTGCGAAGCATCGCGAGAAACACCGAGCAACCCATACATATCTGACATTACTTATAGCTTCCCTCTGAGATAAATCGACCGACATAACGTGCAACTGCGCCAACAGCTGCCATTGACCCAGCGTAATCCATACGAGTAGGACCAAGAATTCCAAGAGCCCCGAGGGAAGAACCTGCCTCGCCAAACGCGTCACCATATCCGACTGTGACAAGGGATGTTGATTTGAGATTCTGCTCACTCTGTTCTGAACCGATACGAACTTTGACTGTGTCAGCAGCATCACCAAGTAAACGCAGCAAGACAACTTGCTCCTCGAGAGCTTCAAGAACTGGATGCATTGTCATCTGGAAATCATCGCTAAAGCGTGCAAGGTTTGCAGTACCTGCCAGAACTACTTTTTCTTCTGCTCGTTCGATCGCCATTTCAATAACTGCAGAGATAATAAGTGAGACATCGCGACGATCGGTGGCGCTGTAGCCCTCAATGATTCCAGAGATTCGATCTGCTACTTCAGGTAATGATTGTCCAGCCATTGCATTATTGAGTTGACCACGGATGCTTGCGATAAATGCCTCCGGCACATCTCGCGTAAGTTCAATAACACGCTGCTCTACTCGCCCTGCGTCAGTAATCAGAATCATCATCATGCGAGATGGAGTAAGTGGCACCACCTCAACGTGGCGCACACGGGATTTCATAATTGATGGGTATTGCACAACGGCGACCTGCTTAGTGACATCGGCCAGCAAGCGCACCGTGCGCATCACAACATCGTCAAGATCAAGTGCGCCTTCAAGAAATGATTCGATGGCGCGACGTTCTGGTGCAGATAAAGGTTTCACCTCTGCCAGCTTGTCGACGAAGACTCGATAGCCACGATCTGTTGGAATACGACCAGCACTAGTGTGAGGTGCGGTGATTAGGCCTTCCTCTTCGAGCAGAGCCATCTCATTTCGAATGGTGGCAGGTGAAACTCCGAGTTCGTGGCGATCTGCAATTGCCTTAGAACCGACCGGTTCTTGAGTTGCAACGTACTCATCAACAATTGCCCGCAAAATTTCAAGGCGACGGTTTGAGGTACTCATATTAATTGCAATAGCGATGCTTACTTATTTAAAACAAGTGCGATCGAGATTAAGGTAAGTAGGAAGAAGGCTGGGATCGCTGTTCGCAACTTGTTCGCCTTAAAGTGGGTATAGACCGCACCTGCCATAACAACCCATAGACCAACGAGAGGGAAGAAGAGCATCCAGTTCCACTTCATGCTGATGATCAGACCGAGAGCGAGAGCTGTTTCAATAAAGCCGACAAGACGTGCGAACTTATCTGGCACATTGACATCGCGTGTACCCGAAAGACCTTTTTCATTTCCGCTTGCCTTGGACAATCCTGAGATAACAAATACGACGGCTAGAAATGCAACAATGATTGTAAGTGCTGTGCTCATAAGGCTAACGGTACTACAGCCGCGCTAAGCCAGCAGGTCGGCCACGATGCGATCGGCCATCAGACGACCAGTTGCGGTCAGCACTAGCGCATCTGGGCCATCGATAATCTGATCGGCCTTGATGTACTCGGCAAGGCGCTCATACTGAGCAACAGTCAAAGCACGCTTTGCAATACCTGTACGCAGTCGACTTGAAAGCATGATGTATTCACTTCTACGTATCTCATCGCTAAGTTCCTCTGAATCTGCGATCGGTGAGAGACCATCAAAGAGTCTCTGCTTATATGCAGTGGGATGTTTTACATTCCAGAATCTCTTTCGATCAATATGTGAATGTGCTCCAGGTCCAAGGCCCCACCAATCCGCAGATTTCCAATAAGCGATGTTATGTCGACACTCATGTCCAGGTTTTGCCCAGTTTGAGAGTTCATACCACTTCAAACCTTTAAAGCCACATGCTTGATCGATATAGAGATACATATCCGCCATCAAATCATCATCAGGAGAAGCCACATCACCGCGTTTGATCTGCGCCGCTAACTTTGTGCCATCTTCAATAATGAGTGCATATGCGCTGATGTGATCAACACCAAGATTAAGTGCTTGTGTGACTGTTGATTGCCAGTCTTTCAGGCTCTCCCCCGGAGTTCCATAAATCAGATCCACGCTGATGGATAGAAATCCTGCAGCACGCGCCATATCAACTGCGCGCTTAACGTTCTCCGGATCGTGTGTGCGATCTAAGACTTTAAGCACGTGGGTAGATGTTGATTGCATTCCAAATGAGATGCGGTTAAAGCCTGCCGCGAAGTAACCTTCAAGCTTTTCTGCCGTCACTGAATCAGGGTTAGCTTCAAGAGTGATCTCGCAATCCTCGGTCAGACCATTACGTGCCTTAATTGCGGCAATGACGCGACCAAGATCATGAGGTGGAATCAATGAAGGAGTACCGCCACCAAAGAAGATTGTGGGCACAACGTCAGTGGGAGCAAATTCAAGTTCTTTAAGGACTGCATCGATGTAATCACCAGAAACAATTTCAAGAGTTGCGCCATCTTGAAGTTCAGACGGTGTGTATGTGTTGAAGTCACAATACCCACACCGCTTAATGCAGTACGGGATGTGGACGTAGAAGGAGAGCAATTTCGACATTGTGCCGTGCTTTTCCATAGGTTAACAATACACAGGTCTCTTCAGCGTTATTCCTTGTCAATTCTGGTGAAGCTGTGTCGATGCACCACTATTGCTCTTTAGTAATCCTAGTAGTTCCAACCCTTTAACGTAAGGTACTTATTGACGTCGGAATAGAAATCGACCAGAGAGACCTTTGTTGCATTTTCAAACCTGACTGGGAAAGCCAAATTATTCCCTTGTGTTATCAGTCGGACATATGCGTCCACTCCAAATTTGTGCAAGAAGTACTCCATCACCACGAGTCCTTGGGTGTATTCACAGACGGGCTTCATGGTCTCAACGGGACCGATGCAAACTTTCTTTCCCCAGCCTGCTAAACCAGGATCTAAGGTTAGGTAACTTTGTACTGGTGCTTGTAGACGTGAAAAAATCATTTCTCCAAATATTGATGCGGCACCTTCCCAAACCCACTTTGGCATGTCTCTGGAGTTTCCATAACTTCCATCCTGCCAAGCATGATGAGCTTCATGTGCAGAAGCGGCCGCGAATGAGTCCACAATTTTCTTATTCGTGTAACGCAAAACCGTGGATTCTGTCGAGAGATCAATGTCATCAGGTGCACTAACATTCATAGTGACCGCCGTTGGCGTGTGTGAATAAATTACTGCTCTATTTGGATATGCGCAGAGACTTGCACTTCCACTGAATTGATAACTCGAATTCACGCAACCCGGCGCATACAGGTCAGCTTTCTCCCTCAACCAAGCTTGCGTGCGGCCCAAAAGTAGATGGATAGTTTCCTGTGGCAGCGCCATGCCTAATGAAGCATAAAAATCTAAAGAGGTGGCTAAAGCCTTCTCTGCAATCTCGGGATACGGTCCATTCTTTCCCGGTTCGACATGTACAACAATTTTAGTTCGATTTTTTGTATTAGTGATTGGGGTTTCGTTGATTAACGCTTGAATAAACCGAGTGGAATCTGTAATCACATTGGTATTTGCGACGGTGGGTGTTGGAGTGGGGGTTGGCGTTGGAGTGGGGGTTGGCGTTGGCGTTGGAGTGGGGGTTGGCGTTGGCCTCCAAACGAACTTCTTGCCCGACTTAACGCAGGTAAATTTCTTGCCTTGGGAGGTTTTTATCTCGCCTTTTGTCGAACACTTAGCACCTGCCTTAACCGCTCCATAGGCAGGAATTGAGAAAGAAGAAATCACGAAGGTTAGCGCCATGACTAAGCTAAGCAGTTTCTTCATGGAAGAGATCTTACTTTAAGGTAGGACGAGATCAACCTTCTGCTTTACGAGCAGCTTTAATCTTTTCGATGTCAGCATCTGTTGCAAGGGCTGCGACGAAGGCTTCTTGTGGAACTTCCACGCGTCCCACCATCTTCATGCGCTTCTTTCCTTCTTTCTGCTTTTCAAGGAGTTTGCGCTTACGAGAGATATCTCCGCCATAACACTTTGCAAGAACGTCTTTTCGCATCGCACGGATTGATTCGCGCGCGATAATGCGAGAGCCAATCGCCGCTTGAATTGGGACTTCAAATTGTTGACGAGGAATCAGTTCGCGTAATTTGCCGGTCATCATCACACCATAGGCATAAGCCTTATCGCGGTGCACGATTGCACTAAATGCATCCACTGCTTCGCCCTGTAGCAAGATATCGACCTTCACCAGTTGTCCTGGCTCATCACCGATCTCTTCGTAATCAAGGGAGGCATAACCCTTGGTGCGGCTCTTGAGTTGATCAAAGAAGTCAAAGACGATTTCAGCCAAAGGCAATGTGTAGCGGATCTCAACGCGATCTTCTGAGATGTAATCCATACCGAGTAATGAACCGCGACGATCTTGGCAGAGCTCCATAATCACGCCGATGAAATCTGATGGGGCAAGTATTGTCGCCTTCACAATTGGTTCTTCAACGGTGTTGATTTTTCCATCAGGAAACTCTGATGGGTTAGTAACAACGAATTTCTTGCCATCTTCAAGAGTCACTTGATAGACCACGTTTGGCGCCGTTGAGATAAGAGAGATCTTTGATTCGCGCTCTAGGCGTTCACGAACAATTTCCATATGTAGTAGCCCTAGGAAGCCGCAACGAAAACCGAAGCCGAGTGCGGCTGAACTCTCTGGTTCATAGACTAGAGCGGCATCGTTGAGTTGCAATTTATCGAGAGCATCGCGCAAGAGTGGAAAGTCAGCACCATCTAATGGGAAGAGACCAGCGAAGACCATCGGCTTGGGATCTTTATATCCAGCAAGAGGGTTTGTTGTTGGATTTTGATAGGTTGTAATTGTGTCGCCTACACGTGATTGGCGAACATCTTTTACACCTGTAATCAAATATCCCACTTCGCCAACACCAAGGCCTTTACTTGGAAGTGGTTCTGGTGAAATAACACCCACTTCAAGGGCTTCGTGGCGAACACCAGTTGAAAACATCTGGATCTGTTCGCGTGGATTTAAGTGTCCATCAACTACACGAACGTATGTAACTACACCGCGGTAGGCGTCATAGACAGAGTCAAAGATCAGCGCTCGTGCTGGTGCATTTGGATCACCGACGGGCGCTGGAATCTGCGCAATGATTTGATCCAGTAGATCTGCAACGCCATCACCAGTTTTTCCTGAAACGCGCAGGCAATCTTCTGGCTTACAGCCGATGAGGTTGGCAAGTTCTTGTGCGAATTTCTCTGGCTGGGCATTAGGAAGATCGATCTTATTGAGCACAGGAATAATGGTGAGGTTGTTCTCCATCGCAAGGTAAAGGTTTGCAAGTGTCTGCGCTTCGATACCTTGTGCGCAATCAACGAGCAAGACAGCTCCTTCACATGCTGCTAGCGAGCGCGAGACTTCGTAGGTGAAGTCAACGTGTCCAGGTGTATCGATCATATTCAGGATGTATTCCTGACCATCGATTCCGCTAACCCATGGAAGGCGCACTGCTTGTGACTTAATGGTGATTCCGCGTTCGCGTTCGATATCCATACGATCGAGATATTGCGCGCGCATATTTCGTGCTTCGACTACTTCGGTGATTCCAAGCATGCGATCGGCGAGAGTAGATTTACCGTGATCGATATGTGCGATGATGCAAAAGTTACGAATCTGCGCAGGATTGGTCGCGGCAGGTTGAGGCGCCTTACTTATTTGGATTGCAGGCACTTGTGTGGCCCCTTGTTAGGCGTTACTGGTTAAATTAACGAGCGCCGGCTTTGGCAGCTGCCTTAGCCATTGAAGACTTCTTGTTTGCAGCATTGTTCTTGTGGATTACACCCTTGGCAACTGCAACATCGAGAGCCTGTGAGGCGGTGCGAAGTTCGGTGGTGATCACAGCAGAGTCTCCACCCTTGATTGCATCGCGGAAGCGACGAACGGCG